>Ga0208243_1000102_pt1 | contig 78485 bp, 67 predicted proteins | sample Subbio2Aug_QV12A_FD_184826 | JGI IMG/M metagenome (GOLD analysis project Ga0208243, IMG submission 184826) | Serpentinite rock and fluid subsurface biosphere microbial communities from McLaughlin Reserve, California, USA - CR12Aug_QV12A (SPAdes) | ecosystem: Environmental > Terrestrial > Deep... | reverse complement strand
CGTTGATGACTGGTATGTTCACTGCACCTGCGGCAATCCGAGAGGAACCTTCCACGGGGTGGCGGATCACAGCAATGTCACAATAGGCTTCAATCATCTTCATGGTATCGTATAAAGTCTCTCCCTTGGAGATGGATGAAAATTGAAAACCCACTGTGGAGATGAGCCTACCACCAAGCCTTTCCATAGCAGCTTCAAAACTCATCCGAGTGCGGGTACTAGCCTCAAAAAACAAGGAAGCCAGGAGTTTCCCGTGAAGGATCCCAAACGCCTTTCCCGATTCATGTAGGGCACTCATTCGATTTGTTTTTTCAATTAGGAAATTGAGGTCTTCTTTGGAAAATTGTAAGGTGTCTAAAATGTTTTTGTGGGAGTATTCATACATAGGGCGGAAATCTTTTCTCTAGGGTTTTTGGTATCGAATAAATCGAAAACATATTTTTTGGTATTTATGGTCGAGACAATTCAGAACAAACTGCAGGATATGGAACTAGTCACCCAACACTTGGTCCAACCAGACGATTTAAACTACCATAACAATCTTTTTGGTGGGAAAATGCTCTCCTGGATTGATGAGGGAATGGCGATGTATGTCATGAACAAAATTCGGTACACCAATATCGTCACGATGAGTATGGACAATGTGGTGTTTCGTTCCCCTGCGAGGGCTGGAGACATCATCCAAATTTATGGAAAGATTGTGAAATATGGAAAATCTTCCATCACCTCAAGAACCCTTGCCATCACAAACCACCCCCAAACAGGGAAAATGGCTGCTGTGATCGAAAGTGACATCACCTACGTATGCTTAGGTGAGAATGGAAAACCAACTGCGTATTTTAGAAACTTTACCCCTCCCACTTAGGGAAAAGAGTTTGCGGGACACCTAGTAGATTCAAAATCCTACCCGTGATAAAATCACCAAGGTCATCCAAGGTTTTTGGCATTTGGTAAAACCCAGGAGAAGCAGGTAAGAGGATGGCCCCTGCTTCATCTAGTGCCAACATATTCCGAAGGTGGATGCGGTTGTAAGGAGTTTCTCTCGGAACCACAATGAGTCGCCTTCTTTCTTTTAAGGTCACGTCAGCGGCTCGTTCGATTAAGTTTTCTGTGAGTCCTGCGGACATGGAAGCAACAGTTTTCATACTGCAAGGGATGACGACCATCGCATCCCAAACATTGGAACCACTAGCGATGTCCGAACCGATATCAAAAAAATTACGAACATGGAATTTGTGTTTGGGTTTTACCTGCCACTTCTCTTCTACAAAAGACAAAATGTCTTCAGTTGTTTTCACAGTTGTTTCATATTCTTCTGAAAAGATACGAAGTGAAGCAGGACTTGCCGTGATATAGGTTTCCCCTTCAATTTCAAACAATGCCTTTAAAAATCTGGCAGCATAAATACTACCACTGGCACCCGCAAGACCCACAACAAGTTTCATCGAAAACTAATTCCAGAAGAGATCTTAAGTAAAAACTCATTCCATTTATCAAAGAGGATGGCCAAAAACAAAACCACACTGATCCAAGAATTGATTTGGTAAAAAATGAGAGGGAGATCCTTTTGTTTGTATTGGTATGAAATTTTGTGTTCATACAACACTAAAATCCCAATCACAGAGAGGATTAAAAAATACATAAACCCAAGTTCCGCACTTATCCCTGCGAGGATAAAAAACACAAACGAAAGTGTATGTAAGATAACAGCGATGATACGGGATTTGGTTTCCCCTAATTTGGAAGGGATACTATGGAGTTTTTCTTTTGCATCAAAATCCATATCTTGGATGGCATATAACACATCAAAGGCGGAAATATGAAATAAGAGTCCGAGTGAAAATAAAATAGGAACTAAATTCACGGTTTCAGTGATGGCAATCCAAGCACCGAGGGGTGCTAGAGAGATCGCAAAACCAAGTACCAAATGGCAAAACAAGGTAAATCGTTTGGTGAGTGAATACAAAAACAAAATGAAAAGTGCCGGGAAGGAAAGTAAGAAAGCCAGTTTATTCACAAAAAAACTAGCAAAGATAAAAATGAAAGCAGAAAGCCCTATAAAGAGTAAGGCCGATACTTTGGAAATTTTTCCAGCAGGGATTTCTCGATTTTGGGTGCGGGGATTTTTTTCATCAATTTCAGAATCCACATACCTATTGAATCCCATGGCTGCACTACGAGCGCTGACCATACAAACAAGGATCAGGGCACCAATTCTTAGCAAATCACCTGTATCGAGACTCGACTCGAGGTAGGCTAGGACGAAGCTAATCCCTGCAAAAGGCAAAGCAAAAAGTGTATGGGAAAATTTAACCATTTTAGCGTAAAGAAATAGATTTTTGAAGAAGTTCATGGCATCCTTTCTGCCCTATGTTTAGACAGTCGGTAGGTTTTTTGGTTCATTCTGTTTCGAATTCTTCCGTTCTTAGAACCAAGGTCACAAAATATGAATATCCGTCTTTCCTTTCTTGGAAGAAACCTTTGGTCAATTATGACAATTGGATACTTTCTCTCTGTTTCTGCAAGTTTCACCCATGAAAGTTTAGAAGACCGACCTTTACGTTTATTTTTCCACTGTGGGAAAGAACTCTTCACCAAAATGGACGAGGAAGGGCGTGGTGGGCTTAGTGCTCTCCTCGGCTTTGTGGAAAGAGAAAAAATGGATTTGGATCTGAAACGTGGGAAAGGGTACATGTTGTACCCTTTTTCCCCAAAAGACAAACCATTAGAATTCCCCTTTGATGGATTTAACCTCACGAAGACGATCGAAATGGACCATGGTCCCGTCAAACTTGGCTTAGGTTCTATAGACGGGCTCTTAAATGCCAAAAACACTGATGACTTTGACGGTTGGATCGTATATGTCAGTCCAGAAGAAGAAATCAAAATCCCTCTCATACCAGGGCAAAACAATCCAGAACTCCCAATCTTTTTACTCGTCGAAGGGAAACCACAAGCAAGGTTTCGTTACCTTTCCAATGTCCACCAAGTGGAATGCCCAAAAGACTACGGAAAACTTGGTACTTTAAATTTATACTATCGCAAACGAAACTTAATCCGTTTGGATTACAAAGTAGAATCCATCAATTTAACAGACCGAAATCGGTCTTGGAAACAGAGAAAGGAATCTGAAACGGAAGAAGGCCTTATGAAACCGACTCCGAATAAGAAGGACATAGGGAAGAAAGAGGACAATCCGAACAAAACGTCCGGCGCGCCTGGCAATACTTACGACCGAGAAATATTAGGTAAAGAGATAGGTTTCGGCAAATTTCCTTAGGGGTAATTTTCATCATCTCTCGTTCAATTTGTACTGGATCTGTTTTTTTGGTAAACCCAAGTCGTTTCGTTAATCGTTTTACATGGGTATCCACCACAAACCCCTCCACCACTCCGTAAATTTCTGCAAGGACCACATTGGCGGTTTTTCTTCCAAACCCTGGGAGTTTGATTGCCTCTTCCATTGTTTTCGGAATCTCACCACCAAATTCTTGTAATACCATTCTCGCAAAGCCTTGGATACTTTTGGCTTTGTTTTTATAAAACCCTGTGGAAAAGATTTTTTTTTCAATCGCAGAAAGAGGAGCCTTCGCAAAAGACTCAAGGGTTGGGAAGGTGCGAAAGAGTTCAGGTGTGACTTGGTTCACACGTTCGTCCGTACACTGTGCACTCAAAATGACAGCGATTGCCAACTCGTACGGTTTTGTAAATGTCAGGGGAGTTTCGACGACACCGAATTCCGCCTCAAGGAGACGGTAAACTTCGGTGATATTGGGAGTTTTTTTGGATCGTTTCAATCCAGAACAACTAAATCTGAGATTTAAGTTGCTGGTTGTGCTTTTGGAGTGATTCCTACGTATTTTTTAGGAGTGATTGCGGAAATATCACCGCCGTGGTCTTTGATTGCCACTTTCAAACCTTTTTTACGAAGGGTTCTCAAAGCACGTGTAGAAATCTTAACGCGAACCCAACGGTTCTCGTCTTCCAAGAAGATTTTTTTTGTGATCACATTCACCTTCCAGATACGGCGATTCTTTTTATGAGAATGGGATACGTTGTTCCCTGCCGTTGTTCCTTTTCCGGTTACTACACATGTTCTAGCCATAATTATTACCTTGTTTCGCTATGTTTTTGTACCCTCAGAATGGGTCAATTCGAAACGAATCTTTTCCTGAAAGAATCGAAGTGCTTCCACAGGACTGTCAGCAAATCCAAATAGATGTAGGTCTTCTTCCGAAATTAACTTCATCTCTGCTAATTTTTTGAAATTGATCACTTCTGTCCAAAATTTTGTCCCATACAGAAGGATGGGGATTCTACTTTTTTTTCCAGTTTGGACTAGGGTTAGGGTTTCAAATAATTCATCGAACGTCCCAAAACCACCTGGAAACGCGATCATTCCCCGGCAGGTTTTCATAAACCAAAGTTTACGCATAAAAAAGTAATGAAACTCAAATGTAAGTTCCTTGTTCACATACGGATTGGGGTGTTGTTCGTGAGGAAGGACAATGTTTAAAGCAACAGATTTTGCCCCAGCTTCTTTGGCACCACGATTCCCTGCTTCCATAATCCCAGGTCCCCCGCCAGTGCAGATGAGCAAATTACGATTGGGGGTATCCAATTTTAAAACTTCTGCCCATTCCGAAATCAATCGGGAAAATTCTCTCGCTTCCTCGTAGTATTGGCTAAGGCCCTCCAAGGGAGAAGGATTTTTTGTTTGGCTTTTTTCCTTTGAAGGAATCCTTGCAGAACCAAAAACAACAATGGTATCGGTGATTCCATGTTCATTGAACTCCGCCTTGGGATGTAGGTATTCCGAAAGGATCCGGATGGGGCCTGCTTCATTCCCCCATAAAAAACTTTGGTTCTCAAAGGCTAAATCATTCATCTTGTTATCATAGATCGACCGATTGGTATAAAAGATGTGGAAATTCCCAAAAACATTTGAACTCTCGATTTCCTTAGAACATCTCCCTGTGTTAGAAACCAAATTACAAGAAAGGATTCTTGTTTGGGAAGAATCGGGATTTCAAAACTTCCATCCTTACCGAGTCTCTGCATGGAAAACCAAACCAGAAGCATTGTCTCATTCGAGTGTTTCCTTCGATTTTTTATATGAGTTCTCCAATTTTGAATCGATTTTCTTTTTCTTATTTCCCAAGTCATTTGAAAAGAAAAGCAAGTCTCACTTAACAGATACATTACGATCATACATAGAAAATAAAACAAAACCTAAAAACAAACTAACATTTTGGGAATCCATCGAACAGTGGCGTAAGAAACCATTGCAGTTAGAGTTAGGAAATGTAACGATTGTGAATGCCAGTTTGGATATGGATGGTTTGGAGAACCCGATCGACCATCGCCATCTACAAATGGTTTCGGGTGCATCCAAACTTTTACTCAGGATTGGATATTTAAAGGGAATCCAATACAAATTTCATCATAAGACGTTTAAGCCACCTTACCCAAAATTTGGTGAGTGTTATATCAAAACAAGAGACACTCATTTGGACAAAAGTTTAGGTAAGGTTTATTTTAGTTTTTTAGGTTATCTATTCGAAAACCAATCTGACGAATACTTGTTACCTTATTTTGGATTAAACCAACTGGTACCTTCTCCCATTCGATCCCAAATCCCAAATGAAATTTGGAATCAGTGGATCGAAGGAGAAACAACGAATTGGATTGAATCCAACGTAAACGGAGAAGAATACGAATTTAGGCCTGTCTACCTGGTTTCCACTTCTTCGCAGCATCATCTAAAATAATGAAACGTGAATTTTTTCCAATCACAACTTCATTGATTTTTTGGTCTTGTAAGGCTCGGTAAACAGAAGTTCGGCTAGTGTTTTTTTTCTCTGCGAAATATTTGATTTCCAAAAGGTTTTTACTAATTTGTTTACAAGTATTCACTAGGGCATCTGACATTGGGGGACTATCCTCTTTTTTTTGTTAGACAGTTTGTTCGATAAAGAGAATATTTTTTTTTAGAATTGATCCAAACGAATCGAAAATTCAATTTTTTTTTCGGAATGTGGTTTGATGAGACTAGGATTTGCACCAGGGAAATGTAAAAAATTCCCAGTACTAGTCATCGGCTCTATGGCAATCGACCTTCTATCTTGCGGGGTGTACACTTGGTAAAAATTTCCACCAGAGATGAGTAACTTCTCTTTTTTGTTCATCGAAAAAAGACCAATATAGGGAGTTTCGTTTCCAGTGGCCCCATACAAATCATCTAAATTTTTTCCCATCAGTGGTAACTCACCATTGAGTAATAATTCATCACCTAATATACGTTCAGGTAATAGATAATCACCGAGTTTGATTTGGTGGAATCCAGATCCGATGAGAAACAGATCATCGATACTTTCTTCTTCGTTCCAACGGAAATAGGGATGGATTCCCAGCGCAAAGGGAAATTCTTCCTCTGATTGGTTCGTTAGTTCATAAATGATTTTGAGTTCAGAAGGGGTTAGTTGGTACACTTCTGTCACTTGGATTTTGGAAAGTAGAGTCCCTCTCCAAGTTTCAGGAATGTCCATGGAAAATCTGACAGTGGATTCCAAATCCCCTTGTGTTTCCGAAAGGATGTTTCTTGGCAGGTTGTGAAAGAGCCCATGGAGAGGAATTCCGTTCCCATCCGTGAGCCAATGGATACTCGGATAAAATGGTTCTCTTGCCCATGGATTTGGTTCCAATCGGTTGACCCAAGGGAACATCAAAAACGAACCCGAGGCAAAAAATGGATCTGGGGCTTTGTGGCCGGCAACCACAGAAACTTTTGAGCCATCTACGGGAGAATGGAGATTCAAATGCAACCATTGCCCACCTCCAGTGGGTTCCGTCCCAAAACTAGAGTATTTTGTTTTCAGTAGGTGCAAGATTTATCTCCCAAAAATGATTGAAGTCAGAGTTTGCCATCTTAGAAAGGTTTGTATGCCTTTAAGAAAGTTTGGTCTAATTAGTTCCGTCGTTCTTCTTTCGATTCTTTTTACAGAATCATGTGTCATTGGGAATAGTATGAATTTATTCCCTCCAACAGCTAAGTCTGAATTCGAAGAGAAACTCATTGCTGGAAAGGATCAAGAAAAAATCGTAATTATCTCCATAGAAGGGATGATTTCTGATGAAGGAAAAGAATCCTTTTTTGGACCTTCTTCTGATTCTATGGTCGTCCGAGTGAAAGAATCACTGAAACGTGCAGAGAGAGACCCTGATGTCAAAGGTGTGATCTTAAAAATCAACTCTCCTGGTGGAACTGTTACAGCTAGTGACATCATTTACCAAGAAGTGAAAAAATTCAAAGAAAGAAAAGGAATCCCTGTTTTTGCAGGATTTATGGATACTGCAGCAAGTGGTGCTTATTACATTGCAATGGCAACAGATTCCATTGGTGCCCACCCAACAACTGTTACAGGTTCTGTAGGAGTCATCATGTCAGGGATCAATGTGAAAGAGGGATTAGACAAAATTGGTGTCAAAGACCAATCCTTTACCTCTGGTCCAAACAAAGCCCTCGGTTCCCCTACTACAGAAATGACTGCAGAACAAAGAAAAATTTTACAGTCCATCATTGATAGTTTGTATGCTCGATTTTTTGATGTCGTGAAAAAAGGAAGACCAAAAGTTTCTGAATCTAGACTCAAAGAAATTTGTGATGGTAGGATCTTCACAGCGGAACAAGCACAGAAAGAAGGGATGATTGATTTTATCGGTTATTTTGATAATTTTGTAATCGAACTGATGAAACACCCTAAGTATGAAGGTAACCCTCAAGGATCACCTCGCATTGTGACTTACCAAAGGGGAAAAGTACCTGTGGAAAATATTTACCAAGCAACTGACGTGAAAGGAAATCCTATTTCATTTGGTATCGCTGATAAACTTCTTGGAACAAGTACGAACTCGAAGTTTTTATACCTCTGGGATATCTAAATTTTAAGGTTATCTAATTCATGTTATTCAATTCGATTCCGTATTTAATTTTATTTGCGCTTACCTATTTAATCTATTGGAACATTCCACAAAAGGGGAGAAAACCCCTTCTTGTGGTTTCTTCTCTTATATTTTATGCTTATTTTAGTTTTCCTTTTTTATTCCACTTCCTTTTAGTCATTCTAGTTAACTACGCATTTAGCGAATGGATGTTTCGGAAAAAAGAAAAAGGAGAAAACCACAACAGTGTCTTATACACAATTGTCATTCTAAACGTTCTTAACTTAGCGTTCTTTAAGTATTTTTACTTCATTACAGATTCCTTATATTCTTTAACTGGGTATCCAAGTTTCAAAGAAATCGCTGGTTCATGGAGTATCTTTTTACCACTGGCGATTAGTTTTTATACCTTTCAGATCATTGCCGTACAAGTGGACATCCACCGTGGTATCATAGAAAAAAGAATGTCCACTGTGGACTACTTTTTGTTCATTTTGTTTTTCCCTCAGCTCATTGCTGGACCGATTATGAGGTCACAGGATTTCCTCCCTCAACTCGACCATCCAACGATCGACCCAGACCGAATGAAAAAGGGAATATTCCTCATCATTGGTGGATTGTTTAAAAAGGTAATCATTGCCGAAAACATCGCGCCTATCATTTCTCCTTTGTACCTAGACCCTGCGAAATACGATAGTTTTTCGATATTCTTTAGTGTGCTTGCCTTCGCGATCCAAGTGTATTGTGACTTTTCTGGTTATACAGATATGGCAAGAGGATCTGCCAATTTACTGGGATACGAAATTCCAGAAAACTTCCAAGGCCCATTTTTTTCACAATCCTTCAGAGAACTTTGGAGCAGATGGCACATCACATTATCCTCTTGGTTACGTGACTACATTTACATTCCGTTAGGTGGAAGTAAAGGGAGCATTTTCCGATCCAATCTAAATTCCTTTATCACCATGTGCCTTGGAGGTTTGTGGCATGGAGCCAATTGGGCATTTGTCCTTTGGGGTGCATATTTAGGGGCGCTCATTTGGATCGAAAGGTCGTTATACCTGCACCGCGGGAAAAAGAAATTCATACCAGATACTGTCCCTCTTGCTGGAATCATTCGCACCATTGTGATCTTCATTGTATTTACCTTCTCTGGAGTGTTTTTCCGTGCAGCAGCAAGAGGAGCAGAATCCTTAAATGTTGCTTATGAAATTTTCAAAGGCGTTTTAACATTACGAAATACAGGTGATACTTTAAGCCGAGTTGATGAACTACCAACATTTATTGCTCTTGGACTCATGTTCAACTGGTTCCAATACTCACCGTTTGTGTATGAAAAACTAAAACCCTTCCAAAATATTTTACTCCCCATTTTATCCGTCGTAATTTTACTTTTACTCGGAATTTTTGGAGATGGTGGACAAGATTTTATTTACTTCCAATTCTAAATCAAAGTGTAATTCCAATTTGATTTCAGATCTAAGCCGAAAGAAGAAATTCCTTCTTCTTTTGGTGTTTTTTTTCCCACTTTTTTGCACACCCAAACTGGGATGGATTCGGACCTTACCAAAAGAATTTCCGAAAGATTCAGACTTACTCCTTGGATCGTACAAGAGACCTACAGAAAAAAAATCAGCGATGGGTTCGAAAGACTTCCAACTTTTTTGGACAGAATCCATCTACATCGAACCAAATCTTGGGTTTAAGAAAATCTGGAGAGAATGGAAGGTATACAAAGACCATTTCCAATTCCGCCAAATCATCGGGAAAGGTTCCATTGAGAAATCAAAGGAATGGGTTCTCTTAACAACAACTGAAATGAATGTAAAAGAATGTAGTTTGGAACAAACCAAAATCCAAATCACAAGAGATTTGACGAAACGGATTCCATGCGAAGTCTTCGTTGTGAATACCACAAAAAACATTGAACATCGACTATTGTATTTTTATGACGGAAAATCTTTATACCCACTTCAATATGAATCTGGTTATACAGAAGCCAATTTTGGGATTGCTTGGGAATCAGACATCCCCTATGAGAAAACTCGATTATTTGAAATTGCGATACGTAAGTATGGGAAAAAAGAATTCCAACCCCACGTGTATCATCACGTGAAGTTGGATTGATTCGAAGGAAGAATCAAAAAAGGGTAACCATCTCTAGAAAGAATCATAACTACAAGTTTTGTTTAACGAACCGCCACCACCGCACAAGCTTTTGCAAATTCCTTTGATTCCAATTCAGCTTTGTGTTCGAATTTAGAAATACCATGAGCACGGAAAGCATCACTTGCTTTTTTTGCATACGTAGAAGCTTCGCAAAAGTTACCAGCTTTTGAATACGCTTGGCTTGCTAAGTATTGAATCGAAGCAAAACTTTTATGGGATTTCATACCAATTGCTTCACGGATCTTGATCGCACGGTCATAATGAGTTGAGGCTAAATCAAATTCCCCCATCCCTTCTTCTTCGTTCGCCATTTTCACAAGTTCATTGGAAATGGCAGCCAAGGTTTCGTTATCGTATTGGCCAATGAGGGAAGCTACGTCATCATTCAAAAAGGAGGACTCTCCAGCCTTCACAGAGAAGTTGATCGCTAAAATGATGATGGTTAAGAGTAGTTTTTTCATATTCCCTCCGAACTGCTGTTCATGAGAATAGATGCAACTATCGTGCCAACATGAGATCCCCCTCAAACCCCTTAGAAATGCCGTTTAGGGAGATTCGGAAAGGAATGGACCTTTCAATCTGCTGAAAAATTACGCAGATTGAGTGGTTTGCAAGAAATTGCCTAAAAAAACAGGGAGTACAAAAAAATCCCTCCTTCCGCTTGGGAAGAAGGGATTTGATTCCCATCTGACTGGTCTTACTAGGTTGTTTCTTTAGCTTGAGACTTACTTCAATTCGTCGTCAGAGATTTCCAATTCACGTTGTAAGAAGTCGTTTAGGTCCATCGATCTGTAGTGGTCTCTGTCCCCATCACATTGCCGTCCACCTGGGACAGACAAAGTTCTGCCTGCAATTGTGATTGGTTTTAAGAATAAATTTCCAGTGAGAGGGCAATTGGGACCTGGTGAAAGTCCATTAAACGCACAAGTGGCCCCTTTGACCACATCAGCTGGAATTTCATCCGCTTTGCCATTCGGGTAAAAACTTGGATACGGGCCTTCGTTGTAAAAACGAGAATACATTTTCCCCCAAATCGGTGCTGCAACACCAGCAGCGGTGACACCTTTTCCAAGAGATAGAGAAGATTTATCAAAGCCCATCCAAACAATGGATGTGTATTTTGGGTCAAAACCTGCATACCACACATTGGTATAAGAAGATGTAGAACCTGTTTTTCCTCCAGATTCCCCTTTATAATTTCCTTTGTCTGCAGCACGGAGTGCTTGGGTAGGTGTCCCACCCATTGCCACACCGATTAACATTTGTTTGATAATATAAGCTGTGGCTTCTGGGATGATTTGGATGGTTCCATTTTTGGCTTCTTCGGCCAAAGTTTCTTGGACTTCCTTTTCTTTATTATAAACGACAGTTCCACTTTGGTTTAGCACATAACGAACACTAAATGGAATTACATCTTTTCCTTTGTTTGCAAGGATAGAATACCCAAGAGCCATTTCATATGGTGTGAGTTCTGCGACTCCCAATGCAAGGGCAGGACCTGTCGGAAACCGAGCTTTGTTTGTTTTTGTGACTTTGGAGGCAAAATCAATCACGGAATCAGTTCCTGTTCGCATCAGAACCTGGACTGATACGATGTTAAGAGATAATGATAATGCACGAGATAAAGGTACCATTCCTCGGAAGTCACCAGAGATGTCTTGAGGGGAATACCCTTCCCCTTCTTCCGTGATGGTGGTGAGAGGTGCATCCATAATCCCTGTTCCCGATCCAACGGCTCGGTTTTGGATGGCAGCTGCATACACAAATGGTTTGAAAGCAGAACCCGTTTGGCGTCTCGCTTGCATCGCACGGTTAAATTGGTTTTTAGGAGAAAATCTAGAACCACCCACCATCGTTTGGATATATCCAGTTTGGTGGTCAATGGTAATGATTGCACCTTCTACGTGTAAGTTGGAAGAAAATACAAGTGAGGATCTTTGGAATTCTTTTACAGCCGCACTTTCATTTTCGGAAGGGATAAAATCCGTCAATAATTCAAGAGCCGGTGCCATTTCTTTTTCTAAATGCAAACGAAACACTTGCCTATCGTCCAAACTTGTCACATAGGGAACACCAACTGGAAAAATAGAACCAAACAAATTGTATAAAGAAACGAGACCTCGATCGGCACGACCCGCATAACGAAAGTTTGCACCAAATGCGGATTTGTCTTGTTCGATAAGACCCTTTCTGAGTTCTTCTTCTGCAATTTCTTGTTTTCTCACATCAAGTGTGGTATAAACACGAAGCCCACCTGTGTAAAGAGCCTCTTCTCCCAATTCCTTCTCTAAGATTTGGCGTACCCACTCTGTAAAATAGGGGGCACGGTTCAGTTTGGCACCCCAAGTGGAACGAGATGGTGATTGTGTGATGACAACTGGCCAATACCTGTCCCAAAAATCATCATGGATTTTCTTTACTTGGTCTTTGGGTATAAAACCATTTTTTGCCATAAGGCCAAGCACTACCATATGAGCTTGTTTGGCTTCTTTTGGGTTTTTGAACGGGGAATAAGTGACAGGTGCTTTCGGTAATCTTGCTAAAAGTGCTGCTTCAGCGATACTTAAGTCTCTTACGTCTTTTTGGAAGTAAACATTGGCTGCAGAAGACAAACCCGTTGTTCCATGGCCCAAATAAATGAGGTTAAAATAAATTTCTAAGATTTCTTCTTTGGTGTATTCTTGTTCGATTTGTAATGTGAGAAGTGCTTCGAGGAATTTACGTCCAAAGGTTTTTTTCCTTTGTTGCAAAATGGTTTTTGCTAACTGTTGGGTTAAGGTGGATCCACCTTGGACAATGCGACCAGCAAAAACGTTTTTAATTGCAGCTCTTACAATGGCTAAAAAATCAATTCCAAAGTGATTGAAAAAGTTATCATCTTCTACTGATAAAAATGCATGGATCACATGAGGTGGAATATCACTGTATTTTAATAATTCTTGTTTGTGACGGTATAACTCAGCGAACAAAACTCCATTGGTATCATATAATTTTGTAGGAGTTGTTGGTTGGTAAGATGCTAGTTTTTGTAATTCTTTCCCTTTGTTCACTTCGGAAAGAATGTATCCAAAAAAAAGTCCTCCCAGAAGTGCGATACTAAAGAACGTAGTGATGGTAATTCGAAGTGTTTTTTCTTTGTTCATAGTCATTATAAGTGGAATCTAAGTCCTTCTCTTGCTAAATGAATTTTTAATTTCTTTTCACCTAACTGCTGCTGGTGGAGTTTTGCGTTTTCATAAATATCATAAATTTTTTCATCAGAATAACTTGGTTCATGGTGGGTGAGGACTAAGTTTTTCACACGCCAAGAAGAAGCACAATTAACGGACATCGTATAGGCCGTGTGGCCCCAATCAAATTTGGAAAAGGATTCATCTAAAGTGTATTGAGTATCTAAGATGAGTAAGTCTGCATCCGCAAAAAAAGGCAAACAGTCGTGAATGAGGTCCATGTCAGCACCTGTAAATTCTGCATCCGTAGCAAAGATAAAAATTTTACCAGCACGGTTTGTGAATTTATACGCAAATGAACCACCAGGGTGTTTTAATGGGTAACACTCTACCTTGAGACCCGATGGAAATTCTAACACATCTCCTGGGAAAAAAAGTTTGAACTCTTTAGCAGAACCTGTTCCGTCCAGTGGCACTGGAAAAAATTCTGGTTCTTGTTGTCTTTGTAATCGTTTTTCTAAATCAGCATAGGGAGAATAAAAATGCAAATGGAAGTCTGGGAAGTAGATGGGCTTAAAAAAAGGAAGGCCTTGGATATGATCCCAGTGGGTATGTGTGATAAAAAAGGAGACAGTTTTTTTCAATTGGTTTGTGAAATATTCGGAAACAAGTTCATCACCTAAGTTCCGAAGTCCCGTCCCCATGTCCAAAACATAGGTTTGCCCATCATCATCGGTCACGGAAACACAGGTTGTGTCAGATCCTGTGACAAATTTTAAGTGGTAGGGAAGATTTTGCCAAAACTCATCCACAGATCCATCGGCCCCTGATTGTTTGTAGAGGTCTAAGATCTCGATTATCTTTTTGCGGTAGTCTTGGTTTCGGAGTGGGCTCGCAATGGAACCGCGGACTCCGTAGAGTTGCACAATCACTTCCTCGATGCTAGGAAATCGACTTTCCTTGTCACTCAAGATTTACGACCTTGAATTTATGGCCTCTCGTACCCCAGGATATGAACTCCGATTTGGACCACCTATGGTTCCCGTTGTCCGAACTCTGATTTTAGTCAATGTCATCTTTTTCATTCTGCAACTTCTGACAAAACTCAGCTTTCACTCTCCCCTTGTGGAACTCTATTTGGGTCTCTCTCCCGAACTTGTGTTCCGAGGATGGGTTTGGCAACTTGTGAGTTATGCCTTTTTACACGGAAGTTTTATGCACATCCTATTCAATATGCTGAGCCTTTGGATGTTCGGTTCAGAACTGGCTGAAATTTGGGGGGAACGTGCTTTTCTCAAATTTTATTTTTTCACTGCCCTACTCGGTGGGATCGGAACCATCACTGCCCAATATTTGGGAATCCCACAAGGTGTTGTTGTCGGAGCTAGTGCCAGTATCTATGGCCTTCTTGTTGCCTACGGGATGACATGGCCAAACCGTGAACTTCTTGTCTTTCTCATCTTCCCCATGCGAGCCAAATACTTTGTGATGATTGTGATGCTTATGGTACTGTTTGCACAAGGGGAACGAGTGGCACACTTTGCTCATTTGGGTGGAGCCATCGGGGGACTTATCCTGATGAAATTGTATACGGGTTGGAAAGGCACAAAATCTTCCCTGCCTACTTGGTCACTCTCTCGTTACTTACAAAAACGTAGGTTTATGCGGTACCAAGAAGAAATGGCAAAACGAGAAAATGCCAAAACCAAAGTGGATGAACTCCTGGAAAAAATTTCCAAAAATGGAATGGAGTCTTTGTCCCGAAAAGAACGTAAGTTTTTAAACGAAGCGTCTCAGAAATACTTCAACGAGTGACAAAAAAAGTTTTTTTCTTTCCCCCTATTCCACCAAGATCGCCTTACTACAATTTGGCGATTGAAGAATCGATTGCCATCCAAATGGTAAGTTCTGGGATCACAGCGGGGATTAGGTTATGGAAAAATCCAGATTCGATCATCCTTGGACTCTCTGAAAATCCTTACCGCAATATCAAAGAACATGTGGTGAGTGCTTACGAAAAGGAAGTAAAATCTTTTGGATTTGGGAAAAAACCAAAACCAAACTTCTGTTATATTGCAAGGCGTGCCTCGGGAGGAGGGACAGTTTTCCATTCCCTTTCGGGAAATATCAATTATTCGCTTTATTTTAACTTAGAGGAACGAAAGGAATTATTCCCGGTCAAAGAAAGTTACGACCGAATCCTAGGAATCATTTCCAAATCCCTCGCCCACCAAAACATCCAATCCTTTGCCAAAGGGAAATCAGACCTTGTTTTAGAAAAAGAGGGAGTTTTTAAAAAAATCTCAGGAAACGCACAGTTTCGGAAACGAAATTGTATCGTCCAACATGGAACTCTCATCTTAGAAGAAAGTCTCATTGAACATGTCTCCGAGGTTTTACACCACCCTCCCGAAGAACCGGATTACCGTAAGGAAAGAGGCCATAAGGATTTTTTAACCTCCCTTCCTGGTTTTTTTTCCGAAGAAAAATGGGCAATTGATTTGGTTCGGGAAGTATTTTTGTATTTGGAAGAGCCACTCCCATCTGATTTTTCAAACATTTCCTTCTTTGGAAGGGACTTTTCTACTTTTCGGAAACAAGTGCTCCGAGAATCTGAATTTATTCGCAAGAAGAAATACCAAAATCCAGAATACACACTCCACAGAGAAATTCCGACATGAGTTATTTACAAAAACAAGACCCTGAAGTTTATGCTGCCCTAAAAAAAGAAGACGAAAGACAAGAACATTCCCTCGAAATGATTGCGAGTGAAAACTTTGTTTCTCGTCCAGTTCTCGAAGCTTACCACTCTACACTGACCAATAAATATGCGGAAGGTTATCCTGGAAAACGATACTACAATGGCTGTGAAAATGCTGACAAAGTAGAAGAACTCGCCATTGAAAGAGCCAAAAAAATGTTTGGAGCTGAATATGCGAACGTACAACCACATAGCGGTGCTCAGGCGAATATGGCAGTTTTTCTTGCCACTCTTGAACCAGGAGATAGTTTTCTTGGAATGAATTTGGCACACGGCGGCCACCTAACACATGGTAGTGCAGTCAACATCAGTGGAAAATATTTTAAACCAATCCCTTATGGTGTGGATGAAAAAACAGAAACCATCAATTACGATGAAGTGGCTAAACTTGCCAAAGAACACAAACCAAAACTTATCGTTGTTGGAGCATCTGCTTACCCTCGAATCATCGATTTTAATAAATTTAGAGAAATTGCAAATGATATTGGTGCCAAAATCATGGCGGACATTGCACATATCTCTGGTTTGGTGGTTGCTGGTGAACACCCAAGTCCCATCGGAGTTTGTGATTTTGTCACAACGACTACTCACAAAACATTACGTGGACCTCGTGGTGGACTGATTCTATCTTCTGCTGAAAACGAAAAAGTGCTGAACTCACGAGTGTTCCCTGGAATCCAAGGTGGACCACTTATGCATGTGATTGCCGCAAAAGCAGTCGCTTTTGGAGAAGCACTCCAACCAGAATTCAAAACCTACATCAAACAAGTGGTAAAAAACGCGAAAACACTTGCGGAAGTATTCCAAAAACGAGGTTTTCGTGTGGTATCAGGCGGAACTGACAATCATATCGTTTTACTTGATGTGTCTGTGAAAGGTCTCACTGGAAAAGATGCAGCAGATGGACTGGATCATATTGGGGTGACTGTGAATAAAAACGCGATCCCTTTTGATAAAAATCCTCCTGCAGTTGCTTCAGGGATCCGACTCGGAACACCAGCCCTCACAACAAGAGGCCTTAAAGAAAAAGAAATCGAAGCCGTTGGCAATTTGATTTGTGATTACCTAGATCATTTTGGCGATACAACTTGGGAATCAAAGGTAAAAGCAGCTGTAAAAGAAATCACAGATGCTTTCCCGTTGAAACATTTCCGATTGGAAGACTAAAAACCTACCAAACCAAAACATTTCTCCGTTCCGTAAATCCATCGGATAACGGATCGGAGAAGGTTCTCTCAACAATCTCTACAGATTCTTTTCCATAAAACACTAACGTAGATGCCCTCGTTCCATACTGAGGAGTTTTGATACGAACTGAGGAAAGACTCACTTCCCGTTCAAGCCCAATCCCAGTGTCTGGTAAGTACTTCTCATCCTTAACAAGTTCTGCATCATTTAAGGAACGAAAGAGTTCCGATTCGATTTCAAATTTGGAAATTTTTTTCTCCTGCCATCTCGTTACCAATGGTTTCATTTGAGACAAAAGTTTTTCCGTTTTTGGCCATTGGGTATCCCAACTAGCATTACTCACCGCATGAAACCCAAACTCCACTTTTTGGATGGCAAACGGATCACCACCAAGTGCGAATGCTTCCTTTCCATCAAAGAGGAATAAATTAAATCCTTCATACAGGTTCTGGTTGGCCTTCACTACGTCTGCATAATGAGAAGATAAAACGGAGTCCCTTGATTCTAAAAAACGAATCACAAGTTCTCCTCTGGATTTTGGGTTGGGATGGTGGGGTTTTCGGAAATTGCGTACGTTTGTGAGGAAGGTTACTTTTCCATCTTGGTTTGCTCCAAGCCAAGTCCCACCCGCTTTTAGATCTTTGCCCGCCAAGATCGTAGGTTCCGTTTTCCAAACATGTAACCCTTCCGTGGGACGTTCAAAAAATTCATCACGGTTTGAGACAACCACTAAAGGAAAATCTGAGTGAATGCCATAGGCAATGCCAACTAAACACATCTTTTTTCAAAAGATCTAGTGCTTTGGCAAAAGAAAGCGAAAAACCTAAGAAATATTTGGATTGAACCCCAAAAACCATATGAAAACGTGAATTGCATTACGATATGAAAGCATTGGAAGCCATAAAAGCCGTCGCTATTTTCCAAGAATCTGTTTTGGATTGGCATAAAAAAGAAGCCCCACATCCCAATCCCTATCCTGAGGGAACCTTAGAATTCACACTCTACCAAAAAAACCACATCGATACCATCCAATGGCATATCGAAGATGAAATCCGTAGACCAGACATTGCTTTAGAAGAAGTTGTGGCCCTGAAACGGAAAATTGACAAATTGAACCAAGACAGAACTGATATGGTGGAAAAGTTGGATGATTTTGTCATCGAGATGTTTCGTACGGTAACACCAAAACCAGATGCGAGGCTCAATTCAGAATCCCCTGCTTGGTTACTCGATCGGATGAGCATCCTAGAGTTAAAAATTTACCATATGGAAGAACAGGTAAATCGGAAAGATTCATCTGCTACCAAAGAACACATTGAAAAATGCCAAGCGAAGTTAACTGTATTACTCGATCAAAGAGAAGACTTAAAAAAATGTTTAGAAGAATTGTTTGATGATTATGCCAAAGGGATCAAACGAGTCAAAGTATACCGACAAATGAAGATGTACAATGACCAAAATCTAAATCCATCTTTATATAAGAATCAAAAATGACAAACCTTCTTGTACTTCGGTTTTCAGCGATGGGAGATGTTGCTTTAATGACACCAGCTCTCATAGCAATCGCAGCAAAATATTCCAACATTCAATTAACGGTTGTTACAAGAGGAAACTTCGCACCATTTTTTTATAATATCCCCAACTTAAATGTTTTAGGTATCAATCTAAAAAAATACAAAGGGATCCTTGGTCTTTGGAGGATGTATAGAGACATTGATAAACTTGGGCCATTTGGTTATGTGATAGACCTTCATGGTTCGTTACGTTCAAGACTCATTGCCTTTTTTTTCCGACTAAAAGGTGTTCCTTATTCTAAGATCATCAAAGGTCGTAGAGAAAAATTAGCACAAACCAGACGTTATAATAAAAAATTAAACCAACTCCCCCATACTGTAGAACGTTACTTAAATGTATTTCGTAAATCTGGATTTGATGCACCGATTCGAAAAGGTCCATGGTTAAATGTAGATGGTGAATCCAAAATGTATGCCAAAGATTATTTTAAATCTATAGGCATTGATAAAAAAGATGGTTTATGGTTTGGATTTGCGCCATTTGCTGGGCATGCATTAAAGGAATGGAGTTTTGAAAAATGCAAACGCCTTGTGGAAGTTTTAGTTTCTGAATTTCCTGATTGCCATGTATTTTTATTTGGTGGACGTGATGAAGCTAAAGAATTGGAAATCTTAAAAAACAACCTAACGCAAGTTCATATAGTGCAAGGTGGCCATTTAGGGATTCGCGGGGAACTTGGGATTATGGACCGTTTGGATGTAATGATTGGAATGGATAGTTCTAACGTTCACATTGCGGCTTTATTAAAAAAACCAGTCATTGGGATATATGGAACCACTCATCCAGTTTCCGGATTTGGACCATTTGCACAAGAAGATTCAGGAGTTTTGCAAGTTGACTTACCATGTAGACCATGTTCCATTTATGGGAATACAAAATGTTGGCGGGGTGATCACGCATGTATGGAACTCATCGATCCATTAGACGTTGTAAGAAGGATTCGCCTCATTCAAAATGTAAACACTCTCTGGTAATTGGAATTCCATAAGTAAGACGAACGAATAGGAAGGGCAAAAACTGTGAATCGAAAGTTATTCCGTTTGAGTTTGGTATTTATCCTTTCTTTTCTCATTGATGTTTTTCTCTTTACGCCTCTATTTTCCCAAGAATTTGATTCCCAATTCCAACAAGTCGAACTTCCATCACCTAACAAAAAAGACTTCGAAGAACAAATCAAGTGCCAAGAAGGAATCTGTAAACAAATCAAGTTCACAGAAGATGGGAAATACTTAGATGAAGTTTGGACTGAACTTGGGAAAGGTGGCGGAAAAGTTGTTGTCGATTTTTTGGATTTTCCCATGTCATTCAGTGAATCACGAATGGAACCAATCGCGGAATACCTTCGTGAAATCACAAAACGAGATGGCCATGTTAGTTTTGAACCGTTTTACATTGCCACAAGAGGGATCGGTTTTACAGACATTCCAGTTGTAAAAGATTTGTTCGGATTGTCATATAACATATACAAACGGATTCGATCATTAGTCAAATTTGGAAGGATGGAATCTTATAATGCAAAAGTACTTTACCATCCAACAAATGGTAAAGTGTTACAAGTATTCTTTTTCCATAAAAACTATGGGAACCTTTGTGAAACCGTATATTCCACATGTGATCGCATCGAATACATAGATGATGAATTATTCGACAAACAACTTTCTTTACGATTAAAAGAAACAAGGCAAAGGAATATTGAAATTCGATTTGGCCAAACACCTGCTGTTTTACCAACTGCAAAACTTGATATTGGGAATTTATTAGATTCAAATCGATCTGCAAGGCTTTATAAATGGCTCATCATATCCAAAAAGACAGAAACTAAAACTGTAGTGAGAGAACGTTTTTTAAGTTTGGAACTAGCAATCAAAGCATTGGATTATACTCTTAGTGCCTATGAACTTGTTGAAGCAGTCCAGATGTATTTACCTGCCAGGTCCAAACAGGCAGAAGTGACTTATGAAGACACTGAAGAAGGAAAACAAGTTCGTTCCGTTGTTTTTTATCCACTTCCAGCCAAAGAATCACCTTAACACTTAGATCGTAATTAGAACTCAAATTTGGTTTTGTCGGTATTTCACAACGAATACAAACACAAGACAGGCAATGCCCGCAGAACCAGGGAAGAGTGTCGTGGTTAAGTTCCATTCAGCCAAAGCCAAAATCGCTAATGTGTTTCGGAATAAAAAGATCAAATAAAATCCAAGTGGTTCCGAGTGTGGCAAAACATAACCTTTTCGGATTGTGGGTATGAATCCAAGAGAATCGGCAAACGAAAGGACAAGGACAGCCGCAAGTGGGCTCGAAAAATAAAACCAAAAGGGCAAACTAGAAAATGCTAAAAGAAAAAAGAACCAGTCTGAGTTTGTAATTTTTATTTCGCCTCTTTTTTGATACGCATAGAGAGCCACAAGCAGAGTTGTAAAACCAGAGATGGCAATGGGTACAGTTCCAATTCCACCTTTTCCTACAAGTTGTGCAAAAAACACAATACAAGTTGTCACTCCCCAAATAATCCAAGAAAAAACATGAGGTTGGACTTTCCCCGTTCTGATTCCTTTTAAGTACGGAACGTACGCATAGAAAGTGAGCCCAACTGCTAGGGCACTGAGAAACGATCTAACCTCTATCCCTAAAGGATTTGTCATTGCATAAAATCAAAAAACAAATCAAAGATTGTTGTCTTTTTCACTTTTCCTTTCATTGCTTCAATGACTTTTCCATACACTTCTTCCATTGCATCCACACATTTTTCCATTTCGTGCCCAGAAGCGATGTGAATGGATTGTTTGGAAAACTTAGAATACAAACTTGGATTGCGAATGATCTCAAGTGCACCTTGCGCAATTCCTTTTGCATCAAATGATTTTGCGATGAAACCATTTTCACCGTGACGGATGAGCTCTGGTAGAGCAAATGCATCCACACCAACTGCAGGTAGACCACAAGCAATTGCCTCCAATACAACTAATCCTTGCGTTTCCATAGTCGAAGCAGTTAAGAACACATCATATTGAGGGTATACTTCATGTAAAACTGCATTCGGTATAAATCCTTTGAATTCCACAGACTGATCTATACCAAGATGTTCTGCTTGGCGTTGTAAGGAAGGGATGGCTGGTCCCTCACCAATAATGGTCAATGTTGCCTTTGGAAATTGTTCATGAATGAGTTTGAATGCGTTAATGACGATATCACAATTTTTCTCATACGAAATCCTACCGACATGTAAAAACTTAGGTGCCTCACCACTCAAATACTCCTTTGGTTTTCCTTGGAATCGTTTTAGATCCATACCATTGGAGACTACAGTGATCGGACGAGTGATCCCATATTCAATCAACTGTTCTTTGATCAAATGACTAGGGGAAATGACCACATCACATCGATTATAGATATCATTACAAATCTTGAGAATGATTTTTTTGCGAATGTTAAAGTTATCAAATTTTACAATTTTGTCCAATTCTTCAATATTTAACTTTTTTTTGAATTTGTTTGCTTTAAAAAATAACTTGTCGAGTTTAAAGAGACGGTAAAAGGAAACATACATCTCCTGTTCTGCCATCAGTGTGTGATACGTTCCAATCGTAGGAACCCCAAATCGTTCCGCAGCATTGACAGCATAAAGACCGAGAAGGCCCGGTGTATGGATGTGGATGAGATCAGGTTTAAAATCTTCAATGATCCTTTTGATTTTTCCAGGGGAAGGCAAAACCACCTTAATATCAGGGTAACTTGGCAAATAGCCCGAACGAAACCGAATCACCTGGATATTGTCAGTCATCCGATCAAAGTCCCCATCCCCGTACTTGGGGGCACAAATGCAAAATTGGTGGCCTCGGAGAGCCAAAAGCTCTGAAAAATTCTTAATGGAAACAGCAACCCCATCGGTTTTTGGCAAAAAAGTATCGGAAAAATATAAAACTCGCAACTGTTACCTCTTTACAAATGAGAGAAAAAGATTAGTCTCATCCAAAGTTATGATTTACCGACTCTATCGTTCGTTTCTTGCCTTGTCCATCATTTCCTGTGCCCTTTCTGTTTCTCTTAGCCAACTTTTCTTATTGTTATCTTTCGTATTTTTCCTTTTCCTCGACGAAAAACCCAAACTCACAAGCCAAATTGTCAAAATTCTTTTTATTTTTTACCTCTGGCAAATTGTAACTGTTTTGTATCATTTTGTTAGTGATGGTCTTGACCTCACATCCATCAAACATGCGTTCCGTGACGAAATGAAAGATATATTTTTAGTAACTGCTTTTCTTTCAGTGCAGGGAATCAAGAAAGAAGATAGGACTTATTTATACAAAGCGTTTTTTATCTTTTCGATTCTAATTGTAGTCTCTGGATTTATTTCTATCTTTTCGATGACTCGTTTGTCTAGACTAATCTCTGATTTGTACAAAACATCTAGTTCTTGGCCTTACCAACACCATTATGGGAACATTGGAAAATTAAATATTTACCTTCCCATTGGACTCATGAATACCCATTTGACTTTTGGCGGACTACTTGCCTTTATTTTCCCAGGATTTGTATTTCGTTTATATGATTCTTGGTATAATAAATCATCAAAAACAAAAATCACAATCGATGCAGTATTACTACTTCTCGTTTCCATCGTCTTTTTATTTAATAATGCCAGGTCGTCTTTGTTTGGTGCTTTCGTAAGTGTTCTGTTTGGAATTTATATCCTCATTTTTATCGACAAAGACATTTCCAAAAAAGTAATCAAACGAACTAGTTTTGCCATGTTGTCTTTTTTAATTCTACTTTTGATAGGATACTTAAGTACAAATGCTGTCAAACGAGTCGTAGATCCATTGTTTGGTGGAGAAAAACATACTGATTCAGGTAGAACATTTATTTGGGATTCTACATTTCCGCTAATTGAGGCAAATCCTATTTTTGGAATTGGGTCAGGGAACTACCAAAAAGAGATCGAATTTTCTAGAAAAACAAAAGAAAAAGAAAACAGAGAACTCGCTTTTTTTTATGAAGTGACACAAAGAGGACATGCACATAACGATTACTTTCATTTAACAGCCGTATTCGGATTTCCACAAGTTGTCTTTTATTTAGTTTTATTAGGTAGTATATTATATACTCTTTTAAGCCAAAACATACCAAAACAAATCCGATTTATGACCTACGGACTAGTCGGATTTTTCTTTTCTGGTTTATTACAATGTTACTTCCAAGACGATGAAGTTCTGATTGTATTTTATTTTTTACTTGGTTATCTCAACTTATACGCAGAAGAAAATTTGAAATTATTACAATCGATAGGAAATAAAGAAAGTAGGATCAATACATGACATTAAAAAAATTATCTCCCAAAGGTGAATGGTTTATTGATGAATTCGGAAGAAAAGTAATCCTTCGTGGCGTAAATTTAGGTGGCGATACAAAAGTTCCCTACCCAAATGGAGGAACCCAATATCCAACCGATTTTTCAGATCATAAGGAAGTGAGTTTTATAGGTCGACCTTTTCCTTTAGAAGATGCAAATATCCACTTTACTAGATTAAAATTATGGGGATTTAATGCCTTACGCCTGTTAACCACATGGGAAGCAGTCGAACACAAAGGCCCAAACCAATATGATGAGGCTTACTTAGATTATTTTACAGAAATTGTTCGTTTAGCAGGCGAATACGGATTTTATGTTTTCATCGATTTTCACCAAGATGTTTGGTCAAGGATGACAGGTGGAGATGGTGCTCCTGGTTGGATCTTTGAAAAGTTAGGAATCGATTACAAAAAACTATCGGAAGCAGATGCTGCAATAGTAATGCAACGTGCATATGATTATTCCAATCCAGGCATTCGACAGGAAAATAATTATCCAACAATGTGTTGGTCGCAAAATTACCGTTATGCTGGTAATGGAATTTTGTGGACTTTGTTTTTTGGAGGAAGGGACTTTGCTCCAAATTTCCTCATTGATGGGAAAAATGTCCAAGATTACTTACAAGACCACTACCTTGGGTGTATGATCCAAATTGCAGAACGTGTCAAACAATTTGATTTTGTTTTGGGCTTCGATTCCTTAAATGAACCTGGTAAGGGATTTATCGGTCGCGCTATGAATGATCGTGGGCTTATCAATAAAGAAGAAGACCCATCCAAACCAGGGCTTGCTTGGTCTCCAATTGATGCACTCTTCTCTTCTCATGGGCATTCCATTGACTTACCTTACCTTACTCTTAAAGTTTGGAAAGGTGGTTTTGTTCCTACAAAAACAGTGACAGTGAACCAAAACCAAGTTTCGATTTGGTTACCAGAATCACCAGGGGATCCTTTTCAATTAGAAGGAGCTTATACGATCACTAAAGATGGAACTCCTTTCATCGAAAAAAATGATTTTTTCCAAAAAGTGAATGGAAGAGAAATTGATTTTGATGCCGACTATTTGATTCCATTTATGCGAACCGTTGGGAAAACGATCCAAGCCATTCGGAGTGATTGGATGGTCTTCATTGAACGAGAAGCTTCAGATGCATTTACGTCTCCCCACTTAAATGGAGAAGTTCCTCAACTTGCAGTGAACGCTGCCCATTGGTATGATATCCTCACACTTTTATTCAAAACATTTTTATACCCGATAGCAATCGATACACTTACCAAACGACCTGTTTTTGGGAAGTCAGGAATTGAGGCCATGTATGTACGCCAACTAACAAGAATTAAAAACACTGCAAATTCAGTTCCAGGCAAAATTCCAAGCCTTGTAGGTGAATTTGGTATTCCCTTTGATTTGCAGGGAGGGAAAGCCTATAAGGAATGGAAAAAAGGAAATCATTCTCCTAAAATTTGGAAACGCCATGTCATGGCACTGGATGCAATGTACAATGCCATGGACAAACTCTTTTTATCAAACACACTTTGGAACTATACTGCTTCCAATCAAAATGATTTGATGGTAGGTGATGGTTGGAACCAAGAAGATCTAAGTATCTTCTCTCTGGATCAGATCATCCCCGGCTCTGACCCAGATGTTTATGGTGGTGGAGGAAGGGCTATTGAAGGATTTTGTCGACCTTATGCTGCGTGTATCCAAGGGACTCCAACCAAAATGGCATACAACTTAGAATCTAGAGAATTCATTTTGGAATGGGATTCAGATGGTACCATCAAAAATCCTACTGTAATCAAGATACCTAGATTCGTTTACCCAAATGGCGTACACATTGTACTTTCCAATGCTGAAAAATTTTCCGAAACAAACGGAGAATTGACAGTCAAAGGAAATGGAGGGAAATCCTCGGTTATTGTTAGGCCATTATGATCGATTTAAACACCATCCTTCAAAAATACCCATGGGAAGACTCGTGGAAATCAAAAGGGAAACCAATTGATAACCTCTGGGAGTTTGATTTGTCAGTGACAAGAGAAGAAATTTGGCCATATCTCATTGATACCTCTTCTTTCAACAAACGGATTGGCCTCCCAAAATTCCAATATGTAGAAAAGGATGGCAAACTCATTGGTAAAACGAAACAAGCAGGTTTCAATCTAGAATGGGAAGAAGTTCCATGGGAATGGGAATACTTAAAAGAGCTAGGAAATGCTAGAATTTATTCACGAGGATTTGCACATTACATCCGAACTAAAATCATCGTAGAACCGTTAGGTGAATCTCGCTCAAAAGTTTACGTTTATTTAGGTGCGATACCGAGAAATTTTTTCACTCGAAAGATCTTAAACATCGCACTTCCAAGACTTAAGGAATCCTTCCAAAATGGTTTCCAACAATTAGAAACTGAAATCAAACGTGGAAAACCAAAATTCAATCTGAATTCATCTAAGGAAAAAACATTCATTCCTGATGCCCAATGGATTCACCCTGAAAAATTAGAAAAACAAATTCCTAACTTAATTCAAAAAGGAATTTCGAAGGATACAATCGCAAAGGTTTTTGAATGGATCAAATTATCATCTGACAATGATTTAGATCGAATTCGTATCAAACAAGTGAGTCGTATCCTAGACCTCGATCCAGATGAAGTCCTTTATTTATTTTTGCAAGGATGCCGACTTGGAATTTTTACATTAAGTTGGGATATTGTATGTCCACATTGCAGAGGTGTAAGAACTTCTCTCACTAAATTGGGTGATATGCCATCAAAAGATCAATGTGACGTTTGTGAAATTGATTTTGATACAACTGGAGTCAACTCAATAGAGGTTACCTTCCACATCCATCCAAGTGTTCGTATTGTAGAAAAACAAATTTATTGTGCAGCAGAACCCGCAACCAAACAACATATTTTGCTGACGAAAAAAATTGGAGCGAGGAAATCCTTTTCATCCAATTTACTCATTGGTTCCGGTGTATATCGATTACGGAAAAAAGGAGAAAAAAAATACCGACTAGTCGATTCCAAACAATCATACCACCAAACAGACATTCTGTGGTTACCAGAAACAAACGAAGAGGAAATTAAAGTAAGCCCGAAACCAAACTTAGTGTTTGAAAATGAAGCAGAACATGATGTTACCATCGTCTTAGAAGAAAGAAGTGAAGACCAATTTAGCTTGAGACCAACCGAAATATTTGATTACCAAGAATTTCGTGACTTATTTTCAGAAGAAGCTATCGCCACCAATCTACAACTAGATATCGGTATCAAAACCATTCTGTTTACCGATATCGTTGGTTCGACTAAGTTCTATGAAACCGAAGGTGATCATGGTGCATTTTTGCAGGTTCGAGAACATTTTATCAAAACAAACCAGATCATTCAAAATTTCAGAGGTGTAGTTGTAAAAACGATTGGTGATGCCGTGATGGCAAGTTTTTCATCACCTCTCCAAGCATTAAAAGCAGCGAAGGAGATGCAAGAATGGTTCCATCCAGAAAACAAACACACTCCTGTGCGGATACGTATTTCCATTCATACTGGAAATTGTTTGGCAGTTAATTTAAATAGCAATATAGATTACTTCGGCAATACAGTAAATTACACCGCGAAACTGCAGTCAGTTGCAAATTCTGGAGAAATATCCTTCAGCGAAACAATTTTTAGGGACAAAGACATCAGGGACTACCTTCGCCAAGGTGAAATCAAACTGAGGAAAGTTGAGTTCCCCCTTCCCTGGGCCAATCGCACAGACTTTGTCTATGTCTGGAAAGTGTGATGATTAACGTTTCTCAAGGATTGACGGTACTTTCGTGGATATAAATCCGTTGAAAATTTGATTTTTTATAGGTTGTTCCTGTGTAAACGAAATTAACTTATATTTGTTGTCTTTTTGGTTTTCTTCAATCGTAATTAACTTGCGATTACCAAATTCTATAAATCTTAATACATTTGACTCTGTTAAATCAGTAGTTAACTCACATCCTAAATATGTAATTTGAATATTAAAACTTTCACATCCATTTGATAGACAAACTTGCTCATAATACCACTTCTTATTTACGACATAGAATTTTCCTCTGCCGACCAGTAATCTTTGCTGAGGTAATTTATCAGGCCCACCTTCAAAAATTTTCACCTTCCCTTTTGAATCAACATGATAAAAGTGGGTTTGCTGATCACTACTCATCCAAACCTTACCAAAAAATATATTATCAAGCCTCGATTTTTTTAAATCACTTAATGTCTCGAAACATGCTACTTCGTTTTTTTTCTTTTTACAATCCAAATTATCGCCTTTATTTAAATAACATTCGTTATCGGATTTAATATAAAAGGGATCTACTTCATCTTCTTCTTTTTCAATTTTGCTTTGTCCGCAAAAATTTAAAATTATCAAATTCATTATTAGCAAAGTTTTAAACTTCATTTTTCATGTTCCGTATTTGTGGATTTAATTCATAATACTCTGATCTTAATAAATAATCTGAATCTTTCTTAGGAAGTTCCAATTGTTTAAGCAAGTTATCAATTTCTTTTTGTGTCTTTTTTTCTTTCAGAAATTTTTGTGTTAACTTATCAATTATTTCAGCTCTTGTCTCTACTCTAATCCAACGATTTTGCACCCCGACTCCCCCTGCTGATTCCGAGATCAGGTATTCCATCACTCCTAACGTTGGATTGAATTGTTTTCCGATGACAATATAGATATGATCTGATTTCATCGCTTTAGTCTTTGTGCCCTCAATCGTTTCCATTTTCCTTGTGATTCCAATCGTACCAACTTTTAGATCAGGGATGATACCTTTCGCCTTATGAGCTTTCAATTCCGTTTCCGTTGTGAGTCTTTCTGAAACTAATTTGCTAAAACTACCAGCTTGTCGGAAGTATTCCACTCCATTTTTGTGAACAAAACCGGCCTTAAATTCCGAAGCCATACGTTCCATTTCTTCAGGAGTTAAGTAGACATCTGAATTTAAATTAGCAAAATTTCCTTTCTCCGTTAATCCCGCACCAAATAACACGGCACCTATGTATCGGATACAATCTGTCTCCGAAATTTTTCGAAATCCATTTTCATCTACCGTGTTTACAGCTGATGCAACTTCTTTTCCATCAATTAATTGGGATTGTTTGTATTTTATTTTACTCATCAGGTTATCACCAAGGAGTTTGGCAACGTTAGCGCAATGTTGGGATACAAGTTCATTTGTAGAAAGGTCCACATCGGCTGAAAATTTAGAGATTTCATCCCCCAAACGTTTTACATATGCATCAATTGTTTCCTTCTTTGGATCAAATGTAGCATTTACCTTCGAAAGAGCATCACTGGAACTCACATATTCCACAACCTCTGCACCAATGGGACGAACTGAACGAGATTCGCGTAACCGTTTGTATTCATTGAAGGACTTTTCAACTGCTTTAGACATGGGAACATCTTTTCCACCACGTTTTGCTTTGATTTTCGCTTCGATTTCAGAAGTGTCCACTCCTGCTTGTTTCAATTCATAAAGTTTTTTTTCTGTATCTAACCTCGAGTCTTTCTTGTAATCATCAATGATACTTGTTTTTAATTTGGAAATACGATCTGTTTCTTTTGCCGAAAATGGTTCTTTTGTATTTCTAACTTTCTCATTGGTTTGATCTGGAGTGAAAGAATCAGCATACCTGCTAACAGATTCACCAAACCAAAAAAGTCCCTTTTGGATCGGGTCAGTCAAACGACTAAAAATAGAACGATCTGAATTGGATTCAAAATTCATTTTTCCGATATCCGATCCCACTTGAAGGAAGTTACTCCCTCCACTCATCCTATTTCGTAACAAATTGAATGCTCCAAATCCACCTAACAATAAACCGCCAAACATTCCCATCTGTCCTGCTATGTCGGAAAGAGGACTATCTCCTTCATTTTCAATGACATTCCCGTTTTGATCGGTAACATCACTGGCATCTTGCGCCATATTGATATTTTGATTGGCAAAATTAAATTCCTCAAGTTGGAATCCATCTTTTGAATTAGTCCCTATATTGACTCCCTGTAAGGTTGAAGTATACGAAATTCCATTTGGATCTATATTCGATGTGATTCCGAGTTTTGAGTTTGGTTCTGTATAACCAACACTACCACTGAGCCCAGATCCTTTTAAATCATACATCAATGAAAAGTTCCAATTTTTCCTTGGCCCTTCTCCAGAAGGATTATAGTTGAGACCAATTTTATAATTTTGATTTGATGTAAAGTCTGTTGCAAATTGTAACCCTTTTGCGATTGCTTGCGATAATTGTAAAGAGGAGTTCCCTTTTTCAGATATCGAATAACTCACATTATTGATTGAATTTCCAATTCCAATAGTACCACCCCATCCATTCGTTTCTGAATATGTGACACCAATACCTGGCATCATACCTTTGAATATACCCGTATTGAACTTCCCAAATGAATCTGTCAGACCTAACAAAGAACCATTGGCAAATCCTGCGACTGCTCCTTTTGTTCCCTCATGACTACCAGCTGCCGTTTGTAAGACAGTCGAAGTGACCACTTGCCCAACTCTTGCCGTTGCGGGAATTGCCCCCTTTGTCAAAACATTCGCAAATTTTCCAACTTTTGTAAGTGCTGAATTGGCACTACTCCAAACTCCACTTGCACCTAAGGTGATAGCCAAAGACGCAGAATTAATAACCGTTTGTCGAACTGCAGTGTTTTGTGCTTTATCTTCTGATTTTTTCTTCTGGTATTTTCCATAAACTCCATCTAATGATTGCCTCACAAATGATTCATCAATTCCATACTCTTTTGCTAATTCTTTCGCTAACAAAGTTTTTCCAAATTCTGTCATCACTGCATTTTTATCATTTAGATCGATATTAGAACTTTGGTGTTTTGTCCAATTAGCTTGTAATCCGAATGTCTGCAACGTGTAACCATAGTTAGCCATAGAATCGGAGGGTTGGTCTAAATTTCTAGCATTGGCAAAAGTATGAGCATCGGACATCAAACTATAAATTTGCTCATCAGGGATACCGATGGCAACAACTGCTGTTTTCAGAATCCCTCCGATTGCGCCAGTGATTTGTGAACCTATGTCTGAAATGATATCGTTTGACATCGCTTTATCAGCTTTTTTAGCTTTCTTTTGCCCACGGATATCTCCAATGAGTTTTGCAACTGTCTCCGTTGGTAAACCCGCTGCTCGTGCGATAGATAGTGAAACACTGGATTCAATAATTTGTTCTTCGTTCTTATTGATTTCCTCCAGTCGCGTTTTCGATCCAGAGATTTGTTTGTTTAATTTTTGGTAATTTTTATCACCTATGAATTGTTTTGTTACTGCCATAACCCCCGATAAGGCTAAATTGATAGGCACAGTCGCTAATCCATTTGTCACCGTATCTATCGCTTGTATTGTGCTAGAAAGTGTTTTTCCTACAAACGTTTCCAATGATTGAATTGGGTTTTTTAGGGAAACGTATTGATCACGAGCATTGATTTTTTTTGCATTTAAGCGACCTCGCATAAAATCGATTGCCATCGATGCCATTTGGATTTGTTTTTCACTCCCTCCTGATGCTTTGATCCAAACTTTTGCGATTTCAGTATTGATCGAAGACTCAACCTTTCCCTTTAATGAAGCCTTTACTCCCGCAACACCACCCGATAAATAAGCGAGCGCCATCTCTTGTACAAAAGAATCTATATTTTCTTGTGATTCTTTTTTTGTTACGTATTTTTTATAATTGCTAACGTTTAATGCTTCAATTGTGTTTAAATTTGTAATGAGCTGATTTTGGTCTTTTTTTAATGATTGAGTCACAAATGTATCAGCAATTTGATTTTTTCTTTTTTGTAAGGTTTCCCAATCTTCTTCCGTCCATTCAGTAAAAAAATCTTTTCGATCGACAGCTTGGATTTTTCCAATCGAACTTAATGATATTTGTTTACTCACTACTGACATTGAGGCATCATATTCGCCTTCTTTATTCCTTGTACCTAACATACCATTGTAAATTTCTTTACTTATTGTGATATTTCCATTTTTACCTGGATCAGATACCATATATTCTTTTTTTAACAATCCATTACACTGTGTACCACTTGGATCTTCATAACATTTTCCAAAGTTAGTTTTTTCTTCCTCTGATAAGTTTTTATAATCTGCATTTCCGACTAAGATCATTTCTTCTTTAGTCAATTTTCGATCCCCAATCACATCCGTATTGATTCCATACACATATTGGTTGATCAGTTTGTTTTGTTCCCTCTTTTGAAATTCCTCAAGTTCATGATTCATTTGAACAACACTTGCGTATTGATTGACCCCAAAAACGGTCCTTTGGAACGTTTCAAGCAAAGAACTTTGTCCAAGTTGTATTTCATTCAAATCGTTCCCTAAAAGAGCTTCATTTCGAAAACTCAATAGTTTCCCTTGGTCTTGGATTGTTTTAAGATTAGAATCAAATTGTAATGGTTGAACATTAGATACTTTTGTAGTTGCATCTCCTTTTTCATACAATTCACTCCAGGATTTCCATCCTTTCTCATTTTCTCCTTCTAACTTTTGTAACCAATTTTCTTTCGATGATTCTAAGTTAATTCGATTTTTCTGGTATTCAAGTTTTGCCTCTTCAATGAGACCCTCACGAACATCGGACCAATTTTTAAAACTATCCGAATATTGTTTTACCCTCGATTCCCAATGGGTAATTGCTGGCAATAGTTTGTCCGTCAAACTTTTGTTTTGCTCATTTAGTTGGGAAAAATTGGAATCCCAATACAACGAAGTAGTATAAGAAGAATCATCATACATTTCATACAAAACTGAATATCCGATAGCTCCCATTTGGTAAGAATAGGTTCCAGGAGTAAAAATTGTTAAATTCCGTTCTGCTTGCCAAAATCCGTATTTACTCTTTCCATCTAAAATCAAATTCCCTTGTGTATGATGTGCATTCTCGAATGGAACTCCCAATCCCATAAACGTAAAATTGTTTAAAAAATGGTACGCATCGGTATACAAATTGGCATTGATTAAATTCTGTACCCTTCGACCGTCTCTCAACTTTGCATTGATAATTTCTGTAAGTTGATTGTAATCAGAGTTATGAATGGAACGAAAAAATGATTGTAACTCTGAATCCTGAATCCCTGCAAATACTCCAACATCCCCAGGTATGTAACTCCAATTTTCATACTTAACATCACTTGACAATTGATTGTAATTTTGATTTCTCAATATCCATTCTGCTTCACCTATATTAAAGCTAGATTTTGAATTATTTAAATTGATCTGTAAGCCGGTTTGGTATGTATAGATCCGATCTTTATAATAAATTTGTTCAACGAATGCTTTATTAGATTCATCTGCCAAAAAATCCCGCATCTTTGTTGCTACATTCGTAAACAACAATTCAGGATCCTTTTCATGCGAAGAAAGGACATCGGAGATTTCTGTTATTAATTTTGAGAATATTTTGCCTGCTTCATTATAACTTCCATCATAGTTTCGATACAAACATCCAGTTGTGATCTCGCAAGAACCTTCAATTCCATCCTTCATCTGTTGGATCATGGAAGACAAAGCAGAATATACAGTTTGCCTATATTCATCAATCGCATTCAAGTTACTAATGAATTGGTTTTCAGTCTCTTGGAGAGTTGACAAGTATTTGACATAGTCTTCATCAAGCGCTTCCAATGAGGACGCAAAAGAGTCCAATCCCTCTTGTTTCGATTTTTCCCATTCGTATTCCCATTCTTCAGCAGCTCGCAGGATATTTTCTCGATTCTCATGTAACAACTTCTCCTCCAGCGTGTAGGACTCAAAAATGCTTTCTTGTCCAATCCTTTGGAAATAGAGAGCATCAACCTTTCCTGTTTCTAATTTTTCTAGAAAACTGATGCGGTTTAAATAGTAATCGTTTACTAAATTACGTTCCCATTCTGTATAAAATATAGATGCTTCCGAAAACAAGGATCGCCTTCTCTCATCCACATAACCTTCGTTTGTAATATAAGCATCTTCTCCAGTTTCTTTTTGTAAAATTTCTTCAATCTGACGATTTGCTTCTGATTGCCAAGAAATCATCGCATTTGTCAAAACTGACTCTACTCCTTCTTCCCAATCCTGCAATGAAGAGGAAAAATACAATCTCCCATATAAATCTGCATATTCATTTGTCTGATAGGTTGGGATCTCCCAGGAATCTTGTAAAGACTGGGAAAACACATGATTTGAAATCAATATCAAATAAAAAATAACGACGAATGATATGGCTCTTAACCAAAAATGAAATGATAACATAAAGAACCTCAGATTTAAGAGGTGAGCTTTTCGTTATCTGGTTCTGAATATTCTTAAATTGTTTTTAAACTTATCAGAAATGATTCCAAAAACCTGGAACAAAAACAGTGCCTGGAATAAATAAACACCAGATTTCCATGGATAAAAATAAGTAATAATTAACAATCCAACATATGGGAAACTTAGGTAAAATGGAGAGATTTTTTTCTGATAAGAATTCATTCGAAACATAATAAATAAGAATGGGATAAAACACAATTGATCATAATTCCTAGAAAAAAATTGGAATTGGCATTTACAAAGAATTACAAATGCAAATAGAAATGATAATAATTCGATCCAATATTTTTTACGAAAGAAGAAAGGTATTTGGAATAAAAGCAAAAATATAAATTGATATTTGATTGTCCCATGATCTGATTTGGACCTCTCTGCAAATTGGGTCTTATCTTTGGCAAGTAATGTTTGTATTCCGTCTTCCATTAAATTCCAATTGATACCCTCACCTTTAACAATGATTTCCATACTTGTCTCGGCATTTTTATGGTATATTTTTCCCAAATTTTGATGAGTCGAATAATGCCTTAACGATTCAGGATAAAGGATTTTTCCATTCCCAACAGCAACTGGCTGTTTTTGAAAATTCTCTTTTGAAATCGTATGATTTGAATTTAATTTCACATCAACTAACTTTCCTCCGTATAACATTTTACTTACGACATTCGGTTGTAATATAAGATTTGTTTCCCGAATCGAAGGATCAATACCTACTCCCATTTTAGTCAATTGATACGCATCCGTCTGAAACTCGACTCCTTCCGTTGAAGGTTGGAATCCCAAAATAACATCCGATACTTTTTTTTGCACCTGAATCCAAGGAATCATTTTTAATACAGATGTTTCCAACGAATTTGGATCCATATTTGTGAACCTTAGTATTGTAGATTCAAATCCATCCATTCCTTCTAAAAAATGGAAATAACCCATTTCCGAAGGTAAGTTTTTAAAATGAAGAGAATGAATCCCTTCCTTCCATTTCATATAAAAATCAGACCTGGTATTTTTATGAGTTACGACAAGTAAGTTTGTTAATTGTTTCTGCAAGATTGATTGTTCCACTTGTTTTGTAATTCGGATCCTCTCTGATTCTGCAACATAGGAAGGAAATTCCAATTTTGCCAATTTTATGGTATCTAAATGAGGGAAGGAAGATACGGGATTAAAAAGCACTGGTAACGAATATAGAAACGTTACAAAATACAATGAGAATGTTAATACGGTATTCGTATTGAAACTACCAGGTTCTTTCTTTGAAACCAATTCATTTAGTTTCTGTATTTGCAATTCTTGTAAGGAAAAACTCTGTTTTCCTTCTCTCTTCCATAAATTCAAAAACAGATGCAGAAGGATTGGATAAAAAAAGAGAGCAAATAAAAAGATCATCAGTAAATTTAAAATCGATGAAGGAAGTAACTGAAAATACAGCGAAAGTATCAAAATCAAACTTCCAGTGAAAATTTGTTTTTTATGCACAACCATCCTTCGAAAGGAAATCAACGGCAATTGTACTTTCAAAAGTAACAAAAATACAAAACCCGAAATTCCAATTGGTATACCCAAACATTTGAGACAAAAAAATAGGAAGATTAGAAATAAGAAAAATGTACCTGTATGGATGAAACATAAGATCCATTCCCTTTTCACAATACCAAAATATAGGAAATAAATTCCTTCGATTCCAAGGTAAAAATAAAATATAAACGCTATGTTCTCTATCAATTCCTCTTGGCTTGAAAAGACAAATTGCCAATCAGGGAATTCAGGTAGGTATGAATCCAAAAGAAACGACAATTGGATGAGTTGGAAGGCATTGTTTGTAAAGATCACTAATGATTCAAAACTCGAGCCATTGATTCTTGTATGATTTTTACCATAAACATCTGATATACTTACCTTCGCGATTTTTCCAAGTGGAAGAAAAGTTTTCCCTTGGGCCAAGAGGAACACGTTTTCCCATTCACTTGGATTAGCAGGGTATTCTTTCAAAAAATATTGATTTTGTCCCGGATCATAGGAAACCGAATCTAAATGATGACGTAAACGATTGTAAATTTCCGTCATGGAAGGACTGAAACCACTTAGTAGAAAGTTATGGTCAATATTGATTTGGATTTCAGTTTCAGACTCAGGTTGGTATGAAATTTTTCTAACACCAGTTACATTCTGGATTTTTCGTAATAACTCAGCAGGTGGAGGTGACTTAGTTTTGGAAATTCTACGAAGGAGAATCAAATTCGAATCATTTCCAGAATCAAACATAAACCTAGGAAATAATACATCTTTGGGGAATAGATCTTGGTTTAAGATGTACAAATTTCGAATTGTTCGTATGATTTCCTCTTTTCCAATTCCTTCATTTAGTTTTAAGTGCATGGTAACACTTCCAAATTCCGAAACAGATTTGAGTTCCAGATACCCACTAACAGATTTTAGCATCATCTCCCATGGTTTGGTAAGTAACTCTTCCACTTGGGTAGTCGTTTTGCCTGGCCAATTTTGAGAAATAACCAATGTATTTTGGTGTTCTATTACCTTATTTTCAGAAATTAATATTTCTCTACTTGTCATGAGAGAAACTAAAATGACAGTACCAAAAAATAATACCCATTGGTAAGGAAACCTTTTGGCAATGGAGAAATTCATATTGGGGAACTAAAACATTTGATAAATATTTTTGGATACAGATAAAACACAAACACGCAGGAAACGAGTATTCCGATACACATTGTCACTGCAATCGCTCGGACAAATTCGGATCCAGGGAAAACAATAAAAACAACTGGTAACAAGCCGAAAAACGTACTACCAAAGTTAAGTAAAATTGGTTTTTGTAACCAATCAAAAACTAATTTGATTCTAAGTGAATTGTCTGGGATTTCTTTTGTTAACTCCCATCTTTCACCATAAAGGGAAATACTATCAATTGATAAACCAATCAATATCACAAGTCCCATATAATGTCCAAAATGAATCTCAGGAATGATAAAAATTAAAAATATCGTTACCGATAAAAAATAACTAAAACTAATTAATAGATATATACATGGTCGATAAAATGATTCGTAGATACCCACTAACGCTAAATATATCAATACATAAGAACAAACTAATAAAACAAATAATGTCAGATAAAAATTCAATGTCTCTTTTTTGACAGAATTGATATAGTATTGTAGTCCCTCACTTTTTTTGGTAAGAATGCTATTCTCGATCCCAAAATCACCCATCCATTCTAGAAAAAATTTTCCAGATTCCCTTTGGAATACGGAAAATGATTTTTGTTCTGTCATTTGGAATAATGATTCAGGGAAAATCAGATCCTTTGAGGCCGATTTAAAAAGTGGTAACGATGATGAGGGAGGTAATCTTGAATCGTCAGTTTTCTTACTCATGGACAAATACATGGGAAGTGAATTACCTTTACCCAAAAGACCCAAATATTTAGGCGAAGTTCGGTACAGAAGATTTTTTTCTAAATCTTCAAGGTCCGGTTGCACTTCTGAATTTGGTAGGATTCTGGTTTTCCAAATTTTCATTTGAATGGGTGTAGGGATAAAATGAAATTTCCCACCTAACTTCTCGTCTGTTTGCGAATGAAGAACTTCTTCTACCAAACGATTCAATTGGTCCCAATCTTCATGAAGCAAAACAATCTTATCTACAGGGAGGAAAGGTAAGGATTGAGATAATTCAGTATGAATTTCGAATACACCTACTTGCCAGCGATTCGGGTTTATCGATTGGATTACTTCAGTGAGCCATTTCTCAGAGCCTTCAAAATCAAAGAATTTGATAACAAAAGGAACAGCATTTACATTCGCTTCCCATTGATCTGAGGCTGTGTTTTGGGGTAAGATGACTATACTTTGAAGCAAATGGTTTCCATTGATTCGATTCAAAATTTCATTAATGAGAAATTTTTCTTCCAAAAACTGAATTGTCGATTTTGGTACCACGTGGATCAACTTTCCAATCGGCTTTGGATTCGGAAAAATTTGGAACTGGACTTTGTTTCGAGAAAAAACAAATGTTAAAAACAACATCACCAAACATAAAAATACGATCCATTTTTTCCAAGCCCAAATTAAATTGAAACCCAAAGGCAACTGAAACAGATCCTTCTCCTGTCGATCTGTTCTTTTCTGGAGCTGAGGATTGAAAGTAATGAATAATAATGGAATCACTGTGACAGAAGTGACTAAACTGGAAAAGATCAATAAGACAATGCTAAGCCCAATATCATAAAAAAATTCTCTCCATTCGTGTGCATACAAAAGCAAAGGGAAGATTACCACCATTGTTGTTAATGCCGAACAAAACAAGGAAATCAAAACATTTCGTACACCTTCCGTGACACAATTTACATTCACACTTTCCTTCTGGCATTGTGATTGGATTGAGTAATAAATCAAATTATTTGCATCGAATAACATTCCAATCCCGACTGATATCCCACTAATGCTCAAAAGGTTAACCGAAATGGAAAAGAGATTCATAAGATGGAAAAAACAAACGAGAGAAACTATTACAGCAAATAACAAACACAAAACGGGGAACCATTCTTTATATAAGGAATAGGAGAAAATGAGTGCACATAGTAAACTTGCAAATAGGAAGAAAAAGAATTGAACCAATTGTTTTTTTAATTCTCTTGAGGTGTCAGAGTACAAAACAGGTTGAATCGATTGATTGTATTCGTTTAAAATCGAATGAATTTGAGATGAGAGTTTGAGTGGATCTTGGCTTCTATCGACATGAATGGCAAAATATACCGAGTTTTTCCCACCATGTTGCACAATTTGATTCACAGAAGAATGTTGGATCGAAGTATCCGCAAACTCTTCTAAAGGAATGTATTTTGAATCTCCCAAATGGATTGGAAATTTTCGAATCTCTTCCAACGAGGAAATCTCTGGTCCATATTTAATCTCGGTTTCCCTGCCGACATCATATAGTTTTCCAAGTGAACCTGCTTGCATGGCAGAAATAATTTGGTATTCTATGTCTTTTATTTTGATTGGATGTAATTTTAAGAATGTTTCTCTTAAGTGAATGAATCCAAAGGATTCAGAATCACCAACTTTTTTCACTTCGATCACGCCCGATATTCTCTCTAGTTTGTATTTCAGTTGATTGACCAGATATGAGAAATTTTCATTTGTTAAATTGGTTTGTTTGGAAATAGTAAATTCAATAAATGGATTTTGGTGATCACTTCCCATTTGTACCTTGGGAGTGCCTACCCCAAGAGGTAATTCATCTTTTATTTCAAACAATAACTGAAATAGTTCTTCTTTAAATTCCCAGACCGATACATTCGATTGTAATAAAATTTCAATCTTTGAATGTCCATGTTCCGAAAATGTTCTGATTTGTTTGACCTCTTTTAATGATGAAATGCGTTTAGACATTGGCAAACTTAATGATTCATCAACTTCTTCAGCCGAATGATTGGGAAATGTTGTCGTAATCTGGTATTGTAAAGGTGTCAAGTTTGGTAGTAATTGAAATCGAAAACGATCCATTTGAAAATAAATGCCAATGAATATTAATATGATACCGACCCAACACAAACGATTGTGTCTGTCGAAATATTGGATCATATTTCCAACAAAGTTCATTTTACATTGACTTGAAAAAGATCGTCTTCACTGATTCCCATAAGGATTTCCATTTCATTTTGGTTATGTGGTTTGCATTCAACATATCGTTTTTCAATGGTTTCACCAGACTTCACCATCAAATAATAACCAGAAGATAGATCACCTAATACAGATACCGTTGGAACGAGAAGGATATCCTTCATTCCTTCTGTTTCTACTTGGACAAGACCAAACATCCCTGGGAGCAAAGATATTCTTTTTTTATGTAACTTAGCCCTAACTCCAATTCCATGGGAACGAACATCCAAATAACTGCTTATCTTATCGATTTCACCCTTAACAAATTGAGAACCTTCGAGGCTCGGGTGAAACGTAATCTCCTTACCGAGTTTCATCAACTTTAGATCTGATTCACCTATTTGATACGATACAGACAGATCTCCATTTTCTATGAGAGTAATCGCTGGCAGATGATTGGTAAGTTCTCCTTCCTTTAAGTGGACTTTGAAAATTGATCCAGCTTTAGGAGCATATAATTTAAATTCTGAAATCATTTGTTTGTTGGTTTGGAGTTGGTTTTCGAGAATTTTCGTATTGGTAACACTTAGATCATATTCAGTTTTCTCAATCAGGGAATTTTGACGTTTCCATATTTTAATCCTATCACTGATTGAGACTGTATCTTCTGGAAAATCCAAATGAAGTGTATTGACTAAACTTTCTCTATCACGATTTAGATTTTTAAAATGAGCCTGTTTTGTATCGACATCCAGTTTCCAACGGTCAAGCTCCGATAAAGAAACAAAACCTTCCTTCCACATTGTTTCTTTTTTTTCCATTGTCAATTTAGAGGTTTCCCATTCGCTTTTCGCAAGTTCTAACAATTCCGTTTTTTTATCGATTTCTCGAAGTTTAACCTCGATTAGATTTTCTGCTTGTTTCCATTTTTCCAAAGCGATGATCTGATTGGCTTTTGCGACTTCCAATGAAATCGATAATTTATCTCCTTCTAAACGGAGTAACTCATCATCTAATTGTAATAACAAATCTCCCTTTTTAACAGATTGACCCTCTGCGACATGAAGGAATTTTATCCTTCCAAGATGTTTGGTCTGTAATTGGATTTCCTTAGTTGCTTCCACAGTCGCTGGATATTCCAATGTTATTCGTTTTTGGATCACAACTGGTTTTTGAAATAATGGAACTTCTTTGGGATTTCCAATTGCATACACATTTTGGTCTGCTAGGAACCAATCCTTGTGATACAAGATTGTTGTCAGCCAAGGGAATCGATTACGGATGTTCTCATTCGAAAACCAGGTAAATAGAATGGAAAGAGTTGTGGATACAAAGAAGTAAAGTATAAAGTATTTCCATTTTGCTCTAAGTATCTGGAGGATTTTCGCTTTCATACACTTACGATCCAAAACATCATTGCTGACCATACGATTGGGATAAAATAACCAAAACTCTTCGTAAATTTAGGATTTGTATCGCTTACAAAATACATCGATTGCGAAAACAAACTTCCATTTACTTTAATAAAAAGAAGAAAGAGAACAATCCAAAACCCAAAGAGATAAAGGGAATAATAATATGACTCTTGTATCAAACCTATTGATAGATTCCCAATAAACAAACAAAGAATGAGGGAAAAAAAAGACTGAGTCATTTTTTTCGTTAGTTGGAAAAGTTTATTGGGTTCTTTACTACTTCTGAACTTTAAGTAAAGAAAAACCAATACAATGGAAAAACAAAAATATAGCAAATACAGAAAATAAATCGAAACAATTTGGAACGGATATAGTTGCCAAAAAGAAACACTTCCATACCGACTCACCATCTCAAGTTCAATCTGGATATTGGCTAATTTCAGTTTGTCCCAAGAAGTGAAACAATAGATAAAATATAAGATGGTATAAAGTAGAAAAAAAGACCAACCCTTTGACCATAAAAGTTTCCAAATCGAAATGCTTACATTTGTGATTCGTTGGAATCGTGACTGGAGAAAAAGTAGATTTTTCATTTTTTAGATAACTCCTGATTCATTCTATCTAAATAGTTCTGAAATTGTTTACTTTGGGCCAAAAATAGTGATTTATGTTTCGATTTTACTTGTTTTTCATTCCACTGAAGATACAACAAACAAGCCTCAGGTGAGACGACCAAAAGTTCTAATAATTGTTTCTCCTCTTCTAAGTTTACTTGTATTTTCTCTTTGGAAAGTAAGATCACTTTAAAATAATACATGATCAGTTCTGGAGTTTTTTTCTGGGTATCGTTCCATTCCTTTAGAAACTCATTCCATTCACTCAAATAAAAAAGAGATTTTAGGTATAAATTTTCTTCTTCTAGGGATAGTTTTCTTTCCTTTTTTCGGTCCGATAGGATCGCCTGTACTACCGTTAAATGGCCAGTATTGTAGGCATCCTTAACGATCTGAAATTCTTTTGGATCAATTACTTGTTCTTTCTCACAACTAAATGAGAAAAAAATAATTACAATTACCATATACCAAACTCTTCTAACATTTTGTCGATTCATGGGTTACCTTCGGCTCGGGGAAACAAAGGTAATTCCGAATCGGGTTTCCATTCCCAATCAAATTGTTCGATTTGTTTTTCATTTAAATCATAAAGGAAGATTCGAATTGATTGGTTTGGACTCCCCACCTGATAAGGAAACCTAACAAAGAGCACAAATGGGATTCCAAGACCATGGGCAACCTGAGACCAATAGGAAAATCGGGAAGAGTTGTCTCCATTTTTAGGTAAGATTTGTTTTTGGAATTCACTCAAGTGATTGTTCTCAATTGGATCATTTTTGAATTCATGGATTTCATCTCGATGGAAAACGGAATACCCACTTCGCTCTAACGATTCCGAAATCTGAAGGATCACTTCTTTTTCCCAGAGGTAATGATCAGAATAAAAGGAAGAAACTGTGGGTACCAAAAGTATCAGTTTCCCATGAGGAAGTGGAAATTTTTGATACCTCACAGTTTCATGAAAGAGGGTGCAGGAAACAGAAAAAAGTAGAACAATTGTGAATAGGAATTTCATTTTGCCTCCATTTGGAAGATAAAAGGAGAATTCATTTTTTTTCCATTCGCAGAACGTACATCTGCATCTAATTTGAATTCATAATAAGGATAAAAATTGGGAGCATTTGATGAACTTGCCAAATTAAAGTCCCCACCAGTTGTATTATTTCCAAACAAAGTTCCATTACAACTAGCTTCACTTTCTGCGAAGGAATATGTGATTTCCTTACATCCGAATGGATACACAGATTGGCAATGGCTCCATTCCCATGTCGATAAACGAATGTTACTTGATGGTGGTGAAATTTTTGTCAACCGACTGGAAGAGATAACAGAAATTGGATCCATATATTCATCAAAAAATAGTTTGAAATTATCTGTATTTACATCCGCACATGCAGAAGAACTCGCGATACCACCAGTTCCGTCATCTCCACCTCTAAATTGGTATTGGTGTGGTGAAAGAAATGATAATCCTTTACTCCAAAAACATAAAGTAGAATCCCAACGACTCCCCACGGTACTTCCTAATTCTTGGATTCCAATTCCACACAATTGGGAAGCGAGGCCAAAACCAATGACTTCGGGAGGTTTTGCGCCTTCGTTTGTGTAAAAATCCATTCGGATCGGTTTTTCTATTTTAGTTCCATCCAAAGCAGAAACACCAGAAGCCAAATTGATTTGGTATCTGGTTTGGCTTAGTAAGGGTGCATCCAATTGTATCTGGACTTGGTTGGGATTTGTCCATTCCAAGTGGTAGGATGTACTTGGTTCCATTCGCAATCCCAAGGAAACATCTGTATGGTTCATTGGTTTTGAAAATACAATCGTGATTGGAGTAGTTTGAGTATACTCCGAACAAGCAGTATTCACTTCTTCTAAAATACGATCTTTGATATTACCACCCGTCAAACATTCGTCATACGTTCCTTCTGAGATCAAAATGGAATTTATGGTAGGTGGCAATGGTGAATCTTCGACTTGGACTCGAAACGGAATTGAATACACACGATCCAAATCTTTTCCTTTTTTGTTTTCACATTGTTTGGTGAGGCGGATCACATACCCACCAGGCAATAATTCTTGGTTCGGAACGAATTTTAAGGAAATATCAGTTGTTTCAAAATTACCCTTTGTGTTTGGATCAAGGGAAAAAGCAGTCACACAGGACTGTATTTCCATCGGTTGGTTCCATAGGACTGAGATATTTGTTTTGGGGGATACCGATTGTTCTCCAGAACTAGGAGAAAAGGAAACCACCTTTGGTGTATCATCATTAACAAACATAGCTAACCAATCTTTTGAGGAACCCATCTTCGCATGGCAATGATGGAAAACAACCAATGGCAAAAGATAACCACTCCATTTAACGCATTTCATACGGATCCTCTAAATAAAATGGGGTAAGTTTGCCTTTCCTTGGTTCCTTTTTTTCGAAATTTTGTATTGGTATTTGTTCTTTCCAATCAGACAAAAGTTGATTGAATTCACTTTTATATTTATGGCGATGCAAATGGTAATATCGATTGGAGAAAGGATCTTCTCCCAGTAAAATGACTAATTCTAAAGCAATTGCGATGTAATTAAAATAATGATCAAAGGTATGTTCAAATGCGACAAAAACTTCCTCTTCAGTTTTTAAATATTCAATTTCTGTAATCTGATTTAATTTTTTCTCTTCCGCTTTTTGTTTTAATGGTAAAAATGCAGATCTTAAAAAATGCAAATATAATGTATATTTTTGGTATTCCTCCTCTAACTTAATTTCTGTAGACTTGGAAAGATTTCGTAAATAAAGTTCGGTTTGTTCTCGTTCTGTGTGAGATTGAACTAAATTGAATCTAACATCGTATCGTTTTTTATCACGACTTACTTCATCAAATAAATTGATGGAACCACTTTGGAATGCATTTTCCCCTGGCCCAACCGCTTGGGGACCATAACCTGGAATGCGTTGGATTCCATTCCCTTCTGATTGCATACCATTTTGGGTATTGGAAACAAAACTGGAACCTCCCAGGTTGGCTTGGAACCCTATACTCACTCCATAAATTTCATTTTGGAGAGGGAATCCTTGGTTTCCATTCCGTCCCAGGTAACCACCTAACACAAGCTTTGGTTTCCAATCATTCCTTAGAGATTCTTCTTCTAAATGGACAAGTTCCATTTGGTATCGATTTTTTTTTCGCAGAGGGTGGTTCGCATCAACTTCAATCGGTGAAGGAGTTGGTTGGAAAATTTCAATCCTTTCTGTAATCCCAGGTTCCAATTCCAAACTTTCACTTGGGTCAAGGAACATTGCTGCTTTTAATTCTAAGAGGGAAGATTCTCTTAATGCTTGGGTATGGATTCGTTTGGAATAAAAATCCACCTCCCACTGTTTTAATGATTTTGCCTCTACCGCTTGTAATAAGTTGGTTTGGATTTCAAGGTTTCGTTTTCGATTTTCTAATTGGTAACGATCGTATCTGTGGTCAACCATCGATTGGATGAGAGTTCGTTTATTTGCATTGAGGTAAGCCAGGGAGATGTTTTGGAAAATTTTTTCACGTAAGATTTTTTTTTCCTCCAATTGGATGAGTTGTTTGATTTCTATTTTTTGTTTTTCTCGTTCGATTTCGCCACCATCATATAATAATTGTTGGATTTGGATCCTGACATCTCGATACTCTTGGTCTAATTGTTCGCGGTTCCTTGAGAAAATTCCAAAATAATGAACTCCTAATTTCGGTAGGTATTGTTTCCATTTTTCACTCAGTAAAATTGGGAATAATTCTGATTTTGTTTTTTCTAATCTGAATTGGGCATTCCGTTCGAGACCCACCCAAATACAATCTTCCCATAAAAAGAATCCCTCGGCCTGTAAGGATCCAATTCCCAAAAAAAGATACATTGTCAAAATGAAGAAATCACGCCACATATCAAAGGATAGGTGGTATTAATTGATTCTGGTTCTAAATAGAATGATTTGTAGGGAATTTTTTGATTTTTTTTTCTGATTTTTGACTTGTAAGGTAGCGCTTGTCCCTTATAAAAGTGGCATGATCCGTTTGATTCCCTTATTTTTGTTTTTAATCACGACCACTACCGTATTTGCTGAAGAAGTAGGAGTTGTTAGTTTCATCCAAGGAAACAATTACCTATCAGGTCCCCGTTTTAAAAAAGCAAAAGAACCGGTGAAATTAGGGAGTGTCCTAAAAAAAGGAGATACCATTACAACGGAAGATGGAACTTGCGAAATCCAATTGGCAACACAAGCAACCATTCGTTTGGCGAAATTTTCGACTCTCCGCATTGACGACTTATTGAATCCAAAAACCAAATCCACCACACTCAATTTAGTAGGTGGTAAATTATTCGTAAAAGCTCACAAACCACCAGGTGGTGGTCCTAGTGATTCCCAACTGAGCGTAGTCAACCCAAGTTTTGTGGCAGGTGTTCGTGGGACAGAATTCCTCGTTGCAACACCAAACCAAGGTGGGGAAGACGAAGACTTAAAGGAAGTCGAAACGGGAGTTTATGTGAATGAAGGTACCGTTGCAGTTAGCCCTGACAAAAAAGGCAAACAAACGCTAGTGGGCCAAAACGAAGAAGTGGTAGTTTCAGGCAAAGAATTGAAAAAACAGATTTTGGATGAGTTTGTAAAAGAGAAAATGCGTATCTTTGAACAATTCAAAGCCATCAAAGAAGAGAACTACCAACGCATCAAAGAACAATACGAAAAAAATGATCAAATCATGAACGACTACAAAGGACAAGGTTAATCATGAAACGTTTTTTGGTACTTTTCTCAGTTGCCGTTTTATCTGTATTCTCTGCAGATCGAATTGGTACAACACCAGTATATAAAATAGCGATAGAGGCCTACCCTTCCACGGAAGAAAGTCGGGCTTTGCGAGATTTTATCAAAGAACAAATCCAATCCACTGGTCGTGGGCAAATCGTGGTATCCTTTCCTTCAAGTGAATCCAAAACCTGGGAATTTGACAAACGAGGGGAAGCGACAACGGAAACAAAGACCAATTTACAATCTCTGACCCAAGTGGATAAATTGGTCCTCGTTTCACAGGAAGATGGACAAGCACTTGTTTCCTTTGTGGATGTTTTACACGAAACGTTGGAATACCGAAATGCCCTACCTGAGTCTTTATCTAAAACTTTAGTCGCAGACTTTCTCAGTTACCTAGACAAAAAAAACATCTACCTCGCTCTTTCCCACACAGGCTCTAGTACAACTTCCCAAGTCAAAATCAACTCACTCAAATCTTCGTATGTTGCAGGAGAACCGATTCGTTTTGAAATCGAAACAGCTGAAGACAATTATGTGTATGTTGTTCTCGTTCCTGAAAACCAAAAAGGGGAACCCGTATTACTGTTTCCCAATCCTATGCAAAGTGACAACTTTGTGAAAAAGGGAGAAAGGATCACCATCCCAGACAAACGAATTTCCTTCAAAGCAGCACCAACTCCTTCAAAAGATAGGATTAGAGCATTTGTCACAAGAGAAGAATGGAAAGAATACCAACTCCGTGGCAAAAAAGAAGATCCCTTCTACCGTTTATTACCACCAGCTGTCACTGGCACAAAAACATTGGCACGTTCCCTCACACCTCCTCCAACCATCACGTCACCAATCGAACAAAGTTTAGTGAACGAGTGGGAATACCAAATCTTATCTCGCTAAAATTCTTGCAAATTACACTCATACCTTTTGTTATATAAGGTATGAGAATCTTTCGAAAACCACTTATCACGATCTTACTCTTTAGTTCTCTCGTCTCTTGTTCCCTCTTTCAAAAAGAGGACAATCAAGACAAAGATGTCATCAGTGCTCTCTTATTATCCCTATGGGCTTATAACCAAGCCGCAGGTTGTTCTGGACCTAAGTCTGGATTTACCATTTGTATTCCAAAAGGGATTGCGGACTAAATGATGAAAAAGACAGTTTTTCTCCTTCTCTTTTTGGGTGTTAGTTTCCAGGTTTCAGACTACCAGAACCAAACACGTAAATCCGAAAAAACGATTCTCTCTGAATTATTAAGTGATTCCATTCATTTTGGATTTGGTTCCGAAAAACTTTGGTCAGCAACAAGTGCAGATAACTGGGGTTTTGTGAGACAATCGGCGACCTGGGCAAGAGGGAATTCTGGAATCATTGATAACTTAATTTTAGCATTAAAGAATGCTGGTTATTTTAACAACCCTACTGCCTCCCGTACGGATGTTCTCAGTAATGTCAACTTAAGTGGGTTTGGTTCTTCCACTCTAACAATTAAAATCAACACTCCAACGGCAAATGTTGCGTCTACTGCCTATGCTGGGAATAAAACCTTTAACCATTTTCTCGAAATTAAAAAGACAGGTGCTTCCACTCCTTCCTTACAATTATTCTTTGATGATCCAAACACAACTTTGGGCAATGATGGAGCGCTCGTTTACTACCGGTTAGTTGATTTTGGTAACCCACAATTTGCCAATGTAGGGGACGTAATCACAGAAAGTTACACAGGAAATGATTCGATTTATGGAACCAAATTCCAAACCTATACTTGGCGGAATGGCCCCGAAAACTCCTCTTGGATCAGCAAACATGGTCGAGTGGTGTTAACAGAAGTAGATTCTGGAAGGCAACTTTGTTTTCGTTCCGTTGTTAGACTTAGTTTTACCAAATTAAAGGAAATCAATCCATCGAATACAACTGCACTTGACCAATTGAAAACGGCATGTGGTGGCAGTGATCAAATTTATTATGTTTTAGCATATATGCAAAAATTTGATTCACCTTTCCTAACAACAGCAAAAGCTACATTCACAACAGCTGGAACAAAAGCGGAAACTATCTGTGGTTTATCAACTTCTTCCTTTCCCGGAGCCAAACTCTCTTATGGTATTTTTAATATCAATGGGTATGTAACTGACCAATTGAATGCAGACCAAGTTCCAACCAACTATCCAAGTCCCACTGTTGGTGGTTCCGATTTTATGTCTGTTGATGAAGCATTTAACAGAACCTATGTTGCAGCTGGTGCGAGTATTTCTGGGCAGGCAAGTTTGGGAGTCGTAAAACAATATGAAGAAACATCAAAAACGTATTTAGATGCTTTTGATGGATCTGCTCAAAATCTAACCTTTAAATAAGAAAAAAATATTTAGACCTAGGATTGGAATCGTTGATTTTGCAGATTCCAACCCTATGGTAGGATTCCTGAAACAATCAGTGGATTTTTCCCATAGGATAAAATTCTTGAAACGTAGAATCAAAAATCAGTTTGTTTTTAATTGGTTCGAAATATGGCATTCGATAAGATCGAACCTGTGAGTGCAATGAGTTCCACTCGGACATAAGGATCCGATTCCAACATATGGTAGGTTGCAGAACTCGTATCGGGACTCACTTGTAAAATTTCTCCCTTTTGCCCAATGAAACGAATTTCCAAATACCGTTCTTTCGAAGTCACCTGGATTTGGTTTTTATCATTCACTTGGATTTGAGGGACCATTGGATCAAGAGCCCCTTGGAAGAATTTTTTCACACAATAAAAAGAACCCGTTTGTAAGGATTGCATAACAGCCGTTTGGTCTTTTGCACCGTCATTTGTCACAATGTAACGCAAAAAACTTTCGCCTTTCCTACCTCGTTGTCCACCTATTGTTTGGATCCAATCTTTCCAAAAAGGTTGGTCAAATTTTTGCACCACTGTTTCTGGAAAATAATGCAAATCGTCACTTGCCATACAGTGGACATTTTTACCTGAACTGAGTAACGTATCTAATATTTTCGCATCATCACCGAACGGAGAGTATACTTCTACCGCTTGGAAACCATCTAAAGCAGACATCTCTTCTTTTGAATAGGAGTCAAATAATTTGGGATGTGGTAGTATTACATAACCACCTAACTTTTTCATACGATCCATAACCCAATTTAAGTTTTCTCTGGATGCATAAATAGGGAAATAATCATAAAATGCTTTTTGGATCCCAATTGCCAGTATGTGGCGTTTTTTCACATTCTGTCCCCATTCCATTCCTCGGATGTAGAATGGATCTTCTGTCTGCGAAACCTGTCCGTAATCTGTGACAGCGATATTGGAAAAACCTTCCTTTGTATATTCGGATTTGATTTCTTGAATCGTATGTCTCTCAGGAGTGAACCAAACTTCATTAGAATGTGTATGTAGGGAAATTTTTTCACCCATACTCCCATTCCAATTTTTGTAAGGATTCATGATCTTAGATCCAAAAAATGGTGAATTGGAATGTTCTGAAGATTTTCGAAGGAGTAGAACCACTGCAAGTTGGTAGAATACGAGAATCCCAATCATTGCCATCGCAAACAAAGGATAACGGTACTTCCAAAGGGAAGGCCTTGTGGCTTTCGCTTCTATCTCAAGGACAGGACCTGGAATGTGCAGTAACATGGGAAAAGTTTACAAAATCTATTTTCCAATTTGATTCCAGTTTTGTTACAAAATGGATACAAAGGATGTTTCTAAAATTTGGTTTTGACAAGGGTGAGAGGGTTTTTGCTTCTAGGAATGTGCAATTTTTCACACCAAAACGAACCTTTTTTCTCTTATTTTTAATTCTGTCTGTATATTTGTTTTGGGGGAATGTTTCTCCGCTGATAGACCAGGATGAAGCTGCCTATGCAGGTTTTGCGAGGACCATGGCGGAAACTGGAGATTATCTCAACATGGAGTTCCCCTATTCAGAACCTCACAGAAAACCACCTCTTCATTTTTGGATCACATCCTTTTTCTTCCAAACTTTTGGAACAAGTGAGTTTGTTCTAAGGTTGTTTCCCACAATTTGTATTCTTGGAACCGCAGCTCTAACATACCATTTAGCATACGTTATGTTCAATAGCAGAACAGCTTTGTATGCATTTAGTATTTTGAGTTTTTCTCTTTATTTTCCACTCAACGGAAAAATCGCACTTGTCGATTCCCTATTAGTTTTTTTTGGAATGTTGGGATTTGTAAACCTTCATCATTTTATCAGAACATCAAAATGGATCTATGCTTTACTATTTTGGTGTTCTGTGAGTATCGGTGTTCTCATCAAAGGACCACCTATCCTTATCTTTTTAGGAGGGACTTGTTTTCTTTTACTCTTTTTTGCAAAGATACGACCCATCATTTGGAAACTCCATCCCTGGTTCGGATTACCGACGGCTCTTTTTCCCATTTTTCTTTGGGGGTATTTTTCATGGCAAAAAGATGGAGGGATTCTCATTCGATGGATGGTCGATTGGTACATCTTACGTAGGGCCACGAATCCAGTTTTTGGACAATCAGGACCACCTGGCACCTATTTGGTGTTATTTGCGATAACACTTTTCCCATGGACAAGGATTTATCTTTCATTTTTAAAAGAAATGTTTTGGAGATTCGTGTTTCATTTGAATGCAAAGGAAATCAAAGATTCTATTTTTTCCTCCTTTCGGAATGGGATTCTTTTGCCACTCTCCCCTCGCTCTTTTTTGATGATTGGTCTCGTTTTCTCATGGATCTTTTATGAGTTTCTATCGAGTAAACTCCCTTCCTATCCCCTGTCTGCTTACCCAATCCTTTCCATCTTACTTGCTGAACAATTATCGAAAAAACACAATCAGATTTATTTATACAGATTGTACTTAACAACTTCGATTCTGATGATCCTTGTGATTGGAATTATCGTTTTACCAAAATTTAATGAAATGAGAAGGGAAACAAAATCATTAGCTGAAATTGCCAAAGGGCGAATCCAAACAAATGAAACCTTATATTCGTATGGTGGACTTGGAATCCCAAGTTTTGCCTTTTATTTTCATAGACCCATCAAAGAAATCGAATGGAACGAATTCATGAAGGTAAATGGAAGCATTCTTATGACAGACTCTGATCGAATTCTATTTGATTCCATGGGATTCAAACTGAAACAAATGGGAGAACCCATCTCCCTATATGCATATGATCGAAACAAAACCTTAAAACTAGTACTTGTAAAAAAAGAACCTTAGTCTAAAAACCTTTGTTTCAATTCGGGTGTTGGTACCATACATGTTTCCGCTTTGCCAAACCACTGGTACCGGTGTTTGGCGATCAAACGATACAAAAAATTGCGGAGTGATCTAGGTACTAACCAAAAGAGAACTCCCAATCGCCATGGGAAAGTTAATTCCTTTGTGATACTAAGGATGGCATCTGATTCTTGGTAGAGTTTACCTTCTTTCCAATACAAAATGCTATCAGGTAGGGAATTTCTCGCAGGTTCGGGAATGAGTTCTAAAAAAGTTTTGGACCCAATTGCAGAAAAGGAGAGAGATTCTGTTTTGTTGTGTTTCAATAAAAATTGAACCGATCCCATACAAAGATGGCACACTCCATCGAAGAAAACAATTTTCCTTTTTTCCACTGGCAGACTTTCCCCTTAACTCCAAATTGGTTGATAAGCATTCGAAATCGAGTCTAATTCCTAAGAGGTACAGATGTTTCCAGAATTTCATTCCGACAATTTATCACAAAAAGAATCGACCATTTTAAAGAAAATGGAGTCGAACAAAGAATTCATCCAATCTCTTCTCAAAAAAAGTCCCCTCTCATTTCAAAATTTTTTGAAACCATACCAAAGGATACAAACAGAACTTGGGGATTTGGTTACTGAAGTATCACATATTAACTCAGTTAAAAATAATGAAGAAAGCCAAACAATCTACAGTCGATTGTTGCCTAAACTAAGTGAATATTATACAGACTTAGGACAAAATGAAGAAATTTATGCAGCCCTACTCAAAATCCAATCCACTGACAAATCACTCAATGAAGAACAAAAAAAAGTTTTAGAGAATGAAATTCGAGATTTCCAATTGTCAGGTGTTGGACTCAATCCAACGACAAAGGAAGAACTGAAAAACATCCGTATCCAGTTATCTGATCTTACCAACCAATTTTCTCAAAATGTGCTAAACGCAACAAATGCTTTTGCCCTTTATTTGAAAGAGGAGGATGTAAAAGGAATTCCAGAAAGTGACAAAAATTCAGCCAAACAAGAAGATGGAACCTATAAGTTTACACTTCATTTCCCATCTTACATTGCTTATATGACTTATGGCGAAAACCGAAAGATCAGAAAAGAACTTTATGATGCCTATTGTACAAGGGCTCCAGAAAATGGTGCACTCATTGAAACAATTTTAGATTTAAGAGACAAAGAAGCAAAACTTCTAGGATTTGAAACCTATGCACATTTGAGTTTGGCTACAAAAGTTGCCAACACTCCAGAAGAAGTGATAACGTTTCTCGACCACTTAGCAGAAAAAGCGAAACCGATTGCAGAAAAAGAATACACAGAGATCAAATCCTTCGCTAAAAAAATGGGAGAAACTCAAGTGGAACCTTGGGATCTCACTTACTATTCAGAAAAATTAAAAAAAGAATCTTTTTCGTATGACGAAGAAATTTATAGACCATTTTTGGAAAAAGAAACTGTCATTCATGGAACCTTTCAATTTTTGGAGCAACTGCTTGGCGTTAAGTTCCAAGAAGTGAAAACAAGTGTATGGGAACCGTCAGTCCTTTGTTATGACTTGGTTGTGGAAGGGGAAACTCGTTCCCGTTTATACTTAGACTTGGAAGTGCGAAGTGATAAAAAAGGTGGGGCATGGATGCACAACTGGAAACCCCATTTCAAAGACGAATCTGGCAATACAGAACTTCCCATTGCCTTTGTCGTCGCAAGTTTTCCAAAAGCAACGAACACTCAACCAAGTTTACTTAGACCAAGTGATGTTGTTACATTGTTTCATGAATTAGGACATGCACTCCATCATTTACTTTCTAAAGTGAATGAAGCATTTGTGAGTGGAGTCAATGGAGTAGAATGGGATGCGGTAGAATTTCCTTCTCAATTTCTCGAAAACTTTGTTTATGAACCAAAGGTATTACAACTGTTTGCGAAACATTACCAAACAAAAGAACCGATTCCCAACTCTTATATCGAGACGATGGTGAAAGCAAAAAACTTTATGTCTGCCATGGGAGTTGTTCGACAAATCGAATTTGCAAAATTTGATATGTTGGTTCATAAAGAAAAACCAAACGAAGCCAGAGTTCAAGAAATATTAAACCAAGTTAGGAAGGAAATCGCTGTTGTTGTCCCTCCTTCTTATAACAAATTCCAAAACTCGTTCACTCATATCTTTGCAGGTGGTTATGCTGCAGGTTATTATTCTTATAAATGGGCGGAACTATTGTCTGCGAATGCATTTTATTCATTTGTAGATAAAGGAGTGTTTGATTTAGAACACGCTTCCCATTTCAGAAAAACTGTTTTGGAAAAAGGTGGTTCTGCCAATGCCATGAATCTTTTCCGTGATTTTTATGGAAAAGATCCAGACATCCAAGCATTACTTCGATTGAACGGAATTGCTGCTTAAAGCCAAAATCGTTTTGGAAATTACCTCTTTCCCATCGGTTGACTTGATGAGTTTTCGAGTTTTCCTTTGGGAATCCAAAACATAAAGATACGTCGAGTGATCAAAAGCCAAACCATCTTTCGTTTTTTCCACATAAGCTGCATATTGTTTTAACAATCGATTGGTTGTACTCGCATCAAAACTATAACCAATCGAATTGGGAATATAAAACTGAACATACTTCGTTGCGGTTTCTGTCGAATCCCTTTCTGGATCGATAGAAACAAACACTACACGGAAATTTTTCTTTTCCATTTCAGAAAAATGTTCTGTCGCAGATTTGATTTTTGCCAATGTATTCGGACAAAAATCAGGACAATATGTATAACCAAAAAAAACAAGTAAAACAGGCTCACTGAAATTTTTGAAATTCACATTCGTTCCCGATTTGTCCAAGGCTTCAATATTTCCACCTATTGGAAGTTCTGTGAGTTCAATTGCCGAACCACATTGTAGAATATTAAATAAAAGGAATATGGCAAAACTAAGAACTAAAATTTTCTTCATAATGATTTTTTCTCCACAACGTGTTTTTGAACCAACCCATTTGAAAAATGAATTTGAATCAAAAGTTCACCACTTGAATTTTCTTTCTCATATAACATAAGGTGTGTGCCGTTGCGTGAAAGTTCAATTGATTCCTTTGGTTTTATAACGATCGGATAGTCTATTTTTCTCATCCTCATGATCCCTTCTTTGTCCGTGGTAATCGTATGGAATTCAACAGTTTTGTATTGGTTACTAGAAACGGAAAGGATGGAAACATCAGAATCAGTTGGATTTTGGATGGTTCCATAAACAGCAGTTGTTTTTGCTACATCAGGCACGATGGGAGTCCAGAACATATGTTCTTCATTCGTTTTGTGACAGAAAATGAACAAATTGACTTGAATTAGAAACAGAATTCCTAAATTTGTAGTATTTACCTTTCGTAACAAGAGAACCTCGATGAGATTAATAATCAAATGGGTGACCGCAATCACTCTCATTCTTTCTTCCTTTCTACTATCCACTTACAATTGGTCTACTGGTGAATACAATTATGATTCCACTCGAAAATTCGAAAATTTCGAAAGCTTTTACCAAAATGAACTTGAGATCAGTAAAAAAGAAAATACAAAACCGAATAATGAAGAATATTTAATCCGAGTTTCAGATGAACCTACACCAATTGCAATTTTATACCTACATGGATTTGGTGCAAGCCGAGGTGAAGGGGAAGAAGTCACAAACAAACTGAGCGAATACTTTGGTGCCAATACTTATTATGTACGCCTGCCTGGCCATGGAACAAATATCGAAGACCACCTCAACACTCCATTCCAAAAATACTTACAAGACGCAGAAGATAGTTTACTTTATTCGAAAGAATTAGGACACAAAACAGTTGTTATCGGAACAAGTATGGGGGGAAACATTGCAACTTACCTTGCCGCAAAACACCCAGACTTAATTGATAGTTTAATCCTTGCGTCTCCTTTTTATGATTTTGATGATCCCACAGCTCACATCTTCCGATTTTACTGGGGAAAATCTTTCATCGATGCCATCAAAGGTGAAATTCGAATTTCTAAAACTGATCCAAAGGATGAATCCGCTAAGTATTGGTATTTGGACCAATACTACGGTGCCATTCAAAATATTTTGGATTTAAAACGATTTATGGATAAAGAAAATCCTTACCCAAAGGTTAGCACTCCTACCCTTTTAATGTATTATTATAAATCAGAAAGAGAACATGATTTTGTTGCTTCCATAAAAGCAATGTTAGATGTATTCGACAAAATCCAAAAAGGACCAAATGCCAATCCTAAAAACCGATTATTAAAAATCGAAGATGGGGCTCATGTCCTTCTTTCCAAATATGTAAAGTCTGACAAAACACTGATCGAAAAGGAAATGATCCAATTCATCAAAGAGACTACGGGTGCTGAAGAATTCAAAAAATCAAAGAAATCCAAACGATAACAGAATCGATTCGTATAATTCATCAACGGATATTGGTTTGGACCGAACCAATATCCCTTCTTTAGAAAGTTCTTCTGCGTCCAATCCGTCCATATTTCCTGTATACAAAACAGCAGAAACATCAGCTGATACTTGTTTGATCTTACGAATCATAACAAGGCCACTCATTTCTCGTAAACGATAATCTGATAAAACGAAATCAGGAATCTCTTCATTCAAATATTGGATCGCTCCTGAAGAAGTTGAAAAAACTTTTGGTTTAATTTGTTTTTGAGATAAAACAAAGCAAATTGCCTCACTTGCTGCTTCGTCATCTTCCACGATCCAAATTTTTTTCTTTGAAATCTCAGACCAAACATCTTTTGGTTTTGGTTCGGGATTCATTTTGTATGGATTGTGGACCGCAATTGACTCCTCCAAAGGTAAGTAAATGAATACCTTTAATGTCATGGGGTCTGGTTTGTCTAAATAAAACTCACCTCCCCAATTCTTCACATAACGATTGATTAAATGGATTCCAGTCCATTGGAAATCCTCATCTCGAAAATTTACCAAATCCAAGGTGGTTAATTCCGATAAACTGGGTAAGGACAATCCTGTAAATTCCAAGGAGATCAGTAACCTTACATCATCCATGGGTTGTGTTTGGATTTGGACAAGTCCACGTTTCCTATCATCCCAAACAAAAATACCGCCTGAAGTTAATTCACATAAAATTTTAGAAAACTGAACAACATCAACTTTTGTCATCAAAGGTGTTTTGAAAAAATCGAATTGTGCTTCTACGTTTTTAGGTAATCCAGCAACAAGTAATGGAATCGTGGACTCCACAACCGATGATATATCAATTTTGGAAACAGAATGTTCATTTTTTGTTTTAGAATAATCGATAATTCGATGAATCATCGAACGAGCATTATCTGCACCCATTCGAATTTTTTCAAGATAATCAAGAATTTGGTATTGGTCAAATTTCCCTAAAGTGATTTGTTCTTTTCCAAGTTGTGAAAAGACATGGATTGGTTGTAAGTAATTATTGAGGTCATGTGCTATATTGGTAGCAAGACTTCCAATGGTTTCCATTTTTTGAGAGTGTAACTGATAGGATTCTAATTGTTTTTTTTCAGTGACATCATCCAAAAATACATAATAAAAATCTGGTTTTCCTTGTGAATTACGGAACGCACTAATTCGTCGGTAAACATTGATTCGTCGGCCATCCTTTCGAGTGAGCTTAGATTCTTCTGCACCTTCTTTGAAAAAACTAAAGTATTCCATTTCTTCATCGGAAATGGGTTCCCCTTTGATCCTACGAATATTAAGGTCTGTTAGGTTCTGAAAACTATACCCAGTGATTTCTGTGAACCTTGGATTGATACGAAAATAACCACCTTCCCAGTCTTGTAATGCCATACCCACAGATGCGTTTTCAAAAAGACCTAGGAAAAATTGGATTTGTTCTACTATATTGATTTCATTTCTTTTTTCATTTGTGACGTCTCTCACAAACACAAGATCTAGAACTGAATCCACTCCAGGAATGTTCACTTTTCTTTTTTCAAACTGGAACCAGCGAACAAGCGTTTCGTTTGGCATCTGAAACCTGTAATCCCCTACAATTTGTTCGCGATCATTTCGTTTGTTTGGAGAGAGGATCTGTTCTAAAAATGCTTCCTTGTCATCCTTAAATACCCAAGCAAGTAAATCAGATTCCAAACAATCTTTGCCAGGTTTTTTACATCCTAAATTATCCTTAAAAAACTCATTGGAAAATAAAATTTGGCCAGATTTGGGATCGGTGAGATACACACCCCCAGAAAATAGGTTTGGCAAGACCTTAAAGAATTCTATCATTCCGCTTGCTTCCAGATTCGTTTGCATAACTCTTGCCTTAAGAGGGAAATATGCCATCCAATCCGTTTTCTTTTCAAGCACCTATTGCTTTTTTTAATCTAGGACCGTGGGAGATTGCACTCATCGTATTTTTAGCCTTACTTTTTTTTGGTGGAAAACGATTGCCAAGCCTTGCCAAAGACTTAGGTTCCGGGATCAAGGAATTTAGAAAGTCACTCACTGGTCAAGACGAGGAACCGACTCAAACCAGTTTTCCTGTGGAAGAACCAAAACAGACGTCTCAGTCCAACGCAAAATCCACTAAAAAGAAAAAAGCTTAATTCCACCATTGGTCGACAAAAAAAGAACCGCACTACCACTGCTGGAAGATTCGGAAACCAGGGAAAAATATATGTCTCTGGGTGACCATTTAGAAGAACTTCGGCAAAGACTTATTTATTCCATCTTAGTCGTTTCTGTTTTTATGATTGGAACTTTGTACTTTGGAAGTGAGATCCATAGTATTCTCATCCAACCATACAAATCGGTGCTTGGGCCAGATGCCCATTTTTTCCAGATCCAACTCATGGCACCGTTTCTCATCTATTTGAAAACGTCCTTTATTTTGTCGGTCCTTGTTTCCCTTCCATTTTTACTCTACATCCTATGGGGCTTCATTGCTCCCGCGGTCAACCCAAGGACAGAAAAATGGGGAAAGTTCATCATTCTGTTTTCTACCTTACTCTTTTGGTCAGGCCTTGCTCTTTGTTGGTTTACTGTCTTCGAAAATTTTTTACGAGTGTTCCTAGTGGTCTTAAGACCAGATGGAGTGGATCCTTACCTTCCCATTGATGAATACTATGATTTGTTTTTTAACTTACACCTAGTCTTTGGGGCATCCTTTCAGTTACCGATTGTGCTGATTTTACTCGGCCGAATTGGTATATTATCTTCTAGGTTCCTAATTTCCCGATGGAGGGAAGCGGTTCTCATCATTGCAGTTGTCTCAGCAGTATTATCACCAGGGCCCGATGTTTTTTCGATGCTCATGTTACTATTACCACTTAGTTTTTTATTCTTTTTGTCTGCAATTTTAATGAGAGTATTGGAAGCCACTGATTCAAAATGAGTTACCGAGTTAAACTTCCCATTTTACTTGGAGTCATTAGTTTTTTATTTTTTTTCATTCATTTTTTATTTGCTGAATTCACATTCACACATTGGCAAAATCCAAAAGGTGAGAACACCCTTAACTTTAATTTAGTTGGGATTTATAGTTCTTTTCTTTTGGCATTGTGCATTAGTTTTATCGTATATTATTTTCTTGGATTTTTATACCAATACATCCTCCATATCATTTTTCATATCCAAGATAGCGAAAACCAAATCCCTAAAGACATACGTAACTTAAATCGTAACTCTGATGAGTACAAAATTTATAAATCAGTCATGTTCACTCTATTACAAGGTGAAGAGGGACTTGGAGAAGAACAATTTGAAAACAAGTTTGACTGGAAAACAATCCAAGCAACTTCCTTAAATAAACAAATTCCAGATATTAAAATCCCAAATTCACCTGGTTTTGATGTGGCAGTATTCCCATCAGTGATGCGTTATGCGGGAGCTGATTACATTCGTATCGTACGCGCAAAAGATGGACTTTTTGGAATCATTGCAGGTCACATGGAACCTGGAATTTTAGAGTCTTCAGAAAAAATATTCATCCATGGCATTGTCTCTTCCTTTGGAGATGGACTTTTTTCTACGGAAGAATTACTGGAAAAACTAAAATTTGCCCTTCACCAATTTGCTTTTCTAAAATTAAAACTCTCTGCCTTTGTGATCCAAAACAAAGATGATAAAATGTCTTTTTTACATTACATGGATATGCCCATCTTCCAATTTTCTGATCATGGCATCCAAGTGATTGAAGGAAGTGGGGATGACCATTGGTATCCCAATCATAAACATCCAATCTCAATGGCAGATGGGATCGAAGTGGGAGATTATTTGGTTTGGGCAAGTGACAGAACTCTCACTCAGTTTGGACTCACATCATTTGAAATCATGGAAGAATTTGTGGACTACTTACTTGACCTAAGGCCTAGTTCTTCGAGACAAATGTTACTCGCCATTGCAAAAAAAATGAGTGCTCTAGGACGTGAACGAAACCTCACAAACCCAATGGAAAAACTTTCGATCTTAGTGGTTCGGCGAAACAAGTAACCGGATTGTATGACGGAGTAAATCGAGTTTCCCCCAATTCCCGTGCCCTGGCACAACCACCTCCGCATCTGGATACCGAGTGAGCACTCGTTTGACTGACGATTCCCATTCCATCACATTGGCATCTCTCAGATTCCCTAAATCTTCCGCTTCCAAAGCTTTCACAAGGCACCCTCCAAAGAGGATATGTGTGTCTGGAAGCCAAACCACTATATTGTCTGGAGAATGCCCATGCCCTGGGTAAAACACTTCCACAGAAACATTTCCCAAGGACAAACGAGTTTGGATGTCTAGGATGGGACTTGGAATTCCATATCCATTTTCCTTGGCTAATTTAGCTGTCAATTGGGTGCTATAAACAGGGATTTTCCTTTTTTGAAAGGATGAGACTCCCGCCATACGGTCGTCATGTGCATGAGTCAGAATGACAAAACCAATTTGTTTTTGAATCTTTGCCTGAATGGATTGGATGAGTTCTTCGGTTTGTGGTTCAGTCCAAGCAGTGTCTATGACAATGACACCCTTATTCGTCAAAACCACAAGTCCATTGGACGGATAGGATTTTCCTTGGAAACTGCCAAAACTTTTGTGGATATAAACCGATTCTTTGATTTTGATCCATTCAATCGAGGATTCAATGGGTTTTGTGGTTGGGATTGGTGGACCAGAGGGAATCTCTTTTGCCGAATGGCATTGGATAAACCAAACACCAAACGACAAATAAAACACCCAAAAGGAAACTTTTGTTCGCATGAGCAAACAGATTTTAGGCGATCTTTTCGATATCACCTTTTAGAATCGTAATCGGTGCTTCTTTTTTGAGAACGGTTTCGTCAGTGACAACCACTTCCAAAACATCCTTTCTAGATGGGATCTGGAACATGAGTTCCATCATGATCTCTTCCACGATCGCACGAAGTCCCCGTGCCCCACTTTCCCGTTTGATCGCTGTTTGCGCAATGGCTTCAATTGCAGATTCAGTAAACTTGAGTTTTACATTCTCAATATCAAACATCTTTTGGTATTGTTTGAGAAGGGAGTTTTTTGGTTCTGTAAAAATAGATTTTAAGCTTTCAATGGTTAACTCATCGAGAGTGGCAATGATAGGAAGTCGTCCAATGAATTCTGGGATCAAACCAAATTTCATCAAATCATCAGGAATTACATGGTGTACCACCGATTCCCCTTCTTCGATTTTCCTTCCTTTGTCGTTTACCACTTCATTCGAGTGGAATCCAATTGATTTAACACCAACTCGTTGTTTGATGATGTCAGTAAGACCCACAAAGGCTCCCCCACAAATGAAGAGGATGTTTTTGGTTTCGACTGGGATGTATTCCTGGTGAGGGTGTTTTCTCCCACCTTGTGGAGGCACATTGGCAACAGTTCCTTCAATGATTTTGAGAAGGGCTTGTTGGACCCCTTCTCCACTCACATCTCGGGTGATGGAAGCTGAGTCGGATTTACGAGAAATTTTATCAATTTCGTCAATGTAGATGATTCCCATTTCAGCACGTTTCACATCATTGTCAGCATTTTGGATGAGTTTGAGGATGATGTTTTCTACGTCTTCTCCCACATACCCTGCTTCCGTAAGAGCAGTTGCATCGACGATGGCAAAAGGAACCTTTAGAATCCTAGCGAGTGTTTGTGCGAGTAAGGTTTTTCCAGATCCAGTAGGACCAATGAGCATGATGTTGGATTTTTCCAATTCAACATCGCCCGCCTTACGTTCGTTATGAAAGATTCGTTTGTAGTGATTGTAAACCGCAACTGATAAAGCTTTTTTTGCTTGTTCTTGCCCAATCACATACTGGTCTAAGATTTTTTTGATTTCAGTTGGTTTTGGAATATCACCCACGATTGCGGTTTTTTCACCACTTTGTGGTTCTTCAGCGATGATTTCGTTACATAAGGAAATACATTCATCGCAGATATAAACACCAGGACCTGCGACAAGCCTTCTTACTTCGTCTTGGGCCTTTCCGCAGAAAGAACAATGTAATTTTTCTCTGGAATTACCCGTTTGGCTTGCACGTTTGGTCATGGAGACGCCCCCTTAGGCTTGTGGCATTTGTTTGCGTTCTTGGATCACGTTGTCGATGATGCCGTATTCTTTGGCTTCATCTGCACTCATAAAGAAATTTCTTTCAGTGTCTTTGCGGATTTGGTCAGCAGACTTTCCTGTGTGTTTACCATAAAGATCGATGAGTTTGTCCTTGATCTTGATGATTTCTTTCGCGGAGATTTCAATATCAGATGCTTGCCCACCTGCTCCACCATAAGGTTGGTGTAACATAATTCGTGAATTTGGAAGGGCAGAACGTTTTCCTTTAGCACCACCAGCAAGTAAAAGAGCAGCCATAGAAGATGCCTGCCCAATACAAAGAGTTCTCACTTCTGGTTTGATAAGTTGCATTGTGTCATAAATCGCAAGTCCAGAACTCACATAACCACCAGGGCTATTGATGTAGAGATAAATATCTCTGTCTGGGTTTTCCGCTTCTAAAAACAAAAGTTGAGCGGAAATCACATTTGCGTAGGTTTCGTCGATGGCAGAACCTAAAAATATGATCCGATCTTTTAATAACCGTGAAAAAATGTCGTATTGGCGTTCGCCACGGCTTGTTTGTTCAATGACATAAGGCATCAGTGTGGACATAGTTTACTCTTCTTTCCCGCTAAGAATTTTCTCAGCTTCTTCCGTTGAAATTGCTTTTGGCGATTTTTTCTCTACCTCAGCGTAAACAAACTCGTCGATTTTATCAAACAGGAATTTGTCACGGTAGTAGGTTTCCGCCTTCTGTTTTTGGACTTCTTTTTTGAGAGTTTCGGCAGGAATTCCTTGGGCAGACGCCTCTTTTTCGTAACCGGCCTCTACTTCCTCGTCAGAAATGACAATTTTATAGTCATCAGCGATTTTTTGCTTCAAAATGTAAGTTTGGATGCGTTTTTCAGCTGCTTTGGAGAAAGATTCCCTTACTTCTTTTTCTTCTTTTCCTAGGCGTTTTGCGTAGTCGGAAAGAGAAGTGACAGGAAGGCCAAATTCACGCATGAAGTTTTTGAATACAGTTTCTGTTTCTTCATAAATGAGGGATTCTGGGATGATGAATTTGGATTCTTTGATGATTTCGTTGTAAGCATCATCTGTTGCACGTTTGGTGAGTGCATTTCCAAAAATCTCAAGTAACTGTTTTTTAGTTTTTTCTTTTAACTCTTGTAAGTTAGCAGAACCATCCACTTCGGAAGCAAAGTCATCATTGATTTCAGGGTATGTTACCTTGTAAATCGCAGTCACTGTTACTGTGTAAATGATGGATTTTCCAGCAGACTCAGGAGATGCGGGATACACGTCTGGGTAAGTGAATGTAAACTCTTTTGTTTCATTCAGTTTCATTCCAAGTAGATTGGTCTCAAAACCTGGTGGGTTTTGGGGAGCACTCATTTGGAATTTTCCCGTTTGGTTTTGATCCGGGTATTCTTTTCCTGTTTCTTTGAACTTATAATTGATTTCGAGAAGGTCGGCTGCCTCAACCGGTTCGCCTTCTTCTTTCAAAGAATTACGAGCCATGTTTTTTTGGATTCCTTCCAATTCTTTTTGGATGTCTGCATCCGAAATTTTAATTTCTTTTGGTTGGATTTTGATCTTCTTTAACTTTGGTAAGGTGACTTCCGGTTTTGTATCGTAAGTGGCTTTTGCCTTTGCACCCGTATTTTTATCAAAGGTTTCCATTTGGAATTGTGGTAAACGGATTGGTTTGTGTTCCAATTTGTCAAAGAGGTCTGCCATTGCTTGGTTTAACATAATGTTGGCAGCATCGTCCATGACGGAGTCACCAAGGACTTTTTCCACCATATTGAGTGGTGCCTTGCCTGGTCGAAACCCAGGGATTTTTACTTTTTCAGCTGCATTTTTGTAAGCCTGTGAGTAGGCGGTGCGGACTTCGTCAGCGCTAAATTGAATGCTGAGGTCACAAGTTGCGTTGTTATTTTTTTTAGCCGTAAATTCCATCGTATTATATCCAGTGTAAAAAAAGAGAGTGTAGTGGAAAGAAAAAGAAGAAGACCTTCATTAGCGGGAAACGGGACTTGAACCCGCGACCCTCTCCTTGGCAAGGAGATGCTCTACCGCTGAGCTATTCCCGCAGAAGGTTTGTGAAACCATCATTTGGAACCTTATCAAATCGGCAAGGAAAAAAGTCGAAAAAGCATGAATGGAAATCCATCCCAATTGGGTTTGGAGATGAGTTCGGTTTCACTGGTGGGGGTATCCAGGTGGAGAAGCCACCTAACAGAATCGTAACGGGTGGGATCAATTAGGCAAAGGAAAGGATTCTCGAGTTCGTTTTTTGTCGACGACTATCTCTCCATCCAAAAGGGACTTCGGAAGGAGAAGGATCCTATTTTTCTAAAAGGGGTTTGATATAAGGATACACGGTGTCCGCAACCAATTTGTGGCCGGCTTCTGTCGGATGGATACCATCCTTTTGGTTGAGTTTGCGAATGGTTGCCACTTTTTCTAAGATAAACGGAACGAGTGGAATGTTTTCTTCTTTTGCAAGTTCAGGATAAATCGTATTAAAAGCGGAGGCATATTTTTTCCCCATATTCGGTGTAGCCATCATACCAACTAACAGTATTTTGGTGTTTGGGTATTGTGATTTAATTTGTTTCACCATGGTTCGTAAGTTTTCCTTTGTGACTGTTGGGCTTATGCCACGTAACATATCGTTTGCACCTAATTCTAGAACAAAGATGGAAGGTTTTTCTGCGAGCACCCATTCCAATCTCCCTAGTCCTCCACTCGTTGTATCACCTGACACACCCGCATTGGTCATTTGGTAAGAATACCCTTCTGCATTGATTCGATTTGTGAGAACATGAGGCCATGCATCTTCATAATTCAGAAGGCCATATCCAGCAGTTAAGGAATCTCCAAAATAAAGAATCCTTTTGGTTTGATTTTCAGTGGGAATTCCCGTTTTCTTTTCGTTCTCTGGATTGGAAGGATTCCCACATTGGATGAGGAGTAACAGTGATAGAATTGTAATGAAGTAAGGCATCACTCATTAGATTGGTCTTAATCTAAGAAAATGCAAACATTTTTAGCGAACCAATTTGAATACCAAAACCAATTCCAAAGAAAAAAATAAAGAAAAGAAGAACTATCTCCTAATAAATTTTATCTTCGTCATAATAAAAGGAAACCCCTGGCATGATATAAAATTCTGTAACAGTATGTTTGATGGATGTTGACATTTCCGAAAATCCGATGTAAACGCTTCTGGCAGAATAATCACTTCTTGGGACTGACCCCACTGTATCTCCCAAATAGGTTTCATAGGTTCGCTTGATATCTTGGCGGATCATACCTATGTCCAAAGAAAAACGACAGTATTGGAAAGATGTTTCCAAATTTAAAATGGTTCCTTTGTCTCTGACCCTTCCCCCATACGCAGGGATGACTGCTGTGAGAGAAGAGGAATTATCATTAAATACTTCTTGGATGATTTGAGAACCTAACACAGAAAAATTCCCTTTCCTGTCCAAAAGTTCCAAACGTGCTCGGATCTCCCACCAATCTCTTAATTTTAATTTTGAATAAATACCTGGCAATATCCCTTTCATGGAATATTCTGCATTGGCATCACCACCAATTGACCAAGTGGTTTTATTCGGTACGGTTGCTTCGGGACGACTTGTCGAATAAGAACCATAGGAAATATTGTTTCGTTCCTTATAACGATGGAAATTGATCGATGGTCCCACCATCAATATTTTCGTAACAGGATGTGTGTAGGAAAAACGTAAATTTTGGCTTACTCCTTCAAAACGGAGTAATCGGTTCCCTTCAAAACTACTTGCCCAATAAGCATCTGTCCTAGGAGAAATAAAATTATTGGAAGCAGGAAGGTTACGGCTATAAACACCTAACGTAGTATCTTCGGCATATTGGATTTCGTATTTATTTTTATAACCATACCGAATGTCAAAAAACTGCGAATTAACACCTAAATCTTTTGCAGGTTTATAAGGAATGGCAAGTGGAGCACCAGGTTCTGTGATTTGTCGAAATAAGGAATTTTGGAACCAAGCAGGTCCAGTTTCATTTAGGACCGCTGGAGATAATTTTCCAAAACCAAATCCACTTCGAATCATCAATCGGTGTTCGTAGACTTTATTAAAAATCTCCATTGGAGTTTGGTTGTCTTCTCTCCGTTCCAAACCCACGAGTGGATTTGTACTTGGTGGTTCAGTAACCGAAGTTGTTTCGGTTTTTGGAGCCACATTTGGATTTGTTTTTTCTGGGGTAACTACCGAATCCTTTTTTGGTTCAACACTTGGGTTCGCCTTATTTGTTTCTTCTGCGGCTAACCTATTTCCAATCAATATAAAACTTAAAATGAGTATAGTATAAAGAACTGATTGGTATTTTTTTTGATTTAAATTCTTAGTAAACAATGCGAACTGTCCCTACGTAAATTTCAGTTCTACGATTTTTCTTTTCAGCTAACATCGTATCTACGATCTTATGTAAATCAGCATAACCATCCACTTCCTTAAATCGTTCTTCTGCGATTTTATGGACAAGTTTGAGTTCTTTTTTTACAGATTGAGATCTTTCTTTACTGAGTTTTAAATTCATGGAAAATGCCCCAACACTATCTGTGTGACCACCAATCCGACAATTGGTTTCTGGATAGGCTTCCATGGCATCCCCTACTTTTGCGATGAGTTCTTTTGCTTTGGGCGTTAATGTAGATTTTCCTGAAGGGAAGGCAACGTCTCCGTCAATGATGATGAGAAGTTCACGAAGTCTTTTTTCATCGTCTTCGATTCGTTTGAGTTCGACACCTTTGGCAACCAAACTTCCACCTACTTCTTCGAATGGTGTACCTGTATGTTCAAAATCACTTCTTAGTCCTTTGTATAATTTTTCTAAATAATCAGAAGTTCCTAATTTATCGAGAGAACCAACAGGTAAACTTCCCAAATGTTCACTGGGTTTTGATTCATCAATATGAACACAGCCACAAAATCTGTGGAAGGCCTCTGATTCCATCCATTCTGGTTTGGTGGTCGTCTGGCAATAAGTAATGGATAACGAAAAAACTGTGAACAATAATTTTCTAAACATAGAACGAACTGTCCCTATCTTTTGCACCAAGAATAGAAATCAATTGATAATTCTCTTAAGAGATGATTGGAAATTAATTTCAAACTCTTTCCTTCAATTTAACGTAACTTTGCCACATTTACCTAGTAAAAATACGGAACGAATAAAATGGCTCACACATATTAGCATCTATATTAAACATTGTTTAACGAACGTTACTCGTACATTCTTTCTACACTAGGATGAGATTGTCGTTGCCATGAATGGAAAGGCATCCATTTATTGTTTTATAAAAAAGATTGGTTTACGGGAAATTTAGTATGAACTCCACCAAACAACGACTGGCATCATCCTTGTCATTATTCTTAGTATCACTCCTAGTGAGTTGTAGTGGAGCCGCAACTGCTGGAGATAATCTCTTATTTGGTATCAGCGAACGTTTTGAACGAACATTCGGGAATCCAACTTCTACTTGTTCTTCTGATGTGACCATCACAACGAAACTTGTTTCCCTTTCGGAAGATGGAGATGTTAACTCAACCTTTAGCACAGTGAATGAAAATGGTTTAGATGATGTGGATACAGATGGTGGGACATCATGGGGATATCGTTCTTTCCAAACCTGTATTTACCCGAACGCTCCATTCAGTGGGAGTTTGGAAATCCCTGTATCAGTCACTTCGAATTATGGAACAAGGATCACATCACTGAGAACCTATCCTGCTCCCGATGTTGCCATCCCCACCAAACTCACGTTCACTGGCAATGGAGTCACACAAAGGCAATGTTTTACATTCACAGTGGTTCAAGATACAGATAGAAGTGCTAAGGTAGATCCGATGACAGTTGCACTTGGAACCATGGTGCAAAAAAACGGTAGCGGTGAGGAAGTTTCGGGAACCTACACTGGAAAAGATGCCTGTGATATTTCTGTTGCCGTTGATGACGATGAAGGCCCTGGCGTTCGTGTGTCTAATATCTCTCGAGTGATGGAAGAACCAGGCCCATCAGCAACTGCAACAAGCGGAACCTTCCAAGTAAAACTCCGTACAGCACCGACTGCCAATGTTACCATTCCTATCAATGAAGTGTATGATTCCGTCAACGCTAGTAACCGCGAAGGAACAGCCAATCCAAAGACACTCACATTCACAACTGGTGCATGCCCAGGAACCGGAAATTGGTGTACACCCCAAGATGTAACAATCACATCCGTTGATGATTTGGAAATTGACGGCATTAAAGTGTATACAGTGGAAGTTTCGAATACGAGTAGCTCGGATTCTGATTATAATGGAATCAAACCAAGAAACGTTGTGGTTTACAACCGTGACCAAAGTGTTCCCGGTTACGCCTACCAAAGGTTTGATGCCACAACAGGAACTACTGGTGCATCAGGTGGAGCGATCAATCGATTTGCAACAGATGAAAGTAATCGATTTGGAACCAAATACTCACAATTCCAAATCAAACTCCGCACCAAACCCACAAATACGGTTACACTTAATTTTTCTTCCAATTGCGGGAATAAATGTAATATCCTGACACCAACTCTCAGTTTTACGACATCGGATTGGAATGTATACCAAACCTTCCAAGTCGAAGGGAAATCAGACTCAGCTAACACAGGAAATGCGGACTATACTGTTTCCTTTGTAGCATCCTCATCCGATGCCACATACAATACAACGGTTGCAGAACCAACCTTTTCTGTACGTTCCTGTGATAATGATGGAACCAACCTCCTCCAACCATGTAATTTTTCAGGTTCGTCCTTTGGTACTGTTAGCAACCGTTTGTCTGCTGTGGAAGGAGGGTCTACGAATATTTGGATGATCTCCCAAACGGCACCAAGTTCCGATATCACGATTGGCCTCACTAGTTCCGATACAACAGAAGGGACAGTTCCTGGAAGTGTCACTGTATCCTCATCTAACTATAATTTCATGGAATCAGGTGGGGCAAACCAAATTGTCCTCACACACGTAGATGATATCCTTGTGGATCTAACCCAAAACTGGACTGTCACAACGGCTTTATCAACGGGAGGCCTTTCCTACAATCCGATTGATGTTTATGCTGCCACAACTGATGATGAAAAATCATTTTATATCTCACATGTGGGGAACACTCGTGAAGGAACAAGCAACACAGCTACGGTATCGGTATGTTTAGGTGGCAATAACCCAACACAACCTGTGGTTCTCAATATCAGTTGCAAATCCTACTCTGCTGGAACCGCATCTGCTGGCGAATGTGGGACCATCACATCTTCCCCCATTACCTTCCCTGTGAGTAGTGAAGTAGAACCTGGCAATGCTTCTGATAGTGGATGTGCAAGTTCTGCCAAAAAACAAACCTTCACTGTTGTGGGTCTTGATGATACCTATTCGGATGGAAACCAAAGTTTTGACATCCAACTCTCCATGGTTGCAAACACCGACACAAATTACCAAAATGCAACTAGCCCCAGTGACCATTCCATCACCAACGAAGACGATGAACCAGCCGGGAAAGCAATTTTTGTGACTACCTCTAGTTATAATGGAGAAATGACCGCACAAGGTGTGTTTGGTGCTGATGATACATGTAATAATAACAAACCTGGTGGAGTTCCCGCTGGAACCTATAAGGCTTTGATTGTCAGTGATAGCGCAGGTGGAGTTACAAATGATCGAGTTCCCAATGGAACCAATTGGGTGTTAACTGCTGGTTATCATTATTACCGTTGTAATAGTTCTGGGTATACCAATTGTAGTGATGAACATACGAGTTTATTTGTAGCAAATGGTTCCGCTGGATTTGATCCAACAAGTATCTCTCGTTCGTTTTCTACAGTGGGAGATCAGTACTGGACAGGAATGACAACAAGCCTAACAGCAGCAACACAAGGATTAACTCCTGCGTGTACGGGTGATGGATTGACATACCGTCACAACTGTAATGGTTTTACGTACCAAAACTGTCCTTCTACACCAAGTTCTTATATGTATGGACAAACTTGGACCATGGCATCAAACACAAGTGTCACAAGCCAAGAATCCATTTGTTCTGCTACGAAGAAATTAATCTGTGTGCAACAGTAATCTTTATGAGTACGATAGGATCAGATGATGATAGATACAAGTGAACAATCACATCAGGAAAAAAAAATAAGGGACTAATTCCCTTTTAGTTTTTCCTTCAGTGATTTGGCGGCCATGGCAAATCCACCATCCGCTCCATCTACAAAATGAACCTCATCTGAGGATGCCACTTTTAAAACACAGGTCATGAGTGACCTGTTGGATACAAAAAGTCCATAGTGTAACAATCCTTCACCTTCTAACTTTTGTAAGAATGTCTCTAGTGCCAATCTATGTTTTTTTGTCCCATCGATTACCATTTTAAGTGTGCCATCATATTTCCGAAAATCAGCACTCATCACCTGGTATTCCTTTAATCGATCTAAGGAATAATGACCAGACTTTAATGGCAATTTCCATTTTATGGCAAGGGCCATCACTGTCCTTTCGATCCAAATTTTGATTAAGGTAAGTGCAAATTTGAATCCAGAATGATTGCCAGTCCTTGCGATTGCCTCCTTTCGGAGTTCGTTAGCGGATCCCAATTTGATTTGGCCAAGGCTTAGGGGGTGGTATTCTTTTTCTTCACCATATTCTGACTTAATAAAATTTAACACTCGTATGACGATCTTTTTGCATACATCTAAATCGGAATGGTTTGGTTTGACAATGAGAGATACGATTTCCCCTCTTTCACTTGGGACATCCTTCCAACGGCAAGTAAAGCCTGTAAAGTCAGCAGGTAGGATTTTTTCATTTTCACGAACCAAGTAGGATTCGTCTTTTCCTTCTTTGATCCATTGTTCCGCAAGCGGAAGAGCCGTTCCAAAGAGGGAACATTGTACGTAATGATCAGAAGCTTTGAATTTACTTAAAAATAATTCTGTCCCTGCTCGGTACAACTCTTGGACAGGAACAATACCTGCTCTCATGGTCAGACCAAAAGCAGACTTCACTTGCAAAATGGTATCCGCAATTGCAGAACGAATGGGGAACAATAAATTGATGGGTAATAAAAAGGTGACACCATCTCCACCAAACACAAATGGAAAGTCCATATGCCCATACACATTGGCAACTGCAATGGCAGTCAGTCCACCTGCAGTGTTCACATCTTTATAGCGTCCTTCCTCAATTGCTTTTGTGGAGCCCACAATATCAGTGATGAGGACAAACCAATCATCGGGAACTTTGGCAACGGTTGTTTCTTCAAAAATACTTTGGAACTGAGAACTGGGTTTTATGTTTTTATAAAAATCATCCACTAGATACTCAGACGACCCAAACCAAAAACATATGAGAGATTTTTCGTAGTTGTCTTAGAAAAGCGGATCGTAAAACGTACAATCATACTCTATGAACCAAGTTCTTTTACGTACCTCCTTTTCCCTCTTCCTTTTGTTCGGATTTTTTGGATCTTCTTATTGTTTTGGTTTTTACCTCACGGAACTGGCAGCAAACGAACGGAAACGATGGTTGGATGAAAAAGCATGGTCAATCACAAACAGTATGTCGGAAGAAGAACTGGTAGGCCAAACCATTCACATTGCCATCCCTTCCAAAACAGTGGACCAAATTGCATTGGATGAAATCAAACAAACAAAACCAGGTGGTATCATCCTCTTTGGAAAAAACCTAGGCAAAAAAGAAGAGATCCTCTCCCTCACTGAAAATCTGCAAATCGTTGCCAAAGAGAATGGTCTACAACCATTTCTCATCTCAACAGACCAAGAAGGAGGCCGTGTATTCCGTGTTCAAGATGGAATCACACATTACCCAGGTGCCATGGCTGTGGGACAAACTGGGAAAAAGGAATGGGGAGAAATCGTCGGCTTTGTCACTTCCTATGAACTGAGAAGTTTAGGTTTGAATTTTTTGTTTGCACCTGTTTTAGATATCAACAACAACCCACTCAATCCAGTCATTAACACTCGTTCGTTTGGATCGGATGTAAACCGAGTTTCAGAAGTTGCCGTTGCCTATGAAAAAGGTGCAAGGGCTGGTGGTTGTTTACCAGTGATCAAACATTTTCCAGGCCATGGGGATACCACAGTGGATAGCCATCTCGGACTTCCCATCATCAATAAAAGCCTAGAGGAATTGGAAAAACTAGAACTCGTTCCGTTCAAACAATCCATCCAAGGTGGGGCAGAAGCGGTGATGTCTGCTCATATCGTGTATCCCAAAATTGATCCTAATTTTCCCGCCACACTTTCAAAAACGATCCTAACAGAAGTTTTACGAAAATCACTACAATTTGATGGGATTATTATTACAGATGCAATGGAGATGCATGCCATTTCCAAAAACTATGAAAAAGACAGACCTGGTGTTTTAACAATCCTTGCCGGAGCCAATATCGTTTTACTGACAAGTTGGGGTGAAACTGCCAAAAAATTCAAAGCCCAATTGATGGATGCTTACAAAAAAGGAGAATTTCGTTTTGTAGACAAAGAAGGAAAAGAACGTGACATCTTAAAAGAAGCTGTCCAAAAACAAATTCGCAAAAAATTGGAACTTGGGATCTATGATGCAAACTCCATCTTACCAACAGTATACGAGGAAAACCAAAAACAAAAAGAATTCCTTACGACTTGGGAAAAAGAAAGAAACGATCGTTACACAACACTCAGTAAATCACTTTTTTTTGCAAAAGAAATCAATGAAGATTCGATCCGTGCTTACCCAAAAGTCGTAAAAACTGCCCAGATTTTACCAGAGCAAACTCTTTCCTTTGTGAAAAACCCAAAACTCAAAGAAGTATTAAAATCGAAAAAAATCCAATCTGTTCCCCCAAAATCATTTGGAAGTTATGTGAAACAAAAAACATATACAACTTATTTATTCGATTCCACTTCGGAACCTGAAATTCTTTATGTTGTGAGTCTTGCTAAAAAATTTCCAAACAAACGTTTCCTTGTCATGCATGGAGGGACACCCTTCATCCAATTACCAGAAATGCAAAACGTAGAGTATCTATTGTCTTTTTCGTTAACTGTTGGTTCTTGGGAAGCACTTGGAGTGAAACTCACGTCTGGAAAAGAGATTCCAAAAGTGGATTTGATTTTATTAACAAAGGAATTAAAGACACCTTCCAAAGGTGCCTTTCCTGAAAGTTTATAAGTATAGATTACGTTAAAACTTCTCTCACTCCACCACGTTTGCGGATTTCTTCATACAAAGATTTCCGCATGGTTTCATCTGCATCTACATATCGTAATAAGTATACATCTGATTTTTGTTTTGTGGGCATCATCTTTGCACGGATATGAAAGGTTGGTCCTTTATCAAAACTAAAACTGACTTCCCATAAATCTTGGTGTTTCCAAATTTCAGAGGAAATTCCCGAAGGAAAGGTAAATAAAATCCCTCTATCAGACAATCGTTCTGAAAGTGTGATGAATGGTTTTGCGGTTTCTTTGATTTCGAATTTTTTTTCGTTATTTTCTTTTTGGTCTTTGGCTATGCGTTTTAACACTTCTAATTGTTTATCAATGTTTTCTTCGCTGAGTAATAATTTATGTTTATCTAACTCTAAATCCTTTTTTTCTTCAGGAGGTGGCCAAGGAGAAACGGTAATCGACATTTTGTCCATTAACATCAAATGGGATTCCCCTTTTCTTTCGATTTTTCCATTAAAATGAAAAATGACTCCACTTTCATTTGTTTTGATCACTTTACCATCTAACAAATAACCACCACTGCTAGGACGGAATACATATAATTTTGCTTCTTTTCCAGGAACAAGTAAGTCCTTCGACAAACCCTTTGTGGACAAAAGTAATTCATCGGAAGTTTTTTGCATCACATAGGTGAGTTCTTCTCTTCCGTCCGCTTCAAGTGCTGCCACCTCACCAACGGTTAAATCGTTTAAGGATAAAATTTCTTTTTTGAATTCAACACCAGAACGAAAGAGTTTATCAAAAAGATTCACTTCCTTTTCCGTTGTATTGGCATTGGACTTTAGAAAATAACGATACAATGCATTTTTGAGTTTGTTCCTATTTTCAGGGAGAAGGTAAATCTCTCGTTCATCATCATTCAAATGGTCATAAAAACTATGTAGGATATTGAGTTCCACTTGGTTGCATTTTCTTGCAATGGCATACCTTTGGAATTCCACCCAGTGGTTTACCACACTGGTTTGTTTGTTTTGTAAGTAGTTCATGACCTTTACGTAAATAAAGGCTGCAACGCCCATGAGAAAAATGTAAAAGATGTAGATTGTATCAAATTTTGGAAAAATCCAAACGACTTGTGCCATAAAATTCATAAATTACTTTTCCTCATATCTCCGTTGTGTCGAATGGAAGCAAGGTGAGCTCTTCCTACTTTAAAATTATCGGCAAAAATCCACTCCACGGGACAATTGTTCCCCAAGGGAATAAAAACGAAGCACTTCCCCTCCTAGGAGCTTTACTCTTATGGGAAGGAGATGTGATTCTAGAAAACCTACCCGAAATTGCCGATGTCCAGAAACTCATGGATGTTCTCCGCCACATTGGTGTGGAGATCACTTCCCTCGATACCAAAGGATCCTACCTCTTTCAGAAAAAAAATCCAGTGAAATCGGATTTACCTTATGAACTTTGTTCCCAACTCCGAGGGGCTGTGACTCTTGCAGGTCCTATCCTTGCCAGAACGGGGCGTGTATTTTTACCAAAACCTGGTGGAGACAAAATTGGTCGCCGCCGTATGGACACCCACCTCCTTGCGTTAGAAGCCCTTGGTGCGAAAATTGAAGTGTTTCCAGATGGTTATATGATCACAGCCGATCGATTGTTCGGTAAAGACATCCTGCTCGATGAAGCATCGGTGACCGCTACCGAAAATGCAGTGATGGCAGCCGTTTTTGCAGAAGGAACGACTACCATTCGAAATGCAGCTTCCGAACCACATGTACAAGGACTTTGCCGATTTTTACAAGCGGCAGGTGCCAAAATCGAAGGGATTGGGACAAACCACCTAACGATCACAGGTGTCACTTCTCTTTCTTCTCCCAGTGGTGGTTTAAGACACCGCATTGGGTCAGATTATTTAGAAGTTGGATCCTTTATCAGTTTAGCGGCCGTAACAGGTGGAGAAATCCATATTACCGATGTTAATTTAGAAGACATTCGAATGATCCGAATGGTCTATTCCCGACTTGGGATCGAAGTACGACCAACAGAAACAGGTATCCTTGTCCCTTCCGACCAAAAAATGGAAATCATCCCTGACTACCACGGTGCCACTCCCAAAATTGATGATGCACCTTGGCCTGGATTCCCAGCCGATATGACGTCAGTTGCTTTAGTGACTGCCACACAGTGTAAGGGAACCGTTCTCATCCATGAAAAACTCTTTGAATCCAGACTCTTCTTTGTGGACAACATCATCGCGATGGGAGCCCAAATCATCCTATGTGACCCACACAGGGCCATAGTCATTGGTGCGAACCGATTGTATGGACAACGAGTGGCAAGCCCTGACATTCGAGCAGGAATGGCGATGATCATTGCTGCTCTTTGTGCGGAAGGCCAAAGTGAGATCCATAACATAGTCCAAATTGACAGAGGATTTGAGTCAATTGATACGAGGTTAAGGTCACTTGGGGCACAAATCGAAAGAATTCCAAGTTAAATGAAACGAAAGGATCTTTTCCGAGAAGGATTTAAATCCGTTTTCCAGTTTACCTTTACGAAAGCGGATGAAATTTCCGAAGCCATCAAAGAAGTTTGGCAGGAAGAAACAGACCAAATCCCTAAAAAAGCTTCTAAATCCAACCCAAAACCAATCACAAAGAAAACAAAACAAAAGAGTAAGCCGACTCTTGTTCGGAAACGTAAGTCAAAGATGTTCCAAACTCTTTCTTTACCTCCGGGAGCATCAAAAGATTTTTTTTCTCTCTGTACAGGTTGTAACGAATGTATTTTTGCCTGTCCTTACGCCGTCTTATTCCCTGTTACAGCAACGGATTCCGAAAAAACATATCCACATTTTGATCCAAATGCAAAAGCTTGTCACCTTTGTTCTGATTGGCCTTGTATCACGGCCTGTCCTGAAGACGCATTATTACCGTACGAAGTGTCCGAAACGACACCAAAGTTTGGTAAGGCGAAACTTTTAAAAGAATTTTGTATCAATGAAAAAACAGGAGAATCAACCTGTAATGCTTGTTTTGTTACCTGTCCTATAGAAAAAACCGTTAAATTTAAAGGGAATTTACCAGTTTTTGCACAATCGAGTTGCACAGGATGTGGTTTATGCGTAGAAACTTGTCCAAGTTTTCCAAAAGCAATTCAGATTAAGTTATTCAAAAGCGAATGATCACCTATCAAACGTTTTAGAAAAAAAACTTCGCAAAACATCAAAAAATTGTTATTCGGTAAAAAAAATATCTTGAATTTTTATGAAAGAAGAGAGATACTCTTGTTAGGGCAAGGGATTTCCCTTCGTCAAAAAAAATATAAATTAAATTTAAAGGAAAAAGAAAGCTATGGAACCACAAAAAGTAGGCCCAGGACAAATCGACAAAATCGCGGATGATCTTAAAAAAGACCCAGAGAAGTCGATTGGGAATTACCTTTTCAAAGGATTCAGAATTCAAATCTCCAAGTACAAAGCATCTGGAGCGGAGAGAGTTCAACAACTTTACAAAAGAAGAAGAGCACAAGGTCTATGCATCGTTTGTGGTACCAAAGTAACTCGTAAAAATCCGGTAACAGGAATTCTTTACAGACTTTGCGACACTCATAGAGCAGAAATCGACCAAAAGAATAAAGAAAAAGCAAAAGCGAAAAAAGGAAAATAATTTCCTTTCCATTCACTTTTCGAACTGAAAGGGGACAATAGGTCCCCTTTTTTGTTTACAGAGACAAATCTTACCGTAACCTCATTTCCTATGAAAACTCTCCTTCCTTTTCTCCTGCTTTCTGTTTTTGGTTGTTCCCAACTCATTTGGCGTGATGCACAATTGCCAGAAGAAATCTCACCTAGTAATGATCCGAATGTGAACCTGGTTTTAACAGTCGCTTACCAAGAGAAAGATTCTTGGAACCCTCTCAATGGAACCACAGACAAACGTGATTACAAAAGTCATATCAAGTTGGTAACGAACGGTGTTACGGGAGGAAAAGTATTAAGGGAATGGGATTTACCATCGTGGGCATTAGGGGATGGAATTTTTTACCATACAAAATCGAACACATTATTTGTGTTATATGGTAAAAACGACGAATATGGAACCCTTAACCAAACCCTTTCCATTTACCCAGAAGTAGGTGGTGCATTTTCGTATCCCGCAACTCCAGAAAGGAAAATTATTTTCCAAATGGCTCCTTCCCCCAACGGAAATTTAGTGGCACTCATCACAGCAAGTCCAACCAAAGAAGATGAATTCACAGAATTCGAATTGTCCATCCTGCAAACTGCTGACAAATCAGTGCAGTCCTACCCTCTCAGTTTCTGGACCGCATTACCTCTCTATGGGATTCGCTGGGCAGAAGATGGCACCAAATTGTATGTTCGGACACCCGATCGTATCCTTGTTTGGACAGGCAAAGACCTGACCGAAACAAAAACCTTCCCAGATTGTTTTACGGTCCCTACCAATTTTGGCAAGTGGGCATATGAATCAGCAGACCTTGCGGAAGG
>Ga0208243_1000101_pt1 | contig 78565 bp, 61 predicted proteins | sample Subbio2Aug_QV12A_FD_184826 | JGI IMG/M metagenome (GOLD analysis project Ga0208243, IMG submission 184826) | Serpentinite rock and fluid subsurface biosphere microbial communities from McLaughlin Reserve, California, USA - CR12Aug_QV12A (SPAdes) | ecosystem: Environmental > Terrestrial > Deep... | reverse complement strand
CTGAAGGACGTCCTGTCTCGCCTGCCAACCCAGCCCAACAGCCGGATCGGCGAGTTGCTCCCGCATCGCTGGAAGCCAGAATCCGCCACCTGAATCAGAAATCAACCTGGGTTTGCCGGGCGCTTACGCGTAATCAGACCGGCCGATCAATCCTATTGCTCCATCACTCTACCGATTTATTGATGCTTTCTTTATGTGCGAGACACGGCGCCATAGATTTCACAACTTATGGTGCTAAATACCTCGCCGCTTGGCTACCCGCTGGGGTGGCTAATCAGATTACCCTTAACTCATCTATGGCCACGATAGGCCATTTACTTTCTCCATCATCTACGCGCAGCGCAGATTTTGAAGAACTTAATAAATGGAGAAATCTATTAATGGAGGCTCATTATATGAGCAGCCTAGACACCTCGAAAGCGATGGAACTATTTCGAAAACTTCGCCTTCATCTTGAGGCTCTAGGCGGAACTGCTTGGAAGGCAGCGCGTGATATGTACTTGGGAGGAGTCGATATAGCCCCAAGTGATATTCTTGATGCAGATCGTTCACTTTCGGCGTCGATCTCGCCTTTCCACTACTAGTGGCTTGTAGATTTACGACCCCGCGAGCTCTGACCACTGAAAATATGCTGATTCATTCAAGCCGAAATCTTGCGATCGATGTAGGTTGATCAGATACTCAAGGCTCATGTTCTGGGAGAAATAGTTTCCGTATTCGTAATCGTCACAGTTCTCGCCGTACATGATCGATTGAAAGCCATCATTATCTGCTGCAAGCAGTAGTTGAATACCGATGGCGCCAATCCTTGTGCATTGATTTAAGAGATTGATCGTGTTTCGCCGCGTCAGGTGGTCAGCATTCATCGAGTACTCGGGGTTCTCAAGCAACGGAAAGACACCATGAGCCACGTGATTCCTGACGTTGCGAACAAGCTGTAAACCATAACTTTGGTCACCTATCGCCCTGCCCCCAACGTCAAGTGTTCCGCCAAATTGCGCAAAGTAGATTTGACTAATCTTTAGGAGATTTTCCGTCAGATGCGGGCAACCATAAGGAGCAGATAAATGCTTGCGTTCGTCGAGGATCAACATTGCTTGCATGGAATGGCTTCGGAGATATTCCTCCTTCAGTCCACGTGCAGCCCTGCGATCAAATCGCTTCTCATAGGTAGGACTGACGAAGCGGTATGTTTCCTCAAGCGCATTGCAGAAAAAGACGAACCTCGTCAATGGCGTCGCAATCAATGATTGGTGTTCAGCATCAGACCGTAACTGCTCATCGACTGGCTCACAATAGATATGAGCTTCTTGAAACTGGTATGTATCTAGGTCGACCCGTTCAATTTGGCTCGCCAAACGCAACCATCCCGCGATAACTGATGTCCGGGCCTCCTGATCAGGTATCAGGGCCCCTTTCTTTCGGACGTAGGTAACGCGTCGATTCTCGAAATAATCACAAAAGGCGGCGAGTTCGTGCAGATGAAGAGAAAGGTCTCGAAGCTCAGCGCAGATGCTGCAAGTATTCTTGGGTGGCAGATTACTCATCGCTTGGAGCCCTTCAATCGCTAACTTTTCGACAAGGTATTGCTCATTTCAATTAGCAGGTCGTCGTCTCGGCGGCTAACCAGGTAAGACAAACCGCGATGAACATGCAGAAGGAAAGTCTGCCTGATTGATTCTTCGGAAACTCGTTTTCCTTCGTTGAGCAAGCGAACGATCAGCAGATTGGTATAGAGATCTTCCTGGCCGCCTGTCAGTGTGCGCCAGTCGATCTCCAGTCCGCCGGAAAATGAAAAGTTCTCGTTCGGAGGCACGGATGGGTTTGCCAACGAAATGCACAGCGCGTGTCGGCAAATGGCGTTGTTGTGTTCAATACCGGTACGGCGCTTAATCGTGGCAAGTTGGTTGCGTGCGGCCGAGGTAAGTTTAACGCGCTCCATCAATGCGCCTCCGTGGCCAGGAAATTGACTGTTGTTCGCCCCTCACCATCGTCGAAGTCCAGCGAGTACTCAGCATTGGTGAAAGGCTTGAGGGTGTCGTAGGCGGAACCATCAACTTCTTGATCCGTAGACAACACAACGACCTGGTGCGAAACAGTAGCGAAGAATCGTTTGATCATTGCGGAGCGATGTTGCTGATCCAACCGGGCCAGCGGTGTATCCACCACCACCGGGAAGCGTCCTTTGCGTTCCTTGATCAATGCACTGAGGACCGAGATCGCCAATAGCTGCCGCTCCCCGGCCGACAAGCGATCCATGGGCAGCTCTTGTTGCTTGCTGTCCTTGATTGACACTTGATAACTCGTGGGATCGACGACAACGCTCCCGATCAAATTCTTTTTCCGCATCAGATTCCGAAACTCACTGGTAATCACGTCGGAGAGCCACTGAGCCTTTGATGCCAACAGCCGGTCTTTGAAGACAGTGAGTACCTTGCGGGTTCTGGCCGACGCTTCCAGGCTTTTCGCCTCCATGGATCGATCGCGGAACTCGGTACCCAAGCGCGCCTGAGCTGCATTCAGCCGCGTGCGAACATGAGCGAGATTGCTCTGAGCCTCCTCTAACTGCTGGGTCAATGCGGTAAGTTGGGCCTCCGCTGCCGCAGTCACTTTGCTTCGCTCGCTGAGTGCAGACAGGATGTCACTAATTTGCTCCTCCGCCGGAATCTCCCCGATACGCTGCTCGGCCTTGTCCAACTGGACTTGCGCAGCCTTCAAGGCATCCAGCTCACGCCGAACTTGGCTTCGACTTGACGTCAACTGACGTTCAACGTCTTTGGGGGGCGCATCGTGTAAACGCGCTCCGCCCTTGTCACGATTCGCCGAGTACGCCTTGAGGTCCTGCGCCAGAGCATTCCTGAGTGCATCGATAGCAGATTTGGACAGATTTGCCGGCAACGCAGACAGCACCCGCTCATCTCGCTTTTTGAATTCCTGCCCAAGCAATTTTGAGTGTCGTGCGTGCTGATCCCGCTCCCAGGCATCAACGTAACTCGGCCAGAGGGATGTCAGCCAAGCGAGCGGCAACATCGGATCTGACATTGCGTCAGCCAGATTGGAGCGCGCGATGCCGACTGCCTTGCGGGCCACCTCGACGGAATTTCGAATCGCCGCAGCTTGCTCATACGCCACAAGCCCCTTGCGCTGCGCCTCAAGCGTATAGCGATCTAACGCATTTTGAGCCTGGTCTGCAGCATTTCGAGCAGAGGCCAGCTCCTGTGTCAGACGCTGAATACGCGCCTCCAGCTCATTCGCCTGGCTGTGCCAGGTGGCCACATTGGCACGAGCCGCTTCAAATTCCTCTGAGGTATTCTTGTTCTTTAAGGTTGCACGTCGCTCAAATGCCTTCAGATCGTTTCCGAGCGCTTCGATTCCGCCGATTCCAAGAAACACCTCAGTGGCTCGTTTGAGCAAATCAGGCAGGCGTTCAGGATTGGCCAGCGCCTCGATCTTCTCGCCATCGAACAAGAACAGTTGCACGAGTTCAGCGGGCAAGATGGACCCGATAAATTCATCCCAAGTCTGAGAGAAGTCAATGTCGAGGCTGTCATCCTCGAACACGGAAATACTCTCTTGCAGTCCATCGGCCTTTGCAGGCCATTCGCGCCTTACATTTAACTGGCGACGAGCGCCGCTGACTTCGATCACGACGCCAATTTCCACAACACTATGGCCCTGTGCGTCACGGCGCTGCAAGCCAAGCAGCAATTGCTCGTACTCAGATCGTTTTAGCCCCGGTAACGCCTTCTGACCGTAGAGTCCGATCTGCAAAGCAGTTAGCAGCGTCGTTTTGCCGCTGCCATTGAGTGCTTTGACGAGAATAACGGGCTTGCCAGTACCAACGCCGAGGTCAATGGTTTGTCGTTCGCGAAATGGCCCCAGATTTTCGATGGAGACGTTTGTAATTGTTATCTTTGCCATGGATTACGCTATCAATGCCGTTGCATCTGATGGCTCACCATCCGAGTCATCGGTGGGGCTAGACAATGCAAACTCAAGGGCTTCGTTTTCATTACGGAAGGCATAGTGCTTGAGCACTCCCTCCAGCCGATCCAAGTGCTTGGATCGCTTATGGGCCTCGATCGACTGGAACTGCACCGCCAAAAGGCTGCGCGTCAGCTTGTAGAGTTCATGCGCGGCTTCGGGCTCTGAATCCACTTCGGATGCCACCTGCTCCAACATTGCCAAATCGGCACGATCCAGCGGCGCCTGCTCAAGCTCTCGGCCTGGGTATGCGGTCTCGAAGACCTCCGTGTAGATCTTGGGCACAAGGTCTTCAATCTCTCCCTTGCCCTCGACCCAGATACGCCTAATCTCGTCCAGCTCATCGATCGAGATCAATTCGATCAGTTGGGTACCCTGCTTCTGATCTGCATTTCGGACCAGTCGCTGGGCTGTGAGAAGCTCTTTTAGCAGCTTCGCGCGATGCGCCTGGGTATAAGGGCCATGAACAAGCTCATCACGGAACACCGTGAGACGACCGTTCATGCGTCGGAAATCACGATTTGACCGATCTTCTACCGCCAGATGCTTGTCGCGGAAATCCAGGATGGGTTGCATCCATTGTTTCTGTTCGTCGTTCTGAATCATGGCTTGCATGGATTTGTCCTGCGAGACCATGGTGCACACATAGCAGCCGAAACGGCTATCACCACAACTGGGCGTCGAGGTATCGACAACGATTGGGCACTCGGCGTCTGGTGTCGCTCCCCGATAGATTCCGAACAGTTCCTGATTATCGATGCCCCACGGGTTGGGATTGGTAATCAGGAATTCCCAGACCGTGTCACTCGTCCAGCTTTCGATGGGGGGATAGACCCAGACGCGCGACAAACGGGGGTCCTTGTTCTTGCTCAGACGATCACGGGTACTGCCCTTGTACTGATCCATGACCTTGTCGCGCGCTTGGCTCTCGCCTCGCCGCTGCCCAAGCACCAGGATTGCCTCGCCATTCGACTCGGAGAGTTCTTGGATAAATTTAGTTGAGGCACTGATCTTTAGCCGGTCGGTGCACCAGCGGAATTTGGGTCGCGGCGCGGGATAGCCTTTGCCAATCAGATTGACCCAGAAACGGTTCTCCATCGCGGGTGTCAGGCGGTGGGGATAAATTTCGAGCCCTTGTTGCTTGGCTGCGGTACCAATTCGAAGAAGCGAGGTCTCCACCCAAGCTGCGATAACCGGGTTCTCCACCAGCGTATCGGTACTGATGACATGAATGGGCTTGGTTCGTTGCTCGGCAGGCAAGCGGGCGATCGCAGTCCAAATCAACTGCAAGCAAGCCGTAGAGTCCTTGCCCCCGCTATAGCCAACGATCCACGGCATCGGATCGGAGCAGTAGATCGCCTGGATCTCCTCGATGATCTGATCGGCGTCAATGCTCATTTCGTTCTCCTTCCAGCAGCCTGTCGTTGGGGCATACGCGATGCGGCCCAGGCTGCCTCCGCACTTGATTCTTCGGGTGTAAGTTTCAGGCCAAGCACGCGCTTGATCTCGTTACACGTGAGGGTAATGTTCTGTCCGGACTTCGCCATGGCACCGCCAACCATGGCGCGGCCTTCCCAGGTTTTGGCGTTCTGGCGCGACCAGTCCACCGTGCGAAGCCGCTTAATACGTTTAGCCCGTTCTGCTTCAGGCAGTTGATACAGTGCACGTCCCGCTCGCCCAAGCGCCTGAAGCACGATGGCATGCGAATGAATGAAATCTCGACGCACATCGCCGGAGGTCATTTTTGACTGGCGCACATAGGTCCATTCGGGAATTTGCTCTCCAACCAGTTCCCAAAACTCCAGGCACATCTGGCTGGCCGACTGGAAATCTTCCAGTTCTTTCTCCGAGAGGAATTCGGTGGTCGCGAAATGCACTGCACTCAAGGTGAACAAACTTCTCGACCTCGGCGATAACGAGGAACGCTCGGCTTCGATCAGTCCCTTGAAAACGTTTGAGGTCAAACTCAGGTGTCGCGCGAGATTAGCCGCAGCGCTGCGATGGTCGTACAAAATACCGAGCGATGCCGACGGCTTCACGGCGTGGCGATTGAGGTCTGCAAACATCTGTTGGCAGCGCTCAAGCCCGCGATCAACGAAAAACACCACGGCAATGGTTTCTTCGCCAAGCTCAGGAGCTGCATCGAGTGCCTGCAAGATTGCAGCGCGCCGGTGTTGCCCATCATTGACGATGAACTTGGCGTGCATGGAGACGGTGAGCGATCCCATACGGAAATTGGTTGGACCCTCCGCATCAATAGGATCAAATTTCACTTCGCCGTCGACCGATACCGTGATGGCGGAGAAGGTGTAGCTGTCGGGATTCTCGACGATATAGCGCGCTATCTCCGGTACACGTGCTTTGTTCAGCGTTCGTTGAGCCCGGAGTTCCGGCACGAGCTCTTCGTCGTCGAAGATAAAAAACCGGCGTAATAGCTGTAGTGGGCACATCGAGACGTAGTATTCGCGCCCCGCTTGCACCCCACGTATCGCCGGAAAGACATAGGTAAAAGCATTCGCCATAATGGCAGAAATTTTACCATGTTTGTATGCAAATACACAAACGTACGTCACCCTCCCCGCTGTGACGAAAATGGGCAATGCCCCTCACCCAAAGAGCGGACGTCTGGCGTACCGCCGCCGGGCTCGCGGGCTGCGCCCCGCGCTTCGTGACGAATCGCGGCCATTCGGCTTTGATCCCTGACGCCTCCGGCCTTCTCTGCGTTCTGGCCTGCGCGCTCCGCTTGCCACCCCATCTGCTGTCGGTGTGTGAGAGCTGGTCTTGCTGTTCCCTTCAACGTACCACGTCGTTCTCGCCGTCAAGGGCAGCGCGCCCTGCCCTGCGGTTGGCCGCTTGCGTCCTGGAGGCCGTCTTCGACCCCTGACCGCTGCGCTGCGTCGTGTTTCGCCGGTTCCGGGCAATCCCGCCCGATTCGAACCGGAGCACGATCATGTCGCAACTTTCCTCTTCTTTCGATTCCTCCCTTCTCGTTCGCGATGTCGCTGGCGACTACCGTCCAGCCAAGGCCGACGAGGTGCTGCAGGCAGCGCTGCGCGTGCTGGCCGGACAGATGTACGGCAGTGAGGCGCTGACCTCGCCGCAAGTGGTGCGCGACTTCCTGCGGATCAAACTCGGGACACTGGAGCATGAGGTATTCGCGATCATCCATCTGGATGCGCAGAACCGCGTCATCGACTACGTCGAGATGTTCCGCGGCACAGTGAGTCAGACATCGGTCTATCCGCGCGAGGTGGTCAAGGAGTCGCTGGCACGCAACTCGGCGGCACTGATCCTGGTGCACAACCACCCATCCGGCGTTGCCGAGCCGTCGCGGGCAGACGAGATGCTGACCCAGACGCTCAAGTCAGCGTTGGCCTTGGTGGATGTACGGGTGCTGGATCACTTGGTAGTTGCTGGTGCCAACATCCTGTCGTTCGCCGAACGCGGGCTTCTCTAAACCCGGGGGCCTTGCGCCCCTTTTTTTGCTGCGCTCGTCGATACATGCCGTGACGACTCCAGGGGTCGGCTCCGCCCACCCCGCCGCGCAAGCTTGGCGCCCCAAGATCACCGAACAGGCTGCGCCTGATCGGTTTGCCCACTGATTCCGCGCTTCTGTTGCCTCACAGGGCGGAGATTCTGATCCTTCTCAGAATTAAGTTCGCACTTCCCCCGGCAATTTCGGAGCGTACTGGGGGCTGGCTTGCTGTTCCCTTCACCTTATCACGGCGTTCTCGCCGTCAAGGTCTGCGCGTGCCTTGCACGCTAGCGTCCTGCGGCCGTCGTCGAACCCTGACTGCTGCGCTGCGCCGTGCTTGTCGCGGTCTCGGGCAATCCCGCCCGGAATCCTTTCAAGGAGAAGACCATGACGAAGCTGATCACCGACGAACAATGCGCGGAACTACTGGCCAACGGCCGGCAGTCGATTGACAACGAGGACTTCGACCCACCGCCTGTGGTCAAGCTGTTCACCCCGGACGCCGGCGCCACCTGGCTGCTGACAGAGATCGACCCGGAAGAGCACGACCACGCGTTCGGCCTGTGTGACTTGGGTCTGGGGTGCCCAGAGTTGGGCTGGGTAAGCCTGTCAGAGTTGGCTGCAATTCAAGGGAAACTTGGACTACCGGTGGAACGCGACCGGAACTTCACTGCGACCAAGTCGATTAGCGCCTATGCGCGCGAGGCTCGTCTCGCGGGGCGCATCTTGACTTAGCCATCGCAGCCGGGCGTCGTCGGTTTCCGGCGGCGCCCTTTTTTGTTGCCAGCATCCCCCCCACAAACACCGAACCAACTTCGCGCCTTCAGCGCTGCGCGCTTCGCTTGCCGTGTGGTCGGCACACTGGGGCGGCCGCTGCCTGTTCAGCCGTCTTTCCTGACTCCATCACCTTGCTCGCGACTGTAGCCCGCGGCCGTGTGCCGTCAAGGTGCGCAGGGCCGTGTCCTCGGCTGCGCCTGCGGGCCACACCAACCCTGCGCTTGTTTCCTTGACGGCCCCCGTCCGCGCGCTCCTGACCGTCGCGGGCGATGAACTCAGGAAAGACGGTGGCAACGAGGCCAACCGGGTTCCTCGTGCCGACCGCACCGAACAGCCGAAAGGCTGGGCTCCGAATCTTGGAATCCGGTGTGCGGTGTGAACAGCAAACCCCTATTTGTCAGGAGAAAGACCATGCAACTCGCAACCCGTTTCGCTTCCCGTTCCCCGTCGCTGCGCAGCGATTCCCCGCTGTCCGATGACCAAATCCGCCGTGTGGCTCCGTCCATCTTCGCGGACGCCCCGCATGAGAGCCGTTCTGAGCGGTACAGCTACATCCCCACCGCCGCCGTGCTGACCGAACTACGCAAAGAAGGTTTTCAGCCCTTCATGGTGACGCAGACCCGCGTGCGCGATGAAGGCAAGCGCGAGCACACCAAGCACATGATCCGGCTGCGCCACGCCAGCCAGATCAACGGCGCTGAAGCCAATGAAATCGTGTTGCTGAACTCACACGACGGCACCAGCAGTTATCAGATGCTGGCCGGGATGTTCCGCTTCGTTTGCAGCAATGGCCTTGTCTGCGGCGACACCGTGGCCGATGTACGCGTACCCCATAAAGGCGATGTGGCCGGGCTCGTCATCGAAGGCGCCTATCAAGTGTTGGGCGGCTTTGAGCAGGTGAAGGAATCCCGCGACCTGATGCGCGGCATCACGCTGGACGATGGCGAGGCCGAAGTGTTCGCCCGCGCCGCGCTGTCCCTCAAATACGACGACCTGGACAAGCCCGCACCCATCACGGAATCGCAAATCCTGATGCCGCGTCGTTTCGACGACCGCCGCCCCGACCTGTGGAGCGTGTTCAACCGCACGCAGGAGAACTTGACCAAGGGCGGATTGCAAGGCCGCGCCACCAATGGCCGCAGGCAGAGCACGCGCCCGGTGCAGGGCATCGACCAGAACATCCGCCTGAACCGCGCCCTGTGGCTGCTGGCCGATGGCATGCGCCAACTCAAAGCCTGAACCTTTCCCCGCCGGAGGGGCGGTTTCCCCTCCATTCCTTGTTTCATTCGATTGGAGATACACCATGAACGCCGTTACCGACCCCAGGCCGTCCCGCCCTAGGGCCGGTGGATGCCAAAACGCCGCCGCCTTCACGGTTGTTCAGGCGGCGGCGTTGACGCGACCGGGCATCACGCCCGGCAGTTGCAGGCCCGCATGGGCCAGAAAGCGAAAGCGCGCGTAGCGCGCGGAATCATCCAGCGGCTCGCAGCCTGCCGCCTATACCGCTCGCAGCAGCACCGACAATTCCGATTCCATCAGGCGCACGTTCGCGTTTCTTGCCTGGAAATCTGGAACGGCCTGGGCGTGTTGGCGCGATGCGCCGCCGGGCTTTCGGGCTGCGCCCCGTGCCGCCGTTGCCGTCACTGCCATTCGGCTTCAATCCCTCACGCCTTCGCGCCTGCGGCGCTGCGCGCTTCGCTTGCGTCCAGTGGATCGATGCAAGCCCCGCACGCGCATCGATCCCAGCCCGGCACGATTACTGAGGTTAGGTCGCCACTATTGCCTCGCGCTCGGGAAGGCGCTGGAGCGGCAAGAGATCCATGACATCGCAAAATAGCGACCGGTTCTGCCAGTCGTTCCGGTCGCCGATCACGTAGAAGCGCCGCTTGGCCCGTGTTGCCGCCACGTTCAACAGGTTGGGCTCCGAGACCGCCCAATCCCGTGCGCCGGAACCTTCGGTATTGCCGCCCAACACCATGATGACGACCGGTGCCTCCTTGCCCTGCATGGTGTGGATGGTTCCGGAAACCATCGAGTCACCGAGCAGGCGTTTGAGGTTTTCCTGAACAGCCTTGAAGGGCGTGATCACCGAAATTTCGGCCGTATCCACGCCGTCCTCGCGGAGCAGAGTCAGCAGTGCCCGCAGGGCCTCTCCTTCTGCTGGCACCCAGTTCCCATCGGATGCTCCGTTGGCGTGAATCCATCCCGTCGGCAGGCGGGCGCGCGTCTCTTTGTCGGCGCGCGGTGCGATGGTGCCATACACCATGGCACCGTCGTAGGCGATGCGGTTGGCCAGCCCGTGCATCGGCTTGTCGCAGCGCCGATGTACGACCAAGGGCAACCCCACCCAGAGGGTCGGCCGGGAATCGTGCGAAAACCTCGGAAAAATAACTTAGCTGATTGTTCTGAAAGAAAAAATGAAGCAAGGGCCGGTTTTCACCGGCCTGCCCTCCTCAATTGAGGCTAGGCTCCGCAGGTCAGCGCCTTGTTTGCGCTGACAAAAAAGCTGTCAGGCTTGGATTTGAACTCGGTGTCTGGCTGGCCGTTGTGTGACTTGCACATCGGCGCAATGTAGTTGAGTTTCCGTAGCGATTCGTTCTTCATGTTCGGCAAAATGACGTGCGCCCCTACCTCGGCTTGGGATTCACATCCCTGCACATGGCATTTCGGTGTCGTGGAAGTTTTTGCAAACTTCTTCCAATGGCCCAGCCAGGAGCCACAACTGCAATTCTTGTCAGAGGTTCCATTCAGATTTTTCATCGTGATGGAGCCATTGCCGGTCAGTGTCTTGCTCATGTACATCTCCCTAAAGTGACCACGCACGCGCATGGCAATCCATGATATTGGGATTTCCCCAGGGAAATTCAATAGTCATTGGCCTTGGCCTGTTGATTTGGCCTCCAAAATCCGGAACCCCTCATCCAGCGCCTCGACCTTGCGTCGGAAATGCAGTACGTAATCGCCGAATCGATTGATGTGTTCCAGCCGATATGGCGCCAGCCCAGCCAGGACTTCCTGGTTGATTACAGCCCCCTCGGCCTGGAGTTGCTTTAGAACTCGGCTCATCCCTACCACGTTGTGCAAGATGACCATGTTGGCGATGAGATGGTTGTATTTGATGACCTTGCGTTGCTCGTGGCGTAGGTTTTCGGCGATCTCGCCTTCCCCGCCGAAAAAGAGCTTTTTCGCAAAGCCATTGAATTGTTCCGACTTGTTGGTCTCGGCGTGAATGAGCCGGCGCAGTTCGACGTCGCCAACGTATTTCAGCAAGAACATGGTTCGGACTACTTTGCCGAGTTCCTTGAAGGCGAAATACAGCTTGTTCTTTCGGCTGTAAGTACCCAAGCGGCGCAGGATAGCCGATGCTGAAATTTTCCCGAGCTTGATGGAAACTGCCACGCGCAGCATGTCCGGCAGATGAGTCTCGATCATCTGCCAGTTGATGTCGTCGCTGAAAAGCCGGTCGATATGAGTGAACTTTTTGTTGCTGTCGGGGCGATGGAACACCAGATCCTTGATGCCACGGATGCGCGGCATCAGCTTGATACCCAAGAGGTGGGACAGCGCAAAAACCGTGTAGCTCTGGGCCTGGGTATCACCGTGGATGGTGTCCGGCCGGATATCCGAGGTATTGGCCATCAGCCCGTCGAGGATGTGGGTGCCCTCGTAGGTGCCGCAGGAAATGAAGTGGCTGAACAGCGCAATGAACTTGTCGGAAACGTGGTAGTAGCCGATGCCGCCATAGCCGCCGTAGCGGATGTGATGCTCGGAAATCAGGTTTTGCTCGTAGAGGTTCCATTTCGTGCCGTCGGCCGAGGCATGCTTGCCTGATCCCCAGTAGCCGGGCAATTCGAACTTGTTGTAGGCGTTGATGACCTTGACGATGGCTTTTTCCAGCACCTCTTCCGTCACGTACTTGATGTTGAGCCAGGCGATCTGCTTACGGCTCATGCCCCGAATCGAGCGCGCTGTCTGGGTGGGTCCGAGGTTGCAGCCATAACAGAACAAGGTACTGATTACCCGTGGGCGCAATTCCTCGATCCGGCTTTCGGTTCCCATCAAAGGCCGAAACAACTTGTGCAATTGCAGCCAGCGCTCGGTATCGATCAGTACGTCGACAATACTGATGTTCTCCATGTGCTCGGTGATCAGTTGATCAATCGCCCTGATGCCGGGCGGCGGTTCGCTGGCCGGCGGTTTCTTCAGGATCAGCCTGCCATCGACGATTTCGGCATAGGCGTTTTCGGGAAATTCGGCATCGACCTCCTCAGCCGTCTCCAGTAAAGCCGCCTTCAAAGACTCGGTAAAGGCCCTGGAATCTGTTTCGACACCGGTGACCTCGCCATACTGCGCCAATTCGCGATTCAGGGTGTCGTCATCAACCAGTTGCTCCCGGTAGTCGTCATAACGCTCACCGTGCTGGATGAACAGGTCGCCCGACTTCAGTTCATCACGGATCGCATATAGGACCGCCAATTCGAAGTAACGGCGGTTGATGGCAACGACTTGCCCGTCGGCGCGCTCGGAAATGACAAGTTTCCGCCAGGCCGAGGGAAGCCACAGGAAGTCCTCCTCGGCATTCAGCCCAACCAACGACAGCGGAATGATTTCATGCCGGGTGCCACGCAAGGCCTGCAACGCTTTCATCATCCGGATCAGGGTATCGTCTTCGCTGCTGCTCTGCGGACTGACGATTTCGATGCAGTTCAGCAGTTGGGCTCGAACGACCTTGTAGGGCTGGATGAGGAACGGCAGGTGATTGCGTCCGGCGTAGGCCATGTGCTCGTCACAGATGGCCACCAGGTCATCGACATCGGCAATGAGGCTGCCACTGATGGCCTCCACCCGTTGATGATCGGTGCCGTCAATCCGGTAGGCCAGCAACATCTCTTTCAACTGGCCGATCAGACGATCGGTCCGCTGCAGGTGTTCCTGCTGGTATTCGCCCAACTTGTTGCGCGCCTGATTGTCGAGGTTCTGGAGCATGCGGACGAATAGGTCGGCCGCATCGTCGAGCGTCTGGGCAAATTGCGAGCGGATGTAAATGACCGCCAGCGCATAGCGCTTCTGGGGCTTCAGTTCCGCCATTTCTGTCGCATCCAGCGAGCGGGCGATGTAGCGGTACTGCTTGAGTTTCGGAACGGGAATATCGGGGATGGGTAGTTGGTCGACCAGCAACTGGAGCCTGCGGATATGCTGGAGATAGGAGCGAGTTTCCTTGTTGGTTGGCTTTTTGGGTTCGCGCTTGAGCAGGTTCCAGGTGCTGCTGGTCTCGCCCGACTTGACCTTGAACAGGTTGTCGATCAAGGCTCTCACCTTGGCATCAAGTTGGTCGGCAAGGCTCGCAAAATGGACGTCGTGGATCTTTTCCCGGGCCTGGACGGCCAGTCGGTCGAGTGTTGAGAAACCAGGGAGTTCGTAGCGGTGGTGCACCAGTTCTTCAAGCATCACATTGATGATGTCGGCCACCACATGTCGGCTGTCTGCGGCGGTTTCTGCAACATGCCGTAACCAGGCGCGTCCCTGATCGTCCAGAGGGCGAACATTCAGGTAGCGTCGCAAGGCAGCAATCAGGGTGGTGCGCGCCGTCGTTCGGTCGAACTGCCGAAGTTCATCTGCCCTGGCTGGCCGATGCCCCGTTTGGACCACAATGTGTTGGCGAATCGCCGCCGGAACATCCCTGATGTGGACGAAGTACCCAAGACGCTGAAACAGCTTCAGGTAGATGAATGCAGCCGAGCGAGCAATGGGACGCTTTACAGTCTTATCGATGAATCTGATTTCATCAGGCGTCAGGGTATAAATCTCGTCGAGATCCTGTGCCGATGGGTCCGCTTTCAGGCGGGGATACGCGGTCTCGTGAAGCTGGGTCATGCGGGATCAATCCCAATGCCTGCCGGTGGCCGGGTCACGGCAGACCGCCTCCAGGAAGCACTCACGGGCATCGGCAATACGATGGAGTTCGTCGAGCAAGGTGTAGAGGTGCTCGTCCAGGGTGTCGGTTGAAGGCGTCGGGACGGAAATTTGATATCGACGGCCATCCTGATCCAACGGTTGTGCCTGGAACTGGGCAAGGCAAGTGTTCGTCATGTCCCGCAAGGCATTGGCGACACCGCGTCGGCCGCCATTGAAGGCAGACAAATCGATGGAAACCTCGATCATTGCGAGTGGGACCTCGGGCAGACTGGGCAACTGTGGGGTCGAGGCTGTTGCTGTTTCTGGCAGCGCCCGATCCAGTCCCTGCTCGAAACGCGCCTTCTGGTCGGTGCTGACCCCATCCAGATAGCGCATGGCAGCCTTCACATCACGCCAGCCCACGTAACTCATCAACTCCCGGATATCCCAGCCGCTCATGCCAGCCCACTGGGCGAACCCACGGCGTAGCGAGTGACTACTGAAGGTCTCTGCATCGGCCACACCTGCCCGGCTCAGCAACTTTCGAAGCATGGGAATGATACTGCTCGGGGTCAATTCGACTTCAGATAGATGCCCCCAGCGATCGACCTTGCGGAATAGCGGCCCTCCAGTCAGTTTGGACAAGGCTAACCAGTCTTCAACTGCCTCGACCGGACACAGCCGGGACAGTGCTGGACATGAGTAGCTTCGGCCTTCCAGGTTGCGATCTCCCTTGCTGCGCGGCAAGAAACAGGTCAGCCCCTCGCCAGGCTTGATTTCGATAAATTCGATGCGAAGGTTGGCCAGTTCGTCGGAGCGGAACCCGCGCCAGAAACCGAGGAGAACCAGGGCTTGGTCCCGCGTGTGTCGCAGGGCGCTGGTCAAATCCCCCCGGCTGATTGCAGCCGCCGTGGCCGAAGTCAGCCAGTCGGCAACACCGCGCAGGATTTCCAGTTCCAGTGGCTTGGCCCGTTTTTCCTGGGCAGGATGCAGCGTTCGGATACCTTTCAACAGTTGCCGAATTTTTGGGGCTTTGGTCGGGTCCGGAAAGCCATGATCCTGATGCCAGCGCGACAGCGCCGCGAGGCGGTGCTTCAGCGTGTTCAGCGAAAGGGATTCGGCATAGGCCGCCAGGTAGCGGGCAACCGAATCGATGGTTGCCGGCAACAAGCCTCCCCACTCGATCTCGAAGTGCTGGATGGCTGACGCATAGCTGCGTCGGGTATTGGCCCGTGCGGCGGCATTGAGGTAGAGATCGACCTGGCTCATCGCATTCCTAGCTGGATTCAGGTCCGTGCGCGCAGCGGCAGCGAGACTTGCGGTTCCAGCGCTTGGAGCACGGCGTGGGCCTTGAGTATGTCCTGATGTAACTGCGCATGCTTCGGGGCGTGTACGGTAACCACCAAGGCGTAGCGGATGGCAGGCGCCCCTGACGAAGCCTGGCCCCCAGCCTCGCGAGCGTTGTAATGCACGTCGAACAAGGGTTCAAGCAGGCTGCTACCGTAGTAACTGTGCTCAGCGTGCAGCACAGTTTCCCACTTACCCAGATCTGCCCGCAGTTCGGCCTCGGTCCGAAAGTCGGCCGATGGGAAAAAACTGACCGACGATGCATTGGTAGCACCGGCCTTGCGCTTGCTGCTGTTGGGTCGAAAGGTAATGCCGAGGCCGGCTTTCGTGTAGGCGCCGGCATCCTGAGGATCGACCGGGCTGGCGTAACAGAAGGTTGCCCGTAAACGCACCTTCCCCTCCAGCTTAAAAGCCGGCAAGGGAATCGGTGCGCGCAGGAATTTTCCTGGACGTAGCTCGCCCTGATAGATGATTCGAGCTACCCCGTCGTCACAGGTGATCAGGCGATTGATGTCCGACGGGACACGTCCCCAACCGACATGATGCACATCGTGCTCTTCATTGCTTTCGCAGCCATGGACCAACAGCGTCTTGATGGTCAACGGATGTACAGGGTCGCCCAGAATAGCCCGGATACCAACTGCCGAGCGCAGCGCGAGTGGTGCCGCGAAGCTGGTTCCCAGCGTGGCGGCCAGGTTCGGTCGGCTGCCAGGGGCTGCTACGTGAAAATACTCCTTGGGCGCGCCGCCAAACGCCACCACATCGGGTTTCCGTCTTCCCGGGCTACGACCGGGGCCGGTGGCGCTGTAACCAGCGCGTTTCCAATCCGGGCCGCTTCGATCGGCGGCGCCCACAGACAACGCATTCACGCTATCAGAAGGCACCTGGATACGGTTAAGGCCAAGTGCTGCATCGCGTTCCCCATTATTGCCGACTGCAACAGTCATCAGGGTTTCACCATCGCTCAAAATGCTGTCGATCACCGCTGTCCACGCGTGTACATCTTGGTCCTCGACTGGCAGATCCGGACCCAAGCTGAGGTTGATGAACTGGTATTGACGGGAAAGCAGTACGGTTTCGACGTGGCCGAGCGTGCGATACAACTCGTAGGGATCTTCTCCGTCAATCTTGGCATCCAGCACGCGATGATGGTCAACCGGCGCGTAGGGACGTTCTGCCGCTGCTTCCGGCTCAATCGGCCCAAACAGCAAAGCCGAGGTGACGCCGAGTCCATGCTCGGTGAAGTCGGGTACGTCGCTCGCATCCTCGTCAGCCAGGAAATAGCGGCGGACATAGCCATCGAGGATGTGCTCCGCCGGTAGGCCGCCATCCAGTACAGCGACCTTGGGTTCGCGAGAAAGCGGCTCGCCGCTCGGCAACGAGAACGACACCGCAAGCGGCATGCTGCGGGTGACCGGACGTGCCGCCCGCAAGTGCGGCATCGGCCGGACGACGCGGGTCAGGGTGAACTGGGCCAGGTTTTCTAGGGCGGCAGCCTCCCCCTCGACCGCAACGAACAGCAGGCGGCCCGCTTCAAATTCGAATTCGCCATTGACCCTGAAGCCGCAGTCCTTGGCGTAGTCAGCGAACATGGCACGAACATCCGAGGCGTCGCCTTCGGGGGGTAAATGCAGGCCGACCTCGAAAACGTGGCCGATATTGGCGCCCTCAAGATGCAGGCGATCAGATGGGGTCATGGCGGCAAAGGTCTCGATGCGAGCAAACTGCTCGGCGACCGGCATCTGTTCGTTCAGGTTTCGGGCGAAAGCCGGGAAGTTTCCCAGTGCCGCCCGCGTGCCAGCCACGAAAAGTTCCGTGGTTTCTGCTTCCGGCGGCGCCTTCTTCTGAGTTTGGCGGCGCGGCTGGATACGGCGGGTCCGCGACCCGACCGAGGCGAGGCCGACCTGATCGAGCAGCAGCTTCGGGAAAAACGACTTGGCCAGGTAGGCCGGGTGCAATACCAGACGGGCCACCGCTAAATCATCGGCACAGGCCTTCGCCGGTAATTCTTGGAAAATGCTGTTGGCTAACTCGATCTCCGGCACGATGATGCGCTTGGCCTCGCCAAGCGTATAGGGGTGAGCCTTGTCGCCAACCTTCTTCTTGGGCGCTTCGATGGGATAGGTCAGTAACTCGGCACGGCCGATCAGGTATCGCGTAGTCATTTATTTGAGCCCCCTGCCTTTGCGGGGTGATGGTCCCGCGTGTTTGCGAATGGTGTCGCGAGCGACCCCCGTCATCTGGCTAATCTGCATGTGAGTGTGCTGGCCCGCCTTGGCCAGTTCGATTGCTAGATTGAGGCGTTCTGCCTTGCTCAAGGCTTCCTGGCGCTGACCAAGTGCCGAACCGATCAGTTGCTCCAACGGCGCCGTCTGCAAGACATGGCCGCGACGCAGTGCGTTTATGCTGCGCTCGACATCCGAGAGCGACTGCCCCTGCAAGCCGGCGGCCAGTACATCGACCCAAGACTCAAACAGTTTCAGGTCGTCGCCGAGAAATCGCTGGATGGCCACGGCAATCGCCGATGCATCTGGCGAATCAAATTTGAGGACCAGATCGAAACGTCGCCACAAGGCTGGATCAACCAATTCCGGGTGATTGGTGGCAGCCAGCAGAAGCCCGCTGTCTGGCCACTGATCGACTTCCTGCAACATTACAGTGACCAGGCGTTTCAGTTCGCCGATATCGGACTCATCACTGCGTCGCTTGGCGATGGCGTCGATCTCATCAAGTAGCAGGATGGCTGCGTGTTTTTTGGCATGGTCCAGCGCAGCGCGTAGGTTATTGCCAGTCTTGCCAAGCAGGCTGCTCATGACCGCCGTCAGGTCGAGCACCCATAGGGGCTTACCCAAGGCACTGGCGATCCAGCGGGCCGAGAGTGTCTTGCCGACCCCGGGTGGTCCAACCAGGATGGCTGAGCGAGTTGGGCTGATCCCCCGGGCGGCCAGTCGTTCTCGTTCCTGGCGTTCGCGAATGATGGCACCGATGGCGTCATGAACACTGCCGGGAAGAATGGGCGGGGCCAACCCAGCGCGATCATCGAAAACCCGGATCAGCGCCAGTCGGGAGTCTCCGTCGATGGGGAGCGGCGCCTCGTTTGGCTCCATGGCCGGTGCGCCGCGCCGCAGGATTGAATTACCCGCCGAGCGGGTTTGGGAAGCCTTCAGTGATTGGTCGAGACGTGCGGCTAACTCAGGGCGTTGCTGACGATACTTGCGTATGAGACGCGCCAATAGCAAGCGGGTATCCTCATGAGAGTCTGAGGCGGCAAGACGGGCCAAATTGGCGAAATCATCTTCAATGCTATCAACGTCGCCGGATGTTGCTTTTTTTGCCACGAAATTGCCTTTTTCCACATGTTTTATTGTGACGAATTTTATGACGAAATTTATTTTGTAGTCAATAACCAGGATTGGGACTGCACCAAGTACCGCACTTACGATTTACTGTGATGTTCTATGTGAAGTGCCAACATGGACGCCGGCAACATGGTTGGTCGGCATCTTTTCGTTGGCTACAGACTGAGACAGCTCCTTTAGGATGCCGCAGTGCTGAACCTGGCGATTGTCTGGGCAGCGTTGGCGTAGTTCACGCAGTTGCCGCTCCAGTTCCTGCAGTTCGACAATTCGTTGAGCAACGTGGCCGATGTGCTCGTCCAGCAGTTGGTTGACCACGGCACAGTTTTCGTCAGGCGACGCCTTGAAATTCAGCAGAATGCGGATCTCATCAAGGGTCATGTCCAGGCTGCGGCAATGGCGTACAAATATCAACTGTTCCAGATGGGGTGATGAGTAGATGCGGTAGTTGCCTTCGCTACGCATCGTTTTCGGAAGCAACCCGGCTTGCTCGTAGTAGCGAATTGTTTCTGCACTCGTATCTGCCTTTTTCGCCAACTCACCGATTTTCATGGATATCTCCTGACGTGGCTTTAGCCTGTTGACCTTGGAGTGACTTTAGAGTTTCTAATGGTGCCATCACTTGGAGACAGCCATGAAACAGATTAACGATCCTTCCCCCCCGGTAGATGCCGGACAACATTGTGGATGCAAGACTGGATGTGCCTCAAAAGCAACGTCAGAAATTGCTTCTGCTACTTCAAGAGAGTCGGTAGCGGACACCAATTGGGGAATTTTTCGTATTCCAGCCATGGATTGTCCCAATGAAGAAAATGATATCCGCAAGGCGCTGACTGGCATTGAGGGGATTCGGTCACTACGCTTCGAACTGTCGTCCCGGACCCTGACCATCGATGGCGAGCAGTCTGCTCAGGAAATCGCGTTACAGGTCGTCCGCCAGCTCGGTTTCGAAGCGCAGCCCATCGAGCATGAACAGAAGACCGAAAGCCCATCAGGTCTCGGCGAGATCAGTAAAGCATTGATCGCACTGGCATTGGCCATCGGAGCCGAAGCTTTGGATTTCTTTGCACCTGATACCCTGCTACTCAAGGGGCTGGGCATGGCGTTGGCAGCGGCTGCCATTGCGTTCTCTGGATTCTCCACCTATCGCAAGGGATTGTCCGCATTGCGGCGCGGTCAATTGAACATGAACGCCCTGATGGGTGTGGCGGTGACTGGCGCTTTCCTGATCGGTCAATGGCCGGAGGCCGCTATGGTCATGGCGCTTTACGCCATCGCCGAACTAATCGAGGCCCGGTCCGTCGATCGGGCTCGCAACGCCATCAAGGGGCTCCTCGCCTTAGCCCCGGAAACCGCAGAGATTCGCCAAGGCGACGGTGGCTGGCGGGAGACGCCGGCCGACAAGGTTGTCATCGGGGCACAGGTGCGGGTCAAGCCTGGTGCCCGCATCCCGCTGGATGGACGAGTGACCGCCGGCAGCAGTGCCGTCAACCAGGCGCCGGTCACCGGCGAGAGCATTCCTGTGGACAAGACGACTGGCGATCCTGTTTTCGCCGGCACCATCAACGAGACCGGCATGCTGGAATTCGAGGTGACGGCTGCCGCCAACAACACGACCCTGGCTCGCATCATCCATGCAGTCGAGGCAGCCCAAGGCACGCGGGCTCCAACCCAGCGTTTCGTTGATCGCTTTGCCGCCATTTATACGCCGGCCATTTTTGCAATTGCCGTGGCCGTGGCCATTGGCGGCCCCTGGTTGTTCGACTGGATGTGGACACAGGCGCTCTACAAGGCACTGGTTCTCCTGGTAATTGCCTGTCCCTGCGCGCTAGTTATCGCTACGCCGGTTACAGTTGTCAGCGGACTGGCCGCAGCCGCTCGGCGCGGCATCCTGATCAAAGGCGGCGTCTATCTGGAAGAAGCTCGCAAACTGCGCGTCATTGCTCTCGACAAGACCGGCACAATTACGGAAGGCAAGCCTCGTCTGGTAGCCACAGAGGTGCTGTCCCCCTCCGATCCAGAAGCAAAGGTGCTTTCCTGGGCCGCCAGCCTGGCCGGCCATTCGGACCACCCCGTTTCGAAAGCAATTGCCAAGGGACTGAATCTCCCGGAAAACGGTCTAACCGACTTCACCGCGCTTCCGGGTCGCGGCATTGAAGCCCGCCTAGATGGACATAACTTGATACTGGGCAACCATCGGTTGATTGAAGATCGCGGATTGTGCAGCCCCGAGATCGAGGCGCGTCTTGCCGTTCATGAAAATCAAGGGCGAACCGCCACTCTGCTGGCTACCGAGGATCGGGTACTGGCCATATTCGCGGTGGCTGATACCATCAAGGAAAGCTCGCGGGAAGCAATTACCGATCTGCATCGCCTTGGTGTCACGTCGGTCATGCTCACCGGCGACAACGTCGCAACCGCAACCAGTATTGCCCGCCTGGCAGGGATCGACGATGCACGAGGCAATTTGCTGCCGGAAGACAAGTTGGCTGCAATTGAGGAATTGCAGGGGCGTCATGGCCCGACAGCCATGACCGGTGATGGCATCAACGATGCGCCCGCCTTGGCACGCGCCGATATCGGTGTCGCCATGGGCGCTGCCGGCACCGATACCGCCATGGAGGCCGCCGACGTGGTCATCATGAACGACGATTTGCGGCGTATTCCGGAAACCATCCGTTTGTCCCGCCAGACACACGCCGTGCTCTGGCAGAACATCGCACTGGCCTTGGGCATCAAGGTCGTATTTCTCGGGCTCGCGGTGTTCGGAAATGCCACGATGTGGATGGCGGTATTTGCTGACATGGGCGCCAGTCTGCTGGTCGTCGCTAACGGCCTGCGAACGTTGCGAACCTCTGCGCCGCAAACCAGAGACTGAAGACCCGTTGGCCTGCATCGGCGAAAGCAGCGAGGCTGTCAGCAGGCCAGGCGTACGCCTATTTCGGTCTCGCCATCGGCGGATTTTGCGAATGCTTCACCGTCATGCATCCGCGCAATCGCGCTAACGATGGCAAGGCCCAGTCCATGATTTTGGTGGCTGTGGCGACGTGACGTGTCTACGCGAAAAAAACGATCGAAAATATGGGGCAGGCTTGCAGCAGGAATTGGTTCGCCTTGGTTGATCACCGAGAGCTTGAGTTGTCCATCTGCTTCCGGCGTTATCCGGATCAAGATTGCACTCCCGTGATCGGCATACCGGGCTGCATTGTTCAACAGATTGGACAGTATGCGCCGTAGCAGTGCAGCATCGAATGGGCCAGAAGCATCCCCCTCAATCGACCATTGAAGATCGGATTCAATCAGCACTGCTTCGTAGTAGTCAGCCACTTCCATACAGAGTTGGGCTAGGCTTTGAACGGGCATCCGCCGGGCTTTGGCTCCCCGGTCGGCTTGCGACAGGAACAGCATGTCATTCACAATGCCCGAGAGCCTGTGCATTTCTTCGAGATTCGAGCCGATGCAATCACGCAGATTTTCATCCTTGTCGTTGCTACGCAAAGCCAACTCACTGCTAGCGATGATATTCGCCAAAGGCGTTCTCAATTCGTGCGCTACATCGGCATTGAATCCTTCGAGCTGCTGGTAGGCTTTTTCCAGTCGGTTTAGCAAATCATTGAACTGATCGACAAGCACTTGTAGCTCGGCGGGAATCCCCTCAGTTTCCAACCGTTTGTCGAGGGAAAGTATTGCGAGACAGCGCGTTTGCTCAGCCAGTGTCCGAATGGGGGTCAGTCCAAAATAAACGAGCAGGTAACCGCCCACGGTGATCGCAGCACTGCCGATCAATGCAGCCCCCCAGAGAATGGCTGCGAGGCGATCCAGAATAGCCTCGTCGGGTGCAGTGTCGAGCGCCAATTCGGCAACGGCAAAATCTGTCCTCGAAGCTTCCTCGGGGAGTGCAAGCGAGAGAAAGCGCGCTTTTAACGGCCACGCACTTGGCGTCGAAATGAAACGAGCCTCACCCAATCTATCGAGTAACTTGAGATGCAAGTCCCGATTGATCTTCAGAAGATCTTCCAGATCATGCTCCAGTGTTCCCGGTTGCAGGTGTGCCGGCGTTTCTTCAAACAGGTGCTGAATTGCCGTACTGAGCTTTTCAAGGCGTAGATCCTGTTGTGACTCAAGATTGATTTTGACCGAGAAAAACACGCCGAGACACAAACATCCAAGGACACCCAAACTTAGTGAGGCAAGCCAGCGTACAAGGCGACCGCTCAGCGTCGGGTTAATCTGTTTGCCAAGTTTCATTCGCGCATTTCGAGGACATAACCCATGCCTCGTACGGTGTGCAGTAGTTGGAGCTCGAAGGGTGTATCCATTTTGGCGCGAAGTCGCTTGATCGAAACTTCGACTACATTGGTGTTGCTGTCGAAATTCATATCCCAAACCTGCTCGGCAATCTCGGTACGCGATAGCACCTCGCCTTGTTTCCTCAGAAACAGAGAAAGCAGCAGGAACTCCTTGGCACTCAGGTCGATACGTTGACCATTCCTGGAGACCTTGCGGCGAGCCAGATCCATTTCAAGATCGTGCAATGCCAGACGGTTTGACGTGCTTTCCTGTTGATGCTGTGCCGAGCGGCGCAGCAGTCCCTGGATTCGAGCGATCAGCTCAGAAAAGGCGAACGGCTTGACCAGATAATCGTCGGCGCCAGTCTGCAAACCGTTGACCCGGTCTTCCACTTTACCCCGCGCGGTCAGCATCAAGACCGGGGTTTGTTTTTGGGTACGCAGGGCAGCCAGCAAGGCAAGTCCGTCCATGCCAGGCAGCATGGAGTCCAAGATGATGGCGGAGTAATCAAACTCCAGACTCATGTGAAGTCCGGTTACTCCGTCATGGGCAAGGTCGACAACGAAGCCTGCCGTACCCAATCCCTTTTGCAGGTACTGGGCAAGCTTTTGCTCATCTTCGACAACCAATAGTTTCATTTCTTTCCAAATCGAAAGATGTCAATTTTGTAAACTTCCTGTTGGCGTTCTGTCAGTGCTGTTTCTTTATAGTTCATCCATGCCGTTCAGTTGTTCGGCATACATCAAACCCGATGAACGAAACATCAATGAAGGAGTTCCATCATGAACGTCAAACAAGCCCTTTCCATCCCCGTTCTTTGTGCCGGTTTGCTCCTGTCAGGTCAGGTGTTGGCCGACTCGGTCATGCACAGCACGCCGGAGGGCGCGACAAAATTCTACCCGGCGCACGGTTCGGGCAGCAAATCCGCCCAGCAAGTGCAACAGGAACTCGATGACTTCAAACGCAACCCGGTAAGTGCGGACGGCCAGTATCGTTATGTTGGCGGTGATCAAGGCTGGGTGCTGATTCCGCACGAATATGCCTATCGCGATGGGAAATGGCAACACGTCGACAAACTTCAGCACAACACGCCGGCGCCATCCGTACAAATGACGCCGGAAGAAAAGAAGCAACGCGAGGCGTTGTACCAGGGTGGTTAATTCCGCCCCGAGGACGGATATGTTGCCCATCGGACGATGACCAGGAAAACCCTGGTCATCAGCAACTCGCCTTTCCATACGTAACCCCCCGCAGACTTACTGCTTGAACATATGTTGTTCTGTTACCATTCATCCCATGCGTCGCTGGCTATCTATTTTCCTGTTGATTGTTTTGCCGCTCCAGATTTCCTGGGCGGTGGCAGCGACCTATTGCCAGCACGAAACGGGATCGACGAAGCACTTTGGTCATCACGACCATAAGCATCAAGCCGAGGATGGCGAGAAGCTTGCGAAAGGCTCGGTCTCTGATGTGGACAATGATTGCGCAGTCTGCCACGCAGGCTGTGTTGCAGCATTGACCTCGTTCAGCAGTTTGCTGCCCAGAATTGGGGATGTTGCTGATCATTCTCGGACAATTCTGCTTTTGGCTTCCCCTCCTGGCGAACAGCCTGAGCGTCCTAACTGGTCCATCTCCGCCTAATCGGCGGGGCTTGGGCATTTCCCAAATCTATTTGCTGCGGCCTAAGCCGCGTGCTATGCCACTCTGTCAGTCAGATGGCGCCCCGCCGATTCCCCAACGTGTATTTCATCACTGGAGAATCGGATGTACCCAAGAAATTTTGCTGTCACGTTGCTGCTCCGAACCCTGTTCGGATTCACGGTGTTGGCCAGCACCAATCTCAACGCCCAGTCGCAAGACCGGCTGACTTCGACGACGTTCGTACCTACGCTTGTAACGGAGCCGGTTGGAACCTTGACCCTTTCGGCGGCGATTGATCTCGCGCTAACGTCCAATCCGGAATTATCAGCAGCAACCAACGAATTACGTGCTGTCGAAGGGGTCGTAATCCAAGCGGGCATTCTGCCCAATCCGGAAATTTCGACTTCCGTTGAAGATACGCAGAATAAGGCCACGCGAACCACAACTATCCAGCTGAGCCAACGGATCGAACTTGGTGGCAAGCGCTCGGCTCGAATTGCATCTGCCGAGCGGGGCCGTGATGTGGCAGCAGCCGATTTGGCAGCCAAACGCCTTGACATACGCGCAACCGTGATCGGGGCCTTCTTCGATGTTCTGGTTGCTCAGGAGCGTATTCAACAGGCCGAGGACTTGCTCGGCCTGGCCCAACGCGCTAGCCAGGCGGCTTCACGACGCGTGACTGCCGGCAAAATCTCGCCGGTTGAGGAAACAAAGGCCCGTGTGGCGGAAGCCTCAGCACGAGTGGAGTTGAATCAGGCACAACGCGAACTGGTGTCGGCCCGAAAGCGTTTGGCGGCAAGTTGGGGAAGTTCGACACCACGGTTTGAACAGGCTGAAGGGCGTACCGATTTGTTGCCGCCGATCCGCTCCACCGAAGAAATCACCCGCCGCTTGAATGCATCTCCGGCACTTCTTCGTGCGCGCCATGAAGTCGATCGTTTTTCTGCTCTCGCGGACTTGGAGCGTTCTCGCCGGATTCCCGACGTTACAGTCAGCCTGGGATCCAAAAAGGTTGAAGAACTTGGGCGCAACCAAACCATCGTGGGTGTCTCAATTCCCTTCCCGATCTTCGACCGCAATCAGGGCAATGTGCTTGAGGCGCAGCGTCGAGCCGACAAGGCGCGGGACGAACTCAGTGCTACCGAGGTTCGCTTGAGTACGGAGGTAGCACAAAACGAGGAGCGTCTAAAGGCGCTGGTTGTTGAAGCGCAAACCCTGCAAAGCGAAATCATGCCGGGCGCCCGTAGCGCCTATGACGCTGCCAGCAAAGGATTTGAACTGGGGAAATTCAGTTTTCTGGAGGTATTGGATGCTCAACGTACCTTCTTTCAGGCGAGAGCCCAATACCTGAGAAGTTTGTCTGACGCTCATCGGACCGCTGCCGAACTGGAGCGCGTCTTGGGCTCCATCGATTCAATGTCATCTGCAGTCCCCAGCCGTCCGTAGGAGCACGTCGTGAAAATGAATTTCAACAAGAACACTTTCAATCTCACCAGAAAGCAAGGGATCGCCATTGCCGTGATTTTGGCGACAGGAATTGTCGCCGGCACTTGGATACTGGGGGGCAGTACTTCCCAACCTGCTGGAGAACAGCATGAACACGCCAGCCATGCAGAAGCCAAGGGGCATGCCGATGCCGAGCATCATGGCAGCAAAGCTGGCGATGGTCACGAGCATGCCAAAGAACATGGAGATGCAGAGCACCATGAGGATGAGCCCCAATCGGGGCCGCATGGTGGCAAGCTTTTTACCGAGGATGGTTTTGGTCTGGAATTGCTGTTGTCCGAAGATGGTGGTGAGCCAGGTTTCCGTGTCTGGTTGTTCCAGGAAGGAAAGCCGCTTGCACCAACTGCAGCAAAAGTCTCGATAACACTGACGCGACCGGGTGAAGAGAAGCAGGAAGTCCTTTTTTCAGCCGAGAAAGACTATCTGAAGAGTACCAGCCGAATTGCAGAGCCGCATGTGTTCGAAGCTTCCATATCGGTGCTAATGGGAAACACCCCATTCCTGTTCATCGATACCCGGGAAGAAGGAAAAATCGAGCTAACGGACGAGCAAGTTAAAGCTGCTGCCATCGGTATCCAGAGGGCCACTCCCGCCAAAATCAAAACAGCGGCTCAGCTTCCCGGCGAAATCCGGTTTAACGAGGACCGTACCGCGCATGTCGTACCTCGTCTTGCCGGAGTCGTCGAGAGTGTTCCTGCCAATCTGGGACAAACGGTCAAGCGCGGTCAGATTCTGGCTGTGATCGCCAGCACTGGCCTTTCGGAACAACGCAGCGAACTTCTGGCAGCACAGAAACGCTTTTCGCTCGCCAAATCGACCTATGAGCGAGAGAAGAAGCTCTGGGAAGAAAAAATCTCTGCCGAACAAGACTACCTGCAAGCCCAGCAAACTTTAAGGGAAGCCGAAATCGCCGTTGCCAACAGCCAGCAAAAGTTGATTGCGCTGGGTGCCGGTGCCACGGTTTCGGGCAGTCTCAATCGTTATGAAATCCGCGCACCTTTCGACGGCATGATCGTTGAGAAACACATCGCGCTTGGCGAGGCAGTCAAGGAAGATGCCAGTATCTTCACGATTTCCGACTTGTCTTCCGTATGGGCGGAAATTGTCGTTCCTGCCAAGGATTTGAACGTCATCCGGGTTGGTGAAAAGGTCGTTGTCAAGGCAACTGCCTTCGACTCGAAAGCCGAAGGCAGCATCTCCTACGTGGGCGCATTGCTCGGGCAGGATACGCGCACGGCCAAAGCGCGGGTCACTTTGGCCAACCCGAAGATGGCTTGGCGTCCTGGATTGTTCGTAAATATCGAAGTCGTTTCCAGTGAAGCCGAAGTTCCAGTCAGCGTTCTAACCGAAGCTATCCAGACGCTTGGTGACAAGAGCGTCGTTTTCATCAAGGTGCCTGACGGTTTCGTTGCACAACCGGTGACATTGGGCCGTTCGGATGGCAAATTCATCGAAGTGGTTAGTGGAATGAAAGCAGGAACCCCTTATGCAGCGTCAGGCAGCTTCGTCCTGAAGTCGGAACTCGGCAAGGGTAGCGCCGAGCACAGCCACTGAGGCGAGGGAGAACAACATGTTTGAACGCATCATCCGCCTCGCCATCGAACACCGCTGGCTGGTCTTACTGGCCGTCCTCGGCATGGCCGGCTTGGGAGTCTATAACTACCAGCGCCTGCCGATTGACGCAGTACCCGATATCACGAATGTTCAAGTACAGATCAATACGGCAGCGCCGGGCTATTCACCGCTCGAAGTCGAGCAGCGCGTGACCTTTCCGGTCGAGACAGTCATGGCCGGCCTACCTCACCTGGAGCAGACCCGTTCCCTGTCGCGTTACGGCTTGTCGCAGGTTACGGTGATTTTCAAGGATGGAACGGATATCTATTTTGCCCGCCAACTGGTCAATCAGCGGATTCAGGAAGCCAAGGAAAAACTCCCTGCCGGAATAGCGCCGGCAATGGGGCCCATCTCTACTGGCCTGGGTGAAATCTATCTCTGGACGGTAGAAGCAGAGGACGGCGCCAAAAAGCCGGATGGCACTCCCTATACACCGACTGATTTGCGCGAAATACAAGATTGGATCATCAAGCCGCAACTGCGCAACGTGACAGGCGTGACTGAAATCAACTCGATTGGTGGCTTTGCCAAAGAGTATCAGGTAGCACCCAGCCCGGAAAAGCTGGCTTCCTACGGCCTGACACTTCAGGACGTGGTAATCGCCATCGACCGCAACAACAGCAACGTCGGCGCCGGTTATATCGAGAAGCGCGGCGAACAGTATCTGATTCGTGCTCCTGGCCAAGTGCGTAGCATCGAGGATATTCGTAACGTCATCCTGGGCAATGTCCAGGGCGTGCCGATCCGTATCCGCGACGTGGCCGATGTTGGCATCGGTCGCGAGCTACGTACTGGTGCCGCCACTGACAACGGGCGTGAAGTCGTTCTGGGTACCGTGTTCATGTTGATTGGCGAGAACAGTCGCACCGTCTCACGAGCGGTCGACCAGAAAATGGTCGAAATCAACCGCAATCTGCCGGAAGGCATCAAGGCAGTGACAGTCTATGACCGCACCGTCCTTGTGGACAAAGCGATCAATACCGTCAAGAAGAACCTTCTGGAAGGGGCGATCCTGGTCATCGTCATTCTGTTCCTGTTCCTCGGCAACATGCGGGCGGCTGTAATCACCGCCATGGTGATCCCGCTCTCCATGCTGTTTACCTTTTCGGGGATGGTGACCTACCAGATTAGTGCCAACCTGATGAGCCTCGGCGCTCTTGACTTCGGGATCATCATCGATGGTGCAGTCGTCATTGTGGAGAACTGTGTTCGCCGTTTGGCCCACGCCCAGGCACATCACGGGCGACCATTGACCCGGACCGAGCGCTTCCACGAAGTCTTTGCCGCTTCGAAAGAGGCTCGCCGAGCGCTGCTATTCGGTCAGCTCATCATCATGATTGTCTATCTGCCGATCTTCGCGCTCACCGGCGTCGAAGGAAAAATGTTCCACCCTATGGCTTTCACCGTGGTCACCGCGCTCGTAGGTGCCATGATCCTCTCCGTCACCTTTATTCCCGCAGCAGTCGCACTGTTTATCGGTGAAAAGGTGGATGAAAAGGAAAACTTCCTGATGCGGGCAGCCAAGCGCTGGTATGAGCCCGTTCTGGCTGGTGTCATGGCGAACAAGCCGGTAGTCCTGGTCTTCACGACGGTGATGGTTCTTCTCTCTGGCTTGGTCGCTACGCGCATGGGGAGTGAGTTCGTACCGAGCCTGAATGAAGGCGACTTCGCGATTCAGGCACTGCGTATTCCAGGAACCAGTCTTTCGCAGTCAGTAGCCATGCAGCAACAGTTGGAAAAGGGGCTCAAGGCGGAGTATCCGGAAATCGACAGGATTTTCGCGAGAACGGGAACGGCCGAAATCGCCTCAGATCCGATGCCTCCCAATATTTCGGACGGCTACATCATGTTGAAACCTGAAGCGGAATGGCCGGAGCCACGGAAATCACGGGATGAACTGCTGACAGCTATCCAAAAGACCGTTGGAAGACTGCCGGGGAATACCTATGAGTTTTCCCAGCCGATCCAGTTGCGTTTCAATGAGTTGATCTCAGGGGTACGCAGCGATGTTGCCATCAAAATATTTGGTGACGACATGGATGTGATGAACGATACGGCCAGCAAGATTTCTGCTGTATTGGAGAAAATTCCGGGCGCTTCCGAGGTCAAGATAGAGCAGACGACGGGCTTACCTATGCTGACCGTGAATATTGACCGGGAGAAAACGGCGCGCTATGGACTCAATATTGGTGATGTCCAGGATGCAATCTCGACAGCGATTGGTGGTCGAGAAGCAGGAACCATGTTTGAAGGTGACCGACGCTTCGATATTGTCGTGCGATTGCCGGATAACCTTCGTTCTGATCTCGAATCACTAAAGCGTTTGCCGATAGCTTTGCCGAAGGGGGCTTCTGCCGGAAATGGGGTTGATGTACGTACGACCTATATCCCATTGGGGGAAGTCGCCAGTCTTGAGATTGCACCGGGTCCGAACCAGGTCAGTCGGGAAAACGGTAAGCGTCGGATTGTTGTTAGTGCCAATGTTCGGGGACGAGATATCGGCTCCTTTGTTGGCGAGGCTCAGAGCCGTCTAGCCGAGGTCAAGATTCCAAGCGGCTACTGGACCGCCTGGGGCGGAACTTTCGAGCAACTGGAATCGGCCTCGCAGCGTCTCAAGATCGTGGTGCCCGTGGCCTTGCTTTTGGTATTCACGCTGCTGTTCGCGATGTTCGGGAACGTGAAAGATGGACTGCTGGTGTTTACCGGCATTCCGTTTGCGCTGACAGGCGGCGTTGTCGCACTCTGGCTAAGGGACATTCCGCTCTCGATTTCGGCAGGCATCGGCTTTATCGCCTTGTCCGGCGTGGCGGTGCTGAACGGCCTGGTGATGATTTCCTTCATCCGTAATTTACGTGAAGAAGGGCGCACTCTAGATGATGCCATTCACGAAGGGGCTCTGACTCGATTGCGCCCTGTGCTGATGACCGCATTGGTCGCCTCGCTCGGTTTTGTCCCCATGGCGATTGCTACAGGTACCGGTGCGGAAGTCCAACGCCCGCTTGCCACCGTGGTGATTGGGGGAATCTTGTCGTCGACGGCGCTGACGCTTCTTGTGTTGCCGCTTCTATATCGCCTTGCTCACGGCAAAGATGCCGACGAGGAGGACTTCACGAAATCGATAGACGAGCCATCTGAAGCCTAGCGTCTTCCGTTCGTGACCGGGGGCTCCGTGCCGGATTCGGCATAAACCGTCGGTCACCCATTCTTCCACTCAAATACGGAGGCTGTTATGGGATTTTTTGAAAAACTCTTGCGAGGAGTCGCCGGTTCGCATGGTGGAGGTCATCATGGTCGTGATAGCAGCGGTCATCATGGCTGGGGAAACAGTTACCCCTCAAATTCAGCCCCCCCACCAATAGCGCTACCGGTGGCCCCCCATGCCCGAAGTGCGGCTCAGCGACCAACCCTGGGGGGACGCTACTGCGCCCAATGCGGCACAGCCTTGGTGCCCAGCAATTGTGTGGACTGCAATGCGAACCTCTCCCCGGGTACTAAGTTTTGCCCGAATTGCTGCAAGGCACATTCGCATTGCACGGTGCCCGGCCGATTCATAAGACTTATTGTTTGTAACGTTTCTTGCCATTTTGTAAACGATCTTTGAGACGTTTCGTGTAGGACTGTTTCTTCTGCGCTTTTTTTAGATATCGCTTGAGAAGCCAGAAGCCGACGAACACTACGAGGATCATCGACCAAACTAGAAGTAAGTCGGTCAGTGTGTATGGCCCGGAAGGTAAATGTCTGAGTTGGGGCATGGCCGGATTCGCACTGTGGCACTAGGAATGCTCTGTCCCTGTCCGCAGCCAAAAACGACAAGTCAGCGCAAAGAAGAAGTGGGTAGCGACAGCGTAAAGCAAGTCAATCCATTGGCTGAACAAACATCAACCCCACCGCCATGCGCAAGAACAATGGATCGCGTAATGGCCAGTCCGAGTCCTGAACTTTCCGTGGTCCGCTGCCGCGAGCTATCGACCCGATAAAACCGGTCGAATAGCCGAGGCAGATGTTCTGCCGGAATCTCGCTTCCGGTGTTCTCGACGGCAATATGCGTCATTCCATCATCAGTTTCGTTGATTTGTACGGTGACTACCCCGCCATTTGGCGTATGGCGCAATGCATTGGAAAGCAGATTGCTGACAGCACGTCGTAGCATCAGTCGGTCGCCGACTATTTGACCACTACCGGAGAGCGACAAAGCGATCGCCTTCTCTTCGGCCAGCACGTCGTAATACTCCAGCAGGTCGCCGATTTCCTCGGCGAGGTCAATTGGCTCTTGATTGGGAATGATCTGCTTGTTGTCGGCCTTGGCCAGGAACAGCATGTCGGAAATGGTGCGCGACAAGCGCTCGAATTCTTCTGCGTTCGACGCCAGGATGTCCCGATAATCATCCGCCGAGCGCGCTTTCGAGAGCGTGACCTGGGTCTGGGTCAGCAGATTGCTGACTGGCGTTCGCAATTCGTGAGCAAGGTCCGAGGAAAAATCCGACAACCGCTGAAAGGATTCTTCCAAGCGCGAAAGCATGCCATTCAGGGTGTCGGCCAGATCGGCCAATTCGAGGGGGATGGACTCTACCGGCAGGCGAGTATGTAGGTGGTTGGCGGTGATTTCGGCGGCCCTGAGCTTGATGGCCTGTAGCGGCAACAAACCTCGCCGGACAACAAACCAGCCCAACAGCCCCATGGCCAGGGTCGCCAACGCCATGAACACCCACAGCGTTCCACGAAACGAACTCATGAAGTGCTCATGATGGGTGATGTCGGTGGCGATTGCTACGGTTAAATTGTCGCCGCCATCAGCGCCAAGCTTGACCATCGAGGAAATTCCTCGCCACGGCAGGCCGTCGTTGCTGGTCCATTTGACAGGACGCTCATTCCTTGGTGTCGAGCGGGGAGCCAGAAGATCCTGAGGAAAAGCCATGGATTCGTTGGCATAGAGGGTCTCTCCATTCTGATGAAAGACGGCAACGATCAGACCATGGTGCCCTGTCAGTGCATCGTCCAGTCGCTGGGTCAGCGTTTCTTTGGGTTGGCTGCCCGGGTTCCGTTCCAGGATATGCTTTGCCAATTGCATTTTCCCGTTCAGCACCTCCATATCCTGTTCCTCGAAGTGGCGCTCGACAGAATTGCCAATGAGCAAGCCGAGCAGAAACAGTACGAAGGCCGAGGCCAGCGCGAATAGCAGGGTTAGCCGGAGTGTCAGCGAGGGGCCGCGGGTCGGGGTCAATCGATTACCTCCAGGACATAGCCCATGCCGCGCACGGTGCGGATAAGTTTCGGCTCGAAACCATCATCAATTTTTACACGTAGACGTTTGATCGCTACCTCAATGACGTTCGTGTCACTATCGAAATTCATATCCCAGACCTGAGAGGCGATCAGCGAGCGTGGCAGAACTTCACCTTGGCGGCGCAGCAACAGTTCGAGCAAAGCGAATTCCTTGGCAGTCAGATCGATGCGTTTGCCCGCCCGATTGACCCGGCGCCGCAGAAGGTCGAGTTCCAGGTCAGATGCACGCAGGAGCTCGGATTCCTTGGCCTTGCCACCTCGCCGCAACAGGGTCCGGACCCGCGCCAGCAATTCGGAAAAGGCAAAAGGTTTGACCAAGTAGTCATCGGCCCCCAACTCCAGCCCCTTGACCCGGTCCTCGACTTGATCGCGGGCGGTCAGAAACAGTACCGGCATATCCTTGCCGGCCCGGCGAATGCCTTGCAGCACTTGCCAGCCGTCAATACCTGGCAGCATGACGTCGAGGATCGCCAGATCGTAGGCCTCGGTCAGTGCCAGATGCAGCCCATCGAGACCGTTGGCGGTCAGATCGACGACGAAACCCGCCTCGATCAACCCCTGTTTGAGGTAGGTGCCGGTTTTGGTTTCGTCTTCCACCACAAGAATTTTCATTGTTCTCTCCACCAATCATTGGCTATTGATGGCGCATTTTCCGTCGCTTTTAAAGGCCAATTGCCTAGATTACGAAAATGTAATCCGCAAGTCAGCAAGATGTTGGTTTGGCGAAAGCATGATGTCGATCATCGGGGCAAAAGACTCCGCATATTCCCAATGGAGGCATCATGAAAATCATGGCGTTAACGGTCGCGCTCGCCGCGACACCCGCCTGGGCCGATTCCCATCCGCCCAAGGAACCGATACCCGAAACATCCTACCAATCGGCTTTCGCGGATTACAAACCGTTCCAGGATGAGACGCTGCATGACTGGCGTCAGGTCAATGGCGAGATGGGTCGCCTGCGCGGACACATGGGGCATCTTGAAACCGGCCAAGCGGCTGGACAGCCAGCCCATGAGCACGGAAACCCTGCTGAACGCCCCTCACAGGCGACCGGAGATAAGCCATGACGTCCGCTCTCTCTTTGTTGCCGATGCGTCGCGGAAAACTGCTTGTCGCCACCGTCGGAATTCTCGGTTTGGCCGGTTGTGCCACGTTTTCGGACGATGGTGGGTTCGGCCGTGTCGAGCAAACGACCCGCGAGCGTCTGGACAAGGACGTCCAATGGGCGCGCAGCGATGCGGAGCGCTCGACACTGCAGGCCCGGGTCGGCGAACTGCTCGCCAATCCGCTAACGGCGGATGACGCGATTCAGCTTGCGCTCTACAACAATCGCGGCTTGCAGGCGGCGTTTTTCGACCTGGGGATCGGCGAGGCCGAACTGGTACAGGCGGGACGCTTGCCCAATCCTCATTTCTCGATGTTGCGTGCCAGCAAACCTGAGAACGGCATCCGTGAATACAAGATTGAACAGGCGCTGACCTTCAACATCTTCGCCCTGATCACCATGCCGCTGGCGGTCGAGGTGGAGAAACGCAAATTCGCCCAGGCGCAGCAACTGGCGGTGATCGATGTGGCCCGCCTGGCCGCTGAGGCCCGCCAAGCTTATTACACGGCGCTGGCTGCCGAGGAGTCCGTGCGTTACCTGCGTAAAGTCAGGCAGGCCGCCGAGGCAGGTGCCGAACTGGCCCGGCGCATGGCGTTGGTGGGCAATTTCAGCAAACTGCGCCAGACTCGCGAGCAAGCGTTCTATGCCGATGCGGCTTTAAACCTGGCCAGATCGGAGCAGTCGGCAATCGCGGCACGCGAACGCCTTGCGCGCGTGCTGGGCCTGCCTGATCGCAATGCCATTCGCCTGCCCGAACGACTCCCCGATTTGCCCAAGACGATCGACGAGTTGCCGGGTGTCGAGCAGGCGGCGCTCGACAAACGCCTCGATCTGCAGGCAATCCGCCTCGAAACCGAGGCGCTGGCGAAGAATCTTGGCCTGTCCAAGGCGACCCGTTTCATCAACGTTCTCGAAGTCGGCCCGGCCCGGGTGCTCGAAGGCGCACGCGACAGCGGCTACAAGAAAGGCTACGAAATCAGCTTCGAATTGCCGATTTTCGATTGGGGTGGTTCCAAGGTGGCCAAGGCTGAATCGATTTACATGCAGGCGGTGGAGCGTGCCGGCGAATCGGCAATCAATGCCCGCTCGGAGGTTCGTGAGGCCTATCACGCCTACCGAACCAATTACGACATTGCCCGCCATTACCGTGACGAGGTGATCCCCCTCAACAAGCGGATTTCGGACGAGAACATGCTCCCCTACAACGGCATGCTGATTGGCGTTTTCGACTTGCTCGCTGATGCCCGGACGCAGATCGGTAGCGTCAACAGCTATATCGAAACCTTGCGCGATTTCTGGATCGCTCGCGGTGATTTGGAAATGGCGATGATCGGCAAGCCGTCTTTGAATGCTTCGGCCCGAGCCACCATTGCGGTCACCGGCCGCGCCGACCATTAAGGGGACATCCATCATGACCACACGTCGCGATTTTTTCAAAAACCTTGGCATGGCTGGCGGTGCCGTGGCGGCTGCCTCTGTCAGTTCCGTCGCGCTTGCCGCGTTGCCCGAACTGGTGTCCATGGACAACCCGGACACGGCATCTCCACTGACTCCGCCCAACGGACGTCCCTACAATCCGGTCGTCACCCTTAACGGCTGGACTCTGCCTTGGCGCATGAACAACGGCGTCAAGGAGTTTCATTTGGTTGCAGAACCGGTTGTCCGCGAAATCGCTCCCGGCATGAAGGCTCACCTGTGGGGTTACAACGGACAAAGCCCCGGCCCGACCATCGAGGTGGTCGAGGGCGACCGGGTACGTATCTTTGTGACCAACCGGCTGCCGGAGCACACAACCATTCACTGGCACGGCCAGCGCTTGCCCAGCGGCATGGATGGCGTGGGCGGTCTCAACCAAAAGCAGATTCCGGTCGGCAAGACCTTCGTCTACGAGTTCGTCGCGCGTCGCCCCGGCACTTTCATGTATCACCCGCACGCTGACGAGATGACGCAGATGGCGATGGGCATGATGGGATTCTGGGTGACCCACCCGAAAGAGCGCCACCCGCTTATCGAAACTGTCGACCGCGACTTCTGCTTCCTGTTGAATGCCTACGATATCGACCCCGGCAGCTACACGCCCAAGGTCAACACGATGCTCGATTTCAACCTCTGGACCTGGAATAGCAGGTCATTCCCCGGGATCGACTCGCTCAACGTCCGCAAGGGAGACAAGGTCCGCATCCGGATCGGCAATCTGACCATGACCAATCATCCCATGCACCTGCACGGACACGAATTTGTCGTCAGTGGCACCGATGGCGGTCCGACGCCAATCGGCTCGCGTTGGCCCGAGGTGACCACCGACGTGGCGGTCGGCCAGATGCGGCAGCTTGATTTTCTCGCTGACGAAGAAGGCGACTGGGCTTTCCATTGCCACAAAAGTCATCACACGATGAACGCCATGGGGCACGACGTGCCGACCATGATTGGCGTTGATCACCGAGGCGTCGTCAAGCAGATCACGGACTTGATACCCGACTACATGGTGATGGGGGAACGCGGGATGGCCGACATGGGCGAGATGGAAATGCCCATCCCCGACAACACGCTGCCGATGATGACCGGCCAAGGCCCTTATGGTGCGGTTGAAATGGGGGGCATGTTCTCCGTCCTCAAGGTCCGTCGCGACCAGAAACCAGGCGACTATCGCGATCCGGGATGGTACAAACAGCCAAAAAACACCCAAGCCTATGAATGGACCGGACCGGTGGCGGCCGCAACCCGCAGCCACGATGCCGGCAAGGGCGCGATGCGCCCAGCGGGCAAAGCGCAATCCCAGGAGGTCGTGGTCAGGAAGCCTGGCAGCCACGGCCAACACTGAAATCACACCCATATCGCAGGAGATTTGTCATGAACAAACTACTCTTGGGCGCTCTGGCTACCATCGGCTTGGGCGCGGCAACGGCTGGGATCGTCGTCGTGGCCGGCGTCGTCGATGTCGGTGCCGACACCCCCCACAGTTCATTCACCTACCAGGCGCTGACGTTTGCCCGCGAAAGGGCCATTGCCAGCCGTACGGGTGAAATCCAGATCCCGGCTGATCTTGCCGATCCCGAGCGCGTGCGACGCGGGGCCGGCAACTATGCTGCAATGTGCGTCAATTGCCATTTGTCTCCGGAAGCGCCAGATTCGGAGATTCGCAAGGGGTTGTATCCGACTCCCCCCAATCTTTCCGAAAAACCGGCGGCGCAATCGTCACGTGACGCTGCCCGCGATTTCTGGATCATCAAGCACGGAATCAAGGCTTCCGGTATGCCGGCCTGGTCGAAGGGCGGCATGGAGGATGAGGCCATTTGGGACCTGACGGCCTTCCTGCAAAAGATACCTTTGCTGTCGGCGACCGCCTACGAGCAACTGGTGGCAGCCAGTGACGGTCATTCCCATGGCGGACTGGAAGGCCACGAGCAGGGGCATGGAGGCCACGAAGAGGCACCAGCAGCCCCGGTCGAGGAAAAGCCGGTGGCCAAGGGCAAAAATGCGCACAGCCATGACCACGGAGCGCACAAACATTAACCCCATAAAGATTACAAAAATGTAATCCGACGGACAGCAAATTGTTGGCGTCGGCTATCCATACTGACGCCACTCGACTGACACAGGAGCTTCGCCATGCGTAACCCCTTTCTTGTTCTTGCTTTGAGCTCCGTCCTCGGCGCCGGCCTTTCCACTGCCGTGGCGGCCGGCGAAATGGTGGATGTTTACAAGAGCCCGAATTGCGGTTGCTGCGGCAAGTGGGTCGATCATCTGAAAAATGCGGGCTTCGAGGTCCGCTCGCACAACGTCATGGACGTCCCGGCGGCCCGCAAACAATTGGGGATGCCCGATCGGCTGGGCTCCTGCCACACCGCCAAGGTGGCCGGCTATGTGGTCGAAGGCCATGTGCCGGTTGCCGACATCCAGCGTCTGCTCAAGGAAAAACCGAAAGCCCTCGGCATCGCGGTGCCGTCGATGCCGCCAGGATCGCCGGGCATGGAAAGCCCGAGACCCGTCCCCTACAACACGCTGCTGGTCCAGGCCGGTGGCGAAACCAGCATCTTTGCCAAACATTGATCCCCCAAACAGGAGAAACTCATGAAAGCACTTATCACCGCCTCACTGATCGCCTTTTCCACCCTCGGCGCCGTTTCTGCCCAAGCTGCAAGCGACCATGCCGGGCATGCCGGGCATGCCGGGCATGCCATGGCCTCGCCGAGCGCCGCGTCTGCTGAAATGCAGATGATCGACGCTCAGGTCAAGAAAGTGGACAAGGCAGCCGGCAAAGTAACCTTGTCGCATGGCCCACTGACCAACCTGAACATGCCGGCGATGACCATGGTACTCAAGGTTTCCAATGTCGCCTGGTTGGACCAGATGAAAACCGGCGATAAGATTCGCTTCATGGCCGAAAACGTGAATGGTGCCATCACCGTCGTCCATTTCGAACCCGCCAAATAACCCAATCGACTGACGGCGAGACGGTGCTTACCTCTCGCTGTCAGCATGCTTCATAAAAACAAATATTGCAGGGAGGTCGCATGCGCCGACTCAGGCCGTTACCCATTTTGATCCTGGCGCTTGCCACCGCCTTTGGGTCGCCCGTGCTTGCCCAAGACGCCGCCCTTGGTGCGAACGTGGACAGCCTGATCAATTATGCCAAGACACGCAATCCGGAGTACGCCGCGATGCAGGCCGAGGCCGAAGCGTCAGGCGAGCGGGTGACGCCGGCCGGTGCCTTGCCCGACCCGAAGTTTCGGACCGAGTTGCGTGACATAACGCGGATGGGCGAACAGAGTGCCACGCTAGCCCCAAATCGCGTCGGCAGCACCCGTTACTTGCTGATGCAGGACATACCCTGGTTCGGCAAGCGCGACCTGAAGCGCGAAATCGCCGAGCTTGAAGCCGACGGCGCCAAGGGACGTGCGTTGGGCACCTGGGCCGATGTTGCCGGGCGGATCAAAGTCAATTTTGCCCAGTTGTATTTCGTACACCGCAATGAGCAACTGACCCGGGAAATCCTCGACCTGATGACCCGCCTGGAAAAAATCGCCCGGGTCCGCTACGCCGGCGGCCTGGCCGCCCAGCAGGACGTCATTCGCGCCCAAGTCGAACAGACCACGCTGCGCGATGAACTAATCGCGCTGGAAGCCGAGCGCCGTCAACTGCATGCCCGCCTGAACGCCTTGCTGGCCCGGCCGGGCCATGCGCCGCTGGCCGCGCCGAGCCAGTTGCGGCCGCTGCCGGCGCCGGCCAGGCTCGATTATGTCGCCCTCGAAGAGCGCGTCCGCGCCCGGAATCCCCAGTTGTTTACCGACGAGTCGCGGATCAGGGCAGCCGAAAAAACCCGCGACCTGACCTACAAAAACCGCTATCCCGATTTTACGCTGGGCGTATCCCCCACCCAGTACCGGAACGAGGTCAAGGAATGGGAGTTGATGCTCGAAATGAACATCCCGCTGCAGCAGTCGTCGCGCCGGGCCCAGGAACGCGAATCCGAATCCATGCTGAATGCGGCCAGGGCGCGCAAGGAAGCGACCGCGAATCAGGTACTTTCCGAACTGTCGGAGAGTCTGGCCGGCATCGAAGCGGCCCGCCAGACCGAAAATCTGCTGAGCAACAGCCTGCTGCCGCAGACCGAACTGACTTTTCAGGCCGCCATCGCCGGCTACGAAACCGGCAAGGTCGATTTCGCCACGCTGCTCGACGCCCAGCGGCAGATCCGCCAGGCCAGACAAAACCTGATCAAGACACAGGCCGAGGCGCAAATGCGCCTGGCCGAAATCGAACGACTTTTAGGGGAAGATCTATGAACAAGGGTGCAGGATTGGGCATCGGCGTCATCGCGCTCGCCATCGCGGCCGGCGGCGGCTATTGGCTGGGCGGCAAAGGCGGCACCTCCCACGGTGAAACCGCAGCACCGATGGCAGCCGCGTCCACCGAGCCGGCCAAAAAAGAAAAGAAACTGCTTTATTACCGCAACCCGATGGGGCTGCCCGACACCTCGCCGGTGCCCAAGAAAGACCCGATGGGCATGGACTACATCGCCGTCTATGAAGGCGAGGATGACGACGAGCCGGCGGCCGCCAATCAGATCAAGATCAGCACCGAGAAGGTGCAGAAACTGGGTGTGAGGACCGAAGTCGCCCAATTGCGCGTCCTTGACAAGGTGGTCCGCGCCGCCGGTCGGATCGAGCCGGACGAGCGTCGCATCTACGCGATTTCCCCCAAGTTCGAGGGCTACGTCGAACGCCTGCACGTCAATGTCACGGGCCAGCCGGTCAGCAAGGGGCAGCCGCTGTTTGAGGTGTATAGCCCGGAACTGGTTTCCGCCCAGCGCGAATACGCGATTGCCGCCCAAGGCGTCGAGTCGCTGAAGGAAGCCGGCGGCCAAGCGCGGGACGGCATGAAGCAACTGGCCGATTCAAGCCTGTTGCGCCTGAAGAACTGGGATATTTCGGAAGAGCAGGTCAAGGCCTTGGCGAAGTCCGGCGAAGCGCGGCGTACGCTGACTTTCCGCTCGCCGGTTTCCGGCATCGTCACCGAGAAGAAGGCGCTACAGGGCATGCGTTTCATGCCGGGCGAGGCGCTTTACCAAGTGGCTGACCTGTCGGCCGTCTGGGTGGTCGCCGACGTGTTTGAGCAGGACATCGGCCAGGTCAGGACGGGGGCCAAGGCCAAGGTCAGGATCAACGCCTACCCGGACAAGACCTTCGAAGGCACGATCAGCTATGTCTATCCGACCTTGAACACCCAAACCCGCACGGTACCGGTTCGCGTCGAATTGGCCAATCCGGGGCTGCTGCTCAAACCGTCGATGTTCGCCCAGGTCGAACTGCCGGTGGGTACCAAAGGCCAGGTGGTCACGGTACCGACTTCCGCCGTCATCGACAGCGGTGCCCGCCAGATTGTGCTGATCCAGCAGGGCGAAGGTCGCTTCGAGCCACGCGAAATCAAGCTCGGTGGCCGCAGCGACAATCATGTCGAAGTGCTGGAAGGTGTCAAAGATGGCGAGCAGGTGGTGGTCGCCGCCAACTTCCTGATCGATGCCGAGAGCAACCTCAAGGCAGCGGTCGGCGGTTTTGGCCATGCCGCCCATGGCGCCGCCCCAAAAGAAGGGCAAGCGGTAGCACCCGGACAGCCAGCCGCCAAAGGCGCCAGCCACCAGGCCGAAGGCACGGTGGATGGCGTCGATGCGGCAGCCGGCACAATCAGCCTCAATCACGGCCCGGTCGCCAGCCTCAAATGGCCGGCCATGACCATGGAGTTCAAGGCCGCCAACGCATCGCTGCTGCAAGGGATAAAACCGGGAGCCAAAGTCGCCGTCGAGTTCGTCGAGCGGCAGCCCGGCGAATGGGTGATTACGGCCGTCAAGCCGCTGCCAGCAAACCAGGGAGCCGGCACGCCGGCCGCCGGGGCCAACCCGCACGCCGGTCACTGACCGAGAACCACGGAGAGTCACCCCATGTTGGCCAATATTATCGAATGGTCGGGTCGGAACCGCTTCCTGGTTCTGCTCGCCACCTTGTTCATCACCATCGCTGGCATTTATGCCGTGTTGCGCACGCCGATCGATGCCTTGCCTGATCTTTCGGACGTGCAGGTCATCGTCTATACCGAGTATCCCGGCCAGGCGCCGCAGGTAGTCGAGGACCAGGTGACCTATCCGCTGACCACAGCCATGCTGTCGGTGCCGAAATCCAAGGTAGTACGCGGCTTCTCGTTCTTCGGCGCCTCTTTTGTGTACATCATCTTCGAGGATGGCACCGACATCTACTGGGCACGCTCGCGGGTGCTGGAATATCTGAATTTTGCCTCCAGCCGCATGCCAAAGGGCGTCACCCCCTCGCTCGGACCGGACGCCACCGGCGTCGGCTGGGTTTACCAGTATGCGTTGCTCGCCAAAGACAAGACGCTGGCCGAACTGCGCACCATCCAAGACTGGTACGTCCGCTATCAACTGACCAAGGCCCATGGCGTCGCCGAAGTCGCTTCGATCGGCGGCTTCGTGCAGACCTATCAGGTCACGGTCGACCCGGTCAAGCTGCGTTCCTACGGCATCCCGCTGATGAAGGTGGCGCAGGTTATCCGCGACTCGAACCGCGATGTCGGCGGACGCGTCGTCGAGATGGCCGAAACCGAGTACATGGTGCGCGGTAAGGGTTACCTGCGTGGTAAGAGCGACCTCGAAACGCTGGTCCTCAAAAGCGACAAGGGCACGCCAGTGCTGATCCGCGACATCGCCCGCGTCGAACTGACGCCCGACGAACGGCGTGGCCTGACCGAACTCAACGGTGAAGGCGAAGTCGTGTCGGGCATTGCCATGGCGCGATATGGTGCCAACGCGCTGGAAGTCATCCACAATCTAAAAACCCGGATAGCCGAAATCGGTCCCGGCTTGCCTGAGGGCGTCACGGTACAGACGGTGTACGACCGTTCCGAACTGATACACAACGCCATCGACACGTTGAAACGGACGCTGATTGAGGAAGCGATCATCGTTGCACTGGTCTGCATCGTCTTCCTAATGCACGTTCGTAGCGCTCTGGTCGCCATCCTGATGTTGCCGGTCGGCGTGCTGATCGCTTTCATCGCCATGCGCTCGCTGGGCATGAATTCCAATCTGATGAGTCTGGGAGGCATTGCCATCGCCATCGGCGCCATGATCGACGCCGCCATCGTGATGATCGAGAACGCCCATAAGCACCTGGAGCGCCTGCCCGAGGAGCACACCAAGGCCGAGCGCGCCGACGCCATGCTCGCCGCCTGTAAGGAAGTCGGCCCAGCGCTGTTCTTCTCGCTGCTCATCATCACGGTTTCCTTCCTCCCGGTGTTCGCGCTGGAAGGCCAGGAAGGGCGGCTTTTCTCGCCGCTCGCCTTCACCAAGACCTTCTCGATGGCCGGCGCCGCGCTGCTTTCGGTGACACTGGTGCCTGTCCTGATGATGCTGTTCATCCAAGGCAAGGTCATGCCGGAAGCGAAAAATCCGGTGAATCGTTTCCTGATCTGGGCCTATCGGCCGATCATCGTCGGCGTCATGCGCTGGAAGAAAATGACCATCGTTGCTGCCGTCGTTGCCTTGGTGGCCTCTATTTACCCAGCCTCTCAACTCGGCTCGGAGTTCATGCCGACGCTCAACGAAGGCACCTTGCTCTACATGCCGGCTTCGCTGCCCGGCATGTCGATCACCAAGGCTGCCGAGTTGATGCAGACGCAGAACAAGATCATCAAGAGCTTCCCGGAGGTCGCTTCGGTTTATGGCAAGGCTGGGCGCGCCAACACGGCAACCGATCCAGCGCCGACGGAGATGTTCGAGACGGTGATCAATCTGAAGCCGGAATCCGAATGGCGCCCGGGCCTGACCACCGACAAGCTGATCGCCGAACTCGACAAGGCGCTGCAATTCCCCGGCGTCGCCAATTCGTGGACGATGCCGATCAAGGCGCGCATCGACATGCTGTCCACCGGCATTCGCACGCCAATTGGCATCAAGGTCTTCGGCAAGGATCTCGGCGAGATGGAAAAAATGGCCAAGGAAATCGAGGCTGTGGTCAAAGCAGTGCCTGGTACGACCAGTGCCTTCGCCGAGCGCATCACCGGTGGTTTCTACCTCAACATCGAACCCGACCGCGAACAACTGGCGCGCTACGGCCTCGCCGTCGGCGATCTGCAGGATGTGATCGGCACGGCGCTGGGCGGCGAGATGGTGACAACCACGGTCGAGGGACGGGAACGTTTCGGCGTCACCATCCGCTATCCGCGCGAACTACGCTCAGATCCACAGCAGATCGCTCGTGAGGTGCTGATTCCGACTATGGATGGTGCAATGATTCCTCTCGGGCAATTGGCCAAGGTCGTCGTCGCCAAGGGTGCGCCCAGCATCCGTACCGAAAACGCCTTGCTCTCTGCCTATATTTACGTCGACATCCGCGACCGTGACATTGGCAGTTATGTCGCCGACGCCAAGAAAGCGGTCGCCGAACAGGTCAAGCTCCCACCCGGCTACTACGTCACCTGGAGCGGCCAGTTCGAGTACATGGAACGGGCTATCGAGAAAATGAAGATTGTCATCCCGGTGACGCTGTTGATCATCTTTCTGCTGCTTTACCTGAACTTCAAGCGACTGACCGAAACCCTGATTGTCATGCTGTCGGTGCCGTTTGCGTTGGTCGGCGGGGTCTGGTTGATGTGGTTGCTTGGTTATAACCTGTCCGTCGCTGTCGCCGTGGGCTTCATTGCCTTGGCCGGGGTTGCGGCGGAAACCGGGGTGATCATGCTGATTTACCTCGATCATGCTTGGGAAGAATTGAAGGCCAAACGCCGGACGGAAAATCAGGAGCCAACGCTGCACGATCTCTACGAGGCCATCATGGAAGGCGCCGTGGAACGGGTTCGCCCGAAAATGATGACGGTGGTGGCCATCATGGCCGGCCTGCTGCCCATTATGTGGGGCACCGGCACCGGTTCCGAAGTCATGAGCCGCATTGCGGCGCCGATGGTCGGCGGGATGATCTCTTCGACGGTCCTGACCCTCGCGGTGATTCCGGCAATCTACGCGCTGGTTAAACAATGGCGCCTGAATCGGGGTGTCGAGTAATGAATCTTATCAACGCAAGGAGAACGTGATGTCGAAGAAGCTCTTGGTGGTTGCTGTGACGGTAGTCGGACTGTTGCTGGGCGGGTGTGCCAGTAGTGAATATGCGGGCGGCTCCGGAAACGACTCGCACGCCGGTCATTCCCACTAATCGGTTCCCATGCTTGGTACCAGAGCTGCCAAGCAAGGCACCACCAGCCAGCCGCTCATTTTCTGTTCTACCGTTCCACCCGGTGTCAATCAAGAACATGGAGTCAGCTCATGAAAGCAGAATCTGAACATCATCACCCCGAGCCGTGGTATCGATCTCGTGGCGCGGTCGTCGCTGCCATGATCGCGGTCACCCTGGGGTTCTTCATCGTTCGCGAGCATTGGGAACATCTAGCCGGACGGTGGATTTATTTGCTCCTCCTGCTCTGCCCGTTGATGCACTTCTTTGGTCACGGCGGACATAACGGTCACGGCAAGGAAAAAGGCAGCGATGAACAAAATTCGTAGACGACAGTTCGCCGTGGGGTTGATCGCGTTGTTCAGTCTGTCGGTGCAAGCCCAAAGCTGGCAGGTGCCCAAACCCAGTCCAGGCCTGATGCCCAATCCGGCAGCCGGCAAGACACTATTCGCGAAACATTGCGCGGCCTGTCACGGTACGGAATTGAAAGGTTCGGACAAGGGACCGCCTCTCCTGCACCGCATCTACGAGCCCTCGCACCATGCCGACGCCGCCTTCCAGCTCGCCGCGAAGAACGGCGTGCGCGCCCACCACTGGAAATTCGGCGATATGGCGCCCGTGCCGCAGGTAACATCCGACGACGTGGCACACATCACGGCCTATGTGCGCAGCGAGCAGCGCAAGGTTGGTATCGACTAAATAGAAAGTAGTCATGAGGCAAAATCTGGCTGGAGCCTGTGCAACTTTAGCAAGATCCCTTTTGCGGTCGGCTTTCTCTCCTGCGCGACTGTTGCTGATGGCCTTGCTGCAGAGCAAGGCCAATTTTTTCTAAATTGTCCCACGGGGCATGCTGGATCAACTTTGAGCAAATTGCATAGTTGTGATTTTTTGATTAAAGGGAAGTAGCCATGACCAGCGAACACTCAGGGCAACATCACGACCATGCTCATCATCACAACCATTCGTCGTCGGTTTTGAAATCCATGTCGAGCAACGTTATCGATCCCGTCTGCGGCATGACCGTCAAGCCGGACTCGGCCCATGCGACGGATCTGGATGGCATCCATTACCGATTCTGCAGTGCCAAATGCAAGTCAAAATTCGATGCCGAACCGGCGCGCTACCTGGCGCCCGAGCCTGAAGAGGCCGCCGTTCCGGGCGCCGAGTACACCTGCCCGATGCATCCGGAAATCCGGCAGATCGGCCCCGGCACCTGCCCCAAGTGCGGCATGGCGCTCGAACCGCTGCTACCCGATTTAGACAAGGACGAGGACAACACCGAGTACCTGGACTTCCGCCGCCGCTTCTGGGGCAGCCTGCCGCTGACCGTGGTCGTGGTCGTCCTGGCGATGGTCGGGCACCGGCTGGAAGGTCTATCGCCAGCGGCCCGCACTTGGGGCGAACTGCTGTTCAGCCTGCCCATCGTGCTCTGGGCTGGCGCGCCGTTCTTCGTGCGGGGCTGGCAGTCGCTTGTCCAGCGCAGTCCTAACATGTGGACGCTGATCAGCCTCGGCACCGGTGCGGCATTCGCTTACAGCGTCGTGGCGGCGCTAGTGCCTGGCCTGTTTCCACCTTCCTTCATTGCCCACGGCCGGATCGGCGTTTATTTTGAGGCGGCAGCGGTCATCATCTCGCTGACCCTGCTCGGCCAAATGCTTGAACTGCGCGCCCGTTCGCAGACCACGGCCGCCATCAAGTCGCTGCTCGGTCTTTCCCCGAAGACGGCCCGCCGCATCAACCCGGACGGCATAGAGGAGGATGTGCCGCTGACTCATGTCCATGTCGGCGACATGTTGCGCGTACGTCCTGGCGAGAAGGTGCCGGTAGACGGCGCAGTGATCGAAGGCTCGAGCGCCATCGATGAAGCGATGCTCACCGGCGAGCCTCTGCCGGTAACGAAACGCCCCGGCGACCAGGTGATCGGTGCCACCATGAACACCGCCGGCAGCCTGGTCATCCGTGCCGAGAAGGTCGGCGCCCAAACCATGCTCGCCCAGATCGTCCAGATGGTCGCCCAGGCCCAGCGCTCGAAGGCGCCGTTGCAGCGGCTGGCCGACGTCGTCGCCGGCTATTTCGTCGTCGTCGTGGTCGCCATCGCCGTAATCAGTTTCTTCGCCTGGGGCTTGTTCGGCGGCGAGCAGGGCTGGGTCTTCGGCCTGATCAACGGCGTTTCGGTGCTGATCATCGCCTGTCCCTGCGCCCTCGGGCTAGCGACGCCGATGTCGATCATGGTCGCCACCGGCAAGGCAGCAACCCAGGGCATCCTGTTCCGCGACGCGGCGGCCATCGAGCGACTGCGCGAGGTGGACACGCTGATCGTGGACAAAACCGGCACCCTGACCGAAGGGCGGCCAGCCTTCGAACGTGTGCTGGCTGCACCCGGCATCGTCGAGGACGAGGTACTGCGCCTGGCGGCCAGCCTTGACCAAGGCAGCGAGCATCCGCTAGCCGACGCCATCGTCCGCGCCGCCCGCGAACGCGGTCTTGCCCTCGACAAGGCCGAGCAGTTCGAATCGGCCAGCGGCATCGGCGTACGCGGGACAGTCGGCGGCCAGCGCCTGGCCCTTGGCAACGCCGCGCTGATGGCCGAGGACGGCATCGATATCGACGCCCTCGCCGGGGAAGCGGAAACCCTGCGCCAAAGCGGGGCCAGCGTCATGCATCTGGCGGCCGATGGCCGCCTGCTCGGTTTGCTGGCAGTCGCCGACCCAATCAAGGCGAGCACCCAGGAAGCCCTGAGCATTCTGAGTCAGGCCGGGCTGCGCATCGTGATGGCCACCGGCGACGGCCTGACCACCGCCCAGGCGGTCGGTGCCAGACTGGGCATCGAGGAGGTGCATGGCGAGGTCAGGCCTGCCGACAAACTTGCGCTGGTTGAGCGTTTGCAACGCGAAGGGCGGATCGTGGCGATGGCCGGCGACGGTATCAACGACGCGCCGGCGCTGGCCAAAGCGGATGTCGGCATCGCCATGGGTACCGGCACCGACGTCGCGATGAACAGCGCCCAGTTGACGCTGGTCAAGGGCGACCTGCGCGGCATCGCCCGCGCCCGTCTGCTCTCCGTCGCAACGGTCGGCAACATGCGCCAGAACCTGGCCTTCGCTTTCCTCTACAACGCCCTCGGCGTGCCGGTCGCGGCCGGTATCCTCTATCCCTTCTTCGGGCTGGTGCTGTCGCCGGTAATTGCGGCTGCGGCGATGAGCCTGTCGTCGGTCAGCGTGGTCGCCAATGCGCTGCGTCTGCGCGGGCAGCAATAAAACCGAGATTTGCTGATGTCTTCCCGATTGCCTGACCTCTTTGCGAACAATACGGAAACAAGCTGGCAAAATGGTGAACGGGTTGTAATGCCCCCGTTATGGGCGTGACAGCTACCCACAGGCAAACTCTCCCTATGAGGCAATGGGCCTTGAACGTGCCGCAGGGAGAAAATCATGTCCGCACACAATTCGTTCGCCATCTTCAATGCACCTTCCGACTTCCATTTGGATTTGGTTGCCCGGTTGGTTGGCGTGAATCTCGACTGTTTGGAAAAGATGATTTCCACGCAGATTTCCCCGCTCAAGGAACTCCTTGAGCGAACACCGTCGTTTTCTCTGGGGGAGCCTGGGCAAAGCAGGGCATGGTGGGCTGCTGTCGGCTATTCCTCCATCGAGTATTGGAAGACATACACCCTCGATAGTTTGGAATACCAGCACCGGGTTTTGCAGGCGCTGGCCCAACATTCGACAAAGTGAACTCGATGATGAGTTCGTCGGGGTCGGTGCGCTGGCAAGATTCTTCCGGCAAGGCCATTGCCTGTACGGAAAAAATCAAGGTGCTCAATGAGAACCTGGATGAACTTCGCCAGATGGCCCAGGATGCGCTGGAGGACGGAATTTTGATGGGGTGTTGCGAACGGCAATTGCGCGATGCGCTTGCCGACGCAATCGTGCATTTGGTGAATCCGTATTTGGCCATGCTTCCTGAGAACAATGTAATCGACAAGTCACCTTGTTGACAGTGACAGAAGCACAAACTGAATCTGTCCATTCGATTCGGACCGTTGAAATCCCCAAAACTCAGGAGTCAAGATCATGAAAGTTTCCTCCCTCATTGCCGCCGTTCTGTTTGCTGGCACCACGATGACCGGCGTCGTCTTCGCCGACGAAAAGGCCGCTGCGCCGAAGGCTGCCGAAGGACAGGCTGACAAGGCTGCTTCCAAGCCACATTCCCATGTCCAGGAAAAAACCGGAATGCCGCAAAGCATGCCGGATGCAAAGGCTGACAAGCCGAACGCAGCCAAGGACAAGAGCAAACATTTCCATCCGCGAGATGGAAAGTAACTGCCCAGTAAAGGCCTCGGAATCGAGGCCTCGGCATTTCAGTCATGGATATCCACAAACCGGCAGAGCACGGCGATCGATGTGTATGTCGCACGCTGGCGCTTGCGGTCGGCAGTGACCCGAAGCTGCTGACCTACAACTATTGTCGAACGGTGCTTCAGAAACGCTGGATCATCGAATGCAATCATGGATGCCTGGCAAAGCCGGCCGTAGCAAACAGCGATCTGAAATGGCATGGCGTCGGCCAGATTGATCCGGTGAAGGCCATCCTGATCATGAACGAGTAATCAGTGTCATGGCTGGAGCCCCTCCTATCCCACCGGCAATTCCCCCATCTACTTCTGTTCAAGGAGGGCACGAGGGACATAGTGCGTCCTCGGGGGGGGCCAACAACGGAGGGTTTTCCGAGGCCTTGAATCAGGCGATTGTTCAGCAGGCAAACAATCCAGTGGTCAGTCATGGCAATCATGGCGGACAAGGTGCCGGGGTAGTTGGGCACACTGGGCATTCTTCCGGAATGGCCTCCAGCACGGCGTCAGCCCATCCCAATCACTTCACAGTTGGACAAGGCGGTCATGCCGGTCACATTTTTCAGCAGAAAATGCTGGGTGTTCGTGTCTATCGGCAGCAACTCCTGGCCTCGAACATCGCCAATGCCGATACTCCAGGTTATAAGGCCGTTGATATTGACATTGAAGAGGCTGCCAAAATCGTTCAAGGTGCCTCCTCATCGTTGCCATTGACGAGCACGGCTACCGGACATCTCTCGGGCACCGGGCAAACATCACCATTCCCACTAAAGTATCACGTACCTTACCAAGCGGCTACTGATGGCAACACGGTGGAAATGGATGTCGAACGACAGAAAATGGCTGAAAATTCGTTAATGCACCAATTCTCACTCGATCGCGTCAGCGGCCACTTCAAGCACTTCATGGAACTGCTACAGAATCTGAAATGAACGCTATTCAACTGCCCCAGACACACCGGCAATTGCGCCGCATGTTGGCGCGGCGCCTCGGTATAGGTGCGCTCCTGGTTGGCAGTCTCGCGGGAGGTCTTGCCTACTGGGTCGAATCGTATCGCGTAGAGCAGCGCACCCTTGAACGCGCCATAGCGGGGGTCAGGCATTTCGAGTCGCCCGCCATGCAAATGGCGGTCGGCGGGGATAAAGGAGATAGCCATTCCGCGATTTCGCAGTTGCTGACCGATGAGTTTGTCGGGATTCGAGTTTTTTCGCCCAATACGGAGATGGTGTTTGATGCTTGGCGGTCACTCCCCGAGTCGCTGAAAGAGATCGCCCGACAACAGCGCCATCCATGGCCGCCAGCTCCAGGCAGCCATAGCAAACGATTTTCGGTGGCTGGCGAAGAACTGGTTCAGGTCATTCTGCCGATGACCACCAGTGATGGCCGTCTTGCAGGCTATGTCGAGGGAATCAGCCTGGTGTCCCGCTCGGCACTGCAAGAGAGAGAACAACAGATTCGCGGGGCTGCGCTGACGGCCTCGATATCAGTATTCGCGGCAGCGCTGTTGCTTTACCCGTTAATGTCGGGATTGCTGGGCCAAACGGTGGCATTGTCGTCTCGACTCCTGGAATCCAATCTTTCGCTGCTGCGCTCCCTTGGAAACGCCATCGCCAAGCGTGACGCAGATACCGACGCCCATAACTACCGGGTTACCTGCTATGCGGTCTCACTTGCCGAAGCACTGGGTGTTGGCAAGGAAACCATTGCCGAACTGGTGCTGGGCGCCTTTCTGCACGACGTTGGAAAAATCGGCATTCCGGATCAGATTCTGTTGAAACCGGGACGGCTGACCAGCGAAGAATTTCAGGTCATGAAGACCCACGCCATGCTCGGCATCGAGATCGTCGCCGGCAATCCCTGGCTGGCTGGCGCAGAGAAGACCATCCGGCATCATCACGAACGCTTCGACGGGAAAGGGTATCCGGATGGGCTCATTGGCGAGGCAATACCGTTGGCCGCACGGATTTTTGCCCTGGTCGACGTGTTCGACGCATTGACCTCTGTTCGCCCGTATAAACCAGCCTTGTCATTGGAAGAGACGTTGAGCATCATGGAACGGGAAGATGACCAGCATTTCGATCCAAAGATTCATGCCGTTTTCCGGCAGGTTGCTCCGGTGCTATACGCACAAGGCCAATCCAGAGATCATGCCCAATGGAGTCAGGAATTGAAGGCGATGCTTGAACGGTACTTCAAAATGAAAACGGCTCCCAAAGGAGCCGCCGAATTCGAGTGATGCGGGAAATTAACCGCGATGGTATTTGTGCAGCAATTCGTCAACACGCCAGATTTCGTTTCCGTTCATGATGATTTTTTTGCCGTCCTTGGTTTCCATCACATGGCCAGATTCCATATAGGTTGCGCGACCAACTTTGTCTTCCATACCCATCTTGCCGTCTTTGAAAATATAAACAGTCGAACCGTCCTTCAACTCAATGGACTTCTCGACTTGAGAAGCATCAACTGCGTAGGCGGTAACACCCAGGGAACTCAGGGCCACGATTGCGAGCATCTTCTTGAACATTTTCATCTCCTTATGAATAGGTGCTGTTGTACTGCGATATCAATATTAAGGAATCGATCCTGACAATTTGCCAACGGCTAGGTGACAATTGCATCACCTGGCCGTCAGGTTGATCAGCCGCCCTGATAGGCAGGGTTTTCGGTCACGTAGACGGTGATGCCGTCGGCTCCCGATATGATCTTGGAAAGTGGAAACGGCGCGGTCCCCAGCGTATCGAAGGTCCAGACGACGCTCTTGCCAGCGACGTTGATCTTGATGGTCTCCAGACGCGTGACGTTCAGATATTTGCTACCGCTGGACAGAGTGACCTCTCGGTCGGCGTTTTTCGTGGCCGTGTAACCAAACGAAGCCAGTTGATTTGCCGTCGGTGCGCTCTTGGTTTCTGAAACGTGGCTCAGCCAATGGTTGGTGCCGGCCTCGGAATAATCCTCGTGAGCGTAGCTCGTTCCAGCTGCAGCGAGGCTGATCGCAGCGATCAGGGCTAATTGGGAAAATTTCGTTTTCATGGTTCTCTCCTTGTGACATCGGGTTAATCGTGTCGGACTCATTTCGTCCAACCGTGATGTCATCTTAGGAGTCCGATACCAACAGGACGCTGACCCCCGCGTTACATTTTTGAAAGCTTTTCGCCGGAAATGGTCAGGGAGAGAGGTGCCCGTCGCTTTCGCACCAACGTTACTTGGTTTTTCTGTCGAACCAGAGTTTGTTAGATATAAATGCTGCCGTTCCTCGCTTCTGCTTACTGCGCGGCAGGTAACCAGCAGTTTGCTGACCGAAGAGTGAAGTGATTCGAACGGCCGGATTGGCCGATGAACTGTCTGCTGAACTGTTCACCTACGGCTTAATTTTAAGCAAATCCCTTCCTTCATCCATGGCGCGACTTCCAATACCTGTTTCCTAATGGCAGAAAAACGAAAAGAGTAGTCCAAAACCTTTCCGGCTAGTGCTCCCAATGTCGTTCCCAATACGAAAGAGCTTACGATTAGATTCGGGGTGCCCTCTGCAGCAAACCAAACCCACGACACCCAACCTCCGACAAACATTGACAGCAAAGACACCCACGAAGTAGCGACGGGCTCTCTGATTGGTTGCGGCCGGATAACAATTTCGCCAGCAGATGTTTCTTTGAACAACTTAACTCTGCGAATACGCAAAATCTGTTTGTTGTCAAACCGCCCAGTTTTTTCCAAGCAAGCAATCACAGCGTCAACCGCCCTAGCCTCCCTGAATAGGCGACGAATACTTGGCCAGCTCCCCTTCGTGTGAACTTCTAACTGCATCGCTGCCTGAATCTCGGCCGTCAGCAAGGCTTTCCGAAACATTTCGACAGAGGTTTCGGCGTCATCACCAATATCCGTTTCGATTACACCACGCAGGGCCGCGAGCGCGTTCCGAAAACGCTCCTCGGATTTTTCATTACCGCAATCCATGCTGAGCACCTTCTTTCCATTTGAAGAGGAACCAAGACCTTCGTCTAGCGTTCATGAAGAGCAACGGACAACTCCTTCTACCGCTCGGAAACCTCACGCACTTTTTGGAATAAAAGTAACTGCTTCTTCCTCTGAATTTCGACCATTCAGTTCCGCCTGAATGCAGTGGGCACGCATAACCTCAAAGAGGACAAAGCGCTCATCAGACGAAAGCACTCCGTTGCACTGAGTAGCCGCGTATTCATCAATCAGGTCAAAAATCTTCTTTTCGATCCGTCGTGTCGCTTCGGGCGCCAGGGTTCTATCCGAAGGCTCTTTTCCGAAAAGAACATAACCAAGGCTGACCCCCATAGCCCCCAAGGCAGCAAGGTATGAGGTACGAGGCTCGCGAATTTCTTTCTCGTACTGAAGTTGGGCAAGGCGCTTAACGCCTGCACGCTCCGCGAACTCCTCTTGGCTGAGCGCCAAGCGCTTCCGCTCTTCCTTAAGGCGCTCGCCCAAACCAGGCAGAAATGTTTCGTTTTGTGTAGGCATGTCAGAGATTATAGAAAACATATTGCACAGTTTCCAGTTTGGGTGTTAGCGTGTACTCGTTCGAATACATTTATGCCCATGAGCACGCCCAACCCGATCCGCAGCCCTCAGGAATGCCGCTCCTTAATTGAAGACGCCGGCATATCCATTGCGGAATGGGCTCGCGAAAACCGCTTTTCGTGCGGCCTCGTCTATCAAGTCCTTGAAGGGAAGCGGCGCTGCCTGCGTGGCCAAAGCCACAGGATTGCTGTCGCTCTCGGCTTGAAAGCAGGGCATCTGACCGACGTTCAAACGCTCAGTCAGATTCTCGCCGGGCTCAGTCGAGAGGAGGAAACCATGTAACAAAAAAATACCGGACTCACCTTTCGGTTCATCCGGCCTTGCCCGTTAGCCACGGAAAAAAATACATCTGACACCCAAAGTATCTCCAAGGCAGCCGGCAAAGTCAAGGACTTCTGTCGCCAAAAATTACATCAATAAACGAAAAAATATTCGTTTGGATGCTTACGATTTCGTCTTGGAGAAATCATGAAGAAACGCCGCGCAAGAAAGCTGGAGGGCCATAACGCCCCTAGCCGCCAGTTAGTTGAAGTCTCGCCACACCGCACCACGGGAGGCCTTCTGGTTGAAGAGCTAACCCCCTATCCGGCTGAATACGAGTCCGCTTACGAAAAACTCGTGATTCCACGTCTTCTGCTCTGCAGGGACATCAAACGGGTTTATTCCCAACAGGCGCGAAGCTACTTCGATCAAGACGGTGTTGAACGCCAATACACCGCCGACTTCCTGGCTGAACACGGCAATATCGAAACACTAATCGAAATCAAGCCGCTCGAATTTCTTTTCCATCCGGAACACCTCCCAACCTACCTCGCGATCGCCAAGCATTTTCGGAAAACAGCGCAAGCATTTGCGTTCATTGTTGATGAGCAACTGTTCTCTGAGCCCCAAAGAACCAATACCAATCTATTGATGCGTTATCTGACCTCACCTTTGCCCAGTGAGGCCTTGGCCCGGGTGGTAGAAGCATTTCAACGCGAGCAGACGGTGGCGGTTACTGAACTCTGCGATGCGGCATCTTGTTCATTGGCCGAAGTCTACACACTGATTGCCCAACGCCGGCTTTGCTTCGACTGGAGCTACAAGCTCACCAAATCAAGTTTGCTCAGCCTCCCCGATCAACCATTTAAAGGATTATTCCTTGGCGACATTTTTCGTGCGACCCGGCATGGTGATCTTCTGGCAGCGTTGGCTTTGGGCTGTGGAACGACAGATCAATACCGACTGGAAATTACGACGGCTTGGCGACAGACTCGTCCACATCTCACCCCATGGAATTTTGTTGGAGGATTTTCAAAGACGACGCCTCTTCGTGATCTCGGAGAGGCGGAGCTTAGCCCTAGAAAATCTTGGGAGCGCCGAGATCGCGCACCTGGTGCGGCAACTAAGCCAAACAACGCCTAGTCCGGAGGAGTCGACATGGGATCATTTTTCCTCCAGAAAGGGCTTGTTATCTCCTATCAGGGCCAGATTCTCGAGTACGACAGTCGGTCTGCCAACGAAATCTATTTCGAAAACCAAAAAACCGGCAAAAAAATAACGCTAACGGAATCTGAGTTCTGGTCTGCCCACATTTCGCTGCAACTGAAAATTGTTGACGCGTTCTCATCACCGGAAACCTTGGTGATCAAGCCTGAAAGCACCGAAGCGCTCCAAAACTTCCGGGACCTCAATCTCATCCCGGAAAGATACCAACTCGATCACGACCGCAGGATTGCGTACATCTCGAAACTGAAGAAGGAAGGCATCACCCGCGGTCAAAAATTCCTGATCGCTGATAGCGCCGCAAGAATTGCGAAGGAAATTGCTGATCCGCTCGGCCCTCCTGGCACTTCGACGATATCGAGATGGTGGAAAGAGATCGATACATCGGGAGGCGACCTCCTTGTTGTCATCAATGGCAACAGTTTCAGGAAGCGCACCAAGCGCCTCGACAAGGAAAGTGAGGGATTTCTTCAAAATCACATCGACGACTACTACGCCCAGTCCAGCCAACCAACCATTGTCGGTGCGCACCGAGATTACGCCAAAAAGCTAAAGACCGAAAACGCCGAACGAGCATCCCAGGGAAAACTACTGCTGGCCAAAATAAGTGAGCGAACGTACGGAAACCGGATAGCGGACCGCCCCGAAGAAGAAACGATGATCGCCCGAGTAGGGCGAGAAGAAGCTCGGCGCTATTTCAAAATGGCAAAAGGGCACCTTCCTGCCGAATACCCGTTGGACGTAGTCGAAATTGACCATACACCGATGAATCTCTACGTCATCGACGATCATGCGTTGCTACCGCTCGGCAGACCGTGGCTCACAGCCATAAAGGACCGCTATTCCGGCGTCTTGCTCGGATTTTACGTCTCGTTCCAAAAAACCGGCCTGAACTCGATTTTTGGGGCGATCAAACACTCGCTCTCATCGCATCACCTCGCCTATGAGCTTTGGCCTGACATCGAAAATCCTTGGCCTGCATTTGGTCGTGCCGTCTATTACCTCTCCGATCGGGGAGGTGATTTTAATAGCCCGCGCTACCGAAATGGAATCAAAAGCCTAGGCTCGTTCTATGAATACTCCGAACGTAGAACCCCTTGGCTGAAGGGATCCATCGAACGCTTCTTTCTCACATTGGAGCAAACGTTCTTTGAATCAATGCCGGGACGAACCTTTGCTTCGCTTGAAAAGCGCGGGGACTACGACTCTGTCAATCAAGCCGTCGTGCGCTTTTCAACGTTGATTTATCTGTTGCACAAGTGGGCGGCAGATTTTCACAACATATTCGTCAACGTACGAAACCAAGCTACACCGCTCGAGCTATGGCAAAGCGGTATCGAAATAGCCCCTCCATCCTACCCGTGCTCAATCGACGAACTCAATATCGTCTTGGGCGAGCATCACACGGGGATCCTGTCTCAAGAAGGAATCCGATTCTCCTGGCAAACCTACGCCGACGACCAACTGGAGGCCCTGATGAAGGATATCGGCCGGGGCAAAACAGTCAAATACGTTGTCTGTGATGAAGACCTTGGCCAGCTTTACGTCGAGCATCCAGCGACACATAAATACCTATGCGTTCCTTCGACACGACCAGAGTACAGCAAGGGGTTGAGTCGTTTTCAGCACAATTTCCTCCGGGCCGAAGCCAAGGTTCGATTGGAAAAATCGACTGCCATAGATACATTGATCGAAACCCGCAACCGTATTCAGAGCGTACTTGCAGAAGAATTGGAGACCAAAAAAACCGCCGGCAAAGTTCAGTTAGCTCGTCTCGCAGGCATCAACTCGCAAAACACGCTAACCGGCGAGACGCGAACAATCCTGGCTCCCTTCGGAGAGAACGGAAACCTAGCACCATCGCCGATTACGCCTTCGTTCACGAACGTCCCAAGTTACGCGTGGGGGTCATAATGAATACGATGGCAGATTTGCAATCGGAGTATCTGTTTGCAGAACCGATACCGGATATCCCCCCCGCACTAAATCCTCAACAGGAACGCGCTCGCGCCATGGCCGGCACTCCGGCTGATCGTGCTCAGTACGTATTGGATGTACCCATTGCCTTCGATGAGTACCGGAGAGCCAACAAATACATAGATGCACTTCTTGCCAGGGCTAAGGTTGCTAAAAAGCCAGGGGGGCTTTGGATCATCGGCGAAGGAGGACGTGGGAAGTCATTCATTCTGGAACGGCTTCTCAAGCGGCTCAAACCGATCGAAGGCGATCATCGCAGACTCTGCCCCGTTCTGTACCTCACCTTCGAGGCCCGTCCCAATATCGGGGAAATCTACATACGCCTTCTTATGCAATTAGGACAGGACCCACGCAGCCTGAAAGGACTGAATCTCAAGGAACTGCGCGACACGTTGCGCGACGCTGTTCAAACTGCCGGCGTGTTGTTGATCGCTTTCGATGAAGCACAGCATCTTTGGGTGCTGGCTTCAAAGAAAGGCAAAGGAGATGCAGGCGGCGCGCTAGGTGCGACCTTGAAACGACTGTACGAAACTCTTGGCGTGGCTTTTATTTTCGTTGGCACTCCACCTCTCGATGAAATCAGGCGACAGGACGAACAAACAACGCGCTGGCCGGGACTATCGTTTCTCAAGGCATTTTCTTTTAACGAAGAGTTTCTAGGCATCCTCTCCACACTCGATGAGTGCCTGCCGATGCCAGAAAAAGCCAATCTCATCGACAGTAAGCTCTCCAAAGCGATATTTGACTCGTGCCGAGGGAGTTTTCGGCTACTCAAGATGCTATTGGCAGAGGCGGTCCGTAGTGCCAGCCAGAAAGGCAAACCACGAATTTCCCTCGAACATCTCGCAGAAGCCCACTTTCTGGTTCATTGCTCAGAGGAAACTCCTTTTGGACCAGTACCGCTTAATTAATCGAACGCAGCCCTACCCTTTTGAGTCGCTGCTGGGGTTCCTGATGCGTTGCGCCTGTGCCAATCACTACCGTGGCCATCAGGAAATTCTCCAATACGCACTTGATGCTAGTTCAACGAATCCGCAGGTTGAGCAAACCGAAATTCCCCGGCTCGCGATATACACGCGGAACAGTGTGAATGAGCTTAGCCAACTTTCGGGCATATCGCGACAAGTTCCCAAGAAAGGGCGCGAATGGAGAATCCTCGGCGAATGGCTGAGCAAATCCATCTTTCTCAAACTCAGACATGCTCCAATTTGCCCTCGATGCCTGCAAGAACAGCCCTTCCTTCAGGGAGTGTGGCATCTGGCATTCAATACCGCCTGCTGGAGACACAACAGCCAATTGATCGAGCGCTGCCCTCAATGCAAAAGGCAGCTAGCCCTTTCTCGACGCCACCCCGAATATTGTGAATGCGGATTCGATCTTCGCAAGAGTGACACAACGCTCGCAGAGGCAGAACAACTACTCATCGCACGGATCATAGCCAATCGTTCCGATGGCCCTTTAAATCTTGATTCTGTCTGCATTCCAGCCAACCAGGTCGAAAATCTCGCACGCCTGAGTCTTGACGGGTTATGCCACAGCCTCTGGTTTCTCGGCCATCACCTGCGGGGTAATTTTTCATTCAGTCAAGGTAGTGGTCCCCCCAAACTTGATGATCGAGAAATCAGAAAGATGATAGCCGCAGTCTGCTGGCTTCTATCCGACTGGCCATCCCGGCTGAACCAAGTTTTGTCTAGGCAAATTGCGCTCAATTCAAAGTGGTCTGGAGACAAGGCCTCCATGCGCCTGCTAGTCCCGATTCAGCGGTATTACGAGTCAAATATTGGCTCAAACGATTTCAGGTTTATCTCGGGCCCATACGAAACGTTCGTTCGGCAACTGGTGAAACAGGCTGGAATAAAAAGCAGGCCTTCCAGTTTCGATTCCCCGCAACTAGAGCTTGATCTAAGCTGATATGGCCCGTGAAGAGATGATTGCCAGGTCGCTCGAAGCGCTCAGCGAGCTGGCCTCAAGCTACGGTGGTAGCTGGAATCCTAGCGTTGCAAGAGCCTATGACTTTCCCGCGCCACTACCAGGTGAAGCGGTCAGCTCGTGGCTGATTCGCTATGCCATCAGAAAGAATCGATCTCCCGGCAAAGTTCTCGACTGGATCGGTCTATCGTGGCAGAAACCTGTCTATTGGTTAGATTTTGATCGTCGAGGCCTGCCTTGGGATTACCTCGGCACACTGACAAGCACATCTGCTACAACCCTGAAAAAAATGGTTCCAGAAAACGGCGACCTTCTCTTGGGGCCTGCATTGTTGTGCCTGCATACCGATCCCATGCGCATGCTCCCGCACCTCCGCTACTGCTCTCGATGCCTGGGTAGTGACGCCATCCCGTATTACAGAACCAGTTGGCGCCTAGCTTCCAACTGGATATGTCCAAGGCATAGATGCGTCATGCGCGACTACTGCCCAGTCTGCCAGAAAGCACTATTCTGGAATTACACCCCCCGCAACCGGACTCGCATTCTGGACTTACGAATGTGCTACCACTGCGGAGGAGATCTCTGCTCCCTCAAAGAAATAGTCACCCTACCCAAGTGGCTAACAGCGGAGGTAATAGCAACCCAAGCTGATTTTCTAGAAGCCTTAGGATGCCACGAAGCGAAAGTTGATGAAATTGACATTAGGCACATCAAAAACCCAACGATCAATCGGCTTCAAGGAGAGACGGACGCAATAGAAGCCCTGATCCATAATCGCTTCGCAAAAAAAACTCCCACGCGGGTCGATGCATTTGAAAATTTGATTGAAATCATCCGAATCCTAGATTTTCCTTCCACCTTTAGGCACCCAGAATTACGCATAGGCGCTGGAATTGAAGCGAGCAAGCTGTTTGGTAGTGCAACTAGCCTAATCCGCACGGCTGTAATGCAACATCAAAATACATACGGCACTACGCTTTGGTGGCCAGGTGACAATCCGTTGAGAAAGGCGCAACAAGAATCATGGTCCCTTCGCGATTTTGATCGGGCAATAGAATGGGTGCTTTGTCATGCCAATTGAGAATCAAGCCCCCGGTAACATTCTGAATAACGATCGTGTCTTGTTGTATCCGGGACAACAAAATCTAGTTGGTACGACTCTCTGGTGACCAGGCGAGGATATCTTGAAAAGCTCGTTCAGAGAAACCTAGTCCCTGTAGAACTTTGACCGAACAAAGCAATGGGTGATTCGCCACTGCAATCACTCTAGCTTTGCCACTCGCGCTCAAAGTGCGGCGGCAAAGGGTGGCGAGCGCTAATCAGGGAAGGAGGCTCCTTTTGGAAGCGTACCGGTTAATTAAACGAACAAAACCGTATACATCGGAGTCAGTTTTTGGCTTCTTGATGCGTGCAGCCGCTGCAAATCATTATCACAGTCACCAGCAAATCCTTCAGTACGCTATTGACGCGGGCCCAAATAAGCAAACCGTTGAGTTAGCTCAGATATCGCGTTTGGGAACGTACATGAGAAACAGTGTCGGCGAATTGGCGCAACTTTCCGGGATTACGCGGCATGTTTCTTGTAAAGGCAATGAGTGGAAAGTGCTCGGTGAGTGGTTAAGCAAGACCTCGTTCATAAACGCTAGATCAGCACCAGTATGCCCACAGTGTTTGCGGGAAGCCTGTTTTCTCCGAGGCGAGTGGCATTTATCCTTCAATGTCAGTTGCTGGAAACACAAGTGCGCTTTGATTGACCGGTGTCCTGAGTGCAAACAAAAACTCCTCTTGAGCCGTCGTCATCCTGCATTTTGCGACTGTATGTTTGATCTGCGCCATAGCGTCACCTCCGTTGATGAGCCTGAGGCGCTTCTTGTGGCATCGTTGTTCTGCAATCGAACCTATGGCTCGTTGAATTATGACTCAACGGCAATGCCCGATATTCAAATAGAGAATCTGGCTGGCCTTACCCTGGACGGACTTTGTCATACCCTCTGGTTCCTGGGACATCATCTAAATAGTAATTTTTCGCTGACTCGAGGAAGTGCACTTAGGAAACTGACTTTTCAGGAAACCCGAGAAATGATTAGCCATGTTTGCTGGTTGCTCTCGGACTGGCCCGCAAGGCTTGAGCAGGCTTTGACAAAAAAAATTGCGCTTAGGCACAGGTGGGCGGGCAACAGTTCTACGGTTCGTTTGCTTGGTCCCGTTCAGCGCTATTTCGATACGCATATCGAGCCTAGTGCCCTGAAGTTCATCGTCATTCCTTATGAGATTTACATGAGGCGATTAGTCAAGAGTGCTGGTGTTCGATTGCCTCGCGTTGATACCCGCCAGCTAGAACTGGATCTCATCTAAGACGCCCAGCGAAATTGCCGCTTCGCGATCTATCTGTGCGCTCGAGGAGCGGGCGTCAGAATTTGGTGCAAGCTGAAATCCAACCGTTGCCCGCTCACCAAGATATCGAGATATCCTCGATGAATTCAGCGCGGATTATGTAGGCAAGCGCATTTTCGCGGCAAAATGTTAAGCTCCTTGTCATTTCGCGCTGAACGTAATCCTTAATGGACAAAAAATCGCTTTCCGAGCGGGACATCTGTACCAAGTTCATCACGCCAGCCCTGGAGGCCTGTGGGTGGGACCGAGACACGCAATTTCTCGAAGAGGTGAACCTCACGAGTGGTCGGGTTGTTGTCCGTGGAAACAAAGCCAAACGTGATGAAAAAACCATCCGACGTGCAGATTACGTTCTCTATTACAAACCCGGCATTCCCATCGCCGTGGTTGAGGCCAAAGACAACAAGCATTCGGTCCGTGACGGCATTCAGCAAGGTCTAGCCTACGCGGAGATGCTCGATGTACCCTTTGCCTTCTCCAGCAACGGCGATGGCTTCCTGTGGCATGACAAAACCGCCAGCGGCGGCTTGATCGAGTGCGAGATCGCGCTGGATGAATTCCCATCGCCGGACGTCCTCTGGCAGCGTTATCTGGAATGGAAAGGCATTACTCCGACTGCAGAACCTGTTTTCGCACAGGACTACTACACGACCGGCAAATTGCCTCGCTACTACCAATTGAACGCCGTCAACCGCGCTGTTGAAGCCATTGCCAAGGGGCGGGATCGCGTCCTTCTGGTCATGGCTACGGGCACCGGTAAGACCTTCACTGCCTTTCAGATCATCTGGCGTCTTTGGAAAGCACGGGCAGCCAAGCGCATCCTGTTTTTGGCCGACCGCAACATTCTCGTCGATCAGACCAAGACCAACGACTTCAAGCCGTTCGCCGGGGCAATGACCAAGATCGAGAGGCGCCAGGTCGACAAATCCTACGAAATCTACTTGTCGCTGTATCAGGAACGAAGTCGCCAAGGCAGGGCAACCTGTACCCTGTGGCCGGCTGGCGACGGTTCTGATCGGCCTTGATGGCAGCTTGGCGGCAGACTGGGCGGGCAAGGGCACCTTCCGCAAGTTTGTCGAGTCGCTCGACACCAAGCCCATAGAGTTCAACTGGAGCGGCTCGGGCGGGGTGGCCTACGACCCGAGCAGGCCAACTGCAAAACCTGTAGCACCAGCCCAAACTGCCGCGGATTGGGCTGACAAGAACCTCTACAAGATAGCCAGGCAGATTCACGAGCTGACTGATGTCCCTCTGCTGACACCGGATAAATACCGCAACCTGATCGCCATGATTGCCCGCGATGTCGCGGAAACACCGTTCCATCTGATGGAAACCGGAAAACGTGTCCGCGACCGCTGCAAGGAATCAGGGCTTCCGGTCAGCCGCGCCGACGTCAATCACGTTTTGCGTGGCCTGAGCATGCGTGGCCATACCTTCGACGAAGGCCCGAACGACGCAGCAACGTTGGCAAAGAAACTCGCGAACAACGTGCGCTCGCTTTGCCTGCGGGAGCAATTCGTACTGGATGAACAGGCCGACAGAGCAATCCTTGAGTGGATCGGATGCGAGTAGACCGGAAAACTCTCTGATTAAGCTGCGCAAATATGGAAAACTCTCAACTTGAAGTGCGCAAACCGTTCCGGAGCGTTTTGCGAGACTTATAAGAAACCAAGGATTCACGGGCCTTTCCTGTCTCGACTTGAGCTGCGGACGAGAACCGCGCTCGCGCCAATCCCTGTTGAGCAGATCCTGTTGCCCGCCGACCTCGACGGCAGCCAAGGGCGCAATCGTGCCGTTGGTCGTGTCGCTCAGATTGCAGCCACCAATGATCTGCAGGCCATTCACGCCTGGTTGGCGCGTTTCATCGAAACCAAGACAACGTTCGACAACTATCGAAAAGAAGCCGAACGACTCTTGCTGTGGTCGACGCTGCAACTGGGCAAACCCCTCTCCTCCCTGACCCATGAGGATTTCCTGGTCTACCAGCAGTTCCTGCTGGATCCCCAACCCCGGGAAAAATGGGTAGCCGGTGGTGGACGTAAGCATCCCCGGGATGATCCACGCTGGCGGCCATTCTATGGGCCGCTCTCGACGGCCAGTCAGCGCCAGGCGATGATCATCTTGAATGTGATGTTTTCCTGGTTGGTCGATGCCGGCTATCTGGCTGGCAATCCCTTATCTTTATCCCGGCACCGGGCGCGACGTGCCAAACCACGGATCACCCGCTATCTTGATCCTGACCTTTGGCAGGAACTGAAAGTCTTCATTGATAGCATGCCCAGAGAAACCGATCGCCAGCGAGCACACTATTTTCGCGTCCGGTGGCTATTCACCCTCCTCTACTTGGGCGGCCTTCGGATTTCTGAAGTCGCTGAAAACACCATGGGCAGTTTCTTTTGCCGGCGTGACCGTGAGGGCGATGAGCGCTGGTGGCTGGAGGTTCTGGGTAAAGGCGACAAGGAACGTCTGGTGCCAGCGACCACCGAACTGATGGTGGAATTAGCCCGTTATCGGCGTGAGATAGGCATGGCGCCCTACCCTAGCCCCAACGAGGAAACGCCTCTACTGTTGCCGATCGGGAAATCGCGTGAGGCATTGACTCGAGCGGCACTGCATTCGATCGTGAAAAAGGTTTTCGAGGGTGCCGCGGAGCGCTTGCGGCAGCGCGGTGATGCGTATGTGGTTCGAGCGGACTTACTGGAGCGTGCTTCGGCGCACTGGCTGCGCCATACCGCCGGTTCGCATATGGCCGATCAACAGATCGACTTGCGCCTGGTTAGGGATAATCTTGGCCATGAGTCATTGAGTACGACGAGCCAATACCTTCATGTTGATGATGACCGTCGCCACAAAGAAACCGAAGAAAAGCATCGCATACGATGGTAAAGGCGATAGCTGAATCTCGGCCATCCGATGACTTTGTATTCCGCCAATCCTGACTACTACTTCCGCGTCGATGCCCATTATGGCTTGCGCTACATGCGCGAAGACAACCAGTTCCGTTTGGCAATACTGGCAGGACGGAAAGCCCCAATCGCAGCATCGCGCCTTGGTTAGGCTAACCGGCAAGTTGACGAAAGCAAAACACTTAGGGGGGATCACCATGCGCAGAGGCCCGCATCGAACAATGAGATCGGAATCCGATGTTTTCGCCGAACTGGCGGTGCTTTCCACAAGTCCAGGATACGTCCATGCTCTTGCTTACATTTGCCACCAAGACAACTTCATCACGTACGAGAAAGAGATGAAGGTGGCGGATATGCAAAAGCTGTTCACGCACAGTCGATTGATCCGCACCGAAATCACCACACTTATTGGTCTCGTGGTGCAGAAAGAGATCGACTGGCAACTTCCAGAGCCTGCGACCATGCAGGAATACATCGATCGAACCTATCGCCTAATGGATGAATTTCACGCAGCAATAGGGGCATCTCTTTTTCACAGTATAAAGACAATTGGTGACCCATCCACCCCACAGGGCTCGATTTTGCGGGAGCCCATTTTCTATGGCGGCGAGTCGGCTTATTCATTTCAGTACCGCGATTTCTCCGTAGAAAAATACGGCCACGATGAGGTGTGGTTGAGCAGCAAAAAAGGGTTCTCTATCCAGGCTGCCGCCGGAGTCGTTCGTGCCATAGGCGAAATACAGAACACAAAAGTTTTGGCAACCCATAGGGCAATGCTCAAGGCTCCTCCCGCCGACTGGACGATACTTCCTGGTTTTTGTCTATCTGCTGAAGAAGTCGAGTGCATCAGCGGCGTTTCGTTGAAGGAAGTAAAGGCAGTACTAGACGCCTTCACGCTTCAAGACCGGAATACGCACTTTAGCGATGCCAGCGCTTTCAACTCTGTTGCTGCGTCTCCCCTGATCCCTCTCCCAGACGGCCGCGTGTTGCTGCTTCAGTATTACAGCATCGTAGAAGCTTTGTATGAGTCGCCTTTTTACTGGATGGCGGCCGATGATGCCTACAAAGCAACAGCTTTTAAACATCGCGGCGAGTTCACAGAATCGTTTGTTGTTAACCGGTTGACCAAGGTTTTTGGAGCAGAAAACGTTCTGCGCAATGTCGATCTATTTCAAGGAAAAAATAAAGCCGGCGAGATTGATGTTCTGGTTACTTTTGGGGATCGACTGATTGTCGTTCAAGCCAAATCGAAGCGACTCACCTTGGAAGCCAGAAAGGGGAATGATGGTCAGATCAAAGCCGACTTCCAAAAGGCAATCACGGACTCCTATGAACAGGGGCTACTGTGTGCTCGGCACCTCTTGGCCGGTGACTGCGTGTTACGCAGTCCTCAGAATAGCGAGATCAAACTCCCCTGGAAACCCAAAGAGGTTTTTATTTTAAATGTCGTCTCAGACCACTATCCCGCCCTTAGCTTTCAAGCTAGGCAATTCTTGAAACAAGAAGTATCCGAAGGCATCAGGCCTCCTTTCATCATGGACATATTCCTCCTTGATGCGATGACCGAGATGCTGGAAACCCCTCTGCGACTTCTCGGATACATCAATCAGCGTGTACTGCATGCCGACAAATTGCTTATACAGCATGAACTGATTGCCTTATCGTTTCATCTCAAAGAGAACCTGTGGCTCTCCGATGAGCATGACATGGTTCTCCTTGACGACGACATTAGCGCCGACTTGGACCTGGCGATGACCATTCGTCGGGAAGGAATTCCTGGCAACAGAACACCTGACGGGATTCTCACTCGCTTTGCTGGGACAGCATTTGAGCGCCTCATTAGACAGATTGAACAGAGAGGTGATCCCGCTACCATTGAACTCGGATTCCTCTTGCTCACGATTGGCGAGGACACGTGTCGCCATATCGATAACGGAATTCAAGAAGTCATACGACAAGCCAAATTTGATGGAGCGGTCCATGACTTCACTGTTTCCCTAGGAGAGGCACAAGAGGGAATTTGCATCCATTGCAATCCAGGGGAAACAGACGCGGCAGCGAAAAAACTCGCAGCGCATTGCCATCTACGGAAATACACACTAAAAGCGCGGAAATGGTTTGGACTCTGTCTTGATACCGATGAAAGCATCCGAACGGGAGTCGTTCTAGATTACCCATGGCATCAGTCAGACGAAATGGACGCTCAAACTGCAGGCATGCAGCGCAGGCCAGGAATAACCCTAAGTGGATCATCCGCTATGAGAGGAAAGGCAAAAATTGGCCGTAATGATCTCTGTCCGTGTGGTAGTGGCATGAAGTACAAGAAGTGCCATCTGGGAAAGGCAGACTGAGAAACGGTAGTTATGAAGCATGCGAATCGAGTCGGGGTGGATGGCCAACTGGCATTCAATGGCGGCCCATGTTTAGGCCAATGAACACCTTATCCGATAAAGTGTTCGACTAATCACGCTCCCAGCCGTGGCTGGAGCAGATAGCACACACCGGAGGCTGAGTTGCCGATGCGCATGGATTTCACTGAAATTCGAGAACACCGGGGCACCCAGATGGGTGGCTTCGAAGAGCTCTGCTGCCAGCTAGCTGCCTTGGAGGATCCGGCGGAGGGCTCACGGTTCGTTCGGAAAGGACCGGGAGCGGACCAGGGGCTGGAGTGCTACCGCGCGTACGCAGACGGGTACGAGGTTGGCTGGCAGGCCAAGTACTTCATGAATGGGTTCGAATCGCCCCAGGTCGCGGATCTGGCCGAATCCCTGCAGCGTGCGATGGCAGCCCATCCGCAACTTATGACGTTTATCGTTTGCCTGCCCATCGACCTTCGAGACAACCGCTCGGGTAGGAAGCTGAGTGAGGTACAGCTGTACGAAAAGTGGCGAGATAAGAGCATCGCGGCCGCTGTGGCGCAGGGCCGCTCGTTGAAGCTCGAACTTTGGAGCGCGTCAAGCATCCAGGAACGGCTCGGCCGCGACACTCCAGCCTATTCGGGGCGGGCCCGCTACTGGTTCGACACCGTCAGCTTCAGCTCAGCCTGGTTTCGCGAGAAGTTCGAGATCCAGCGCCGCAATCTCGGCGAGCGTTACAGCCCCGAGAGCCATGTCGACTTGCCTATCCGGCAAGCCCTGGAAGCACTCGCGCGGGACCCGGAACTGCTGAACGAGCCAAACGCCTGGGCTGCAGAAATCACGTACCGACTCGACGGGGCGACCCGCAGCTTGGCGCGGGAAGGCTTGACGTCCGCCGCTGATCAGATGAAGCAAGCTTGCGAGCCGCTAATCGATGCCCTCGCGGGTTCACCGGCTGCGCTGGATGCTTATATCCCCTTGGACACTTGGATCCCGCTGTTAGAGGCTGGCGCACAGAGTGTCTCAAGTGCGCTAGCCGAACTTCAAGACAAAGTCGCCGACAAGGACCGTGCTATTGCTCGCCGGGACCTGTTCGATCTGTATTCATCGGTAGACCACGTTCGCCGCGAGCTAGCAAGCACGCGTTGGCGGCTGGCGAACAAGCGGGAACTGCTTATCTCTGGACAGGCTGGCATCGGCAAGTCGCATCTGCTGGCCGACTTCGGAGTAAAGCAGCTCGAACTGACACGCCCCTTCGTCCTGGTCCTGACTGGAACCCTGACCGAGGCCGACCCGTGGGAGCAAATTCGAGCGCAGCTGGACCTGACACAGGTCAGCACCAACGAGTTTCTCGGAGCTTTGGATGCTGCTGCTGAGGCCGCGGGCTACCGAGCGGTGCTTGCAGTTGATGCCCTGAACGAGAGGCATGGGGTTGACCTGTGGGAAACGCGCCTGCAAGGCTTCGTTGCGCACATACAGCGATTTCCGCGCTTGGCCTTGGTCCTGACTGTGCGCGACACGTACCTGCACTACCTCCCGCTGGATGGCATTGAGCACTTGGTTCACCACGGGTTCGCGGGCCGTGCTGGGGCTGCAGCCAAAGCATACCTGGACCGGCGCGGCATTGCGCGGCCCAGCTCGCCAAATCTGGCCCACGAGTTTGAGAACCCCCTGTTCCTGCGGACGTGCTGTAGATACCTGGAGCAGAAGAACCTCAAACAACTGCCCAAGGGTCTGCAAGGAATCACAGCCATTTTCAATTTCTACCTGTCGGCGGTCGCGGAGAAGGTGGAAACGGAGCTGCGCCTTGTTCCCCAGCAGAAGATTGCGCGTAAGGCGCTCGACGGCTTCCTTGATGCTTCCACTGCTGACGGGGACGGTGGCAGTTTGCCACTCGAGACAACGATTGAGCTATTCGAACGCTACCTCAATTCAGGGGGCAGAGTGGAACGTAGCCTTCTGTCGGCGTTCCTCTCCGAAGGCGTGCTTACGCAGGAAATCGAGCGCCACCAAGGCAGAACTGTCGAAACCATCAGGTTTACGTTCGAGCGGCTGTCGGACCACCTGCGAGCCGGACGCCTCATCGCGCAAATCGACCCCGCCGACCTTCAGGGCTCGATCCAACAGCAGCCGCTGATTACCTACTTTGGCCCCCAAGCATCTTGGCGCTTTGCTGGGGTCATCGAGGCGCTTGCGGTCCAGTTTCCCGAGCAGTTCGGGTACGAACTGCTCGATGTGCTGTCCGCAGATGCAATCAAGGATGCATCGTTAGCTGACGCGTTTGTGAGCTCGCTTGCCTGGCGTGCTCCCGAAGCGTTCACGCAGCGGACGGTCGATTGGGTGTACACGCTCTGTAAGTTGACCGGTCAGTCTTCGTATGCGTTGCTGCTGCTGGTTTGCACCGAGCCGGAAAATCAGTTCAATGCCGAATGGCTGCACCTTGACCTCTGGCAGCGTCCTCTGCCTCAAAGGGACGCCGTGTGGTCTATCTTCTTGGCGGAAGACGACTTGAGTGAGGGTGGTACCGTGGAGTCCCTCATCGACTGGGCTTGGCAGGTGGAAGCCGGCGAAGTGGAAGAACAGCGTCTATGGCTGGCGGCCGTCGCGCTGACTTGGTTCCTGTCTGCCAGCAACCGCGCTGTGCGGGATCGGGCTACGAAAGCCCTGGTAAATTTGCTGTCCTCCAACCTTAATGTGGCAGCTGCCCTGCTCGACAAGTTCGTCGACGTCGACGACCCGTATATATCTGAGCGTCTGCTCGCTGCATGTTACGGAGCAGTGATGCAGGGAGTAGACCGTGCCGGATCCGGGGCCGTAGCGTCAGCAGTTTGGGCGAACCACTTCGCCAGGGATCGCACCCCTCCACTTCACCTACCCGCACGCGATTATGCTATTGGTATTCTCCTGTATTCTCAAGCTGCTGGGCACTTGCCCTCGGAGGTGGACATTGAAACCGGAAAGGCCAAGTTCACATCGCCTTGGCCTTTGGAGTCGATAACCGATGACGACCTCAAGGAGTTCCGCAAGAAGGGGTACGGCGACTCCATTTTCTCTTCGACTGAAGAACATGGAGATTTTGGCAATTACACCTTAGGCACTTGGCTGAACGATATCATGAGCCTGCCGCGGGCATTCGCGGGGCTTACCACGCAGCAGCTCTACGAGCGCTGGGAAGCCGACTTCGAGCGTAAGGCTACGGCAGCGCAACTTCAGGCCTACACAAACCTGCTTCGCGCAAGCCTGAACTACCGCCAACGACCCGAGCGTGGTTGGTTCAGCGAGAAGGACAGGGAGGAGTCAGAGAGACTATGGGAAGAGCTGGCGCAGGCAAACATGGCTCTGAAGGACCAACTCCCCCCCGGGATACTCGCTGAGTACAGCGGTTTCGCCGAACAGCACCTGCTTGAAGCGACTAGGATGAACGACGACGACAGGCGCCCACCCGAGTTTGACCACGCGACCGTGAGGCGCTGGATATGTGCTCGTGCGCACTCGATAGGGTGGACTGAGGAGCTCTTCGAGAAGTTTGACGAGGGTCCCCGCATCTCTCGCGAGCGTATGGGCAATCATCGGGTCGAGCGGATAGGAAAGAAGTACCAGTACATAGCGCTTGCGGAGGTCACGGCTCGGCTGACCGACAACCTTGCTGTGTCCTCCTACCACGACGATGGCAAGCTGCGGGCTTTCAAGTACGGCCCCAGTGGCCGCGCCATGAAGAAGGATATTGACCCGTCACTCCTTGTACGCAACACCCAAGAGTCTGGCTGGTCTTCGACTCCAGTCACCTGGTGGACGCCTTCCTCCCCGCGACTGCCGTCCGGCGATACGGACTTGCTCCTTGCCTGGGTTGCGGTAGAGAGTGACCTGTGCAACGGTCCCGAAGAGATTGAAGTGGTCAGCCCTGACGGCCACCGGTGGCTTGTAGTGCACAGTTTTCGCCACTGGAAGGTTCCGGGTCAGAGCAGGCGTAACCACGCAGATGCCTGGTCCCACATCAGGTGCTTGGTCACCCGCCAGGGTGCCGGCCCTGCATTGGCCAAGGAACTGCTGAGCGAGCAACGTGGTGACTCGTCGAGACTGTCGGATGAAGGGCATCTGGAAACCTTCTTGGGGGAGCACGGCTGGCGCGGCGAAAAGACAATTAAGCTATCGAGGAACACTTACATAGGTATTGCCACGCCCTACGCCGGCATCGTCGAGTCCCTTACCGCTGAGGGCAACACCAAGGATAATTCGGTCGAGGAGTCGTTCACGCTCCACCTTCCGTCTGTAGCCGCCATGAAGCTTCTTGATCTTCGCCTTCGCAGCGGAAAGAAGCCGGAATACCTTGACGCTGAAGGTATTCTTCGATGGCAAGACCCCTCCCTTCACACGCGTGGGGCCGGAGCAGGAGTGGTCTCTCGTGACTATTTCCTGGAACACCTCACCCAAGCCGGACTCGAGCCGGTGTGGGTTCTAGCCGGCGAGAAGAACGTGTATGGAGGTCAGAGCTTGGGAGGCAGCAATGGGTTTGGCGGCCGCCTCCATCACACCACCGTGTTCACCGTTGATGGCGGAAGCTTGGCGCCGTTTGGTCAGAGGACTGAAATGCTTCAGCCCAGTAAGGAACAGTTGAAAGCGCTCCATGAGAACCGATAAAACATAGCGGTCATGGCTGGTCGCTACACTCTACAGTGTCTCTAGGATAGACTGGCGAATGGCAACAATGGGGCAGACGGCCGCAGTGACGACTCCTGACCAGAGACGGTCTGCAGCGTTCTTCCGCACGGTGGCTGCTGCAAACCCTAACCGGTCGGCTAGAGAACGGAATCAGCCTAGATGTACGAGCAGCCGCTTTTGAAATTCTCTTTGGCGAGTAGTTGCTTTGGAGCTGGTGAGTGGAAGGAGCGCTCAAGGAAGGGAAAGTTCGCTCTCACACCAGTAAGCTACCACCCAATTCCTAACCAGAACACCAACGGCAGCTTTGCGGCAGTGCAACCAGAGCGTCAATTTCGGCCAGAAGCAGCCGTCCGCGACCGGCTGCTCCGGCGTAGCAGATCTGTTCGAGCTTTTGGCCGGGGCGCCGTGGCTCACACCCGCCGTGCCCCGGAACGCAGAAGCGGCGGCGGGCTAAACGAAAAAGACGCCGCTCTTTAGCGTCTCGCCGAACTCGTCGTACGTGTTGCTCCGGTGAAGCAGGCGCACTTGCCAGAGATAAAACGATCGAACCACGTGTCCTTCGGCGGCCGGGATCTCGCGGTACTTCGTTCCGCGAGAGACCAAGGCCGCACCGCAGGCTCCGCTCAGCGGTCCCGGATGCACCGGACCCCAGCCCGCGTTCCAGTGAGCGTAGTCCGCCACCACTTGTTCATCCACGAGGACCTCGAGCGTGGAGCCCACCTGGCGCACCTCGGTTTGAGCAGCCCCCACTAGCATCGGCACGAATAGTCGAGATGGATAGAGGCTCAATTGCAGGTATCCCATGCGACCAAAGTCCATCCGTCCGGCCAAAGGCAACGACGCAGACCGATCGTCCAGCAACTGATCGATAGGCACCGCTCCCAACCAAGTCTTCTTGTCGAGCGGCGTCGTGGACACGCTTGGCAGCATCGGCATGTCGCGCCAGAAAGAATCGAGATGTGAAGCCAGATCCTGGTCTGCCACTTCGCTGTCGCCGGCCTGCAGCCAGTGCACCAGCGACACCTCCACGCAGCGTCCCATCGTTATCTCGACGGGAGTGCTGAGCGCGATCAGCTCATCGCCGGGTCGCTCGGCCGCGACGCGGTGGACGACTCCTCGCAGGATTCCCTCGATCGAGTTCGCGTCCCCGCTGAAGTCCCCTCGCACAGGCACCCATGCCGGACGTGAAGGCCTCAGCGCGGCCAGCGTTGGATGAATAGGCAACGCCTTAAGCGCGAAATGGCGCACGACACCAGACGGCAGCCCCCACAACCGTTCCGCTACAACCAAGGTGCGCAAGTATGCAGAGATCGCACGAAGGGCGGCGCGGGCAGAGTACGGGCCCACGAAACCTTTGCCCAGCGGTCGCGCAAAGTGCCAGGTGTCGCCCTGCAGGGGAGCCTCGGGATAGGTCGTCCGGTTTTGAGCCCACTCGAACGCCATCTGGCGAATCAGTGGGAGTTTGGTCCGAAGCTCCAGTTTCGTCAGCGTGGTCCGGAAGATCCTGGCCACGTCTCCCCCCTGCACACCATCGAAATCACCGGAGATCTTGAAGTCCTTTGGCGCCGCTTTGAGGTCGGCATCGAGCGCCTGCGCTTCGAAGCCAAGGTTTTCGAGGAACAGGTTGGACAGTAGCGACGTTTTCGGTATGCGGTTCGGCAAATCCGGACTGGGGACGTAGCCGTACTCAGCCGCAGCCATCCAAAAGATGCAGAGCGCCTCGACGACTTCCGCCTCAAGCTTGCGCGAGTGCAGCAGTACCAGGAGCGCGGCCTCGGTCTCTGCCGTCGTCCCAAGGGCGCCCAGTCGTTTTGCCAACTCCTGCATTGTCCACCATCGGGCGGCCGGTGTCGGCCATCCGAGACGAGCGATGAGAATTCGAAGGTCGTCCATCAAGCCCCCGGCACGTCCGCTGCAGCCAGCTCGATTCCCCAGCGCGGGACAGTCAGCGGGAGGGTTCGGGTGTCTTCGAGCACGCAGTCGACCATGACCTGCGCGAACACGACCGCCGCATCGATGCGCCCCTGCTTCGCGTAGAAGTACACCATGGCTTCGCCCGGCGCGAATCGCGGCCGCTCCGGCTCACCGAACATGGCATAGGCCGTTTCGGTCACGAAGTCGTCGCACCGTGTCGGGTAGTACTGGGCCACAAGGTCCAGCCGCGCGAGCGTCTTCTCTTCGCGCTCCATGTAGCCAATCCACCCGCCTCTGTTGATCTGCGCGCTGACGAGGTACTTCCAGGCCGACTTTAGGCCACTCAGCTTGCGTCGGGTGTGGAAGGCGTGGCCGGATAGGTGAAGCAGGTCCCGGCCTCGACCTCGGTCGGACAAGAGCGAAGCATCGAGCGCGTCAAGGAGCCGCTTCCCCTGGCCCTGCCCCTCCCAGTACCGATACCAAGCCAGAAGCACCGCTTCGTCGTCGTAACCACCACCAGAGAGACGATCGAGCAAGGCCTTCAGCTGCTCGGGCTCGAAGGCCGAGACGTCACCATCGAAGGGCTTTCCATCCGTACTGGAGCCTGCGTGTTCCTCGCGATCCAGAACGCCGATGTCCCACCCTCCGTGAGCGTTGAGTACCAGCAGTCGCTCGCCGGCCCCCGCGACGCCCTCATTGGCAAGCCGCTGCAGCACATCGCCAACATCCGGGTGCAGGCCCGTTCGCATCAGCGCATCAAGTGGCCAGCCGGCCTTCACGCCCTGCTCGACGTATGCACTTAGGCTGTTCTCGGCCTGAGACCACTGTCCGGCGTCGACATGCTCCTCGTACTTAACCACCAATGCGGCGGGAGCCAGCTTGGCCAGCAGCGCGTCCGCCTCGGTCAGAGCATGCCGGGTGCCGCTGCCGTCCGTGTAGTCCAGTACCGAGTGAACTTGAGAGGCCAACTGCGCCAACAGTCGTCGTGCATCCTTCGGCGCGGGTTCGACTAGGAAGCCGATCGCGTCAAGGGTGTTGTTCAGGGTCGGGTCCTTGCGATGCGAGAAACCCGTTGCCAGCTCCCAGGTCTGCCGGCAGAGTTCGCGCGCTGGCACCACCAATGTATGGGCGACCGCGATCCCGCACAGTTGCAGCGGCGTCTGCAGATGCACACTGGTCTCCTCGCGGACCTCCACATCGAACAGCGTGCGTTGGGATCGCACGAAAGCCGCTGCGGCCTCATCGGACATCTTCGTCAAGAGTCCAGCGGCGTACTGCTCACGGAAGGACGTGGCGTCGAACCATTTGAAGGCCCCCGCGGTGACCAGCGTCGCTTCCGTCAGATCGACCTCCACGGTATGGCCCAACAGGATGCTGCCGAGTCGAACGTCGCAGGCCACACGATGCAGCGCAGCCCGGAAGTCATCGGCCGCTGATTGCCAGGCGTGGCTCTGTCGGAAATGCCTGAACTCCATTGGGTCTAATATTTCAAAGACCTCGTGAAAGTCTACGAACTCTCCCCGCCACCAGTGATGGGCCACCTGGGCAGCGACGCCGGAGAGCGCGTTCAGGAAGTCTGTGACGTTCTCTCGGTCGGCATAGAGCGGCGCGCGTGCAAAGCTGAACTCGGTCTGCCCTTCCGCGGCCATGCACAGGCTCAAATGCACTGTGCTGAAGAACCAGTGGTGCACCAACCTCGCAAGGGCCAGCTTGCGCTCGCGGTAGTCGAGTCCCAGCCAGTCGACCGGGATCGAAGCGTTTAAGGTCGTCACAGCCCGCCTGTGGGCCGTCTCCACGGCTGCAACAAAGGGCGTTCTGGCGAGTGCGTTGAAGTCGGGGCGCTCGACGATGCTTGCATTAACCTGAGCCGCGGCCCGGAGGCACGCATCGCTGACCACGCGCTTGCGCCGGCCGGTGCCCATCGAAGTCGCGAGCGCCATCAGTTCGTCCAGTTGCCCCTCCGCGGCCATTAGCCGTATGCTCGGCAGCCACCCCTCTGGGTGAGTCTGTGTCACGAGCCGCTTGAGTCCCTCCGGTGTGGTCCCTATCGCGCCCAGGCGCGCAAACGCACCCGCCAGGAACTTGAAAGCATCCAAGCCGTTGCCCGTGGCGTACTCGCTTGAGAACCGACTCGCACCCCGGAAGCGTCGCAGCGCCTCCTCGCCGCATGCCTTGGCCATGACATTATCGCCGCGCGCCCGCAACGCGAGACCCAGCGCCGCCACGAGCTTGATATCCGTCTCGTGCCTGGAAGCAACAGCCTCGCGGATCACCCCATCGTCTGGCGCCAGCATCCAGGTGTAAGAGACCAACCGGGCCATGTCCTCGTCCTGCATCTGATACTGGCTGCCCTCAACCATGCGGGCCTTCAGGTGCTGGAGGCGATAGGCCTGCGCGAACTCAGCCCGGTCCAGCGCCGCGGACACGGCGTCGGTGATCAAGGTGTCGAACAGCGACTGCGGATATCCCTCTTCCAGGCGCAGCAGGATCCAGTCCCGTGTCAGGCCGGCGATCAGCTGGCTTGGATCGCCGAGCTGTGCCTGGACCGTCCAGAGCCAGTTTACCCGCAAAGCGTTTGGTGCCAACGTCTCCAGCCAGCGCGCGACCTCCGGCCTCAGCGCGGCAATGCGATCGACGTAGCCATCGGTCGAGCGCACGTACACGGCCAGGCTCTCGTGGAAGACCTTCAGCCCGGCAGCCGACGAATGCAGCAAATGCTCGACCTTTTCGATCTCGGGCGCCGCCAGCCTCATCTCGGCCGCGACCTCATCGAACGCGGTCCGCGGCCAGAAGAATGGGAAAGCGCACACCAGTCGCAGCACATCCTTCAAGCTAGGCGAAAGACGCTCCCACAGCGATCCGTAGTAGAACTTCGCGTCTTGGCTCAGATCGCCGGCAAGTTGCTCGACGTCCCATCGCGTGACCTTGCCACCTGCAAGCACCAGCGCGGAGGTCGCATAGATGACGTGCAGCGGGTGACCGTTGGTCCTGGCGCGCAGCGCTGCCGCGGCACTCTGCAACTCCTGGTCAGCGATAGCTTGGCGCGCAGCAGAAACCCCTGGGGCTTCGACCGCCTCCGGCTCTGCATGAACATCCGGCTCATCGGGCTCAAAGCCCGTGCTCAGCCGACCGGTCTGCACCGCCTGACGCAAGTACGAAAGGACGGCATCGCCGGACATGGCGGGAAGCGTCTTCCAGTTCGCCTTCGGCGCCGCAACCAACAGATCTGCCGGTAGTTGAGCGTCGTCCACCGGCTGCGTGCCTACGATGAGCACCATGTTCTCAGGACATGGCACCACCTGCGCAAAGAGGTCCTCCAGCGGTTGTTTGTCCTCGGCGTTGATGCGCCAGACGTGGTCGAGACCATCCAAGATCAGAACAAAGGGCTTGTCGAGCGTCTTGTAGTGCACCGCAGTGGCTTCCAAAAGCGCGCGCAGACCACCGGGCGGACGGGGGACGCCGGGATGAAATCGCTCGATTTGCGATCGGATCGACTCCTCGACGACGTAGCTGTGCACGCGGTCCCGGCCGCGCTCAGTTGTGGACAGGAAGTAGTGGTGGCGGACCGTCGGAATGTCTCTGTCGGCGAGTGTGTCGCACAGCGCGCTGAGGTAGGTGCTCTTGCCGCGACCAGGCGGACCGGTCAGAACGATCGCGTTGCCGGCTGAACGCAGCGCGTCTTCGACGAAAGCGTCGTGGAAGTCAGCATCGGGCACCTCATAGCCCTTGGGGACCGCAAAGTCTTCCGGCAGCGGTGCCGGCGGCGTCGCCTGGAGGATCGCGCGAAGGTCTGGCAACGTGATCCAGCCGAATGGCGGCGGAGAGTTCTTCTGAGTCGCCCAGTTCAAGGCGACGTTCTTGAGGACGGCGATGCCCTCCGGCGTGCCATGCGCGCGCAGCCGCGCATTGATCTCGTGCTCGAGGGTCTCGTAGCCCTTGTCGCTGTGCGTGATCTGCAGTCGGCCGAGAAACTCCTCACAGTCCTTCTCACCGCCGAGTTCGGCGATGAGCATCGCGCGCCTCGGTTCAGGAACCTTGGAAAAGTCAATCTTTCCCCCGGCCAGGCAGGCTTCAATCTCGGCATCCGGTCGCCGGTTTGTCAGGAGAGAGAGTTCGCCGGTGCGTGCCGGGTCCAGCAACCTGTACGCATCAAACCACTTCTTGAACATCGACCGGGACCGTTCCGTCTTGCCGGACTTCTCAAGCAGCCAATCCCAGGACAGCGGGTGTGCATTTGGGTTTGGAGTGAACTTGACCTGCTTGAGGTCATACAGCCCGTCCGTGCGTTCGACCACGATGTCGTCCAGACCCTTCGGTGCATCCGCCTCAACGTCACACTCGAACTTGACCTTTGCGTAGCGACTCGGTGAATCCAGCCAGTCGCACAACACCCGCAGCCCTTGCCAGTTCTGATAGATGTAGCCAGCGGCGGTGATCGCCGTGTTCTTGATGTTCTCAGTCATAGTTCGCAGTCCCTTACCCCGCGAGAACTTCCCGCCCAGTCGCTTCTGAGTTGGAAGCGGTCGTTGCCAGGCGAAGCCTCGAACGCCCGCTTCGGCCGAACGACGGAAGTTGGGTGTTCTTCCCTGCCCTACTTCGTTTTGACATTATCCCCCTAGCGCTCAATCTTCGACGGTGAAATGCACCGAGCCGTATTCAGGGCACCAGTCAAATCTAAGCAAAGTGAGGCGAATGAGCGCCGCCCTATAGCCTCTGGTAACGCCCAATCCCATTATTGAAGGATCTGTCTAAGGCGTCCTATTAAAGAGGACGGCTTGCCAAGGCCCTACCCAAAAAATTGCAATAGAATAGAAAGTAGTGAAGTCGGAATTTCTGAAACACAGGCCTTGTAGGGAATGAATTTCCGCAAGTTCGACAAAATGGTCCATGCCTGGTCCTGGCCAGGGGCACTGGGCATACGCAATTACGGGAGCCGGCCCATGTATTTCAATCGTTTCCACAGCATTGCCGCGGTAGTGTTGTCCAGTACGCTGGCGTTCTCTAACGCAGCCAGCGCCGCCGGCCGCACTTCCTGC
>Ga0208243_1000100_pt1 | contig 78609 bp, 92 predicted proteins | sample Subbio2Aug_QV12A_FD_184826 | JGI IMG/M metagenome (GOLD analysis project Ga0208243, IMG submission 184826) | Serpentinite rock and fluid subsurface biosphere microbial communities from McLaughlin Reserve, California, USA - CR12Aug_QV12A (SPAdes) | ecosystem: Environmental > Terrestrial > Deep... | reverse complement strand
TTTACAGTGCGTCAAAACCTACGGATGTGCTACCAATGGAAGAAACGAAAACAGAAGTTCGAATACAAAATGTCTCGGCCTCTGTTTATGTTAAACGCACAGAATATGATTTAGATCGGGATCCCGAATCTATCAGAATATTGGAGGAATTCGATGCAGCAATTGGCCACAAATTCACTAAATCCTAAGAATAATTTCAGCGAAAACCCGGAGGCATTTCTTTTGGAACATTGCGGGAATCTAGTTGCAGTTGGTGGTGGTAGTCTCGAAGAACGAATTTTATTTTTCGTTCGGAGGTTGAAAAAACTAAAAGCCTACGTTCCCCCTTTGGATTTGAACAAATTCCCAAAAGAACTTCACACTGAAAAAATTAAAACCATGTGTGGTTTTCTTCAGAAGGATGCAGCATGAATCGTCCGGCATTAAAGTATAATGGTGGGAAATTTAGACTTCGAGAATGGATACTTTCACATTTTCCAAAACATCAAGTCTATGTCGAAATGTCTTGTGGAGCGAGTAGCGTTCTTCTTTCGAAAGATCGTTCAAAAGTAGAAGTGGCCAATGATTTAGATGGGAATATCACAACATTCTTTTCCGTTTTAAGAGATGAACCCAAAAAGCTTATCAGAAAAATAAGTCTCACTCCTTATTCGGAAAAATCCCTGAAGTATGCTTTGGAAACGATTGATTCTACTGAAGATCCTATAGATCGTGCTTGGAAATTCTATACAATCTGTTGGATGTCGATGCGAGCAAATGATGTTCGAAAATCCAACATTGATTTTCGTGCAAAAGGTAATCTTGCAGAGGAAGGTGGCCACAATCCGGCACGTTTGTTTTCTAAAATCAAACACCTCTATAAAATTTCAGAAAGATTGAGAGGAGTTTTCATATTAGAAAAAAATGCTATTGAGTTGACCAAGATTTATGATTCAGAAGGCACTTTGTTTTACCTTGATTTACCTTATTTGGCAGAATCCAGAAATACAAAGAGCTTATACACCAAAGAATTTTCGCAAGTTGAACAACATGTAAGTGTACTTGAGACTTTAACAAAAATCAAAGGTATGGCTGTTGTTAGCCATTATCCTCATCCCGTTTACGACGAAATCTTTTCCGGATGGGAAGTAGTTACGAAAAGTACCTTAGCAAACTCTATGCAAAAGAGAAAAACGAGAAATTCAAATGAAAGGGTAGAGGCACTTTATTTAAGTCCCTTGGTGTCACAAAATCTTCATCCAAGTTTATTTCAGGAGATAGCAGTATGAAAGGAAAATATGCGGAGAACACAGAAGTTTCTTCGGACAGATCCAAATCCGAGATTGAGAAAACTCTTCGAAAATACGGAGCTAAAGAGTTCGTCTCAGGTTGGAATGATAACCAAGCAATGATTCTTTTTAGTATGGAAGGCAGAAAGGTTAAGTTTCTCTTACCGCTCCCGCCAAAATCAGATTTCTCAAAAACGGAAACCGGAAGGGCGCGAAAGCCAAATCAGATTGAAGAAGCTTACGAGCAAGGGATTAGACAAAGATGGCGAGCACTTAGCTTAGCCATAAAAGCCAAACTTGAGATGCTGGAATGTGGAATTGCGATATTTGATGAAGAGTTTCTTCCATACATTGTAATGCCAAATGGAAGTACAGTGGCAGAGGAAGTAATCCCGAAAGTTAAGCAAGCTTACCTAGATGGAAAGCAACCTCAGATTTTGATTGGATAGTTTTTATTTTTAAAAAAGGAGAATAAAATAAAATGAGTAATTTAAGAGTAAAATGGAATCGAGTGGTTCTATGGTTTGTATCTTTATGGGATGCAATAACTGAATTAGGAAAAGGGAAACCTAAAAAGTTGGAAACTGTAAAAGTCAGACAGGACAATACAGTAATCTATGATGCGGCAAAAGTTTTTTTAGCAAAAAAAACAAAGTTCAAAATAGGTGATATTGTTCAATGGATCCCGGAATGCAAAACTCACCAAGTCCCTTTAACTGAAGAATTTGCAGTGGTCGTTGGCTTCGATTTGCCAAAATTTCCAGAAAATCTGGAAAGAACAAATGCAATTCATCATCTTGATATCAAATTACTTGTTCAACACGACAATGGGAATTGTTATATTTTCCCCTTTGAATCTTGGAGATTTAGAAGAGTGGGATCCATTTTTCTAGATTCTGAAACAAAGAAGAAAAAATCGGGGAAGAAAGCTTCTGCTAAAAAGAAATCAGCAGTAAAGAAGCGTTCAAGAATCAATAAACTTCGAAATGATAAACCGAGAGGACTGGAAGCAATCCAGCAATTCCCTCAAGAAGAAGTAGCGGATCAGACTGTAAAACCCGCTAAAAAGAGAACTAAAAGGATCCAGGCAGAGGATTCATTAGCTGTAGCATAAACAACATTTCAAATCGGGGATTTAATCCCCGTCTTTATTGGGAATCATAGGAGAACCAAATGCAAGAAGTCGTGATCATCGAAGGAGTGGAATACATTCACTCAGTAAAATACAGAATTTTGGAACGAAAACTTCAGGAGAAAGATTTGGAAATTAAAAGACTTAATGAACTCGTTTCAATCCACACTCCATCTATTTTCGAACGTTTCCCGATCTGTACGCCGAGTTAGCAATATGAAAGAAGTTATCTTAATCTACAAGAGTCAATTGCTTATAAATTATTTGTTAGTGGGGAGCCTTTCAGCTTTAGTTTTTTTTGTCATTGGTGCTTGGGTCGGAAAGCCAACCATACTTGAATCTTCAAAAAATTCGGTCACAAAATTATGATTCTTGGATTCTCAACAGTTTTTCCATGGGGAGGGAAGGAGCCTAAATTCACTCACTTCCCGCAAAAGATTCTCGATGGCAGAAAGATCCATACTGCTCGCATTGATGAACACGATCGATGGAAGCCTGGAAGAATCATTCAGTTTTCAATTGGTGTTCGAACTCGAAACTACAAACAGTTTGCACTTGGAAGATGTAATAGAGCGTCTCATTTGATAATCGATCCAAATAAAGAAAGAGTATCCATTAGTTTTGGTGAAACCGTTTATCGTGGTGCAGGTGTCTTGGAATTTGCTAAGAATGATGGCTTTGATTCATTGGAAGATTTCTGGAGATGGTTCAACAAGCCGTTTGAGGGGAAGTTGATATACTGGACTTTATTTGAGAATGGGAGTGTGAAGGATGAATAGTCCAAATCTAAATGAAATTTATAAAGAAGTTTTATCAGCCAACTATCATGAACTTTGGGGTTTTATAAAGGAAGGTAAAACTGCAATTGTTCTGCTAGAAACTGAAGAACCATTTTTTGGTGATGAAAAGAAAAAATACGAACGAGTTGCAATACTAGGAATTTCTTCTCAAGGTTACTGTCGATTTGGAACTCCAGGAATTGGCTATGGTCCAATAAAATTTGAAGACTATAATGACTTTGAACGGCATATGATTTACTACAATTTGAAATGGGTGAAGGCATGAGTGAACTAACACCTAATCAAAGATTGATTAAAACCGCTGAAAAAATTACCGAAAGATGCTATTCCCCAGGCCACTATTTAGCATTGGTTCAAGAGTATGAAAAAAGCGAGAACCTATATCCTGCTTTGCTCTATTACGGAGATTACGAACATGAAATACCTTGGGATATTTCAGAGGAAGAAGCCAAAGCAAATCTAGAATCAAATCAGGGTATAAGTGGTACTACAATATTCGGAGTTGGATTTCATCAAGAAATTGAACAGATCGCTGGAGAACACGATTTTATTGTTAAGGTGTTTCATTTCGACAAATTTCCTAAAATAATTGAACTGTCTCCATTACCTGCTGAATTTCGTGCAAGGAAGATTTAACTACTGATGCACCGGCGTACGATAGAAATTAAAACTGCGATGCGAGAATTCATGCAATCTGAAAAGGCGCAATTTTGTATCACATGCAAGAGCGTATTGTATTTAACTCCGAGCCATTTATTCAAAAAATATGCTTTGTATAATCAAAATAACCCATGTGATAAAAACTTAATCGTTTGCCAATGCTGGAAATGCCATTCCGAGTATGAGCTCTTATGCGCAGAGGATAGAGTGAGTTATTGGATCAAAAAGGGTTTTAACGAAATAGCTGATAGAATGCAGAAGGTAATCGATGGACAATACGTGGCAAAATAAAAAAGAAATGGATGCGTTACTTGGGATAGAAGGTTCTCGAGAGGTGTATTTACAATTGGAAAAGGTATTCGAAAGAATGAGACTAACCCTTGAAGATGGTAAATTGCATTCGTCCATTGACCAGAGTATGCCACTTATTGGACTCAAAATGCAGCTCTACTTTAAAGATCCAAACGCTAACGGTCTAGTTTATCAATATTTAGTAGAAGCAAGTTTTCAGGATTTACCAAATGACAGTAAGTGAATTCAATAAAGTAGTCCCTGTCGCAGGTATGGTATTCCGAACTTATGATGGAATTGAGCGCGAATTGATAAAAATATCTGTCGATAAGGAAACCAATTCTGTAATTATCTTTTCATGGTTTTTTACAGCAACTCTTCCGGAGATAGAGGGATTCTATCCTCCGAAAGAGCTAAATCCCATTTGAGACTTAGGTAAGTTTAATTTGATATTCCGATCCCTGTAACTATTCCAACTAAGAATCCAAATCCAAGTTTTATTCCAAATGAATAAATTTTCCCAAGTGTAGTCGGATCATATTTTGCGACTTGTGTTTCGAAGCATAAATATTTTTCTCCACTCTCCTGGGAGGTGAAACAATAAGTTTCCTTTGTATTTACATACTCAGCATCTATCCTTTCCAAATTCTCTACTTCTACAGAGATCACTGCATTGCGAATACCTTCTAGTTGTTTAACTAGTCGGCCTATACAGGCAAGTCTTGCTTTTACTTCTTTAATATTCATGCATCCAACCTGAGAAGAAGGGGAGTATTCTATTTTTTTAGGCTGTGTTGAGCAGGCACAAAATAAGAATAAAAAGATTAGAAATGGTTTCATTTTCGTTTCCTATTTATATTGTTCGATCTTTCTAAAGTGCAAAAGTTTTCGTCTTCGCAATTTTCAATGATATACTTTTCTGTTCCGGATCGAATATTATCGTAAATACAAGAGTGTTGGATTCCTAGACACTCTAGAAAAGTGATATCGGGTCCATAGTTAGCCTTTTTACCTGAGTTTTGAATTACGACAGGTATCTGCTGTGAATGGAAAAGGTCTTTTAATGATTCCCTAAAAAACAGAATAGTTAAAATTCCGATCACACAGAAAATAAGGCCAGGCACATGTGCTTGAATCACAAGTCGCAATCGTTCGATTAGTTTCATTGGATTTCCTCATCGATTTGTTTAGGGACAAAACCAACTTTCTCAAACATTTTTCTAGCGAGTTTGTCATAAAGAAATTGAGAAAGAAGATAACTCAAAAATAAGAATGCACTTTGATATAGAGAAAGAGTCCAACCTGGTAGTTCAGTGCAGATAGGATCCTGTACGAATGAAAATTCAACACAGTATTGGAAGTTTTCTGGAGCTGTAATCCAATAAAGAATATTTGGAGGAATCGCAATCAAAGTTGCGATGATAAATACCATTCGCTTTTTGTGCAAGAGGACTGCTTTGATCGGAATAAATCGAAAGACAGCCTGAGATACAATAATGACTGCGCCGATGTAGATTGTCGATGTGACTGCTTGAGGGATTGCCGAAGATAAAAATTCAACCATTGTTTTTTCCTTTTTTGAGTTCTAAAATTTCTTTCTCTAATTTGAAGTTTGTTCTAATCAAAGTTTCCATGAGATCCTTCGCTTCCTGCGGAAGATTTTTGTGCAAACACAAGATCCTATATCCTTCCGCAATTGCTTCGACAGAATTCATTTTACGAGTTCCAAAGATTTTAAAAAATTCACTGGATCAACTGTCTTTGAGTTCTTCCAAACTTCAAAGTGTAAATGAGCTCCCATTGAATATCCAAAATTCCCACTTCTACCTACCTCAGTACCACCTGTGATCTCAGCGCCAACTTCGACCGATGGATCTACGTGTTTGTATTTGTATTCATTCCCTGTATGGATCCCTTTCAAAATCACATATGGAGTCCATGCGCGATCGGATGGGATTTCCTTTGCTTTGATAAGATCTACCCAGGTTCCCCCGCGTTTTGCAAATCTAACTGGATGCTTTTTGTCGGCAGCCAAAGCCTTCACAACAATCGAATCTTCCACAGCATACACCGGCCCAGAACCTCCGAAATCAGTTCCTATGTGAAACTGCCTGATTGCTTTTCCATCGATGTTCAAAGTTCGATATCCATACGGTGATGTAACTCTTTCAGAAACAATCCGAACTGGATGGAAAAAATTAGGTTCCTCGCTGGTTTCTGGAATTGGGATCTCAGATCGTAAGGTCTCAGTTTTCTTTGAGGCGATAGGGGAGTCGTTCCAGTTATTTGATTTCTTCTGTAATTTTTCGTGATTAAGAATTAATCTTAAAATTGGTAGAAGTAAATTTAGAATTTTGTTCATAAGTTATCCATTCCTGTTTTGAGTATTGATGAAATTCGGTCAGAGTATTCGATTAGCTTTTTTGAATCAAAAGTGGACTTATCAATTATGTTATCCCTGAAGAATAACCCAACAATGAGTTCCTGTGCATCATTTGTTTGTACGAGTTTAAATACACATGAAACAATTGAATTGCGTACAAATTCCCTGCGCCAGGCAGATGTTTCTCGCATAGTCGAAATATCTAAAAAATATAAATCTTCAATAATAGCATTCGCTACCCAATCAGTTTGTGAGATTAATTGGTCCCGATACTTTAAGCTTTTATCGTAAAACGGGAAAGATCCATCTGCGCAGCAATCATGTGTTAATGACCATTTTTGAACGGAAATACCGTTATTGAATTTTCCACCATTATGGAGTGAAAAGACTGCCGCTATTTCTGCATTCGAATATTCTCTGAGTGTGCTTAATTGTCCAAATACAAGTGTATCTCTAGATACGTATTCCGAAAGAGGAATCTTTTCTGATTTTAAGTTTAACCATTTTGATGTGAGATTCAATGAATACTTATTAATCAAAAATACAAGAAACCAGAAAATCATTGCAAAAATGAAAGTTATAGAGAGTAACAGAAAAAATAATTCAAAGAAATGCAAGTGAGCAAAATCCCAAAAGGTCATTTTAGTTTCCTTCCTTATGAGAACTTGAATTGAACTTGATATTCTTTATTGGCTTGTTAAATGATTGCATCCCAAGCCGCCTGAATATTGTAATTTGCCAATTGAGTTTTATTTTTCGAAGGTAATTCATCGATCAAAGTACGTGATTTACGAAAACAGGTTTCCCAAAAATTTCCAGCAGTGAGAGCGAGTTCATTCAATTGCTCTGATGTTAGTTCTCTCCATTGATTTATGCTATCTCTCCAAAAACCTGACCATGATCCTCCGAGTTCTATTTTCTTTATTGCGAGAGACATTCGAATTAAGTCCTCTTCTCGCGCTTGAAAATTGAAACTCTGAAATTGAACTCCTTGTTCGAGTTTAACAGAAAGGAAATTGAGGATTTCTGCTTTTAATATCAATCTTCGATTCTCAAGTGAGATTTCACCATCCTCAGTCTTTTCAGGTATGGTTTTTTCTCTCCAATTACCATTCTCAAATTTTTTGCCGATTGGAGGCCAAGAATCTGTGATGAACATCCCGTTTTCTGAAATTAGGAGTAAATCTGATTCAATCTCTGATTGATCAATTAGTGTGTCGTTTTTGATTAAATAATACATTTTGTCCTCTAAGCTAAATAAATTACGCCATTACCATAGAGGTATTCTACAGATTCCCTACCTCTAGCTCCTGGACCAGTTCTTGGAGTTCCATCATTAGGACTTGCAATGGGTCCTAATATTGACATATTACCACTTGGATTCCCTGCACCACCACCTCCAGTTGCCAGTGATCCACCACCTTCTAGCCAAAAGCCTGTCGCACCAGCGGATAATTGGAAAGTATGATAGTGTAATTGTCCTCTATCTCTGACACGTGAATTTGCTGGAATTTCTACTAAATCAGATCCAGAATAAAAGGTTGCTCCTGGCGTTAATAGTCCAGCTTCCCCTGTCTTTCTCCACCTAGCTTGCGTTGTATTAGGTGTTCCTCCAGAAGCCATTCGGAATGGGTATATCTCAATTGTCCCAGTTCCGGTTGATGCCAATGAAGATGTATCTTTTTCAATACAGATATATCTATTAGTAACAGATAAGGTATTTGCCAATGATGATAGGTATCGAATTCTAAACTCTTGACCTAATTTAGGAGCGTTGGTTCCGGCTCCGATATCAGAAGTAATTCTTACAATAAATGACCAAGCTGAAAATTCAGAGTCACTATCAGCACCGTCAGCATTCGTAGAAGGAGTATACGACTTGGAAAAATGGTAATCTTCCAAGAGTGCGCGGATTAAATTTCTAGCTGTGAGAGTATCCTCTAATTGTAATCGTGTTACAGTACCAGTAGTAAATCCAATAACATTGAAAATAGAAACAGAACCAATTTCCCACTTCGTATTTCTTAATTCAGGAACAAGTAGAGGCCAGTTAGAAATATTAAATGTTTGATCTAAATCTTTTCGAAACCAAGGTTCCGATGGTGAAGGACTGAATTTTCTAGAACTCCACTTTGAATCTAATAATCCAAATTGCTGTTGAAAAATAATTCCATTCTCTGCTTGGTTTACAACCGGCACTCGACCTTTTTGTCCACTATATGATGACGGAGTATCATTTAGTCCAATAAATGTTTGGTCTTCTAGTAATGCTAATGTGCCAGATTTATCTTTTGGCAAAACTACCGAATTGAGAAGCTTTTTGACTTCGATTATATTTCCGAATGCAGCATCTTTCTTGAATTCAATCCATTTGATTCGACCTGGAGTGAGAGTAGGGAAGGAGGCAGTTGTATTATAGTTTTCGTAGACTTTAATATTGTAAGACTTCCTTGTATTTACAACTTGCTGACTTACCGTGTTTGTTGATACATCAAAGAATTGTAAACTTGCAGGATCTGAATCAATGGCTTCAAGCTCAATTTCAAAAAATCCCCAAAAGCCTGCTGCTGTTGGCACGAGCGTTAATGCTTCAAGGTAATAGATGTCATCTCCAACTAGGTATGCGCCTTCTTTCGTTACGATTTCTGTTGTATCAAAACTTTCGACGTTCCCATTGAAAAATTGTTTATCTGTTGGCAAAACATCAAAGAGTTCACGAATAATCATCGAAATAGACTTTGGGTAGAGCACTAAATCATCCTCTAATCCTGGAATGTTGCCAATTGTTTTTGCATTAACCCTTTGATTAGAATTATAAATTGTTTTCTTTCTAGTGCTTGTCGTGACTGGAACAGTTACTATTGGCATATTTATTCTCCAAAATAATCTCTATCTATAAATCCATAATCTAAATACATTTGTGTCAATGTTGGGAGTTCAACTATTGTCCCAGCAAAGACTCCAATTCCAGCCGATTTCAATTCGTAAATCGATCGAAGTAATGGAAGGTTAATATCGTATAAAGTTCGAAATAATATATATAGGGCGTTATGTTGAAATGCAAAAACAGCTCCCACCATTTTGTCTGGATATGCTGGCGTATCCAAATAGCAGACATCCAAAAACCAACCCATTTGGTTTCCTTCTCTTAAGTAAACATCCGAGGTTTCAGGAATTAGCCCTTTGATGATGTTTTTAGTACCTACGATTGATAATAGCCTAGCGATGATTTTTGCTCTGTAATCGTCGTCTCCCAAACCTTCATCATTTACAATTCCAAGAAATCTACCCCAATCTCTAAGCAAGAAACCTTTCGCCCGAGTTAATGGGAATTCATCTAACAGTCTATAAATGACTCGCATATGCCATTCAATGGCATTATGAATTCCACCTTTATTGATATCATTAATATTGGAGATAGTTTGCTTTTCTGTTTTATCTGAATCGTAAAGAATTGCTTTGAAAACTTTACCAAATCGGCCAAAAAGCGATAAATAATCGAAAATCATGGCCTTGGGATCCTATTGATAGCTGAGTTGGTAATGGTGCCACCACCAGTTCCGCCGATTTTTGGGAGAGCTCCGGAAGGTACGGACACATCGGACGAAGGAGTAATGAAACGGATCCTTAAAATATCAGGGTGCGAATTTAAGGCAGCTGCTCTCATTAAATCGAGCAATACATCCGATCCATTAGAAAGTCGGTTCACGGCATTCGAGATTGATGTCTCAACAAGTGACTTAAACGTTGCATTAGAAACTGAACTTGTGAGTAGTACATCAAGTTCATAGTCTACGTTTATTGCTTGAGTTAAGATATTACCTACATAGAGTGTTGTCCCGCCTGCCCGGTATCCAAGTTCATCGGTCCCTTCAATTCCATCGATCTTGTTTCTAACGGCAGTAACAATCAATGGATCTACACTACCTGTACCATCGGAAATATAAACATTGATCCATCCAGTTTCAGGGTCGCCTGTATATGGATTGATATTTTCTGTTACGAAAGAATCGACTACACCAGGGACAGACCTTACAGCCGATCTAATACCAGATAGAGTTGAACGAGCAAGATTTGTGATGAACTCTTGCCATCTTGCCTGTCTTGACTCTTCTGTTTCTTGGTCTGTGCCACCGGTAATATTTACAGGATTAAAGATCCTATCATAAGTAAGGATCTCATTCGGATCAATAGGATTATAAATTTCACCTTTCCCTTGATCCGTGTCTATTTCTAACGGAACCAAGTTTCCTTTGGTCCCTAACTCATCTGCGATTATATCAATATCAACTGAAGTATCTCCAACGAGAAGAGTAGTTGGCTGAATAGTTTTATATGTAATTCCAAAAAGTGAAATCGCAAATATGGGGATATCTATATTTGAGGTATGGCCTGTATGATTATACCTGATATAGCCAGTTGCTTTGTTACCAGGTAGCAATCCGAAATTGAAAGAGTCATAACAAGCGTTGTCTCTTGCATATTGGTATCCGGCAAAAAATTCGGCATCACCTCTCGATAATTGTAATGCAATTGCTTCTACTAATGTTCGGATTCTCGAGCCTGGCTTCCAATTAGTAAGACGAACTCCTGCACCGACAATATAAGCCATCATATTGGAAAAGTAGGCTAAAAATGTTCGAGGTGCATACGCCGTAGACATGGGAAGTGACAAGGGAACTAATGGACTCATTTTGCAAGCATTTTTGATGTAAATGAGTTGATTTTCTGAGGGAATAGATGCTTTGTCCATTCCCCAATGGGATCTCTTGCGACGAGCGTAACAAATAACACTGGTGGCTATTCTGCAACGGGTGCATATTCAGTAGAATTTCTCTCCCGTGTAAAATATGGACCTAATATCTCTTTGGGAGAGTATTTTTTTCTACTTGGGCTATCCCGGATGGATCATACGTTCACTTATAATGTCTCTGTGACACCAACTTACAATGGTGCGCAGGTCGTTGATAATGGAAATGGAATTTCGCAAATAAGCTTGTCTGGAGAAATATACGCGCATTATACGGGGAAACCAGTTAGGAAACCGATGCCAGGTTTGGCAGGCGTAGGGAATGCACTTCTTGGAGAATTGGAAGATTTAAATCCCATAAAGAAAGCAGGATATCTAGACTTCTTTGATTTAGTATACCTTATGCAGGAAGCTCGTGATAAAGAAAAATTCAAATCTCGAGTTCCGACTTTCAGTTCCTTTTATCCAAATGCTTTTGATATATATAGTGTCGCATCTGCATTTGGTACGGAATCTTTTAACTCTGAAGATATCCAGATGGTTTTTCATGATTACGATCGTGATTCGCATTGGGAAGTCGCATTCGATAAGAATGGATTCAAAATATCACAATCAAAAGAAGATCCCCATACTTGGTATTGGAATTTAAATTTTATCGGAGTCAAAGATGAGTCTGCCCGTGGGAAGAATCGGCGTGCTCCACTCCCAGATCTTAAACAAATGGTTTCAGGTGTATTGGTTACTTTTGAAGAATTTCTTTCTGATTTATCTGGGCCACTTAGTTACCTGAAAGGGATTACTGAACTATATACCGATATTGCCAATTTAGCGGAAGGAATGAAAGATGCTCTAAAATCTTTCGAAGCAACAAACAAAGAATCTCTTCGTGCAATCTCCAAAGCAGGTGGGCCACTCAAGAAAAAGACCAATCAGTTTCAAGAATTACTAATGCAATCTCTATTCCCAAATCAAACAGTTCCTTCCATCGGAGCTCTAGATATACCTATCGTTCCAGTTAGTACAACTAGTTCCCAAGCTGAAATTGATGCTCAAGAAATCCCAAATTCAGTTTTAGACAATGTTCTGACATCTGGAGCAGTTAGTGATTTTGAAATCGAAGCAGCTGTGGATCCCGCTGTTTTATCGGTTCTAAACATTCAGATCGCACTTGGAACTATTTCAACGGTCTTGATGCTCGCAAATAATGAAAATTTGGCGCAAAATTCCTCTTACATAAAAGTAAAACCTGGAGAAACGTTAGAAATTCTTGCTAGGAAATACTTTGGTTCTCCAGATAGAATTGATTTACTCATTCAAAATGATCCGAGACTTATTGGAAAATCAAATGAAGAAATCATTGAAATGTCGATCAAAGTTCCAACGAGCGTTACTTATAATCAAAGGGATACTGGGGTTTATCTTGAAAGATATCTTTTGAATAATTTATCCAATTCAAAAACTCAGGAATTGCTCGAAGAATTTTTGTTTGGTGAAGATATAGCCCTAAAAGCAGACCGGGATATCGAAACCAAAGGTGGAGATATAAGCACGACGAAAGGTATCGATTGTTTAGTTGATGGACTCCTCGATAAAATGCGAATTCTTCCAGGTCAAATCCCAATGCATCCAGATATCGGAGCTCTTCCCAAACCTGGATCTGTGCCAGACGATTTTCTCAATTTAGTAATTCCTAAAAAAATTCTTGATGATATCCAATCTGACTTGGGTGTTCAAACCGCAGATATTGTAGAATTCTCAATTGATTCTGATGCAATCTCTTACATTGTAAAGGTTAATCCAATTGGTGATTTCAAATCCTTTAAGTTAAGAAGAGTTAGAGGCTTAATTGAGTGAAAGTTAATGCCATCAAACCAGATTTTCAAGTTTTTCTATTTGGGTTTGTGCCGAATATCGTAAGTAGGTTATCAAGAAGGCTCTCTCCAGGGGAAATCGCTGCTATGCGTTCTCCGATCGAAATTCCTGGAGAATACATTGATTCTCTTACTTATGTAGATTCCGTTGATAATGGTAACTTTACTCTAACTCTCGCAAAGGGTGCAACTGGTAATATTATTACTACCTATGCTGGGAAAGTTCGCATTCGTGAAGTTTTGCGAACCGGTGAGCTCATTGTAATTACTGAATCACAAAAAACTAAGTTTGTTGGAAGAATTAAAACAGCCAATCACGTAAGTAATGTATCTGGAGAGCAAAGTTATGTGATTTCCGGGGGAGGCATGGAAGACTGTATCCAGTCTCAAACCTTATTTATAGATTTCGACAACTCTGGCCCCAATATCGCGGGACAAACTGCTGAAAGTGTATCCAATTTGCCAATTCCTAAAATCCAAGCTGCGCTAAATATAATTTCCGAAGTGATCTCTGAATCTAAAACACCTAGTGGAATTATTGAATCACTCTCGGATGCTGCGATAAAAACACTGCTTTCCAATGGGAATTACGGAGGAGAAATATTTCGGGATCTCGTAAGCTACAAATTCGATAAACTGTCTTACACTATAGGATTCATTCACACAGTTCAATGGATCAATAATCAGAGTTTCGGGAATTCACTTTCGATTTGGTCGCTTATGGCTTCGATCGCCAAATCACCGCTATATGAACTTTTCTTTCATTACGATCAAGATTGCGCTCTTTATGCTGGCGAAACAACTCCACCAATTGAGAAAAAATCAAATGGCTTTGGCTTATTCGGATCTGATGACTATACGCCAGATCTTCCGCTTGCTAAATTAGTTTTTCGGAAAACACCATTTGATAAGTTAGAAGACGATTTCTTCCTTCCATATTTTGGGATCTCTTCAGAGGTCCCTGAATCGCAATTCAACAGTTTTGACCTCACCGAATCCCAAGAGGATATTTTCTCTGGTGTTCATGTGAATCTCGGGATCCAAGATACCATCACCGGTCTCGCTTTAAACCCAGTTACATATAATCCATCTTTACTTGCTAAATTTGGACAAAGAGTGATGCAAATTACAATGGATGGAGTAGGGATGCCTCCGGAACTACAAGCGCCAGGTTCACAATCTGGAAATATTGCGTCTCTCCTCAAGATTCAAGAGAAATTATACGAAACATTTGGAACAGGCGAAAGGATATTCACGGGTTCTTTTTCTGGATTTTATTTTCGTGGATTGTGTAAAGGACAAATCATGCGTCTTACGGATGATGATGGCTTTTCCAATTCTCTCCACAAAGAAATCAAACAATATCATCCTAATTTTTATGTGACTGGTGTTCGAGTAACCTGGCGACCTGGTTCAGGAATGGCAACTCAAGAAACAATGGTTAAATGGGGGAAACGAATCGAAAACGCGGCTTGGGAAATGGACTAGTCCCATTCTAAAGTTGAATACCAGTCTTCTAAATCCTCTTTTGATTCATGAATAGTATCTTCAACTTCAATTTCACAGCCGCAAAGTGGATGAACAGGAGCGCATAACCAATATGAGTTTTTATCTCTACCTACGTTATTTTTTCCTGGCCACACAGCGATTTTTGCTTTTGGATCTCCTTTTACAATATCTTCACCACCATAGAAACTTGAATTCTCAAAATCACTTTGACTTTTGAAAAGTCTCACCACTGTTCCCCAATGATCTGAGCAAAATTCGCATGAATGCCTAGTTTTAGTTTTAGCTTTCACAAACGAAAAACTGGTTTCATGTAAATGGTCTTTGTCTATCTCGAAGTGCTCCCAAAAATTCATTAGTAGTGTTTTAAAACCTCGGAAAGGATTGTGTTCAATTTTCCCTTAATCACAAGAAACTTGGCCGAGTTATCTGGTGTTAAGCTCGATGTCCCAGGCGCTGTACACTGAACCGTGATTTTAGTGATTTCGTCACAGATTTCTTCCAGGATTGATTTCAAAGTTTCTCCTTGTGCAGCTTTTTCCAGAGAGTTTAGGATTGGTGGAATTGTGTGATCGATTTGGACTCTGGTAGTATCTAATTTATCTTTAAAGAGAACTTTATTTTTATCCCATTTTGTTCGATGGCCAGATTCATGGCCGACGGATGTTTCTTCAGAATCGAATTGTGTAGAATGTTTGAGAAGTGAACTTTTTCCTTTTGTCTCTGCTGCGAAAGGATACACTTGGATGACTATCGGATTGTCCCTACGATTTTGGAGAAATCCAACAAGCACCATTTGTCCTTCTCTATATCCAAATTTGAATCCAGATAGAAACCCCAAAAGACCGATGTAAGGTCCTGGGAGGCGTACTTTCTTTAGAATCTGGCCATTGAAAAGACGAATGTCAGCTCGGTATTTCATGAGCCCACCACTGAGAGAATCAATTTCACCGAGTTCCAATCCATTCATTACCCCTGGCTGCGCAAGTCCTGGTGGAGCGAAAGCAACCTTTAATTGTCTTCCAAATGATGGGAATTCTGCCATGAGAAGGGACAAATTCGTGGATTTTGTAATTTGTCAACGGAAAAGAATCAAACAAGAGAGCCTCTACATTATCCAAATTGGTTGACTCATTAGTTCCTTGTATTTCAATTTTGCATACCGATGGCATTATCACCTAACGAAATCAAATCTAGAGCAATTTCATTTATTCACGACCATAAAGATGACAAATACGAAAAGGGGGAATCTCAAATATTCTGGAGAGATTTCTTTAATATATGGGGAATTAGCGCCAAAAAGGTAGGGATCTTTGAAGAGAGAGCAAAAACTTTAAAACAAACGACGGGATTTATAGACTATTTCTGGCCCAAAACAATTCTGATAGAACAGAAGAGTCGTGGTGAAGATTTAGATAAAGCGTATAAACAAGCATTAGACTACTGTTTAACCGGAGGCATCCCTGATGAAGAACTTCCAAGTTATATTTGTGTATGCGATTTTGAAAGACTTCGATTGGTAAATTTTACAGACCATAAAAAATCAATAGAATTTAAAATCACCGATCTTCTAGATCACCTTCAACGATTTAATTTTTTACTCGGATATGAACAGCGGGAATACAAAGATGAAGATCCAGTAAATATCAAAGCTGCAGAGCTCATGAAGAAATTGCATGATGAGCTAAAGAGGAATGGATTCCAGGAACATCCTCTAAAACTTATGCTTGTTCGTCTGATGTTTTGTTTCTTTGCCGATGATACTGGAATATTCAATAAAGACGATTTTCTTTTCTTCCTGAAAGAACGTACCAAGCAGGATGGTAGCGACTTAGGGCTTTGGATTGCTCAATTTTTCCAAGTACTCAATACCCCTACGGAACAAAGGCTCGCAAATCTAGATGAAGACCTTGCAAAATTCCCTTATGTCAATGGGCAATTATTTGAAGAATCAATTCCATTCGCACAATTTGATAGTGTGTTACGCGATATTTTAATTCAAACTTGCGAATTTAATTGGGCTCTTGTTAGCCCTGCTATTTTCGGAAGTTTATTCCAATCTGTAATGAATACCGCTGAAAGGAGAGAGCTTGGAGCACACTACACGAGTGAAAAGAATATATTAAAGACTATTCATGGACTTTTTCTGGATGATCTGCTGGAAGAATTTGAAACTTTAAAATCAAAGAAGAGTATTAAAGGGCTCGATGACCTATTGGCTCGGATTAGAAAAATTAAAATACTAGATCCAGCCTGCGGTTGCGGTAACTTTTTAATTTTATCCTACCGCGAACTTCGACGTCTTGAAATCAATTTATTAAAGGAAATCAGAAAACTCAAAGGACTTGGACTTGAGTTATCAATTCAAACACTTGAAAGTCTCGATGTTGATTGTTTATACGGTATTGAAATCGAAGAATTTCCTGCTCAAATTGCAAAAACGGCAATATGGATTATGGATCATTTGATGAATGTCGAAACAGGTAAAGAATTTGGAGAGTATTACGTTAGGCTCCCATTGAAGAAATCTCCAATGATTGTCTTTGGGAATGCTCTAAAATTGAAATGGGAAGAAATAATCAGCCCGAATGAAATTTCATACATTCTGGGGAATCCTCCATTTATTGGTCATCATTTACAAACAACAGCCCAGAAAGAAGAACTCAATGTAGTACTAAATGAAATTCAGGCTTCAGGTGTAATGGATTATGTTTGTGCGTGGTATATGTTGGCTGCTAGATACATTCAAAAAAATCCAAACATACTTGTTGCATTTGTTTCGACAAATTCAATAACTCAAGGCGAGCAAGTAGGAATCTTTTGGAAGCCTATGATTGAAAAATATGGGGTCTCAATTTTTTTCGCTCATAGAACCTTTAAATGGAGTAATGAGGCAAAAGGGAAAGCTGCAGTCTTTTGCGTAATAATTGGGTTTTCAAAAATAGAAAAAAGAAATAAAAGAATCTTCTTTTATGAAAATGCTAATGCTGAACCAGTTGAGAAGAATGCATCTAATATAAACCCTTATCTAAACCAAGGGAAAAATATATTTCTTGATAACAGAAGTCATCCTCTTTTTGATCATACTCCAAAAATGCTTTATGGTTCAAAACCAACTGATGATGGAAATTTTCTTTTAACAGAAGAAGAATTTAATGCTGCAATACTAGATGATAATCGAATTAAAGAATTTGTTCGCCCCTTTGTAAGCGCGAAAGAATATCTAAACGGGTTAAAAAGATATTGTATTTGGTTGGATGAAGTAGATCCATCTCAATACAAAGATATTCCATTCATTATGAAGCGAATTGAAAAGGTTCGGAAGTTCCGATTGGAGAGTAAAGCACTATCTACAAGATCTTATAAATATCATCATCTTTTTAGGCAAGTTACACAGCCGAAGTCTGACTATATTTTAGTTCCTAGACATTCTTCCGAAAATCGATTGTATGTTCCGTTTGGCTTTTTTTCAAAAAATGACATAGTTGCAGATAGTTGTTTTTCAATTCAAAATGCAAACCGTTATCATTTTGGGATAATAACTTCACTTATGCATAATGCTTGGATGCGAGTTGTATGTGGTAGAATTAAGGGAGATTATCGATATTCAAAAGATATTGTCTACAACAACTTCCCATGGCCAGAAGATCCGACTGAGAAACAAAAGGTAGAAATAGAATCATTTGCCAAATCTGTTTTGGATGCAAGAGCGCAATTCCCTGAGTCATCGCTTGCTGATCTCTACGACCCACTAACTATGCCAAAAGTTCTTAGAGATGCCCACAACAAGCTGGATAAAGCCGTGGACAAGGCTTATCGGTCGAAGCCATTTCAGTCTGAATCTGAGAGAGTAGAGTTCCTTTTTGAGCTCTACGAAAAATACACAAATACATTGACTTCGCAGATTAAAATCCCAGCTAAAAAAGGAAGAAAAAACGCAAAATAAATAATTAATTCCGAAATAGATTGGAAAAGTGATAAATTTTCTGATTTCTCCCTAAAAAGGTGTTATATATTGATAATATGAGTTAAGTGCGATTTTTTAATAAATCTAATTAAAAACTAAATATAAGCGGAAACTTTATGATAACACTAATAAGTCTATTTGAAAAATATTAATGCTCATTCAAGTCTTATATTGTAAATGTATTTGTAGGTCTTTCAAAAAATGATTACTGAAAACCATAGAAAAGAAAGCCTAAGTATATCTTATGTTCAGGCCATTGCCGGGAAAGCTGGGTTATTAATTCGCATCAATGATGCAAATTTTGACTATGGAATTGATGGTAGATTTTCCAAAGTTTTTGTTGAAGTGAATGAAAATCAAAAGAATGAAATGACTGAAATTGGATACCCCCTTTGCTTTCAACTAAAATCATCCTCAAATTATGATTTTAAAGATGACTTTGTAACGTTTACTATTGCTAGTAACGCTTTTAACAAATTTGTTGCAAATAATAACAGAAGGAGTCTCAGACAAATTTTAATCGCATTTTGCTTACCTGTAGATGAAAATAGTTGGTTAAATGTAAACGAAGATTGCTTAATCCTTAAGCGTGCGTGTTACTGGTATGATATAACAGATAAAGAAAGGAAACCAGCAGATAGTAAGGTAACTCTCAAAATCCCTCGTAAAAACTTGCTCACTGCAGAAGAACTCTCGAATCTAGTAGAAAAACTTCAACATGGTGAATTTTAGTTATGCTTAATTTTAACAATTTACCTGCGGAAAAAATCAAAACGTATCTTGAAAAGTTAGGGTGGAGAATAATTCCTCACACCAATCCTGGCATTTTCTTTTTTGAGGCACCTGAGAAATTAAATAAACCAATAAGTTTAGTCTTCCCTCGTTCTAATTCTTATGATGATTATAATGATAGAATAAATTCTGTACTTAAAACTCTCTCTATAATATACAAAAAGAGTATCGATGAGATTGCAAAGGAGATAATTGATGTTTACTTTGCAGTTTTTAAAGCCTTAATAAATAAAGGCCAAAACACTAATAAAATTCCACTGAATTTTACAAGAATAACAATCAACAACCTATATTTTCTTCTTCTATATGGGTATTCTTTTGAATTTAATCCAGTTGCTTATTTTTTGGAGGCACCTAAAAAAGCAAAAGATACTGTATCGAAACTCTCGTTCCCGCATACATTTAAAGGAAGTTTTGGCTTTTCGGTTGAACTAGGCAAAGAAGAAAGTTATCTTTTTGAAAATGATGAAATTACTATTGAAGAAAAAGTCATCGATCGTATATTCACAGGATTTCAAAATCTAACACATGCAATTAAAGAAAATAATGAAAGTATTATTGTAAACAATTATCAAAGTGGTTTTAACGCAAACATGTGCGACGCTCTTGCAAATATCGCGAGAAAATTAGATTCAAATACAATTACATTTGATGCATCATTTTTATATAAAAAACGAAATCTAAATATCATTAAACCTTATATTTTAAAATCAGAAAATTATGAAATATTAGAGCAAGCATCTATAACCTTAAAAGAACAAAACCCAATATTAGATGTGACAATCGAAGGATATGTAATTGCCACTCAAGATAAAAATAAAGATTTATTATTTAGGTCTTCCAAAGACCAGAAAAGAACAGTTACAATTTCCGGAACAATAAAAACTTCAGAGTCAAATGAAATCTCTCCGAGCAAAAATAGAAAAACAGAAATAATAATTGAATTGAACGAAATCGATTATAACTCTGCACTTGGGGCACACAAGGATTTAAAAAAGGTATCAATCAAAGGAGATCTTTATAAAAAAGCAAAATATGAACTTAGAATGCCTAAGGTAAAGCAATTCTTGATTGAATCAAATAAATAAGCAATATGTATTAATTTTAATTTAAAAAGCACATAATATAGAATAAACGCCTGGTTTGGATTTTATTGTCAGCCTCTATCGGTCTGCGACAAATAGTCTTCTGCTATTCCTTGTGCATTTTTCAAACCCTAGCGCACGTTGGGACTTATGGTAAGGCTTTCGTTTTTAATACGGTAGTTGTATGTTTGTTCTCGATTTGCTTTGACTTAATTTATTTCGTATTGATTTACAATTAGAATTGACTCATTTTTTCGCCTCACCTTAAGTTAGCTCATGAAAAATTTTCTATTCATACTTTTCTTTTTGACAATTACATTTCCTATTTTCAGTAAAGACGAAAATCCGAATGGGGCCACCGGGCATGATTTGGTCTGCAAGCAAATTAGAATTATTGCAGGTGATGACTCACCTATAGTTAAAATGCTGTCAGAGTTGACCAATCCCAATAGTGAAGGCGGAATGCTGGCAATGGCAGGGGTAGTCCGATGTGAGAATTCCACTTCAATTTGCTATGGCGCTTCTGGAAGTGCGCTTTCTTTTCACAAAAAATAATACTGAACCAAGCTCATACTGCGCAATCGTTCCCCTTACGTTAAAATACAACATCAACGAGGAGAGTTTGCAGTTCTGAGCCTCAGAGAGCAAAAACCGAATAAATTGCCACTAATTAGATAATAGGAGGAAATTGCTTCAAATTTGGAGTTAAATAATTAAAAAAATTGACGATAGTAAAGACATAATCTAAAAAGTGGTCTAAAGATTACCGTCGTTAAATAAAAAATCGGTAAATGTTTCAACTCGGGCCGACTTTCTGGGCTCTTAGACATAATTAGAAGAACGAATTACAAGTAAGGCAATAAAAAAATGGATCAGGAGTTTACGGATTTAGTCGTAAAAAATGCGAAATCAATAGCGGTTTCTCATTTATGGGCTTTTTACAGGGACAAAGATGATTCGCAATTTTCTAGAAACCCAAGCTTAGACTATCATTTACATTTCATTTCGTTTGATGATGACAATGAAAATATTGGATTTTTATGTCTGGATACAGGAGATTTCCTTTTTTCGGACAGGGCGACTTTTGGGAATAGCACCCATAGAGTATTGAAAACGGAATTGATTCACACCTTCATAGACAATTTAACAAATTATTTAAGTGTTCAAGGAAAAGACAAAGACCTAGTGGAGCAAATTGTATTAAACAAATGCCCTCAAGTTATTTGGGATAAATTCAATGAAATAAAGAATGCAACTTTCTTTAAAAGCATAACTGGATTAGCGAATTACCTCGATACCCGAAAAGTGGTTACGGGTAAAACTCATGATATTCATTCTCAACCGGAAACTTACAAGAATTTTGAGTATGAAATCTTGGAGGAACGAGGTTTACAGACAGTAAACTAAAATGTTATTTCAAGACGCTCTAAAAGAAATAGTTGAATATGCGAATAGCAAAGGTGTAACCATATTAAATAAAGAACAATGGACGATTTTCCAGATACAAAGAAATGGTATCTTGATTGAATTACTGAAAATTCCAAGAAGAGAAAATACAAATACAAAGATTCATAAAAGTTTTCTCTCTCAATGGAAATCTAAAATCGATGACTGCGAAAAAGTTTTCATAGAATTTGCCCAGACCCAAAAACCTTGACAAGCATTACCGCCTACGTCTAGATTAGGCAATGATCAGAATAGTTTTCCTTTCTTTAATTTTAACTTTCTCCCTCTCCGCCAAAACCCTGGATAACAAAGCGTTTTGCGAAGTGATAGCGCAGGGGAAGGAAGCAGCTGACCTGAAACAAAAAGGGCTCACTGTGAAAGGGGAACGACTGCAAGGTGAAGTCGAAACAAAACTTAAAACTTTTATTACTATTGGAACGCAAATCATACCAGACGAAAATTTGAGAGTCATAAAGAGAAGGGGAAGACTTCCTGAATATGTGATTCAGTGCTTGGATATTAAATTTACAGATGAAATGAAAAATGAATTTGCCAGCGAAAAGAAATATTATAAGAATGCTGGATCTTTTTCTATATGTTACCAAGGCGATAAGAATAGATGCCCTAAACACCAGCTAACTAATTTGGCATTATATGAAAAGCTTGAAGATGAAACACATGGGAAAGGAGATTTCTCTATTAATGGGACTTTTCAAATTCCGAAACCTAGATTCGATGATCTATATTTTTATGATAGTTTTGACGGATTACGAGTAACTGCAAAAATTAATAATTTAGAATCTGTTTTCAAAATTGACGAAAACTGATTATTGAAATTTGACCTATAAATTTATTCCAATCTTTGCAGCCTTGGCTTTTATGCTTTTATACTGCTCGTCGAGATGATCAGCCATTTTCATCATACCATCAAATATTTTATTTTGAATTTGGTTTGCTTTATCGAAAACATCTGTGATGGCCATTTCATCAAGTTTATTTGCGTGTGAAATATGAGTTTGGCCATTATACCCACTAACTCGATCTGCAGCTATTGCACCCTCATTTGCAATATTAGAAGTGGACTGGCTGACATCGAGTATATCTTTTCCTAATTGAACAGAATTCTGTCCTTCGGTAGCTGTGATTACCCCTTGCTTTTTTAGCCAAATAGCTTTTGTTTTTGGATCCATTCCTTGTGTCATTTGATTAATAGCTGCAGTATTTGCACGGGAGCCCATACCTTCCTCTGCTGCTGCCATTGCTGCTAAATAATCCCCGCCATTCTGTTGCATATGGTGAGCAACTAACATTGAATTCATTTGCCCTCCATCTTTCGTCATGTTTTCGTTCATAGCATTATATACAGAACTTATTCGATTATCTCTTACACCTGCATCCTTTAAATTGGAAAGAGATCCGGCAACCTGCTCCGCAGATTGAATTCCCATCCCTGAATTATAGGCATTTTCAGAAATTCCCGATACCTGTTGTAGAAACTCAGCTTGTCTTAGTCCTCCAAATCCAGAACGGATTCCATCGGCCATAATTTTTTTAAGTGCAGATTCATTCTCCTGAAATCCACCGAATTTATTTAATTTCGCAAACATCTCTGCTCCGGCAGTTCCGCCGATCCCTTGAGTTACGCCAAACTGTGCTCCCAATAAACTACCAGAGTTCTCTAAGTTGTGTCCTCTGGCATCGCCTCCAAGAACTCTTGCTCTTGCAATTGACATTTGTGCGACTTCTGGGTTCCGCATCAAACCTCCACCCCCAGTAGCAATACCCCCATATGCTGCATTTGTTCCTTCTTGTGCTTGTTTGACTTGTTGGTTCATACCTGCCATAGTTGAGATAGTATTCAACGTGAAACCGGCAAGCGCACCAACCCCCATTAAAGCTGGTGCGACAATCCCTGCAACTCGACCCATTGTTTTAGTTTGAGTATTTTCACCTTCAGGTACATTCGGAGAAGACCCTGTTCCACCACCTCGACCAGGTATTCCGACACCTCCACCAAATGCACCAGATCCACCAAAGCCTCCTTTCAAGTATAGATTCATAATCCTTGCTTCTTTAACTTCAAGAATGTTGTATTTCGATTTGGCGTTAGGTGATGGTGCTCCGACTCCTAACCCATGACCATTATCTTCTGAGTTTCCATCATCCTTATCGGATTTCCCTGTTTTGATTTTATATTTATCCCATTCATTCTTAGTTGTGTCTTTGATTTTTCTGGCTGATTGAATTTTCCGATTGATAATACCTGAGAATCGACCTGATCGCAATTCTGAAGAATCTTGGTCAAGAGGACTTGCGTCTGCACCGGCCTGATATCCCTCTCCAAGCGATTGGGTTCGTTTTTGGTTTTCAGTAAGTTCCTTTTTCTTTGGTTTCTCACCTCCGCCAGAACTTCCGCCTGTCTTCCTATTTCCACTTCCTGAACCTCCACCAGCACCTTTTTGGCGTTTGGAAATTTCAGAGACTATTTCTGGTCCTAATTTTTGCGCTAGTTTCGATGCGATACTGTCTATATCAATGAGTACTTCAGCCATGGCTTATTCACCTATCAGTTGTTTTAGTTCTGCGATCTCGCTCGCCCGTTTGGATCGAGCAATCCGTTCTTGGTCTGCTTTTGGAAGCTGGCTTATACCCTTATCTATCCAATGAGATAAGGGCCGCTTCTCGAGTTCTTCGATTTTTGTTTTTGTGCCCATATACTTTTGAATTTGTTCAAAGTCGGGACGAACGGATTCCGCAAGGAATATTGCAAGTTTTTCCTCTGTTTGGAAATCCTCGCTAGTCTGGTACCCTCTCGGCAATATCCGGAACTCTTTTAGAAGATACAGATTTAGTAGACTGTCTAGGTTGTTTTCCAGAAGCCTTTGAAGATACAACGGTTCGGTTATTTTTTTTTAGACCCGCTTGGTAGGCCTTTTCTAGCTTCGAATACTCTTTCCAAACAGAAACTGTAAAATTTTCATCGGGAATATCCGCAAAATCTAAGCCTTCTAATTCTGAAGGTCTATCAGAAATTGTATAGTTCAAAGTCACAAAAACATATTCCGATGTATAAGTTTGGTTTGGGATTGAATCGAGTGAAACACCACCTAATCTACGTGAAATGAGGATGTCTATATTACGTCGATCTGAAGGAAGAGGGAATCTTCCTCCGAATTTATGACCATCAACTTCAAATTGGAATTCTCTTTCGACCCCAGGAAATAGACCCATACCTAGTTATCACCTTCCATGTGTTGAATTCGAATTATCTTAAAGGAAACATTTCTAACACTTGGTTGTGTAGTTGAAATATTTGTTCTGCGAGTATTGAGTTTTGCTACGCAACGCATAATTCGTTTCCCGGTACTTTTTTCCCTAAATTCCCACAAATTCCCTTTTTTAGTTAAGATATTAGTTAAATCAGGGAGAGACTTTACAATAGAGCCAGGATCTTTTTCATCCGTGATAACCCACATTTTTCCAGAAAATGAGCCATCAAAGAATAATGCTTTTGTATCCTTCGGGAAAAAATCACCAATTGCACGAATGTCAGTTTGGTTATAGTTTTCATCGACATCTATATCATCCACATAAGCAGCAAGTTTTCCATCTATGTAGACTTGAGCATTGGATCCAACTAGGATCGAAGTATCTGGTATGTCACCAATTGAGATATCTGGCATGGCTTATGCACTTCCTTTGAGAGTATCAAGAGATAGAATGTAGAAAATGAAATTTATGGGAGAAGTAACGATACCATCTAACTTTCGGAAAAACCATGTGTCTCCATCAACTTCAATAATGAAGTCCCGAAGAAAAGCATCTACACCAAGTTTTGAGGATCCGACCAAGTATCCTTTCTCGACAAATGATTGAAGCCTTTGTTCGACATAGCCTTGGACATCTGCAACTGTCACACCTTGGACTTTGGCATTTTCATCTACCGTGGAACGACCGATAAATCGAGAATTGAATCCTTGTCTTAGCTCACGTACCATTGTAAGGGCAACCGCAACACTGTTTTTCTCATTAAGTACCAGGTTATCTTTTCTTTCCGTTGTAACGGAGCGTTCGATGATCATTGCACCATTCTCAGGATTTTTAGTTAGTACTAATGCTCCATCCCGAATTGACGCATCACGAACAGAATCGATGAGGTTTTCAGCACTTTTTAGGATATTGAGTGCTTTCCAGGTTGGGGAATGTCTAGGAGAGTTTGCAGCGGAAATTGCATTATCTAAAACAGAAAGCATATAACCAGGATAAGTTTTCTGATTTCCTGCAAGATCGAATGCCACAAATTTCTCAAGTCCGTAGTTCATCCAATAAACGCCCAAAGTGCGAGCTTCTTCACGCCTTGCGTCAACAGATAACGACAAATCTCCACCACAACCACCAATCGTTTCCTTCCCTCCATCCGGAGAAATCATATCGTAGCAAGCGGTTTTAAAATGCACTTTGTCAGATAAGGAGGATGCGAGAATATTACGATACATTGCAGGAATTTTCTTTGCAAATGTAATCGCATCTTTAACAGCAGTAACTCCTTCCGTACCTGTTGTACCACCAGTGGTTAGGTAAGTGAATATTGTATTGTTTGCAAAAGGTTTTTTAACGGTCGCGGCCGTTGTAAATACTGCAAATCCTGTAGACTCAATCCAATTCTTCTCAGCAAACAAATCAGCATAGGCAGTCGCAATAGCAGGACTTTTTACTGAAATTGCATCCTCTGTTTCAACATGATCCAAATTGGACATCAAAAATGTTGCATTGGACATCATTGACGCAGTGTAAAATGGGATAGAATTGATATAATCCACAGCTTCAATAGCTGTAGGATAGTCAGCAAATGGAACAGAAAGTGAAAGTGATCCATCATTTTGACCTGCCAAGGTTACAATTAGAGCGGTTCCATTAACGGAAAGAATCGCAGAAGTCGCATCTCCGGAATAAGATATGGTTAAAACTTTTTGTTCAAGAGCAGGGGAGGTGAGAATACCTTCGTTATCACCAATCTCAATTTGTTTCGTCGCTACCGTTTTACGGAATCGAACTTTTTTCCCTTTCGGTCCAGGGATAGGGAAGGTAAGAGTATGAGATTGCCCTGATTTTAATGAAGGAATGGATGCACTTGCAGCCACATTTGCTCTTGTATTGAGTGCTATGAATCGTTGTGGTCCAGGCGCAAAATCATCTTCGCTAGATGGAGTATCTGCAAGCATAATCGCTTCCAAAAGTTCGCCACCACCTAGAACTTTTTTCGCCTCATCGAACGAGTAAAAAATATAATATCTTTCGTCATCTGGTAAATTTGTATCATTACAATTTACACCATTGTCGGCTTGCCCAATAATTAATTGAGTGAATAGATCAACAGAATCGCCAGGGATTTGATCCTTAGCACGAAATTTTCCTCTCGAACCTGGTCGAACGTAAGAACGTCCCTCGAATGCTTTTCCTAAAACGCCCATTTACTTTTTCACTCCCCAAAATTCCTGAAATGCTTTCTCGTAATCATCTTTGGCCTTCAAACCGTTAAACTTTCCATGGTTCTTTACCAAAAACTCCCGGAATACTTGCGCCATAGAATAACGGGCAAGTTCAGGTTTGGACTCAATGAATTTTGCAGTTGGATCCTTTACCAATTCTTTGTTAGGTGAAGAATCCACGACTTTTGTAGCTTTTTGCTTTGTTTCGACGTTAGAATCTTGAGTCCCTTGCATGGGAAGTGACAAAGGAACTAGACTCCAAAATTATCAACTAAATTTTTGATTTTAGAGGATGAAAATTCATGTTTCCGTTTGATTTTCCTAACTTTTCTTTACCAGGAAGAGTGCCAACTCCATCAAAGTAAACATCAGCTTTTTCAATGAGAGTTCCTTCAGTAAACCTAAACTCTCTTTTGATTTGCCTTACTGATAACATTACTTCGAAACCCCATGCGCCTCTTCCGATTTGAGGAGCTTCTACGTTAAGAGCAGGTTTACCTTCAAGACTTACTGAAGCCTTAAATTTCTTTTGTATGTTGTGTTTGAGAAAAGGAAGGACAGACATTGTCGCCTTATATAATTCTTGGGCAGTTTTCCTTCCATTATTGCCGCTTCCTCCCCAACCAGATATGTTTACATTTGAAACGATATGTGAGGTGTAAGATTCCACTATACCAAAGTTAGTTGATTTTAGAATCTTATCAAATTGTTTGTATCCAAAATGTTCGTATTCAGAATCTTTTTTATTTTTATATGCGATAATTTTGTTTTTTATCTGAGAATCAAAAGGGAAAATTCTGTAATTCCCACCTAAATCATCGGAAGGTTCATCATCTGACCATTCCACTCCAACTTTTGGGAAAAATGAATCAGAATCTTTGGCCCCTTCCCCGGAAGGGACAGAAGCGATTGAATACAGCGGATGACCCGGGTGAACAATTTTATCACAAGAAATGCCCCTATCTCCCAAACCAGTCTCTAAGTATAGTGCTTTCAATTCTTGAATAATTCGAAATTCAGGATCCAATTGCCACATTGATAATATCATTTCCGTTTTTCCTTTTGAGCCTTTATTCTATTCTCTTGAAGATCGATGATAATAGCCTCGGCAAGTGCCTTGAGAAAGGGTTCGCTCGTAAGCATCTGATCTGCAACCTTTTGCATTTTGGAAGAAAATTTCTGTCCCTTGATTTCAGGATACGGCTTCCATTGTGAATCCGAAGTCACCATTATCAAATTATGATTTGAACTACTGCTTCCACCTCTCTCTTGAGTTTGAGAAAATTGGAATGTTTTAGTTCCTTTCTTTTTGTCTGTTAGCTTGGTATAGCTATATCTATTCCGAGTTACAAATCCGCCATTTGGAGACTCTTCCTTGTGACTCCCAATAATTTTCATGACTACGTCCGCTTGGCTTTCGTTAGATGCCATGGGAACAATTAAATATTTTTTCCCACCTTTAGAAATTCTGACTTTCTTTGAATTATTCAACAGGCTTTGAACAATGTCAAAAGCACCTCTACCGTTCTCGGCAATTTTTTCAACATCGTAGTTCCCAGTTCCTTTTGAATAAAATATTTTATATCCAATACCTTGTTGTTCGATTTGTATCTGACCTCTACTAAGATACTGAACTCCCCACCAACCTAATCCTCCTGCTTTAACTCCAAGTTTCGCTCGTTCGCCTGCCATGAAGAGCCATCGAGACTGGATTTTTTCCGCAGCTTCTCGGAGAACTGAAAAATACCGAGGGAAATTTTCAGGTCTCTTTTTGATCTGCGATAACACATTGGAAATACTCACTTTAACAAACCTGATTTTTATTTTTCAGAGCATTGAGGAAAGTTCCAATCGAGCTTTTGAATGCGAACATATCCGGGGTTTGGGAATCTGCTTTTATTTCGCCGAATTTCTTTTTCAATGAATCTCTAAAAGCAGCAATATTATTGAGTGCATCAGATAGCCTTGCAAGTTCTGTTTCCAGTGCACTCTCACCTTTCGTTGCAATTATTGAAGCAGCTAGTTCTTTCGCTCTTCCTTCATTGAGATCCGTAATTGTATCACCAAGGAATTTCTGAATAGGTTTTTGAATTGCCGTTAGTAAGTTTTCGAAGCCTGCCGAATTTGCCTTCGCATTGTCCTCGCCACCTGCAAATTTCACAGCCTCCTGTTCTACGTCAGATCTACCGGCAGAGTCCACGTTCCCGAAAGAAAAATTCTGTGCTTTGAGACTATCAATATACGACTTAACTTGGTTAGGTGAAATTCCTTTGCCTTTGTTTTGATTGTACCATGAGAACGCCTTTCTTTGGATAGTAGGTGAGGGCTTTCCTCCTTCATCGATCCCGTTTTTTGCGATAACGATTGCCAATGACTCAGGAATCGATTCCCTTTTCTCTTTGGATCCATCGTTTGCTTTATCCGATGTACGGATGTTCTTTTTTGCATCGGTTCGTAGAAGGTCTTTAAGTTCTGGAATTAAATTGTTGAGTGCAATGGTTCCTTTGACATATTCCGTAGACTCTCCTGTTCTTTCTGAAATTTCTTGTACAGACTTTCCTTGCTCTATAAGTTTCGCGTAGGCTTTTGCATCATCCAACCGCTCCACTTCACGCTTGTTTTTGTTCGCTGAGACCTGAGCGAGTAAACGATCAGATTCAGAATTGTATTTTTCCTCAATTACATAGATTGGGGTATCTTTTGGAAGTTTTGCTTCCGAAATAAGTTCTTTTACGGCTGTGAAACGATGATGCCCATCGACGACTGTCATTTGACCGTTTTTATCTCTATCAACTTTAATTGGAGAACCAGGATCGAATCCTTTGGCAAGAATTGATGATTTGATTCCTTCAATAACTTTTCGATTATAATTTTTTTCGTCAGTGTATTGCTCAATTGTAGAGATATCTGAAGCAGGAACTTCTTGTAATTTATTTGAAGTCTTCCCGGACACAGATTGTCGATAGACATGTTTGTCTCCAGAAATGCGAAGTGCTTGCGATCTTAGCTTAGGGCTTTTTTTTTTAATTTCAGAAATTGCTTTTATTGCACCATCTTTCTTAGCATTATCATTCCCTTTCATTGCTTTGGAACGTGCATCAGGATCGAGTGCTTGTTTTTCTTTGACGTAATTCGAAATTGCTTTCTTGTCTACGTTCCCTTTAGCATCAACTGGAAATGTGTCAGGTGCATCTACCTTGTATAAAGCTTCAAATGCGACTTTCTCTAGATCGCTAAGTGTTTTGAAACCATCACGCACCTGTTTTTCTTTCATTGCAGATCTTAATTCAGAACGGGCTTTTTCAATTTCCGTCCTAAACTCATCCTCACTGAGGCTTTTATCCTTCCGAATGGTATCAATTTTATTCCAGGATTGAGCAATTTTAGCTTCAATCGGGTCCTGCTCGTTGACTAATTTGGATAGTTCCTTAGTATCAGTTTGGGATTTAGGTAAGCTGGAATTCTTTTTCAAACTATCCAGCAATTTACCCAATTCATCTTTTTTGGATTTTGGGATTTCGCTCCAATTGGAAATACCTTGCTCTCCGAGACTTTCAATAGAGAGCTTTGCCTGTGACAAAACTTGTTTTGGATCTTTTTCGGAATAAAATTTTTCAGTTCCCGTTCCTTGAGACCAAATCCATTTATCTTCAGTAGGTTTATAATAAAAACTCACTTCCTTGCCACTTTGTGAAAGGTATTTGTATTTTGTTGCGTTTTCTACTTCTGAAATTTGCTCTTTGGTGAATCCAAGTTTCTCCAAATTATTTACAATTTCTTGAGAGGATCCTTCCCCATGTTTCTCTTTTGAATCAGTATACTTACTTGCAATGAATTGCATGAGCTTCAGATTCCATTTTTTCCCATCCTGAAATTTATCTGCCTGCTCTTTGACCTTTTCCTTTGGAGTTTTTTCCTGTTTCTCTTTGGTGACGACATCGATGTCGTCACCAATCTCTTCTTTTGGTTCAGCAGTTTCTTTTGTAGTCTCGTTTTTTTTTGCCTTAAATTTTGTATCCCATTTGGTTTTGTTTGCTAAATATTCTGCTAGGTGAGAGGAGAAATCCTGTTTTGAGACGGGTCCAACTTCCTTAGTTATTGCATCCAAGTTCTCTTTGTATTCCGATTCAATCTTTGCATTGATTTCCGTCGGCTTGACTCCGAAAAAACTTGCAACCTTGCTCCAAATAGAAGGCTCTTTCTGGCCTTCCTTTTTCGGTTCTTGTTTTTTGTGATCTCGATCATACGCTTCTTTTGTGTACCAATAACGATAACCACCTTTCGCTCTTGGTTCTCGCTTGTAGTATTTTACATTCGTTCCCTGTGAGCCTTTGCTCGCTTTAAGGAAATTTAATATGATTGCAAGATTTTGATTCATGGGGAAGGACAAAGGAATGGATCCCAATGAAAGTCAATTCTTTTCAGGAGAGACCATAGCGGAAAAAGTTCGCTATGGTCATTGGCCAGGTAATTCCGCGCCATGCCTTACAAGAGAAGCAATGTCATCCTTAGTCATAGATTTATCACTTTGTAAGAGTTGAGCGACTCGGTAAATCGTGCCCTTGACTTCTAATTTTCGAAGTGCATTGGCGTTTCCATGCTTCTCTGCCATCGCTATTTGAACATCAATTAGAGAAACGTTTTTCTGTAGCTTCTTAGAATCGAGAAGGGAAGCATCCCTTACATTTTCAAAAATTTGTGCATCTGTTAAGGTTTCGGGTTTATTGATTTTCCCAAGTCGTTCCGAATCGGATTTGAACTCTCGCATTACTTCATGGTAAATATCATCTCTTTCTTTCTTGAGTTCGCTACTAAGATGGCCGAGTTTAAGATGTTTTTTCCTGTTTTCCTTTAGTGCAAACAAATACTTTTTGTTTTTTAGTTTGTTTGCATAAACCATAATCGCTTCTGTTGCAAGATTTTTGTTCTCTAAGTCATCCACTCTTTTCTGTTCTTTCGAAGTGAGTTTAAGTTTGGCTTCCGATTTTATTTTTTTAACTGTCCCTTTAAGTTGACCTTTGGATGACATTAGGTTATTCAATTTTTCAGAAGCTTGGATTTTGGCTTCACCGGTTTTTTCTGAACTATTCTGATTGGTTTTGATTAAATCGATGGATTTGATTGCATCGGGAATTTTCCCTTGTTTTAATGTATTTGCGGTCTTCTCCAACTGATTACCAATTTTCTCTCCTTTCTTCATCCCTTTAGAAAGAGAATCAATAGCACTCACTCTTTCCTTATATTTTGGATATTTTTCAAGAAGGGCGGGGTATTCTCGTAAAACTTTTACAGGAATTTTAATCCCATTTTGCATGGCTTTTTCAGTAGCTTGCGAATGTTCTTCTTTGGACATACCTGCTTTTTTTGAAGTTGTTTGATGTGCAGCCTTGTTCTCGCTCTCACCAATCATTCGCCATCCATTTGATTCTTTCCGATATTTATTCCCATCAGACCATGTTCTAATTTCCCCAACCTGAGCGAGTTTTCCTTTAATGAAGGGGAACAATTTATCAATGAAATGCTTTTTACTTGATTTTGCAAAAGCTAGATCTGCGGCCAAAAACAGAAAAATACTTCCTGAAGGAAGCATAACTTTTAGATGACCATCAATCTTATCCAAAACTTTCGCTAGGTGGCCTCGATTTACGCGCCCATCTATTGGTCTCTCAATCCTAACGATATCACCTGGTTCGGCATTTTTAATATCAAATGCCTCGTTTCTCTTCTCTGGCTTCATTTTAGAAATTCTCTGTTTGTTTCTCTCTTTAGCAAGTTGCTCAAACTCCTTCCATCTTTCAAGTGCCTCAACAGCTTTCTGTTCGTAAGTTTTATTTTGACTAGAATTTGAATCTACATTTGATTTTCGTTTATCATTTGAGTCTTGAGAAGGATTACTGGTCTGCTTGTTACCGGATACTTCTACCCATCCATTGTCGGTTTTACGATGCTGCTTCCCATCGGCCCAAGTACGAGTTTCACCTACTTGGGCTTTATTACTTTTTACGAAGAAGTTTTTTAATGAGGATTTAATAATCACTGCTTTTGCTTTCTTGGTGGTATCTGCTTTCTCTAACCATGTTCTAAATTGATCCACAGTCATGGACTTGATATCGCCTAATCCTTTCCAACCAGGAGAATAGTTTGCTAAATATCCTTCTTTTGCTTCTTCGAAAGAATCGAATCCAAGCATGACTTTATGCTCATCGAAAATTCCGGATGAAGGCTTGATTTGATTGATTATGAAAACTAGTTCCGATTTTATATTTGGACCAATAAAGCAATCGATATGATCACCGTCTTTTCCAAGAGTCCTTTTGAAATAGCCATAATGGTGAACCATTTTATTTTTCCATTCTTTGCCATTGGAATCTTTTCCACATCTATACGTTCCCTCGGGATTTTCGATGGAAATATCGAATCCTTGAACTTTGACGTGAGCTTTTTTATAGTTCCCTGCTTGTTTTTGAGAATGAGTAGGATTGGAATTATAATCTTCTTTTGAAATTTTAAGACGAGATTTTTGGAAAAATTTTCCTTTGAGAGATTTTATATATTCTTTGAAGTTTTTGCCTCGGATAGATTTGGAAAAAGGATCTTTCTGAAGCGCTGCTCCCCCAGTCAAATTTCCTATGTCTGTATTACCTTGGCTATTTGCAGTGAGCATTTTATATTGCAAAGACAGGATGTTTAGTCCTGCCTTATAATTTCAAACCTATACGAGTGTAGTAGGTAAGTTCTTAATTAAATAGAATCTCTTTGGTTGTAAAACCGCAAGACCACCATACCATTCAACCATACCCGCTAGTTTTCTTTGATAAACTGCGTTCGGTGAGAACTTGGTTTGTAACAAAGGCAACATACGCAACATTTGGTAGGTTCGCTTCTGGTCGAGAGCAGATCTTGAATTGAAATCACCCACAACACCTTCTGTGCAACCTGGACGCCAAGCATTGAGATCAACATACACGGTGGTAGGGTTTGCAGATTTCACGATTCTTTCGGTCAATCGGAAGTCTCCAGAACCAGGTGATGTCTCACGGAAAATTTGGAAATAAGTAGCCGCATACCCACTTCCCGCAGGTGTAATTGTTACTGTGATTGATTTACCCGCGCTCATTACACCAGAAGTTACAATCGCACTTGGAGCAGAACGTCCAGATTTGTTACAAGCAACCACTCGATAACTTACACCAGCATCAACACCAGAAGAATTTTTGGTATCTTTAGGAAGCCACTCAGAACCTAAAACTGGGCCACCGGATACTGCTAACGCAATGCTCGGTGCATCAGGAGCTAGAGAATTTGTTTTCCCAGATACTTTGTTACCATTGGCATCTCTATAAGTTGGCAATTCAACTAGATGACGGTTCATCCAAAGATCAGTTTTAAATTCCAGCCTCTTATCTTTAAGTGGAGCACCAACTAAACCTGGGATATTGTATCCAATGTCTGCCATAGATCCGTTATTCGGTTGGGTAAAAAATTCTTTGGATTCAGTGTAGTATGTATCCAATACGTTTTTAACGCCATCATGGAGCCAAAATTCGTTTACCATACCGAAGTTTGTTCTGATATTCACAGCCAATTCTTTAATGATTTTAATTTCCGGAAAACCACCGCGAGCATCATAAACTTGGCCAGCATTCTTAAGTTCAGTTACAAAACCATCGAATTCAAGTGGATTGATAGCCTTCTCAGCATACCATGCACCATAAGCAAGAGTTTGCATAATTCGGTTAATCGCACCTTGAACTTGGATCGCTTCTGGATCATAAGAACCTGTGTCTTGGATGTCCAAAACCTTAGATACTGCATATCCTTCCGCGAGGAAAGAAACCGTTTTTGAGATTCTCTTGATGGAAACATCTTTGAATTCTGCGTCGTCGACTTCACCTACGAATGAGAAATCGCCATTGCCACCCCAATCGAGAATTTGACCAAACACGTTTAGAGTCGATTTGGTATCTCGATAGAACATAGTATTCAAGAAGTTATATTCGTCTGAATCCTGTGCTAAGAGAACCATCTCTTCGTCCAAATTGTGCATAGTAGTTGCAGCACCATTTGTGAGAGCAGTAACGTCGGTAATACCGTCGCTATTTGCGTTAAATGACTTCATGAAGTTTCTGATTTCTTCTAGCGAACCGAATGACGGGGTTAATAACCCGAGCATAACAGTCTCAGTGCCTCCAAGATGGAGGAGGCCAATGCAGAAGAGAATTGTTGAAACAACACCAATCAAAGTGAATTTTAAGTTGAGTTTCATTAGTTTCCCCCTTTGGATGAACTTTTTAAAAATTCCACAACAGCCTCAGTTTGACGTCCGGACGATTTGAACGTCTGCAAGTCACCGAGAGCTAATTTTTTATCCTGGACACCTTTGGAAATAAGCTGGATAATTTCAGCTCTTCCATATTGTGCAGGGATCCCGGAAGTATCAAGAACCGGTTTCTTTGAATCTACCGGTTGTTTTAATACTTTCCCGAGTTCTGATTTTAAGAATGCGATTTCCTTTTTGATTTCTTGGTTTTCTTTTGCGAATACAGCATTCTCTTCAATTAAGGAAGCGATCGCCATTTCATGCGTTTCTGCGCTTTTAACAGCCATTGCTGTTGATTTTGCAAAAGCCACAAAGTCTGGGTCCATCGCCTTGTTCCCACCTTTCTGGATATCACTTTCTGGATCTGAGCCAGGTGCTGGTTCTTCACCACCTTCATCACTCAACCCTTCAGAGATAATTCCCCAAATTTCCGCGCTGTCTTCTTCGGAAATTCCATTCGTTTTACAGTAAGCCTTGATAGCCGATTCTTCGACTGCAACCTCACCTGATTCAATCGCTGACTTCAATTTATCTAAAAATTCATCAGAGATACCTTCACCAGCTCCTGTTCCACCATCGTCAGCACTAGGAGGTGGCGGTGTATCCTCTGCTCCTGTACTGGATTTGGTAAACGAGGAGACAAGTCCCATAAACTGTTTCTGCCAATCCTTATTCATTTCAGACCTCCATAGCCTGTAGTAGTTTAATTGCGTATTGTTTTGCCTTCTCTACCGATAGACCATGATTTTTAACAAATTCAAAAATCGCTTGGTAATCTTTTGGGAGAAGACCAGAATCGATTGCACCAACTAGTCTGTTTGCAACCCACTGATTGTAATCAGGAGAAGAAGAAATGAATTCTAACACTGAACCGACTGGATCAATATTAAACTTGGTTGGTACTGGCTCATCTTCTTCCTTCCATCCGAGTTCAGATGCGAGATGAGACTTTAAGAGTAATGCTTGGGTTTCATCATTGATTGCCTCACCTGGAGGGCAAATGGCTATATGAGTTAGCCTTGCACGATCCCAAGTCTTTTCTCCATATTTGGAAATTGTTTCTGGACTTGGACGGTATGCTCCACCAGCTGCAGAAACTTCCAATCCAGAAAATCCAGCTTTGAGTAAAGGAACAAATGGTTTGATGTATTTATTTTCTGCATTAATTCGAGCTTCGCAATATAATCCATCATCACCAAGAAACAGGCCTCGCCCACTTGGAACACCAAGGATTGCTTCTGCGCTAACCAATTCATTATCAGCTTTTTCTTTGGGATTATTTGACTTTGCGAATTTAGATGTTTGAGATAAGTGATTCCAATCGATCACACCTTTCTTTTGGAAGTATTCAACATCCTCTTTGTGGGTCCATGCTCCTTTCAGAAACATATCACCTTCTTTGTCACGCTTCTCTGTCGATACTTTAAGAAGCATGTTTATGAACTTACCTTCAATTTCGGCTTGTTCAACGGTTGCAGATTTTAAAAAACAATACGGTTTATTCTGTTGCACTGACAGTCCTCTTTACTAGAATTTTTCCAGTACCTTGTGCTCGAATTTGTATCTCTGGAGAATTTGGTTTGTATCCTTCGAGAATCACTGAATAGGCTTCAAACCAATTCCCAGAATCGAATCTGAATTGGAATTTTGCTCTATCACCTGCCTTGATTCCGTTTGGGAAGTCATTTTCGGCATACTCTGCTTTCAATACAATGCATGTAGTATTTGGATAAGATTCGAGCGAGACTGCAATTGGAGTAACCATGGTATCGGAAACTGAATTTTCTATAATGATAGCCTCACTAAGCGCACCTTTGGTGAATTCGTTTTGAGTTATCATTTCTGGCAATACTACTTGTACACCCGAATCCTCTACCAATGCGACTTGTGATTTAATTTGGATTGCAGCCATTTAAAATACTTTACCTGCAGGAATAAAAAATCCAGATACTTCCGTAACTCCCGTGAATTTCAAATTCTCACCTACGAATGCTTTCGGAAAAAACGTTTGGATCCCACTACCATTTCGGGTATAGACCTCACCATCAGCAGATGAATTGGTATATTCACAGGTCCAAGCACCACCAGAGCGCACTTCAGTGATTACATAGATTTTTTGCTGATCATTCAAATTTACAACATTGGCATCGTGGAGCTTCGTAAAATGATTTGCATACGGAGCTCTTGCAATATCCTGCGCTGCTAGAAATTTTCTCACGTTATTTTGCCACAGTAAGAACGATTGTGTTCGTAGTTGACCAATCGACTGAGCCAGAGTTGTCAATCGTGAGTCTATTCCCAGTAATTGTTACTGCACCGTCCCAGGCTAAAGGAACACCTGGAGTCGCTGTTACAACGACTCGAATGTCGGCCAATGTAGGAGGGAAATCGAAATAGAAATGCATTACACCTAAAGCGACTTCAACCGCAGTAGGAACGCGCCGGATCACTGAATATGCCTGACTTCCTGGCTCACGTCCATTGAGTAATGTTGCAGCGGCCCATCCGTTATTTACTCCCAAGAGAGTTTCTGTAGTGGGAGTAGTCTTGTTACCAGGTACTTTGTGGTATACAAACATTTCATTGGCAGAAATTTTAATGGCCGTAACTTCAGAAATTTGATCTGAATTAATAGCATCAACAAGTGAAGCAATTGCATTCCCAGGTGTATCATCCGCATGACCTTTTACAGCTATGTTCCCAGACACAACTCCGTCAGCAGCACGATCAAATTCATATGTTCTTGCACCAATTACAACGGTTTCCGCATCAGCGACATTAGCCGCGACTCGCAACGTATTACATGCACGAATACCAGGATCATTTGTTAGGTCGACAAACTTGAGGCCGTTCCAATAAAACTTTCTACCTGTATCACTTTCTCGAACATAGAAAGGTTTAGATCCAATTTTGACCGGCAAAGAGGACTTCTCGATAGAGGTGACAACTAGTTCTTTACTAGCATCTCCTTGAGCTTGGTTGATTTTCTGATCTATATTTGCTAACATTTTACCTCGCATAAGCGGAGCAGGTATTTGATTAGGGAGTGACAAGGGATGAATTACCTGCAATTTGCAAGAAAAAAATGAAAGGCTTGAATGTTTTTTTATGTCTCGTATTATCGGATTATTGTGGCACAAGAAGAAGAGAGTTTTGATCCAAATATTCCAACGGCGGAATTCATTATAATTCACGCATCAATCGATAGATTACTTGAATTGTTTTCTCAAGGGAAGATAAGAATTTTTTTATCAGAAGTGAGAACGCTTAGAGATATCCGAACTAAATCAATCTATCTAACACATGCTCAAAAGAAACTTACAATGGGTATTATCAACGGTATCTATACAAGACACCGCGATATTTATAAAATTCTTACGCCTGCTTCAAGGGCGAAACCTGTCGAACCGAATCCCGACTTACTGCGCTTGCAGTTGGCTCAGGCAAATTCAGACCTTCTCGATAATTTGAGACAATTAACCGCTTCATAGAATCGATATAATCTGGATCTTTTCCCAAAAGGAATATTTTACACATTAACAGCCATCGCCTTTTCCAGAAAAAATTTGCGAGGCCAATTCTTGTTCCCATTGAGTAAATATCAATTTTCGGAGGAACATTCGAAACATGAGTAACAGAATATCCCGCAAACGCCTGGATAAACTGAGAAAGAAACTGTAAAAAATCAGAAAGCCTCGGCTTCTTTCTTAGATTTGCTTTCACAGATAATTTGAACAATGCAAGTACAACCCATCGATGGATAGGATTCATGTAATGAAGATAGAATCTATGCGTAAATGTGAGTAACTCTACTCGCTCTTTCCCTATAACTTGTTTGGCTCTTTTTTGTTGAAATTTATTACTCACGTTCCGGATCCTTATCTTAAAATTTTCACAAGAGAAGGGTTTGCACCTTCATCCCGATTACACAGCTTACATCTCTCAGTCAGCCTTCGCTCGGAGTCATGGGGGAGAGTCTTTCGGCGCCCACCGCGTCTGTATTTTCCGCCATCTTGTGCCAGGAACCACTCGCCACCCATACCCATGAGAAAACTATTCAGTTTCCTTGTAGTCCAAAGCCTTGTCCGTTCCTAAATCCCAGTGTGAGATTTAGGTATCCAACTGCAATAACTAAAGTATTGCGACTCTCATGGACCTGTATCGACTCATGTTTTTTTCATACCATGCCTTGAGATAGTTAGTCAATTCTAAGATTCGGGCTCCGTACATCGAGCTAGTCGCAGACTGAGTTGTGCTGACAGATTCATGTAGAACACCTACCCCAACCGAAAAACTTGCAACGGCGGCAGCGCGTCCATCTCCGTATATCGACATTACTTTAATGGCTGTTATAAGACCAATAACCTCTCTTAATTCCGCTGGAACTCGATACGCAGAATCATATCCAGAGATAAAATCAATATAGTGAGTAGTTGGAATTTTCGTTGGGCTCATCCCTTGAAAAACTCTTTGCGATCGAAGCGCTGCGTTACCAGAAAAGGAGACATTAGATCCAAGAATCCCGATAGAACGTAAAATTCCTTGGTCATATACTATTCTCGCTCTCTTTTGGAAATCAACGATTGTGGTTGTCGGTTCATTGTTCATGTCCCGGCCAATTGGATTAACGAACTGCCAAGTAATTAGTCTTTGAAGTGGTTTTTTTCGCAATTCTACAAAGAAATTATTACCAAGATCGGAATTCTGATAATCGTGAGCATCATACCACTTTGCATGTGGCTCGATTAACCTTGGAAGGTTCCCTTTTGGTCTATGCCTATAGATTGTCGGATAGATTTCGTGCTCCAACTCCTCAGAAATCGCAAGTGTAACCTGATCTACGAATCCTTGTAAATTTTCGTCTGTGATATATGATCCATCAACCGTCACCAATCGACCGTTACCCGACATCAAAGAATATCGTATTTCATCGGGAGTTACAATTGCTCCCCACCCACCGGTCTTAGGAATCGATGGATCGATTTCACCTGGGGTTTCTGTAGCATATAGCCTTTCCAAAAGGTGCCTGTTTGCATTTTCGTCGGGATTTTGGAATAGAAAACCTTTAAACGGTCGCGCCATATTTTTTACCTTTTAAGAAATTGAAAATTGTAATCTTTGCTTGGGTAACGATTCTACTATCACTCAAATTAGAAGATTGAGATTTCTGGATTTGTTTGATTCCTACCATTTCAAGAACTTCGGCAACTTGGGCTTGAACCATTTGGTCCAGAGGAGTTTTGATTTTATCTTTATCCCTCTTTGCAATTTCATCTGCAAATTTTTTGGCCAGTTTCTTTTGTGTTTCTGGATCCTTATACTCTTTCACTTGGTCAAAAAGTTTGTCCGCAATTGCTTGGAATTTTTCTGCCTCTTTTGTGGCAGTCTTCTCATTTACACCTTTGGATTTTAATTGGTTTTCAACTCTCTCAAGTTTACGTTTTGCTTCCAAGATATCTTTTTTAGTTTTCGAGACTTTATCTTTTGCCCACTTATAGTTCCATTTGTTTTCCCAATCCTTTTTCTCCATACCACTTGCTTTCAGCTCATCGATTTGATCTTTTAAGTATTTCTCGTTATCTACGAGATCTACTTCGAGTTCAGTGATTTCTTCAGTAAGTGATTCAAAATCGTTTGAAAGCCCTGCATACATAAGTGCCTGTGATTGTGCTTCGCGAGCTTTTACATTGATTTTTTGGGATTCTTCCAATAAAGATAACCGTGCTTTTCTAATAGGGTCACGAATTAAGTCCAATTTCATTTCGTCAGGATTGATCTCGGAAATGTCGATTGCCTTCGAACCATCTTTTTCAAAAACTTGGTTGATCCTAGAAATCTTTTCACCTTGCTTTTGATAGAGTTTTGAATCGATTGAGTCTTCCATTAAAACATCAACCCACATCACATTATTCAGAAGGTTCCCTGGTCTATGGTGACGGCCTCGTTTTTGAACTTCAGTAGTTGGATTCCAATCAATACAAGAGTTATATGCAACCGCAGTATTCCTATTGAGATCCACACCTTCTTTAATCACATCTGTTCCGATTATGATTTTACATTTACCATTTATGTTATTGAAATCATTCGTGATTTCCGTAAACCTCTTGATTCCTCGATTTTTTAATTCGGGATCTTTTGCTGGATCAGATTTAGATTTAGCATCAAGAAATTCGACTGCTTCAGGTGGGAGGCCTTTAACGCTCACCAAGTATTCTTTTACTTCCTTGATTCGCTCTACACCTTTCGGCAAAAAGAAGATTTGTCCTGGAATTGGATCACCAGGTTTTGCATCCTGATGCGCTTTATAAAAGCCAGCGATTGAATCACAAATATATTTCAATTTAGGTGATCGCTCAACAAAATCCCTGGATCCATTCGGATTGATATCTTTTGCTTCCTCAGTATCCCAAATTGCGCCTTCCCCCTTTTTTACAAGTGCAGGTGAAACGCCCATTAGTTGCTGAACGCCAATTGATACAAGTGGAGCTCCAGGAAGAGGGCTTCCATCCTTATCTCTAGCATCGTACATTGATTCCAATTGGTCTCGAATTTGAATTTGTTCTTCGGACAGTGGGATAGTGACAGCCTTTAGTTTTAGCTTTGGCCTTTTGACTCCATTCTTATCGCCAGATTTGAATTCGAAAAATTCAGCTATGAGATCCTGGAATGCTGGTGCATTTTTCCAGCTTCTCACCACATTTTTTCGGATAATCGTTCCATCGCCTTTTACGACGTTTTCTGCTTGAGATTCTACGAATGCACCAAGGAAGTCTCTTACCGAGTTTATCCCAAGCGATTGCAATTTTTCCCTCGCAATCATCGAAAGCAATGAATACACCTGAAGAGGATTATTTGTAAATGGAGTCGCAGAGAGGAGTAGAACGTTTCTGTTGTTATTTCTCTTTTGGACGTATTGAGACGCGAGCCACATTTTCCATCCTCTACTAGATGGAGTTCCTCCAGTAATGCCAGCGTATTCGTTTACAGATTCTTTCTCGTCTTCCTCTTTCCCTTTATTGAGAGGATCTTCACTAGTACCTTGATTATTTCCAAATCGACCAGATGCTTGGTCAGTAAAGATATTGTTAAAATTGTGTGCTTCATCAACTGTTAGGTGATCGAAACCCGCTTCATCAAATTTAAGTTGATTGGAAGTTCCCTTTAAGGCCAGGGACATTTTTCCTTCTACTTTCTCTTGGTCTTTAGCTTCCGTTCTTGCTTTGGAATTTCCTTTTTTTCCTTCCGAAGATTTTGGATCGATTATTTTATCTTTGATATCTGAAGTGAGTTCGCTATAAACTTCGTCCGAAAATCCGAATGTCTCAAACGCATTATAGGACATGATTGTAACTGTCCCTTCAGGAGGAGTATACTTGCCACCTTGATCGGCAGTGAGTTTATTCAGCTCCGGAGTTCCTACCATTTGGAATGGAACATTTGGGAATCTTTCTTTAGCTTCAGTGTACCATTTTTCCAGAACGGAAGTAGGGACAACGATCAAAGGTTTTTTCGTTCTGCCTGCCTGCATTGCAGAGACAGTGGACATGATCCCGGACCAAGTTTTTCCAAGTCCGACTTCATGTGTAGCACATCCAACACCTTTTGCCATGTATCTGGCAACAAACTCCATTTGCAAATCTCTAGGGTCTTGGATTTCGCCTTTGTAGGTTTTTGACATACCTTCGAGGAGAACAGGGATTTCAGATCCATCGATGTTCGCATTGACGTTATATCTATCATTCCACTCCAATTCGACTTTTGCTTTTTCAGATGGAGTTAGTACTGTATCCATAAACTCTTTGAAGTATTTATTACCGAGGGTTTTACGTTCCTCTTTTCTTAAGTCACTGGAAAAATCTTGGCTTCGTCTTACTCTTTCACCATCCACATAATCGATAATGTCTTCCCGTGTTACCGAGTACCCATTGAAAAGTTTTGGGTCAATTCCACCTTCATACCGAACCTGCGTCCTTCTCCCGTAGCCAAATTCTACTCTTTGTCCTAAAACCCAATCCTTGAATTTCTGAATCAGAGTTGATTCACTTCCGTCACCATTGTCGAAAACCATTCCTTTCGAAAACGGTTCAATAGGCGTTAGCGTAATGTCTTCGATATTGATCTTAGGTGGAACTTTCGAGATTAGGAGTTTTCTTTGACGTTCAAATTGTTCCTCACCATACTTCGAGACCAATTCATCTTTTGAATTTTCGAGTTCAATTAATTTCTGTTTGATATTTCCAGCTTTATAAAGATAAAGAGGAGTTCTTGCACCACCAGGAAGGACAGCCATGCTTTCCGAATCGAATGGAATTTTTTCATCTATAATTCCAGTAGGGGAAGTGTTTCGAACAAGTTCTAGATCCTTATCTGTGAACTTCTTATTGAATTTTGTGTTAAATTCTTCCTGCGTGTAAGTATCAATTTTCTTTGTAGGATCTTTCTTCTCTGCAATGGTGTTCTTGATTTCTTCTTTCTTTGTGGCCGTTTTATTGATCTTTTTTGTTGCTTCCGCAATTTCTATTTTTCGTTTCCCCTTGGCGTTTTCATTGCCCATGAGGCCAAGAGAGATGGCATCCTTCTGCGCCTGAGACATTTCTTTTGGAGCAGGGAGGTTCATTTCATAGAAAGCATCGGCTTTACCTTTAACGTAGTTTTCCGGCCTTCCAAATCTGTTAGTTCTTTCCAAAGTTTCTCCAAAAACATGTTCTGGATTTTGCTCAAAATACTTACCGTTGAAAGCGTTGGCATTATCCTGGGTCCCTGTAGTATTCTTTCTAAGGACTATTACATCGACTCCAATTTGTGTATTGCTGAAGGATCCTTCTGGCATTCGGTAAGCTTCGAGAAGTTCTGCTTTACCGAAGATCTTTTTCTTCCATGCTGTTTCACCTGCTTGCAAGAAAGTGGATGGAACCACATAGAACATTGTCCCACCTTCTTCAAGAGTATCAAGGCCACGATTTATGAAATAGTGTTCATAACGATTCCATCCTTTACCTTCGATGGCTTTGAATTTTCCTGACATCTCTCCGTAAGGAGGGTTCCCAGAGATAAAATTGTATTTCTTCCCTTTATAGTTTTCACCTACGGATCTATTTTTTGAATCCACAAATAAAGTCTCGAACGCTTTGTCCGAAACATTGGCCTCGGGATGAAGGATACGCGCGATTTGATAGGCTGTATTGTCATCAGGATTGTATTCGAGCATATCCCAATTGTATTTTGAGCCTTCACCTTCAGCGAAACGCCCAATACCGGCACTAGGTTCTAAACCTGAGTCTCCCGGCTTTAGATATCTGGCCATGATATCCTGAACTTTAGAAATCATTTTCCTTGGTGTAAAAAACTGATACAACATACCCCGATTTGATTCGGCATCATCATTGGTTGACTGCCCACCTGAACCTTCATATAACCGGAGTATTTCTTTTTGTTCTTCTGTGATTTGACTTGGTGGAGTCGATGCTAGAATTTCTTTGCATTTCGCATTGATTTCAAATTGTTTTTTTTGGGAAAACTTCTCTTTGATTGTCTCAACATTTTGTGCAGCAGTTTCCAAGTTAGATTGGTGAGGAATCGATTTTAAGCCTTTCCTGATCTTGTTAGAATCTTCGGAACTGATTTGAACAAATCGATATGCCTTATTTAGCAAATCATTCAATGATTTTGCATCGCTTTTGTATGCTTGGTCCACCCATTCTTCTGCTTTCTGATCGAGTCCTTCTTTTAGAAGTGCATCTTTGACCATCGTTACGAATTCAGGAATGGTTTTTACTTCCGATACTTGAAGTTTTGGCTGAAAGTTCGTATTAAGAATTTTCCTTTCAGTTTGAGGAGTTATTCCAAAAAGGTTATTTTCTTTCTGGAAACCTTTTGATTCTGGAACAGATTCCTGTACGAGTTGAAATGATGGTGAATCCTTTTTTGCATTTTGATTTCCAATCATTGCTTCAGATAGTGCGTTTTGATTGATTACTTCATTTTCTTCATTGTCATCACTGGACAGAGGGACATTTGAATTGAGCCCCATTGATTGAATCATCCCATTCACGAGAAAATCCAAGTAATGATTGATATCGCCATTTCTAAAATCGATTTGAGAGAAAGTTTTTTTAATCTGAGCCTTCGTTTCCTTTGGCATTGAATCAATAAATTCAAGTAGGTTGCGATAAGTAAGCCCGATGTGACCTGGTTTGTTAAGATCCTTGTCGATATCTATGCCCTTTTCATCGAGCATAGTTGAAATGAATTTTACTTGAGAGGAAAAATTCTTTAGTCGCTCCCCGTCGAGAACATCATGTCCAGATCCACGTTTAGCGTCCCCGAGTAAAGTAGAAGATTGTCCATTGTTATCGGTTTCTTTTCTGCTTCGCAAATCCCCGCCAGGCTCTCGTAAATCCACTGTGGAGTGTATTGCATCAGAGGTGATAGATTCCTCTCTTTGATTTTCTGGTAAAGTTCTTCCGGTGCTACTTTCGATGACATTTTTTTCTCCGTATAAATTAAATAAAGTCCGGAATATCGAAGTTTTGTAAATCGATTTGGATTCCGATTTTTGTTCTGCAATCTTTGTAACAGTTTCTTGATTTTTGTCTATTATTTTACCGTTAGTTGATGTTGCCGTTTTCTCTTGGTTAAATCTTGCATCATATTCTGCTTTACGTTCAAAATATTTTGCAAAGTGAGAAGTCCATTCCGGATATGAAATGCCTTTTTCAGAAATGGAGTGAGTCTCATATTCCTTTTTTGGAACTTTCTTTGCATCGCTAGGATCTGTTTTGAAAAAGCCAGCGATCTTTTCTAGTAACCCAAGCTCTTTACTTGTTTCTTTATCCGGATGATCTTTTTCGTATTCTTCTTTCGAATACCAATATCGATAACCACCTTTAGCTTTTAATTCTCGTTTATAATACTTAACGTTTTGGCCGACGGATCCTTTTTTTCCTTTAATAAAGTTCAGTATAATAGTGGATGCGGAGTTTGACATGGGAAGTGACAAGGGCATTCCCCATGCGAGAATTCAAGCTTTTTTCGGTTTCAGTCCGTCTCCACCGAACGATAAATTGATTCGCGAAAGATTCTACCGAGATCAAGTCTTGTCTGATTAATTCTCCCAATAAATTTTCTCGGTTGGATACGTTCAGCTAGTGCTGAGGCCGTTGTATCTGGCATAATCGAATATCGAGGATTATATTGGTACACACAAACTATTCTTTCTGGAAGAGCGCTAGAATAGATGCGAACATATCTACTGTCTTCGATCCAAAAGTCTTCATACTCGATAGAGTCGGTATAGACGGCCACAATCTCTCTGAGTGGGCTGTATTTGACAGGGTAACGTCCTTCTTTATCTTTTTCCAAGATTTCTTTCTCTGTTCGAAGCGTACGAAGTGGAATCAGTATATCATCTTTTGAAATGTTTAATCCGGAACCAACAACGATATCAATATCACCTGACTGGACATCTAGCATTTTCTCTGCTAATCGAGCATCTTTAGTATCGATCGTTTTATAACCAATTTTAATTGGAGAAAATGTGACGTAGCTTAATAAATATCTTCGGCCTGCCTCTGCCACTGTCTCACATGAGATTTTGGTAAAATCATATTTAAATCCAATCTCATCATAACCTGATTTGTCGAGACGTTCTCTCCAAACAGAATCGACCATTACGATGATATCATCCTGGACAGGATGGAGTAAAAAACCGTCCTCTTCTTGTATAAATGAAACATTTTCAAATTTTGTAAATGATTCGATATCATAATCGCAATCCAATTGATAATATTCCTGGAATTCAATATTTGGTTTTAGCTTAATTCTATTGTGCTCAAAACTCTCAATTGAGAGATTAAAATTCCCTCCGAAATCTTCATTCCGAAACACTTTCAGAGATCTGATTTTGGATATTGGTCCGTATTTCGTTTGAACAACATTGCCATCATAAAACATCGGATTTAAAGTTTCCGTTGGCATCCTTCGATAACGTTCGATCCGATACAATTGAGAATCACTTCCCGGAATTGCCATTTTTGTTTCGTCTAGATCACCTATTTTGGGAATTGCGCGGATCCAAATTGCAGGCTCGCCTTGCCTACTGATAAGGTCATCTGGAGGATTAGGATTAAATACTGAAGGTGCGGGGGTAACTCCAAATGGATTCCCGCCACCAGAAAGATATTGCTTTGCCATTAGTTATATTTCCCACCATTCCGCTCGATTACCTCTTTTGCGGATTCTATTACTGCGAGTTTTTGTTCCTGATTAAATGTTGATCCAGATACATCAAGATAGATTTCTTCTCCGGCTTTCCTCACAGAGAGCAGAACTATTCCGAGAGTTTCAAACTCATCCGTGTCCATTTCATTTCTGTATTTAGATACTGCACTTTTAGGATCTAAAAATTCTGTCATCTCAGAGAAGGCCATTGCATCGAGAACGACTTCTCTACCAGAACGTTGTGGTGGAGTGGATTTGATATAACTATCAACTCGATCCAAAATATCTTTAAGCATGAGCCAATATTTCTTTTCCCAAGGATCCTCGATCGGTGTAATATCGTGCCATGTTGCGTGACGCATATTTGCGTCTTCAAACTTTTTTAAAATAACACGTCTAAGAAATTCTAAATGGTCTTTATAATGATCTTTCATTACATCACTCTTTGCCCTTTTCGGAATACTCCATAATCGATTCCCAATTCACTCATCGCGCGGATCCTTCCAGCATTGAACGCCATACTTGCTTCTGTCCAGGCAAATCGTCGAAAATTTCTATTCAATCGCAACTGCAGTAATTCTGATTCTTTACCATTGAGTAATTCAAGATAAGTTTCCGATGAAATCGTACCATTTTCAACAATATCCAATAGATCCGGATAAGCAAAATCGCTTTGCATTTGTTCAAGCGTCTTCCCTTCTTGAATTGCCGTTACAATCATATCACGCCACATTTGCGTTAGATACTCATAAGGCTTTCCACCTCTGACAGGTTGACCATCCTCACCATAGATTATTTCACCCTGGTCATCTCGTTTGTAAATCGCAAGCCATTCCGCTCCATGTTCCTTTGCATATTCTGCTGCGAGCCTTGATATTTCTTTTTTCGAAACTACTTTCCCTTTTTCAAAAACTTCATCTATGCCAAAGCCAAGTTTATACTTAAGTGCTTTGTCATAATCTTGGATCCCCATTTCAGTAACAGTTTCCAATGGAAGTTTTAGCTCACCGGTTAAATAACCTGAAAGGTATCCGAGCAATGTTCCAGTTTCACCGATTTCTTTGAAAGTAGGATTCCAATCTTTTTCTAAATAATCAAACAACCATTCATCGAAGTCTTGGTCTGGAGGATCCGGCAAATCATCAAGAACAGTATCTTTTCCAATATTTATAATAGCCGGCCGTCTTTTTCGTGGAAATTGTTTTGCTGTAATAGAAGGGAATATTTTGGAAAAAAGATTCTTCCCCCATTTCAATACACCCTTTTTGAAATATAGTTTCGATGCGTACATAGTAGGGGAGTCAGGTCCAAGTACAACATATTCTATCCACTTGAGCCGATCCCCAACAATTAACTGAAATTCCCTTCCTGCTTTGCTTCGCAAAAAGGGGGACTCTTTACCCCAATCGTTTTGCAAATTGATCTAACTGCTGTGAGTATAAAGACAACTTTGTAGCATTTGGCAATCCACTAGAAACAACACCTTCAAATTCGGAAACAAGTGTCAGATAGTCTTGAGTAGCTGCGAGTTCTACAATTCTATTTGATAATTGGCCGAGAGCCTCAGTTGCATCGGGATTCACACTTCTCACCTTATCCAAAATCGCGCTAATAATCATAGAAACGATTATCGGCTGTGTCTGGTTAGGAGTAGCAAGAAGATCGGAAATCGTGTATCCCAATTCCGTTTTCTCTTGCTCACTTAGGTGATCAATTTCCCCTTGAATGAAGCCAATCCCTTGATCTTCCGTACCCTGATTTTCTTCTTCCACTTCTTCAGGAGGAGGATTTATTCCTTCCCCCTCTTTCAGATCAGAAGGATTTTCCTGATCCAATTCGGGAAGCGTAGTCCCGGTTCCATCGCCAGAAACAGTATCTCCGCCTTCTACCAAGACCGATTGTTCGTTCTCAGTGTTTTCAATTACTTCCTCAGTGATTGTCTCCGGTGTTTCTTCCACGGCTACTTGGTCTGTTGTTTCGTTTTTATTTTCCATGTTTTGTCCTTCTAAATTTTTAAATTAACTACGCATTCGGTAGGAAGTCCTCTTCACCCCAAGGCAATTCTCCTTGATTACCGCTTGAAACTGGAGATTGCTCTTCCTCGCCACCGCCTTGAGCTTGTTCCTCGTCTGCGAAGACTTTCCCAAACTCCTGACTGAAATATTGATTCCCACGTAAGAGGCCGAGACGGGCCATTTTCTTTCCCTGCTCTACAGTTATGATTCCGCGAGCCACGTAATCTTCAGCTTCCTCTTTCATGGTTGGTAAATCATTTGCCTTGCGTATTTCATCCAGTGACCGACTAACTTTGAATTGTTTGTCTTCGAGGTCTGCTTTTTTGTCCTCTTGCTCTGTTTTCACTCCGATGAAATTCAATGCGATTGGGCTTTCGTCACTCGGATCGAAAACTTCATTGAGGCAATCTTGATGAAAACTCATAATGGATCCATGAGCTCGGTCTCTGGAAAAATGCTGTCTTCCATCCATGGAAGGCTCTGCTAATGATTGCGATTGATTGAGTCTAAGTCCGAGCTGCGCAGGATCAATTCCGTGTCTTGCAATAATAAAGGAAGAAACCATTTGAAGCATTTTATCGAATTCGAAATCATCTGATACATCCAAGTTATGGACCTGAATTTCTCCGGCACCAAACATCATTGGAATCTTGAATCCTTCTCTCGGTCCATAAAACGCGTTTTCCCAAATGAGCTCTATGCGCTCTTGGTCTCCTTTAGGAATTGCGTTCTTTGAAGAAATAATAGCCTTTGGTGGATTCCTAGAATTGAATCTGTCTGCGTTATGTTTTATGGTAAAGAGTAGGGACATGATCTCAACCAAACAAGACTCGATAGGCGAATATCCAAACCCACGCATTCGAATATCAGAAAGGTTATTTTTATGCCGGTAAACAATTCGTCCTGCTTCATAAGTCTCTGTGACCGTATTGTGCACCATTTGAACGTGAGTGATATTTTTATCGCCTTTGTATCCTTTTCTTGGATCTACACGGAAAATAGTCGCGGGATCCAGATAACGAACGTCACAGATCTCTCCTGCTCGATTAAAGGTTCTCAAATATGCCACGGCATCTATTGCAAGAGTGTCCCTGGTCGCCATTTCAAGAACTTCCCCAAGTCGTTCACGTTCTCTCCAATCTCCTTGCGATTTGTCTCCCATTAAGAAAACACGATTCGCAAATGTTAGCATTTCCGTTCTTTGTAACTCAGTTGGTGATATATCTTTCTGCTTTAGAATAAACTCGAATCCTGGATCCTCTCCAATTTTGGCATACATTGAAACATCATCGGCCATGATTTGGTGAATTGCTCCAATGAGAGATGAAGCATAGGAAATGTTTCTGAGATCCTCTAATGGAATACGATAGATAGGCCTAACACGAATCCCTTGCTGGACAGGGACCACCATATCATCTGAATAAATTGGACTCTTCTTGTCTTTTGCTGTTTCCAGTAAATTAAACATTCGATTATTTAATTCAACTGCTTGCTTTACTGTTGATTTTGCAGGTGAGTAAAAAGAGGATTTTCTAAATTCCTCCACAGTCATAGTCCTTGGATCGGAAGAGGGATCTTCGACTGCTTTAGCCTTACCTTGAACAACCTTCTCTCTTAACTCTGGTGGAGTTCGATAGAATAGATTCTTCTCATAATTTTTCCCACGTGGTCTCGGCATGGGAAGTGACAAGAAATATAGTTCTCAATCATTGCAATCGTTTTTTAAGGTTGAAAGTGGGGTTTTAAGGGGTTTTTAAATTCGTTTGAAAACAAACTCCGAAAAGGTTGCTTTCTTATATTTCATCATCCAATACCCAGGAGACAATATTTTCAACTAAGGAAGACTTATCGATTCCCGGTAACATTCCTTCTTTGTTAAAGGACAAAATCAAATCCTCCATAAGAACCAAACAATTAACAATTTCCGAAGTATTTTCTTTTATCTCCCTGGCCAATTCAGCGCGAAAGTTTGCTTTATTAATGTTCTCAGGGTAACCCAAACACAAGTCATGCGCAATAAAGTTTCTCGCTTCTCTTGCTTTATCAAAACGGCCAAAAAATCCAATAAACTTATCATTTTCTGTATTTATTTTTGATAATATTTTAATACATCTATCTAAATTAATTTTATCCGCAATTTTCATTATTTGGCTATATAATTCATCTGAATTTAAATTTATATTATTAAATTCATTAAATTTTTCTTTGAAATACTGAGGATACTTTATCACCAATGCTAATAAGAAATTCTTGCAAATTTTATCAAAGTAAGTAGCCACACAAAGCGCTTTCCCTATGATACTGAAATTTATAATGCTATATTCAGTAAGTTCTGGAGTGTAATAATTAATTCTTTTTTCCATAGACTCTCCCTTTATGTGTTTGAATGGTCATCACTCATAAAGATGTAGACTTTACTTCGAATACTTTTACTTTTGAAGCATTATTTCTATTTGGAGTAGGTAATTATATGAGGCAACAGGTAGCTTCCTATAATAAGAATTACGTCGCATTAGAACTATGTCTCATTGTGCAGAAAGAAACAGATGCAAAAGTTGCAATATTCAATCTTATCAGACATAAAATCGAACAATAAACTGAATTCTTTCAAATAATGAAGTCAGTTTATTGTTCGATTTACGATAAGATCAGTAAAACTCGAACCTAATAGTTTTAGTAAAAAAAGAGATTAATTAAAAATTAATCTATAGTCCCTAGTAATTTAATATCTAAGAGCAAATTCAATTCCAATTTGTCTACGGATATCTTTGTTCTCAGGGAATGGCCCGAACCCAGGTTGACTTCCTAACAAAAATGGGATTGGATTGAAACTTGAACCACTAGTAAGCAAAGTGAAGAAATTGCCTGGCTCCTTGACTTTGCTATCAACGATTCTATGCGTTGCTTCAGTATGAGAGTAATTTATACCAAAACTTACATTTTCTGAAACTAGAAAACGATAACCTAAATTAATACGATTACCTTCCATTTCTGATTCAACTTTACCTTTCATTTTCGTCTCAGAAGGAAATGCAAGCGTGGGAGAGAGCGCTAACAAAGATTTCGTTTTGTTTTTGTAATCTCCTGAATTTGCTACACTTTTTAAATACTCATATCCAATAGTTAAATTATGACCTTCTGCGATTTTTAAATTGTAACCCAACCCTAAAATAGCATTCAAATATACCTCATTGTAAGTTGTCTCATTAATTGGAGCGACTGCAAACCCGCTTCCCTGCGTTCTAGTTCCATTTATAGTTATATTGGAATTGTATAGGTTATATGGAGATGTGGCTTTAATTTCATTTCCATAAATCTCTCCACCTAATCTTAAAGCCAAACCTTCAAGGAATTTTTGACCAGAATCATGAAACAAATAGATGTTCTCAGCTATTTTGATATTTGCAGTCTGTAATCTATTTGAAGTAAATTCATAAGCAGTAAAACTTTCAGAAGCCAAATTAATGGCAGATGAACCTGAACCGGATCGTAACGACGAAGTTGCATAGACTCCAGTATAATTTGAATCGGCAAACAATGTAGCGAATGAAATCCCAAAGTCTGTTCCCAGAAGCCCACTGTGACGCTTATTTATACCAATTTCGACTCCTTTACCTTTGAACTGATTTGTAGCAGGAATTGTTAAATTAGTTGTCCCACCTATCAATCGATTAAGTATTAATGAATTCTGCATCGAGAGACCATTTTTCAATGTAGCAGAATCTACGGTAAGTTCGTATCCTCTAATGTAGGCCGCCGATTCTCGCGTATCTACTGCATATAGAATCGAATTTAGAAGAGTTAAGAATAAGCATATTGTTTTTTTCATTTATTCGGTTTTCCTAATTTTTTCCTAATAAAATAATTTCATTAAACAAAATCAAGTATTTTTAGCCTAACAGTAAACAAAATAAAACTAAACGGTTGTTTTGTTAACAAATTTCTTGTTGGCCGTATTTAATAATAATCTAGTTCGGGAAAATGTAGCGGATTTAGATCCAAGCTTTAATTCAACATATCAATATAATTCCTGATTAATTTTATTTCAAAAGTTTCAAACAAAAATGAATTTTTAATTTCAGGTAAATCAAATGAGAGATAACTCATTTGAATAGTCAGGCGGTAACTATTCAAAATTCAGGCACATTATCCTGATTCAATGGAATCGATACTTAAATACTAGCTAGCATTAGTTTAATTAATTCTTTGATTTATAAAGACATATTGCCGTAGTTTTTATGAAAAAATGATTATAAATGCATAACAAGATTAAAATTAGATATCAAAGCTATAAGAGCATGAGATTCTCGCAAATTAAATCAATTCAGAGGAAGAGGAGCTTCCTCCCTGACTTAATATCATTAACAAGCGTTCTTTCACTTTCGCTTAATGGTATCTGAAGGCTACAGTCGGAATTTTGTGCATAAATTGCTGTATAAATTGATGGATCAAAAACTAAACTATACTCCAGAGGACTGATTAATCCACTATTATTCGAGCTTGAACTACAGTTTACATCAACAATGATTGCACTTTCCTTAATGACATAACCATATCTCCATAGGATTATATTTTTTTCTTCAGCCAAACTTTCTAGATAATTGAGTAAATCGTAAACATCTATAACACATCGGTCATATTTTTTTGCAATATCTTTTAATCCAGTTTTAAGCTTCGAAATTTTTGAGATATTTGAATTTACCAAACCGTTAAGACTACATTCAGAAAGCGGAGAATTTAGGCAGATTGATTTACTCTCATTCAGATTATTTTGAACATCAAATCTGCAACCAGATTGAGAAAAATAAAGGGAAGTAAGCAAAAGACCAGATTTCCCCACATTTGGGCCGGGGATATCGAAGCAACTGAAAATAGAAAAACTAATAATTAAATAATATACTTTTCTCATACTTCAAGATTTGATTATCGCCGATTATTGTTCCTTGAGGTCCGCCGTAGAGTAATGATGATCTTTCCGGGAATTGCATTGATAAGTATTCTTTTAAGTTTATATCCTTCGATTCAAAAGTTCCTGTTTTATGACCTTCGCGATTCGTATCAAAGTTCATATAAGCATTAAAAGCAAAATAGGCAACCAATCCTAAGAATATTGCGGAAGAATAATAAAAATTTGTCCGTGAAGTTAGGAATTCGTTTTTACTTTGGTCGTAATTTACGAATACAATTGAATTACTAACTGCTTGTTTTTTATTCATTGTATCAAAGTAAAAATAAAGAACAAAAGCTAAAGAAGTAATTTTGGAAGTAAGTGCTACTCTGTCATTTATATAGCCTGCTTCTCCATTCTTTGAAAATCTAAAAGAATCACCTGCATTAAATTTATATATTGATTCAATGGCTGCATTACCAGGACTAGACTTTCTTATCTTCTTTGCATAATCAACATCAACAATAGAACGGATTTCTTTGTGTTCAAAGTATTTCCCTTGGCCATCTTGGCGAAAATATACTCCTTTGTTATCCGAAGAATATTCACCGTCAATCAGATAGCCTTTTTCTAGAACTATTGCACCTTTATTCCAAGTTGATTCCGAGAAAATAAAAAAAGGATAAAAAAATACAAAGAAGAAAAACGAAATTTTACCAAATGACAGATTCAATATCTGAAACCTCAAAAATTGATTTATTTCCATTATCTGCATAAAATAATAGTTTCCCATTTTTCTTTTCATAATAACAAAATTTAATTCTTCTCGTAATGTCATTGCTAGTTGGATTTGGCAAAATTTCAATCTCCATTAAACTGTGGTTACAAACTTTATTATTGGTGATTTTTTCATTTTTAACTTCAATTAACTGTGTTGGGCAAGTAGTTGTTTCTTTATTTGGGATACAATTACTTATAAGCAAACCGATAAATGAAATTATTAACAATATCTTCATTTAGTTTTTTTTAGACAATCATTTACATAGTTAGAGCAAGCCAAATGCGGATCTGCACAAACACGCAAATCAGCAGCATTTTGTCTTTTACATTGTTCCAATTGACTCTCGCACAATACTTGAATCGAAAAACACTCTGTAGCAGACTTTTTATCACTCTTATAAAAAATCGGATCATTATTACAATTCGCAATACCTATCGAAAAGAACGAAACCATCAGAACTAAATTTGTTATTCTCAAAACGAACACACTCCAAAGTAAAAACATAGTAAAAGTAATAACATCGCATTTTCATCAGCTCCTGGTAATGGGGGAGGTTCAGGAGTCCAAATCGCCGGTTGCCCAGTTGGGAACGAGGCGGAAGATGTAAAATTACATCTATCGCCTTGGGTTGGAATTGGATTGGCCCACCAACCTAATTGGTTTAATCTATTTGTTATATTTTGAGCATTAAGGGCATGTCCCCATGGATGTGAAAAATGCACGTAGTCATCTTCAAACAAAATCTTATTGCCCAGCCACCATTTTCTTTGCTCAACAGCTTTTGGATCCAGGAAATGTGCCCACTCATCTAAATATTCAACATTGCGCTGCAATGCTACATAGTTTCTAGTCATTAAAGACATATAACCAAGTTGCTGTGATAGCCAGGTCATGTCATGTCCAGGATTTTTCAACTTATTCAGCATGACTATTTCTAATTCTCGCCCATGAGAACCTGAATAAATTGCGGAAACTGTCGTTTCTTTTATTGTTTGAGCTGGATAACACATACCCTGCGCAATACATGAATTGATGTCATTGACTACCGTATTTGTTTGTACCAATGCATAGGCTAATATATTATAGAAATATGACATTACACCACTGAAAAATTGTCCAAGTTCTCCAAAATCGCCAAAGTAATTGAATTCTAGTGTTGGTCTAGGCGCTTGACTTACCAAAAGGACACGCGAGCCCTGAGCTTGATGATAACTTACAATACGATTTAGGTTATTGACGACTGCGTTTTGTCTAAATACAGTTAAAAATGGCAGCGCTTTCAATATAATTTCAAATCTAAGAAGATCATTACCTCCATATAATATAACAGCATATCGGTTTTCCAAATTTACATGTCCATCTGTATATGGATTAGGATAAAACTTGTCATATTGATAATTGGCATGTAAATCAAGATGATTCCTGAGATCTTCAGTAGTTGTTCCACCTAATGCCGCATTCCCAATTAAATTCCAGTTTGAGCCGAAATATAATTCAGGATTTACATAATGTGGATTCTCGGAATCATTGATCGGCTTTAAACTAGTATCAATGAAATCGAAAAGCGAATCGCCCCAAAAAAGGATATGTCGCCTAGTATTTGCCTGTACTTCAGCTTGTGTTATTGGACCACGAGGCAAGGAGTTTCCTTCATTTTTTTGATAACATTTACCACCGACTCTTAGCAAAAACTGCTCGGCAAAAAAATTTTTTGCCTGATAAGCAGTCAAAAGTTCAGAAGCAATTTCAGTTTGTGTAGGAAATCTTCCAAATTTTGAAAGTATATTGTCATTATACCAATTTGAAAGTTCACTACCGTAGACTTTTAATGAGAAAAGATATAGTATAGCGATAATTACTTTCTTGGTCATAGCCCCATTTCCTTTTTAGTCTTTAATGACAATTCTTTGATAATTTCTTCACGTAACAGTAAATAACGATCGCTTACATGACCTAACAACTTACACTCATCGACTGTAGGATCAGTGCAGGATTGCTTAATACGCTGCAATGTATAAACCCAAGTAATTACTTCTTTTCTATATTCTTTTAATGCAGAAATTGGATAATCTTTCAATTCTGCAATCATGGTCTGAATCACTTGGTCTGAATATTCAAACATATTCATACCTGGAATAAATCCTGGAATATTCCCAATGAATTTTAACTCTTCAGCTATATTTGGATTGTGAAATGTTGCATTAATTCCCCTAATTCCCTCAAGCTGAATTTGCCTCACATCCTCTCTATCTAGCCCCATCCTAGATTGAGTTCTAATTATCATATCAAGCGCTTTTTCTTCTTCTTCAATCAATGGCGAAGGAACAAAATCGGGAGAAACAACCAAAGCAGGGTATCTAACTTGGTTAGCCGGTAAAGAAGCGGGAAACATTTTCCCTTTTGGTGTGCTGAAATCACAACCAATCAGTAAAAATAAAGTTAACAATAGAATAAAGTACTTTCGCATATTACCTCGTCAGGCCACAGAATTCAAGTAAGGCGAAAATTACAAATAAGTTTTTATCCTAATATTCTAAACCACAATTTCTGGTTGAAAATCAGCGAAATAACAGAATGAACGGAATTCAAAAAGTGACAGTTGCCAAATTTACAAATATGACACCAAAATATAGAAAACTAAAGGGAGAAATGTGACATAATATTTTGTTTAAAACATGTATTATAGACATTGCAGTTAGTTAATTCGGATACAATAATTGGGAGCAAATTGCTTTCATAACTTACCATTTCAAACATTGAATTTTTGTTTTGCTTTAAGAAAGTTATTTGAAGCGATGCCTTCTACTCTATCGAGGTAATTTACGAAATAACAAATTGGTATTCCTACCTTAGTGGAAAACGTTCCGCTATGGTCTGTGATAGAAAAGAGGCCGTTATCTCCGATACAAAATTCTGTAAATGAAAAAGTGGGCCATTTTAAATTACAAGCATATCACCTAACAACTAAAACCATTTACAGTCATTGAAAAAAGTAGGGGTTTTTAAATCTCTGTAAATGAAAATACGGCCTTTTTTAGGAACCATATAAAGAACCTCTTTAAGTACCTTTTCATAGAACACTAGCGTAAACGAAAAAGGTTACCTTTTTCAAATACACAAAAGAAAGACTTAATAACCACGCCTTCTTAATTGTTCTCTTCGTAGCTGCTCAATAGACTTCCCAATTGTAACTTGAGATTCTTGACGCAAACCCGATTCCCGTTCCCTTGCCTTCGCTAACTGTTCTGGTGTGACTATACTTATCATATTCCCCATTTGTTCTACTATCAATCGATGAGCCATCTCCAATGCGTCGGGACCGTCCAGTTTCTTGTAAGGGAATTCGTTTAGCATTTCAAAAAGTAAATGAGAATCGGATCTGAGTAACATGAGGCCAGTTGCTATTATTGTTTGCAATGCCCCTTCGATTCGTTTGATCTTATCTCCGGTGTTTGGGATCCCAACCATTGGAACAATGATTCGATCACCGGGTGTTAATCCTTGGCCGTTATTTGGGTTTACACAAAGTTCATTCCAGTCTTCCAAATGCCGTTTAAATGCGTCCAGGAAGTATTCCTGCCCTCCACTGGTCTCAACACCCGCAACTGTCCATGGAAACGCTCTGAGAGCCTTTACAAGGTCAATTTGGATCTGATCTGGAGGTCTTCTAGCAATGTCTGAATAGAGTTCGTAGAATTTTCCCTGTGGAGAAAGTCCAACACCGACAATTGCGGAATAATCTGATCTCTGAGTCTTCCCAAGCGAAAGATCCACGGCCAATCCAAGAGTCCATCCTTCAAATGATTCCTGCCTAACAAATTCGTAAGTTTGAATTCTACCTTTGAATTTCTGATCGATCTCTGCGAGTATGACGTTCTGCCTTTCTCTTGCGAATGAAATTGGATCGACTTCTCTTTCCTTTACAAGCATGGAGAGAGGTGCCCCTGCTTCCCAAGTAGAATACTCGGATCCATCCGGATGTGTTCCAATTGCAGAGAATTTTTTCCGATTCCAATCCCAATATTTTTTGGTGTCGTTGTAGATTACTTCACCAACGCAATTCGGTGAAAGAGTTGTGTAAGATAAAACTACATCAATACCCCACTGAGCTCCGAGCTTCAATGCGGCTCGATCGAACCAACGATATTTTTTTTGCATTCGGGAATCTGATTCAACGTCCTTCTCTTCATCCGGATCATCAACAATCAAAGCGTCTGGCCGATATTGTCTGTACCGAGTTCCACGAATGGCATTGAGAAAACCTTTCGCGATGATCCTGGCACCACCACGGAAAACAATATCCAAATCATTCCAAGCAACGTTCTGCCCCTTTTGATCTTTCGCAGGTCTTAGTTCTGGAAAGTCAGATACAAGAAGTTCGTTATCTTCACACTCATCCACAATCTTTTGGAGAAAACCTTTCGCCTGTGTGAGTGAGGCACTGACCATGATCACAAAATGCCAATCACGCCTTAGCACCAACCACATGACACCGCATAAAGAGAGAATGGTTGATTTTCCAAAACCTCGGGAGAGAGCTCGGATTATTTTCATCGGCCCCCTACCCTTCTTTCCAGCAAAGGCTTGTATGTCCTCTATCAATTCCAATTGCTGTTCCCCAAACTCAGTAGAAAAGTAGTGAGCAAAATAAGTATTGAGAAATACTCGAAAACTTTCTATGGCCTTTACTCGTCGTAAGGTGGCGGGATTCCCTTCTCCGGATTGTGCTTTTTGTTTTTCTAAAAATCGCTTGAGATAAATTTCAGCGACTTTGGCCGGATACCTTTTTAATTCCTTACGCAATTCCTCGATTTGGATCATATCGCAAGGTCATTCCCAAACTTTTCAGCAAGCGCAGTTGAAAGTGCCTGAACTGCTTGTTCTATCTTTTTGTCTTCTTCCTCTTTGTCATCGGACTTAGGAAGCCGTCCCGTTTTTTCTAAATAGGCGAAGGCTAATTTTCCAGCCTGGATCTTGTCCTCAAAGTCATAGTCGCCTGAAGCTATCTCTTCTAAGATTCGAAAGAAACCAACGGCAACGGGAACGGAATTTTGGCGAATATGTGATAAGAGCTCCAGTTCAATTTCATCGGCATACTTTCGAAATGGTTCACAGTGTTTGTAATTCCAACCGAACCAATCCCGAGCTCTCCCAATCAAAGGACCAATGTGCGTTTTATATTTCCCAGCTCGGAATAGAATTAATCCGGATTCTTGAAATGGAGAGACATCTGGGAATTCTCTGTAAAGAACAACGGCCTTGTTTTTGGGGATTGGTTCAAATTCTTTCCCTCCCCTACTCTCTAAAAAGATCTCCTCTGGTTCTCGACTCGGTATTGTATTTTCGGTCGAGTTAACTGAGATTGTTGAGTTAGTATTTTCCCATGAATTAGACCTACCATTCTTCGCCACACGTTTGCTAGGTGCTTTTTTACGAGGGATTTTCTTCTTTGGTGCCATCGGGAAGTGACAAATCAGTGAATTTGCTTACTAGTCAATCGTTTTGCAGTAATTTACCGTTGACCTATTACAGTAAATTACTGCAATAGGTATATGCCTCGAATTACTTTAGATTTGGATAATGAAACGCATCGAATGCTTGAATCTGAAAGAGGAGATTTGTCTCAACAAAAGTACATTATCCGCTTACTGAAAGAGTTCCAATTGAAAATTAAATTAGAAAAGAAGGAAGCTAACTGAAATTCACTTTTTGGTCGACCATTGTAGGTGAGATCTAAATAAAAAGAGATTGCCCTCGAAATCCGCAATTTGATGCTCAGTTTGTTAGAAATTTTACGCTGATTTTTCCTTTGTCTCAGGTCAAGGTTACAATTTACAATCAAAAGGATAATTTACGATGAACGAAAATATTAAAGCTATTGATGTAGCAGAATTTTTTCTATGCCTTCCTGATGAAGAATCTGGAGATAATTTATCAAACTTAAAATTACAAAAGTTGATCTACTATGCTCAAGGATTCCATTTGGCTTTATTTAACAAACCACTATTTGATGATAAAATTGAAGCCTGGGAACATGGTCCTGTAGTCAAAGAAGTTTATCACAAATATAAGTATCATGGTTCAGGAGCAATCCCAAAGCCAAAAGAATACAATGGCAATATTTTCTCCGATGAACAAATCGAACTGATGAAGGAAATTTTCGTAGTTTACGGTCAATATTCTGCTTGGAGACTACGTGAAATCACTCACTCAGAACAGCCGTGGCAAAACACACCAAGGAATCAAGAAATATCGCAGCACCTAATGACTTCTTACTTTCAAACTCAATTAAACTCAAAGTAATTAATGGGAAAGTTAAAAGGGGTAGCTGGGAAAAAGGGCAATATTATAAATCCTCAAATCCCAACCTCCGACAAGTATCGAGATTTCAATTATCCTGTCTTTTGTTTTAGGCACATGGTATCAGGTCATGATTTAAGTGAATGTGAGAAAGACGATAAAGCAGTTCTAATCGATAAGCTTCATATGTTAAGCCAAATGGAATGGATTAAGATTCATTTGGCACACAATGCAGGACATGGAGCTGAAAAAATTAATAGAAGTGCATTCAAAGTCTCGATTCCAAGTAATATACCTGAAGACGTCATATTCTATAGAATAAGATTTCATGGTAGGAAACCTATAATTGGATATAAAACAGATTTTGTTTTTCACATTATCTGGATTGATGTAAAATTTTCAGTATATGACCACGGACCGTAACTTCATTCTTTGGATATCTCTTTCCCCTCGATAAACTTCTTTAGATCCTTCAGCTTTTTGATATCTGGATCCTTTTGAATTGCATATTTCAAGTAGTGATCGAATCCACCTACTTTCCCAAAATCCTTTTTGAATTCCGTTTGCTTCTTGGAAATTTTGTTTAGGCGCTCTTTGTAAGAATCGATTTCTTTTCGAAGATCCTCTTTCACTTTGGCCTTTTGCTTTTCGGCTTCCCACCAATCTAGGATCCTGTTATTGAAATATCTTACCTCTCCATCCTTGAGTTCCGGTAACTCCTTGGGAGGTTTCTTCATATCTTTCTTTAGTTCGTCTCGGAGTTCCTTTAGGTCCCGATTTACTGTTCCAAGAGGCCAGCCAAACATATCCATGATCTTGCGGCGAATGGGGGTTTTGAATTCTTTTCGGGAAGAGAACTTATTCCCATAGGACCCTCCCCTATCGTCTTGGAGAACTTCATCTTTTCCAAACCAAATAAGGATTACACGTTTTCTGTTTTCGGGAGTATAGTCTTTCGCAAAACCGTTCTGCGCGACCATAACACGAGCCCTAACGATATCAGTTAATTCAGATAAAACATGTTTTGCTGGGATTGTTTTGAAGCCTGCTTTTTTGGAAGCACGGTATCTTCTGGCGCCATTTAGAATTTCATATTGGCCGTTTGCATTTTTTTCTTTGGTGAGAACTATAGGATCTTGTACACCTTGAGAGGCAACATCAGCATCAAACTCTTTTTGTGATTCGCGATCTACGTCTCGGAAGAAATTATCTTTGTGGATGACTAAATCATCGAGTTTGACTAGTTTTATTTCGGAATATAAAATCTTTTCCATTGAAGACAAGTATGCCCTGTGATTGAAGAATCAAGCAGTTTTCAGAATTGGATTTTAGCTGTAATTTTGTGGATATTGAAAACTGCAACACCAGCAGAAAAGGAGATGAGGTAATTAGAAACGGAATCGATTAATGAATTTAAAGTTTTTGCCATAGTTTTCTTTACTCCTTTTTTCTTAAGTTTAGATATTCTTTTTGCTAAAAAACCCAGAATAAAGTTAAACAAGACCCAGACCCAAATTGTTACGTTCTGTTGCTCCTTTTCTACCAGTGTTGAGGTGCCATAAGACCAGTATTATTGATATTTAGACGAAATGAATCGGAATTAAGTATAGATTTTTTACCTAGTTCTCAATCGAGGAGTTCTTCAACTCGGGCTAAATTCCCATCTACAAAATGAAACCGCAAAATATTCCCATGACATGCAAATTCCACTCTATCTTTTTCCCATTCATGGTATGCAACCTTGGATTTACAATTTTGACAAATAGGTATTTCAGAAGGCTTTTCAAAATACCTTTCTGCATCCGGTGTAGAAATGAATTGTTCATTGTCTGACTGTGGAAATAATTTGATCATTTCTATTTTATTCAATTTTAAAGAAACAGCATCAAAATTTATCTAAGTCACCCAAACTCGGAATTATAAGTTCTAAGTTTGCTTTTATTTCTTTGTAATAATCTAAATCTTTAGCTTTTACTATAAAATAAAGTAAATAGTATGCTAAACAACCCACTAACCTTGAAATATAAATCCTTTGTTTTTTTGGATCTCCAGGGAATTCAATTAATATCAATTCTATAATGTTTGATATGTGAAATAAATGTCTAAGCATTCTTGCGTCCATATTTTGTAGAATGTATTTTTCAAAATCTTGTGGATCTTCGGTGCAAGCTCTAATAAGTTTTTGGTTAAATCGTTGACTGCCTGTGTGTTTTTCGTCTGCGTAAGTATCCATCAATCGGAAATGAATTTCCAACATTTGAGTAAACGAAGATTGAAATACTGAAAGATTTTGTGATTCTGCCTGCGATCTCAAAGCTTTTTCTTGAGCTTCTGCGATTTCTCTTGTTTTGTTTAATTCTTCTTTTTGGAGCTTAATTTCTTTGTTTTGGAGATAAATAGCATAGATCAATCCTGCAAATGCTAAACCTGAGAACAAAGAATTTATGGCACCAAACATGTCTCCGATTTGCCCTTTTTGTTCATAGTTACTAAATTTTAATTCAATAAACCAATAACTTCCCAACCAAAGAATTAATACTCCTGATATAGATAAAAACAAAATCCAAATTTTATTACCATCTTTATCTGTATTCATATTGTTTTCATTCCTTGAAATTGGTTCCAAATTATTGAACTTGTTCCTTTTAACATTTCTGGGTCTTTGCAATTTGTAATTATCGACCAAGTAGATGGTGTGACTTTCCCCTTACTCCATTTCAAAAATTCATCCCAACTCTTTTGTACATTGTACTGTGATTGTACTCTCTTAATAGGAACGTTGGAAATTGCAAAGGCTGCCTCGGCACTTTCGCCTACCCTGCTTTTGGTTTTGGGAATGTTCTGTTTTGGCACGGAGGACAAAACTTTGGACAAAATAGGGCCTTCCTTTTGCACTGATTTTGTCTCAAGAATCGGTATTAGTTTTCTTCGTCTCCCATCGAAACCAGTTTGTTTTACCAAACCCATTTTTTTAAGTTTGGAAATGATCCTTGAAACCGAGTCCGATCTTACTCCAATTAATTTGGAGAAATGTTCGTTAGATGCGAAACACTCCCCTACCCTATCGAGGGAAACGATTTCTGCTAATAAAACTTTTTCTGTGAGATTCAAAGGCAATACTTCGATCTCAACAGGTATCCATAATCCTGTCCTCATAATGATCCTCTTAGGTGGACACGCCTACGGCCACGTAATAAAATAGATTTTTGTTTGGATCATTGGATTGATCCAGCTTCACTAAATTGCCAAATTTTCGGAAGTGGCAAGTCTTAGGCGTTAAGACGGGTACACGGTATATTTAAGAGACATAATAAGTCAAGCACATAATGAGACATAATGGCTCAGGTTGGAAGGGAGATGAATTTTGGAAACTGTGTTTTGGGAGGTTTGAACTTTGCGGGCTTCCGAATTCCCGCATCGTTCGTATCCAGTGAAGCTAGACATGTACTAAGTAGTCAGAAACGAAAAGAAGTACAAGAAAAAAATTAAATTTTTGCTAAGTCAGATTTTATTTTTTTCAGTTTCTGTTCTGTTGTCTTTTCCTTATCCTTTAGCCAAGTTTTCAATACTTCTTTGTCCTTCTTGCCTAGGTTCTCTCCAGATGAAAATTTCTTATATAATTCAACCGGAGAAATTGTCGGAGTAACATCCTTTTCTTCTTTCTTGGATTCAGAAATTAGCTGTAATGCCGATTTCAAATCGGTCACTGTTGACCGATTTAACAAAGCCTTGTTTTCAAAAAGACGAATGTATCTTTTGGCCGTAGAGTCTGAAAATTGTAAATTTTCTTTCATCCAAGGAATCCAATTCCCGTGACCGATTATTTTCTTCTGATTTGAAAGTTTTTCTCCAATTAATATCGCGGATTGAATCGCATTGGATAGATCTTGGATGATAGATTGATGAAGAAGATTGATTTCGGTAACTTCGTCATTTTTGATTTCATTTTTTGGTGTCACGATATGGCCTGGTCGCGCACCGACTAAATTAGTTATGAGTTTTTTTCGTTCACTCATCTTAAAATCTCTTTTGTTAAGTCTGAAAATTCATCCCAAACTTTCTCAGATAGTTTTCCATTTATCGCTGACTTGGCAAATTCGGCTGATTTTGGAATAGATGTTTTTGTCGAAGGTAGTTCAATTTCAGAAATTCTTTCTGAATCCTTCTTCGAAACATTGAAAGGAACACAAACAGGTTCGGTTACGTTGTTTTGCGCACATGCTTCAGCGATAAGCTGATATCCTTGGATTGTCCATCTGGAAAACCCAATCGGGCAAATTACATGATCTGCATTGTAAAGTGCTAAATACAATTCGTAAGTCAATGATGGTGGAGTATCAAAAATAATATAATCAAAGTCCAAAGATTTTAAAGCGTTGTGAAACCTTAAAGCTGTGCCTGGGTTTGCCCCAAACTCATTTTGAGCTTTCGCGAGTTCAGGTGTAGTCGGGACGACACCGAGACCTGGCTCAACGATTCTTATCGTATCTGAAATTGAGACCCTTCCTTTTAAAATATTATACAATGACTTAGATTGAAGAGAATCAAGTTCCTCGTTTCTAAGGAAGAAATCAGTAAGATTGTTATTTGGGTCCGCATCGATAAGTAAAACTCGCTTTTTTTGTCTCGCCAGGGAGGCCGCAAAGTAAATGGCCAATGTAGTTTTCCCAACTCCGCCTTTTAAAGATGCAATGGTGATAGACTTCATCTAGGGATAATTTATATGCTGGAATTCAAATGCAAGGAAAAACGATTTCATTTTTCCATTATAAGAAAAATACTTAGAAAAAATGTCACTTCTTTCCAATATTGAAAAAGTTTTAGCGATTCCAGAAATCCAATCAGATCCATTTGTTTTTGAAAAAAACTTTTTTGACCCTTCTTTTTGGGTTCTTTTTCTTTCCCAAAGGCATGGCATATCTAAGATAAAATTTGATTGGGAACAAAATAGATCTTTTGCAAATACTATTGGTTTGTTTGATTATATTGATCCTCGCCAATCAGTTAATATAAACCGACATTCTGAGGGTAATAAGTATTCTAGAATTCAGAGAATTGATTCAGAGGATCCAAAATCAGTCGATTTAGCGAATACAGGAATTAATACTTGTATGCGTAAGGTTTTACAAGATTACCCGTTTTTGTTGGTAAGTCAAAGTGCAACCGGACTTTTGCAAACCGTCATGGAATTGCATGATAATGTCGCAAGTCACAGTGAATCACAAGGATTTTCATTTTTCCAATTAAGGAAACAAGAGCTTTATTTCTGTATTTCAGATTCAGGGAAAGGCTTCCTAAACGAAATCAGATCACATAATATCCCTGGGATTATGTCGCATCAAGAGGCAATAAATTGGAGTCTAAAGAAGGGAAATTCAACAAAGAAAGTTGATGATGAATTTGCTCAGATGCTACCTGAGGATGCTTTTATCAATCCTATGAGAGGAACGAACACGTTTCGTAGAAAAGCTGACGGAAATCATCACATGGGAATAGGATTGGATATTCTGAAATCATTCTGCTTGGATTCAGGTGGAACATTGGAAATTGCAAGTGGTGATTCCATTTACATTCTAAATTCGAGGGGAGAGGAAAATTTTATAAATGGGCCAAAAATAGTTGGCGTAACGATATCTATGTCTATTAATTTGTCCCTAGCCAAGGCTAGACTAGAAAAGTTGGCGAAATTACCAAATATTTTGCCGTCAATTAAGTGGGAGGTTAGTCATGAATGAAACAGTAAGATTAAGTTTTTCTGGAACTGATTTATCCTCACGGACTTATGGCCAAGAGCAAAGGCTAATTCTTGAAAAACTTCTCCAAAATGGCGACAAGGTAACTATAGATTTAAGGAATATAGAATCTATTTCTCATTCTTTTGCTGATGAACTCTTTGCAGTTTTATATTCAAAAGTAGGGGAGAAGACTTTTTCTGAAAAGATTAACTTTATAGTAAAAAGCGAAGATTTAGTACAAGTCATCTCTGATTCTATTCGCTATAGATGTAATTTGCAAAGCGTTTAGCGCTTAAACCTTATCGATCAATTTCACTTGGGATATAGAATTGATCAACATTTGAAATATGTTTAACTTCAATGCTTTCTTTTCCAGGGTAATGATTTTGCTTAATCAGTTGATTGACTCTTCCCAATGCTTGTTCGCTTGAATCTTGAATATAGGCCTTTTTAAGATTCCTCAGTTTTGAAAAAATTCTACTGTCTATGAATCTATTGAACGTGGGAAAGGAGTATCCGATTACAACCAAAACCTCTGTTTCTGCAATATCCGCAAAAAATTTTTCTCGATGATTTTTTATTGGCTCATGGCTATCCCAAGCAAAATGAAAATTTAAATCAGCTTCACTATTTAACCAATCCAAAAAAAGGTTTTGGATTTTCTCGGGGTGACGGCTTTCGTTAGGTAAGTGAAAATAAGCTGCGGATAAAGAATTCGATAAAATATCAGTTCCATAAAACTCGGCACCAGCATAGCCATTTAATCTATAAACTTGATTCTTATTGAAATTAGTTGAATGCAAATCAGATGTTTTAAGTAGAATAGAGTTAACTTCGCTTTCTTGGAAGCTTGTTAAAGACATTAATGCTTCGGTAATCTGAAGATCGTAATTCCAAGTAGCAATTTTTATATCCGGATGGAAAGTTACATTGGAAGATTCTTCATTATAGTTCAATAATGCAGAAAAAAAACCGAAGTATCTCTTATCTACTTTTCTTCTGCATTGTTCAAGTACCAAATAAGTTGCCAATGTAATCTTCGAAATTTTATACTCTTTATATTTTTTTGAAAGAAGTAGACTCTTCGCAAATATATCAGGTGTACCGTAATCTCGAACTCCATTGGCGAGCCATTCAAATTTTTCTGCTAATTTCTCGCTCGGAGAAAAGCTCATTTGTGGAAGCTGTCTACCGTTTATTCCGTAACCAAATGATTTCGTCCATGACCTGATACTTCCTTCCATATCCGTGACTGTGGGGATAGCATTGGCGCTTGCACCTGCACCCAGAAGGTAGAGTGTTTTCAATGAAATAACCTCTATTATCAATTTATAATATCTATTTGGCGAGAATCTAACATAATTTGCACTTAAAAAAAGTATTTGTAAATTTTCGTAACAAATGGATTCGTCCGTTCTCCGTGAATGATTTTGCGGAACCATATCTAATCAAAAAATTCTTCGATGGAGATGTCGAAAAATACAAACTCTTCGATAAAAGCCAAAACAGATTTATTGCAGAATCGACAGAAAAATCTCTTTTAGTACACGAAATTATCAAAAGAAGTAGAGAATAATTATGTCACTTAAGTAGGACAAATTAGAACATTTTTTTAAAATAAAATTGTTTTAGATGATTTCTGTCCTAGGAACATATTACTATACATATGTGGAGTTAAGTAAAAAACAGAAGAAGGAGATAGTGAAAGAGGAGCTTTTGCAGTTTGCCAATGCCATTCTTTATTCTGAGGGATCGTTAGAAACCCTTATAGAAAAATTTTCCGATAGAATAAGGGAGTTGAATAGTGATGAGCTTCCAAGTTTTTGTTCAAATCCCCAGAAAGCCTCGAATAACAGAGAAAAGCCGATCACGCTCTGATTTTTTTAATTCTAATATTGCCTGGAGTATTTCTTTCAATTCCGGATCTTTTAATATTTTTCTAGCAAACTCTACATCCTCACTGACGGCCTTTTTGGAAATTTGATCCACTTTCTTGGGAAGTTCGCCATTTAGGAGCCATTCCTTGCGATAACCGAAACGGATCTCCATGAGTGCTGCTACAGGTGGTGAAATCTCATGTTCGCCTCTAATATAACCACTAACAGAGGCCTGTGATATTCCTAGCGCCTCTGCAATTTTGACCTGAGTATATCCTTCAGATTTCAATTCCGAAAACATTTCGAAAAATCTTACGCGAACAGTGGTCATAAAATATATAGGCTCCCTATAAAATTATTAGTTGTCAAAATATAGGCTCCCTATATATTTTTATCTATCGTGGTTTTTAACCACTAGAGGATTTAAAATTAAATGAGCAGTGCAGAGATTCAAGCAGATTACAACGAGCTTTTAACTATGTCTCTTGGCCCACGCCGACCTTTCCCGGACGATCCGGATCTCATCAATAGGATGTTATCTCTTTTAGGAAAAAACCAAGAGATGATAGCGCATGAGACTGGAAAATCCAAGCAGCTTGTTTCTGCCTTCATTCAGGGGACTCGCCACAATCCAGACATAGCGCTCTGGTTTGAAAAACATGGAATTTATTTAGATAGGGACTATGTAGACCCTCTCTTAGATTCCAGAAGGACAGTAGAAAGGTTAACCGCATGAAAACCAAACAATTGTCACCAAAGCAAATTCAAACTGAACTTTCAAAGATCGGTTTCAATGAGTATGATGTTTTTCTTCGGGTTGGTGGAGTATCTTTGATGCAGGTTAAAAACACGATCAAAGGAAAATCCAATAACCAATCGATCCTTATGAGATTGGAAGAACTCGGAGTAAAGCATGGGAGAACATTTAAGCACGGTTTAAGTAAGGAGAATAGAAGTGTTGGAAAAAGAAACTAAGACAATCGTCAAGTTAATGGAAAACGGGAATATCCGCTTATCTGAAGATGGCTTTCTGTTAGGCGAGATGTCAAAAGAAGTTTTCGAGACTCACTATAAGAGTAAGTTAAAGGGAACAACAGTGTATATGGCCGAAAAAAAAGCTACCAGGTTGACTGCCTGATAGCTTTTTCTAGAGAAGAAACGTTTTAGCTAAACTCACTTCTCTATTTTTAAAAGTATAAGTCAACAAAAATTTAATAGGAGAAGTTAGAGATGCTTAAATCTGAAAGTTTATCTCAAAATATTGATCAAGAAATATTTTCCGTAAGGAATGTTTACGAAATCTTAATTGATCATAAATATCACCATTCCGAAGCAATCGAATTACTCCAGGGATATGGTTATCAAACCTACGAACTGGAAGTGGAATTTAATCAAAAATTTGAAATGGAGTTACAACATGTCTGAAACAACTACCACAGAAAATTCTATCTTGCTCTCAAACGGCGAGATCAATCCAAGTGCTTACGCAAAGGATCCAATCGAGAAACTAAAGAACCTTCGAACATTGTTTCCGCCAGAGAAATATAATATCGTTATGTTTTCTCAGTTTCTTATGAATTCTCTTCCGGAAGGGATCTCCCTCAAACCACAGTTTGTTACTGTTAGCGATGACGATCTTTGGGACGAAAAAAATGCGTCAGGTGTTAAACTAACTGCGGGCCATGTTATGTTGAAATCCGAAAAGGTGATCAATATTGCACAAGCAATCGGACTCCGGCTAGAAAAAGTTTTGGAAGAAGAAACAATACTCAATAAAATACCACACCTTAGAATCGAGTATGTAGCTTCTCTGCGTTTACCAGATGGAACAATAGTAAAATCTTCACCAGTTGGTAAAAGTCTACCCATTACTACAAAGGATGGCTCAAACCAAGCCCACATTTACGAAAATGTAGATCGAAAAGCAAAGAGAAATGCGATCAAAGAAATGCTCGCAATACCCACCCAGATGAAAAGGGAAGAAGCGCAGAAAATGTGGGTTTGTGTGAGAGCTGTTGTTGGTGATGGATCTACTGAATCTCAAGAAGTGGGAAAAACCATCGAGGCGTCTGCGACCGTGGCAAAAGAAGGTCTTTATGGAGATCTGACTCCAACAGTCCTGAAACCTTACACGGCCCAGGAATTCCAATCTTGGATTAAAGAATGCAATACCCAGGCACGTTGGGATGAACTTCGAGATTCACTATCAAGAGATATCATCGAAGAAGAATTAACTTTTCTTGGATTGAAAACATTACTCGCAAACAAATATCGCGAATTGAATCCAAAGGAGCAGAAGCTATGAGTATCAAAATTGGTAACATTGCGGACATCCACCTCCAAGGAGGTTTTGAATCCAAAGAAGCAATAGCTCTTCTCAGAGCAGGTGAGATTTTTCGGGAAACGAATGTGGATGTGGTAAGTGTAGGTGGCGATATCTTTGAAGATGTATCCACAGAAGAGCAAAGACTTGTTTTCAAAACATTCTTAGATGGTTTCCAAGGTCGAACTCCCATTCTAATTACACGAGGAAATCATGATAAACCGAAAGAGCTACTTTCTTACCAGAACAGAAGCCAACTGCAGATCTATGTTTCAGAACATCCTGAAGTCTTAGATTTATATCTTGGTTCAGGAAAAGAAAAAGTTCGATTCTTGACTATCCCACATTACTCAGCCGGAGCCTTAGCACTTCAATCACAGAGTGTTGAGCAATTGGGAGAAAAAGGAACGAATGCATTCATGGATCTCTTGGATGGTTACTATCAAAAAATTCAAAGATCGGACTGCCCTTGCTTTGTGCCTTTTCATGGAACAATTTCGGGTGCCAAATTGGATAACGATAAGATTCCGAGACTAAATGGAATTCACCTTCCTCTGGGGTTACTGGAGTCATTTGGCTGTCCGGTTGTCGGTGGCCACTATCACAAAAAACAAAAAGTCGGTGGTAAGGTTTGGTACCCCGGATCGATTACTCGCCAAACATGGGGAGAGGCGAATGACGATAAAGGTATTCTAATTTGGTCCCTAAACGATGGAATTTGGGATGAGGAGCCTGAATTTATATCCTTAAATCCTGAGCCGATGATTTCCATATCTGCAAAATGGGACGGATCCCGTTTTATTGGAGAATCTGGAGAAGAGATCAATCTTGAAAAGATTTCTGAAAGCAGTGCAAAATTGAGATTCCGATACACTGTAGAGAAAGAACTCACCCACACGGTTCCAACTAACATTAAAGAAATTCTCTCTGTAGTAGACCCATCGGTAAAAATTGAAAAGACTACAATCACAAAAATTGCAGTTCGAAATGAGGAGATTGCAAAGACAAACGATATCGAAGAATCTCTTCGGATCTATTTCAAAAGTAAAGGCATGGATGATTCGGAAATCGAAACACATCTCGAAGAACGTCGAGCAATCAAAGAGGCCCAAGAAACCAAAGAAGAGGTGGCAGCATGAAAATTCTAGAAATCAAAAACAAAGGATCTATCGCTTTCCCAGAGGGCATCACTTGGACTCCCGGGAATGAGGCAAAAATTGCAATCGTTGGCGATAACGGATCGGGAAAGACCACTCTCCTGGATACGATTTCGATGGCATTCTATGGAGTAACACCAAACAGACGTTCCGAATCTGGAAGAGAAGAAGGTGCCATTTACGGATGCTTTAAAGCTAAATCTTCCTCGATTGAAGTGAAGGCAGAGATCGGTGGGAAAATAATCCACGTGAAGAGGCTGATCGATCCTATTGCTAAAACTCAAAAGCCCTATCTTTATGTAGATGGAAAAGCAGTAACAGAAGGAAAACTCAAAGAGTTCCAGGAAAAGTTTTTGGAACACACAGATCTTCCACAGGATCTTTTCCTTTCTGCTCTTTACCATTCTCAAAAAGGGAAGGGTCACATTGTCTCCCTGGACCAAGCAGGATCTAGAGAATTACTCGGGAATCTATTGGGATTTCAAGAATATGATTCGGAATTCGATCTACTCGAAAGCGAAAGGAAGGTGCTAGAATCAAATATTGCCGCAGATGATCTATTGTTTAAAAATTTAAACTTTATCATCGAAGGTGAGGAAAATGCCAAAGAAAGTCTTCAGGTTTTTGAATCTGATAAAGTTAGAATAGATTCAGAATTGGCATCTTTGGAAAAAACTCTCTCCGATATTCAACAGAGATTGGCAGAATATAAATCCGAATCGTCCGATGTTCAGGCACTCATCGAGTCCAGGACTTTTACCGAAAAGGAAATTAAAGTTCTTGAAGATGAGATCGCCGATATCTCCGAGAGACTGAAAAATAACCAAGCATTAAAAGCCAAAGAGAAAGAGATTCGCTCAGCCGTTGAAAAAAAATCAATTTTGGAAGGACAAATTTCTGAACTTGAAAATCATATAGTTTTGGCCCAAAACCAAATAGATTCTGCAACCAAAGAGATCGAAGAATTCAATAAAACTTTAAAGATTGAAATTGAGGAACTTGAGTCTGAGAAAGAAGCAGCGAGAAAGAATTCCGATAAATTAAATTCCTCATGGTCAGATCAAAGAAGTAAGGTTGCCAAACTGGAATCTGAAATCACAGAATGTGAAAATAAGGCCAGTCTACTTCAGAGAGTACCATGTAATGGTGTAGAAGTCTCAGGAAAGCAACTGAACGAATCCTGTGAACTACTAGCCGATGCCGTAAAATCAAAAGAGAAAATTGCATCTCTGAAAAGCGAACACGACGAACTTCTAAAAGAAATGGAGCAAGAAGTTCTCAAAATCGAAAAGTTCAAAGAAGAAATGAAATCAATTGATTCTCAGAAACTAACTTTGTCTTCGAAGCTGAAAACCTTTGATTCCCTTACAGATGAGCGAGTAAAACTCGAGAACCTTAAAATGGAAATCAAGGTGAAAAAGGACGAAATCACTAGCTTTACTGATGCTCTTAAAAACTTGGCCCATTTGGATCTCGTAGACGAAAGGATTAGAGATTATCAGGCAAAAATTGAAATCGCTTCCAATAAGAAATCGGAATTAGATTCCAAATTATCGGGATTGGCTCTTTTAATTACCGCAAAACAGTCCCAAGTTGATGGACAACTTCTAATTGAGAAAGAACTTGCTTACGCAAAGCTCAAAAAAGATGAAATGAGTAAGCGACGTGACGAGATACTGACCGAAGTCTCTAAGCTAGAAACCAAACTCAAACAGATTGAGGAATCCAAAGAAAAGTTGGAAGCTCTCGGTACACCCAAAAAATTGGAAAGATTGGGACGACTTAGAAATCTCTGCGAAGCCCTTTCTCCGAAAGGTATCCGGGCTCTTAAATTGGATGCTTCTGGACCTGAAATTTCTGCAACAATTAACGAAGTTCTTTCCGAATGTTACGGATCCAGATTTCAGGTATCTTTCAAAACTACCAAAGAAACTGGTAAAGAAACGGTAAAAGAAGATTTTTCCATCGCAGTTTATGACGAAGAAACCGGAGAAGAAACCTTTGTAGATAACAAATCCGGTGGCCAGGAAGCCATCATTAAAGAAGGGATCTCCCTCGGAGTGGCCGTCTATAAGATCCAAAAAACAGGGAAGGCTATCGAGACACTGATTCGTGATGAAGCAGACGGTGGCCTCACTCCAGAGAACGCCAAATTATATCAAAAAATGTTAGATAAGGCTATGGTGCTTGGTGGATTCAAGCAGGTGATCTTTGTTTCCCACAAACCTGAAATCCAAAACTTAGCTGATGCGGTTTTCAAAGTGGGAGAAGGCAAAATTGCAAAATTATCTTTAGAAGATAAAGGGATGGATTTCTAATATGAATTTTCAGGCGAAAGATCTAATGGCGTTAGTTGGAAACAAAAAGCCAACTAATGTGCGAAGAAGATTTGTTATTCGGCTATTGAACTGCATACGTGATTTACGTTCAAATGCATGTATTCAAAAGAAACAAATTCAGTATCTTCTTAATCAAATTGAACAACGTGATAAGATGATCGATGAATTGAGAGAAAAGAACATTGCACTTTTGAGTCAAAGACTATCAGAACAAAGACCTTTTCAAAGAGTAAATATTGTAGCGTAGGGTAAGAAAATGGAATTGATCTTGTATGGACTATTAATGTGTATTTTAAGTTTTTCCTTTGGTTATTTTTTCGGGAATCGAAAAATTCCTTCAAAATCAGGTGTAAGCGTTATCAAGAATACACCTCGTAACTTTTTATCCTAACAAGAGACATATAAAAATTATGGAACAACAAAAATTAGACAGACACAAATTTAATCTTTATCCGCAAATGAATCCGACAGAGTTTAAAGAACTTGTCGAATCAATTCATAAAAATGGGTTCGATAATTCAAACCCGATCATTCTTTTTGAAGGTAAAATCATAGATGGTTGGAATAGATACTTAGCATCAGTTCAAGCAGGGAAACGTTTCTCAACAAAAGTTTTCAAAGGAAATAAAGAGGATGCACTTACCTTTATTCTACGTGCGAACATTCGCAGAAACTTAACGGCCTCTCAAAAGGCAACTCTTGCAAGCGAGTATCTACCTCTTTTGGAAGAAGCAGCTAAAGCAAGGAAAGAAGCCGGGAAGAAAACAGATTCCGAAAAAGGTCGCTCTACTCAAAAAGCCGCTCAACTTTTCGATACGAATGAAAAATATGTCGAGAAAGCAAAGAAGCTGAAAAAAGAAAATCCTGCCGAATTTGAGAAAGTCAAAGCAGGTGAAAAGTCAATAGGTCAGGCAACCAAGAAGAAGGAAGAGAAAAAGAATCCACCAAAATCTAAAACTGTGAAGATCGAGGGAGCGTATGAAAATGCTCCAAACAATTGGGACAAGATTTCAGGAGTATTGGCAGTTCACCTTGATGAAACTATCAATTTCCATAGATCCTTCAATGCCTTTATTCCGAATCCAGGAAAGGATTTTCTAAAACTTTGGCACGAGCATGAATCAGTAATGAAAAAACTTCGTTCTTGGTGTATTGATGTGGCAAAGAAGTGTAATCACTGTCACGGCACTACCCAAGTTACCATCGATAAAAATGGTATCTATGATCCGCAAGGAACACAAGCACCTTGTAACAAGTGCATGAATGGATTTGCAGGTGACCTATGAGTGCGGAACCATCTCTATTCCAAAAGCCAGAGTCCCATTATAAACTGAAACCATACCAATCGAAGGCAGTCGGAAACGCAGTACGCTTACTAGAAGAGAGAAAGAACCCTCTGATAATTATGGCCACCGGTACTGGGAAAACGGTTGTTGGTTCATCAATTATCAAAGAAAGAATTTCCAGTGGTAAAAGAATCCTATGGCTTGCACACCGAGAAGAGTTGATCGATCAGGCAAAATCTCAGATCGACAATATTTGCCAAATTAGCAGTGGTTTAGAAAGAGCTGAACACCGCGCAAATCTTACCGAGAATGTGATAGTTGGATCTGTACCTACACTTAGAAAATCCAGGTTAGATTCTAGGTTCTCGGATTTCAGGATTGATGACATCATTATTGATGAATGCCATCATGCAACAGCTGACTCTTACCAAACAATCATTGAGTTCTTTCAATCCAGATTTGGTTCCAATGTTGTCGGATTAACTGCAACTCCCGATGGTGCCAAAGGTGGTGGTTTAAAGAGTATTTTTTCTGACATCGCTTATAACTACTCGTTACTTGAGGCTATTAAAGATGGAAACCTATGTAATTTAATTGGAGTCAAGGTTGACTGTGATATTGATTTATCTGGAATACGAACTGTAGCGGGAGACTTGGATCAAGGAGCACTTGATGATGTGATGTCTTCCAAAATTCTCCATATTGCCGAAGGAGTTCTGAAAGAAACTATCGGACTTAGAACTATCGTATTTACTGTGTCTGTCCGGATGGCGGTCATGCTTGAAGCAATACTTAAAGAAAATGGGATCAAAGCGAAGGCATTATCAGCAGAATCTAGTGTTGAGGAAAGAAGATACGCAATTTCTCAATTCAGAAGGGGAGAAATTACTCACTTACTGAACTGTGCCCTTTTCACGGAAGGATTTGATTGTCCGGAGATCGAGGCCGTAGTCATCGCTTGTCCTACAAAATCGAGAACAAAGTATTCGCAAATGGTGGGGAGAGGCACACGTTTATCACCAGGTAAATCACATTGTTTGTTGGTTGAATTTGGATACCAAGCGAATCAACACCAATTAGTGAAACCATTCGATCTCTTTATCACAGAGCATTATAGCCCAGATGTTCGGAAAGAGGCAGAAAGACTCAGTTCGCTAAAACCAAACTACTACATGCTCGAATTGTTGGAACTTGCTAAGGAGAACTTAAGAAAATCAGCTCTGGATAGTGTTAAAATTGTTCAATATGGTTCAACGTATTATGATCCTTTCGCTTTATTAGAGCTCAAAGGCAAGGCGTATGATCAGGAATTAGATCTTGAATATGAGGGAAGAAGGCTAAGTAATGCTGAAGGCTCAATCACTTCTAAACAAAAAGAGATCTTAGCAAAACTTAAAGTTATAAATACAGAGAAGATGTCTGTCGCGAGTGCGTCTCTTGTAATTTCTATCTTTGCTAACAACGGATGGAGCGCCGAAAAAGTTCTAAGGAATTCCAAATGAAAAATTTACCTAAATCCCAGACTGAGATTAAGCCAAATGAGTATTGGTCGAAAATGCCGTTGTCGGCTCCTCTTTACATTAGGTGTCCGAATAAACTTTTCATATATGGTCTCCTGCTTTTTAAAATAGGGAACCAGGGATCCTGGTCTGGACGCATCAATAAGATAGTAGAGATTGCAAACGAGAACACTCCACTTTCACAGAAAAGATGGACCTATGCTAGAGTAGAATACATTCTCCGGTGGCTTCGGAAGGAAGGCTGGATTAAGGCAGATAGACCCGCAAGAAATAAGGCATTGGTTTACAGTGCGTCAAAACCTACGGATGTGCTACCAATGGAAGAAACGAAAACAGAAGTTCGAATACAAAATGTCTCGGCCTCTGTTTATGTTAAACGCACAGAATATGATTTAGATCGGGATCCCGA
>Ga0208243_1000098_pt1 | contig 79596 bp, 74 predicted proteins | sample Subbio2Aug_QV12A_FD_184826 | JGI IMG/M metagenome (GOLD analysis project Ga0208243, IMG submission 184826) | Serpentinite rock and fluid subsurface biosphere microbial communities from McLaughlin Reserve, California, USA - CR12Aug_QV12A (SPAdes) | ecosystem: Environmental > Terrestrial > Deep... | reverse complement strand
TAACACACATGAAGGATATTTCCAAGTTACGGCAGAACCGGTTTCTACTTGTGTCCAAGAGATTTTGGCATTTTTCTCGCACAAGCCTCTTTTGGTTACAAAATTATATACACCGCCTTTGCCTTCTTTGTTTCCGGGATACCAGTTTTGAACGGTGGAATATTTGATTTCGGCATCGTCTAAAGCAATCAATTCTACCACCGCTGCGTGCAATTGGTTTTCGTCCCGACTTGGCGCTGTACAGCCTTCTAAGTAAGAAACATAACTGCCTTCATCGGCAATGACTAAAGTTCTTTCGAATTGTCCGGTTCCTGCTTGATTGATGCGGAAATACGTGGACAATTCCATTGGGCAACGAACGCCTTTAGGTATGTAGCAAAAACTACCATCAGAGAAAACAGCTGAATTAAGCGCAGCATAGAAATTGTCTTTTTGCGGCACTACTGTTCCTAAATATTTTTGAACCAATTCCGGATGCTCTTTAATAGCTTCGGAAATACTCATAAAAATGATGCCTTTTTCCGCCAATGTCTTTTTGAAAGTTGTAGCCACCGAAACCGAATCGACCACGATATCCATGGCGATATTATTCATTTTTTTCTGCTCATCGATAGAAATACCCAACTTTTTATACATCGCTAAAAGTTCCGGATCTACATCGTCTAAAGTTTTATTCGGGTCTGCTTTTTTGGGAGCCGAATAATACGAAATGGCTTGAAAATCGGGTTTTTCGTAATGTACATTGGCCCATTCCGGTTCCGTCATTTCCTGCCAAGCTCTGAAGGCTTCTATACGCCAATCGGTCATCCATTGCGGCTCTCCTTTTTTCTGAGAAATGGCACGAACAATATCTTCGTTCAGACCAATGGGGAAAGTCTCCGACTCTAACTCAGTGTAAAATCCGTATTCGTATTCTTTGGTTTCGAGTTCGACTTTTAAGTCGTCTTCCGTATATTTTGCCATGATAGTAATCTATAATGAAAATGATTCTCCGCAACCACAGGTTCGGCTTGCGTTGGGATTATTAAAAACAAAGCCTTTACCGTTCAAGCCTCCGGAAAATTCCAAAATGGTTCCGGCTAAGTACAAGAACGATTTTTTTTCAACGGCTATTTTCACATTATTGTCTTCGAAAACTTTGTCGTTTTCGCCTATTGCTTTGTCAAATTTTAATTCATAAGACAAACCCGAACAACCCCCGCTTTTTACGCCTACTCGAACGTAATCTTGGGTCGCATCAAAACCGTCCTCCTTCATCATCTCAACGATTTTTTTACTTGCTGTATCCGAAACTTTAATCATGCTTATTTTGATTTTGTCTAAATTAATGTGCAAATTTAAGACAAATATCTGTTTTTACTACTATTAGTAACATTTTTATAACTAATGTTGGAATAGAAAAAAATGATTTTTTATTCTGTAAATTTGCGAGAAAGATCAAACCATGAAAATATACCCTATAGAAGCCGGAAATTTTAAGTTGGATGGCGGCGCCATGTTTGGCGTAGTCCCTAAAACCATTTGGAGCAAAACCAATCCTGCCGACAACAACAATTTAATTGATATTGCTGCCCGATGTATGCTGATAGAAGACGGCAATCGTTTGATTTTAATCGATACCGGTATGGGCAACAAACAGTCGGAGAAGTTTTTCGGGTATTATTCACTTTGGGGCGATTTTACTTTGGACGGCTCTTTAGCCCAATACGGTTTTCACCGCGATGATATTACAGATGTTTTTATGACGCATTTGCATTTTGACCATTGCGGCGGCAGTGTGAATTGGAATGCGGCCAAAACCGGTTATGAAGTGGCTTTTAAAAACGCCAAGTTTTGGACCAACGGCAATCACTGGGAATGGGCAACCAAGCCCAATGCAAGAGAAAAAGCATCTTTTCTCTCAGAAAACATTTTGCCAATGCAAGAAAGCGGTCAACTGTATTTTATCCAAAGACCGGAAAGCGATTTCGGGTTTTCGGAAGAATTGGGATTCGGGATTTTTTATGTTGACGGTCACACCGAAAAAATGATGATTCCTCACATTCAGTACCAAGACAAGACCATTGTTTTTTGTGCCGATTTGATTCCGACTGCAGGACATTTGCCTTTACCTTACGTAATGGGTTACGATACCCGACCACTTTTGACTATGCCTGAAAAAGCCAAGTTTTTAAACGCCGCAGCGGAAAACAATTTTTATTTATGGTTGGAACACGATGCACACAACCCAATCATTACGGTGGAAAACACCGAAAAAGGCGTACGATTGAAAGAAGTGTTTTCGTGTGAATCCCTTTTGTAAGCACTCCAAATTCTAATTTATGTGATTTTCCAGCAAAAAGTAAGCATTGCTAATTTTGTGTTAATTTTTATTTGATATATCAAATATTGATAAATCATTTATATTTTTGTTCTCTAATCAATGCCCTTATGGAAAAGTTAGACGACATCATTTTCTACAAAATAGACAAAGCCATTCGTTCATACCGTATGTTTGCTCAAAAACAGCTCAAAGCTTCGGGCTATAAAATCTCTGTAGATCAGTGGTTAGTAATCAAAGCTATTTTAGAAAATCCCGGAATGCCTCAACAAAAAATTGCCAACTTAATTTTTAAAGACAATGCTTCGGTAACAAGAATCATAGAAATTTTGGTTCAATTAGGCTATTTGAGTCGAAATATTAATGAAACCGACCGAAGAAAAACCAATTTAGAAGTTACCGAAGAAGGAAAACAAATTATCCAAAACGTTCAAAGTTTGGTACATCAAAACCGTCAAGTGGCACTAAATGGCATCAGCGAAACAGCCTTACAAAACATGAATCAAACCTTAACTAAAATTATAGAAAATTGTCCTTAGCAATGTAATCAATACAATCATCAATCAATTCATCAATCAATTCATCAATCAAAACGAACGGTAACATGAAATCAATCCTAATTTTCATTGGGCTTATATGGCTCAATGGTCATCAATCGGCGTTTGCCCAAAACGAGAAAATCTCCATTACAGGGCAACTCAAAAAAACAACAACTATTTCCCCTGAAAATCTTTTGGTTTATCTGTATGCCAAAGAAAACGAACAGTTAATCAAAACTGAGGCCGCAGACCAATCGGGGAAATTTTTTTTTGAAAATATTCAGCCCGGAACCTATTATGTAACCGTCGAAGAAAACGGTAAAGTCCTTCACAACAGCGCTTCGTTCAACGCAACTTCTAATTACACAATTCCAGAAATTGAACTGGCTAATCCTTCAGAAAACTTAAAAGAAGTGGTCCTCACCAAGTCGAAAAAATTCATTGAACGACAAGACGGAAAGATGGTTATGAATGTGGACAGCGCCATTGGTTCTTCGGGCAGTACAGCCTTCGAACTCTTAGAAAAAGCACCGAGTGTAGCCATCGACAATAACGACAACATCAGCCTGAGAGGCAAATCGGGCATACAAATTCAAATTGACGGAAAACCAACGCAAATGTCTGGTTCCAACTTAGCGGATTACCTTCGCGGTATTCCGGCAGAAAGCATTGATAAAATTGAATTCATTACTAATCCGGGATCAAAATACGATGCAGCAGGAACAGCCATCATCAACATCAAAATGAAAAAAAGCAAACGAAAAGGCACCAACGGCAGCATTTCGTTATCCAACGGTTTCGGCAAGTATTTCAAAAACGGCAATAATGTTTCTTTGAATCATCGTACAGAAAAATGGACTGTTTTCGGGAACTACGGCTTTGCCTATCGGGAAGGTTTTAACGATTTAAAATTAGACCGCAAATTTTACGAAGACAACGTATTCACAGGTGCCTACGATCAAAATAATTTTTTGAAAATGCAATTGAAAAACCATACCGGACGATTTGGAGTTGACTATTTGGCCAATGAAAAACACTCGTTTAGCCTTTTGGCCAACGTGGTGAACAACAAATTTAATCCAACAGGTAGCAATATATCGGATGTATACGATAATACTAATACTTTCACCTCGAGCTTTGAAACCAAAAACAAAGCCAAAAACCAATGGGAAAATTATGCCGTCAACTTGAACCATAAAGTCAAAATCGACTCTCTTGGAACCGAACTCATCTCCGATTTTGATTGGGCGAATTACGGCAACCGAAATAATCAGGATTTCACCACGCGTTATTATGATTTAGACGGTGTAGAATTCCAAAATCCATATATCTTAGAAGGAAACATTAAAGGCGAATTGAATATAATCGGGCTTAAAACCGATTTTACAACTACTATTAGAAACAAAATCAAATTGGAATCCGGATTAAAATCGACTTATGTCAAATCGGACAACGAACTTACTTTTTACGACTGGAGCTCGGGCAATCCGGTGTTGGATGAAACCAAAAGCAATCATTTTATCTACAAAGAAAACATTAATGCAGCCTATTTAATTGCTTCCAAAGAATTTGGAAAATGGAAAACCAATTTGGGATTGCGTGTTGAAAACACCAACATCGACGGAGAGCAACGCGTGGGTGATCAATCGTTTAAAAACAGTTATACCCAACTTTTTCCAAGTGCCTTTTTTAGTTATACCTTAAGCGAAAAACATAGCCTGGAATTCAATTACAGTCGTAGAATAACCAGACCAAGTTACGATCAATTGAATCCGTTTAAATTCTTCTTAGATCCGACAACTTACGAAGAAGGAAATCCGTATTTGAGTCCGCAAACCACTAATTCATTAGAGTTGACGCATGTACTAAATAAAAAGGTCTATACCACACTAAGCTATTCACAAACGGCTAACAACATCACCCAAGTGATCATGCCGTCTGAAGACAACAACCAAGCGACCGTTCAAACCAATAAAAATTTGAATACCGTAACCACTTGGGGTTTGAATGCGATAATTCCGTTTGAAATTACAAAGTGGTGGACCAACAATAACGCATTGAACTTTAACTTGAATTCTTTCTCAGGAAATGTTTCCGGGACGGCCTTGAACAGCCAAAGCAATTTTGCCTACGATTTTAACACCACCCACAACTTTAAATTCGGAAACGGTTTTTCCGGGGAACTTATAGCCAATTACAGGAGCAGTCAGTTATATGCCTTCCTAGACTTGAAACCGGTTTGGTTTTTGAACTTGGGTGTACAGAAAAAATTTGAGAAAGCCGCTTTGCGTTTGGCGGTAAACGACTTGTTCTTCACCAACAACATCAGAGCTTCCAATACTTTTACCAATTACACCGAAAGGTTTGCAGTGTCTCGCGATTCAAGAAATGTCATGCTGACTTTTAGCTATAATTTCGGAAACGGAAATTCACAACCCCGACGAAGCGGAGGTGCGGAAGATATCAAACAAAGAGCCGGAAACGGAAACGGTTAAAATCAAATTCATTTCCGGCACTGAAGCTCCGAAAAAGATTATCTTTCCGGAGCTTTTGTTATTTATCCCTAAAATATTGTTAATCCGATTAACAAATGCCACAAAAGAAATTATTTTTATAACCTACTTATCAAAATCATTTTACAATGAAAATATTATTGTATTCCGTTTTTTCGCTGTTCGTTTTAACTGTAACAGCTCAAGAAGCCCAACCGGTTCCCTTTAAAAAAACACCTTTAACCGAAGAGCAACAACAACGTTGGAGTCATCTCGATTTAGAAAAAGACTCCATTCCGGGGATGAGTGTAGACAAAGCATATTCAGAACTTTTAAAAGGAAAGAAGGGCGCTAAAGTTGTTGTGGGTGTTATCGATTCGGGGGTTGATATTAGTCATCCTGATTTAAAATCGGTCATCTGGACTAACAAAAAAGAAATTCCGAACAATAAAAAAGACGATGATAACAACGGTTATGTGGATGATGTTCACGGATGGAACTTCTTGGGCGATTCCAATAACGAAACCTTAGAATTGGTTCGTTACTTGCGAAAAGGCGATGATGGCAGCGAGCTGTACAAAAAAGCCCAAAAAGAATATGAAAAAGAATACAATGAAGTGTTTCCATACAAAGAAACAGTCGATTTGTTAGCAGATGCCGACAAAACCATACGCGAGTATTTGAAGAAAGACAATTACACTAAAGAAGATCTCAATAACATTGCTTCGGTTAAGTACGAATTGTTTAAAAGCAAAAAAATCATGTTGATGTATGCTGAGGATACGGGTGAAAATTTCCGTGAGAGCTTAGAAGAATTCAAAGAGTATGTATACGACAAGTTAAACTACAATTTGAACAAAGAATTCGACGGAAGAAAACCGGTTGGCGATAATCCTGAAGACATTAAAGATAAAAAATACGGTAACAATGTAGTGTATTCCAAAGAGCGAAAAGACTCCTCTCACGGCACACACGTTGCCGGGATTATTGCTCAAGAAAGAGGCAACAAAATTGGCGGTGATGGTGTGGCTACCAATGTAACTATCATGCCGATTCGTGCCGTGCCTAACGGAGACGAATACGACAAAGACATTGCTTTGGCCATACGATATGCCGTTGATAATGGCGCCAAAGTCATCAACGGAAGTTTCGGTAAAGATTACTCTCCGCACAAAGAATGGGTTTGGGACGCCATGAAATACGCCGAAAGCAAAGATGTATTGATTGTTTTGGCTGCGGGCAATGACGGTAAAAATGTAGATGTAGAACCCAACTACCCCGAAGATACACCCGATAAAAAAACCGAATTGGTGAATAATGTAATTAAAGTTGGAGCCATCAATTACAACTATGGCGAAGGCGTGGTAGCCGATTTTTCAAATTACGGTGCTACAAATGTGGACGTTTTTGCCCCAGGCGTAAAAATTTATGCCACCATCCCGAACGGTAAATACAAATACGAACAAGGCACTTCTATGGCATCGCCTAACGTGGCAGGTGTAGCCGCCTTGATTCGTTCCTATTACCCGAATTTGAAAGCGAGTCAAGTAAAACAAATCATTATGCAATCGGGAGTAATTTTGGATATGGAAGTAAAAGTAGGCGAAGAAGCATTGAAAATACCTTTTCAACAAACCTGTGTTTCCGGCAAAATAGTCAATGCTTATAATGCGCTGAAAATGGCCGAGGAATTGTCTAACCAGCCCAAAAAAGAACCAAAACTTTAACCAATCTTACAACCATACTGTAGAAACCATGATTAAAAAAATTTTCATTCCAATAGTTTTGTTAGTCGGCACCAATGCCTTAGGACAACCCAAAGGTTATTGGCAACAACGAGCAGATTACAAAATGGAAGTAACTATGGATGTTAAATCCTATCAATATTCCGGTAAACAAGAATTGCTCTACACGAACAATTCCAACGATACTTTGAAACGCGTTTACTATCATTTGTACAATAACGCTTTTCAACCAGGCAGCGAAATGGATGCGCGACTTCAATCTATCCCGGATCCTGACGGTCGTATGGTAACGAAAGTTAAAAATACAGACGGAAAAGAAACCAACAAAAGCAGAATTGCAGCCTTAAAGCCGGATGAAATTGGTTTTCTTAAAATTTCTAACTTTAAACAAGACGGTGTTGAAGCTAAAGCTCGGGAAGTGGGAACCATTTTAGAGGTTGATTTGGCCCAACCGCTTTTACCGGGAAAAACCACTTTATTGACCTTAGATTTTAACGGACAAGTACCGGTACAAATCAGACGTTCAGGTAGAAATAACAAAGAAGGTGTTGCTCTTTCTATGGCGCAATGGTATCCCAAAATGGCCGAATTTGATTTCGAAGGTTGGCATGCCGATCCGTATATCGCCCGTGAGTTTCACGGTGTTTGGGGGAATTATGATGTGAAAATCACCATCGATAAAAATTATGTGTTAGGCGGTACCGGTTATTTGCAAAACAAAAACGAAATCGGACATGGCTATGCCGATGAAGGCGTGACCGTTACCATTCCGAAGAAACAAAAAACCTTAACTTGGCACTTTTTAGCGCCCAATGTACACGATTTTACCTGGGCAGCCGACAAAGATTACTTGCATGACAAACTACTAACCGACGAAGGAGTGACTTTGCACTTTTTATACAAAAACAATCCGAAAATTATTGATACTTGGAAAAAAGCGCAAAATTACACCGCAGAAATCCTGACGTTCTACAATAAGATGGTTGGAAAGTATCCGTATGAGCAATACTCGGTGATACAAGGCGGCGACGGTGGTATGGAATATGCCATGTGTACCTTGGTTTTGGGCGAAGGCGAACTCAACGGTTTTATAGGCTTAATTGCCCATGAATTCGGTCACTCATGGTTTCAACACGTATTGGCCAGCAACGAAAGCAAACACGGTTGGATGGATGAAGGCTTTACCTCGTTTATTGAAGATACCGTGATGAATCAGTTTGCAGAGAAAAAAGCAACCAATCCTTATGCCGGCGCTTACAAAGGCTATGTTGATATGGTGAAATCCGGCAAAGAACAACCGTTGTCTACGCATGCAGATCGTTTCGATTTGAACCGATGCTACAGCATTTCTTCTTACAGCAAAGGAGAAATCTTTTTAAGCCAATTGATTTACCTCATCGGAGAAGAAAACCTTAGGCAAACTTTACGCCGTTATTACGAAGAATTCAAATTCAAACACCCAACACCAAACGATATCAAACGTACGGCAGAACGTGTTTCGGGCGCTAATTTAGATTGGTATTTAACCGATTGGACGCAAACCACCAATACTATCGATTATGGAATTTCTGCAGTAGTTGACAATGATACCAATGCCACACAAACAAAGATAACTTTAGAGCGAATCGGAAGAATGCCTATGCCGATAGACCTTTTGGTGGAATACAACGACGGCAGTAAAGAAAGTTTTTACATTCCTTTGCGCATGATGAGTTTTGAAAAAGAAAATCCTACACCCAACATCAAGCGAACTGTACTATCCGATTGGGCTTGGGCTTTTCAAAATTATAGTTTTACCCTGTCAAAACCTAAAAACAGCATCAAACAAATCAGTATTGATCCAAGCGGTTTGATGGCCGATGTAAAAAAAGAAAACAATACTTTTGTCCAGTAGTGGATAAAGGATTAAAAGCGTCTGTTGCCGGACGCTTTTTTTATGGAATAGAATTTGTAGATTTACCGCAAATATTGATCACCATGAAACACTTAAAAATCCTAATTGTTTTGTTGACCTTTGGCTTAAGCATTCCTAAAACCGAAGCGCAACCCATTCGATTTAAAAGCAGCAGTGTTAGTTTTACCGACAAAAATAACGACGGAAGCTGGAACGAATGGTCGGAATTTGTGAAAGCCAACGTTTTAATTACGCTCGACGCCAAAAAAGATTTGATTGTTATCAACTCCAATGAAGTGCAATCTTTCAAGATAAAAGCTTACGGTGAAATCGAAGACAATGAAGAAGTCAATATCGTTCCTTTTGAGTGTGTTGACAATAAGTTTTCTAAGTGCAATATTCTCATCATCACTAAGAAAAAAGAAAACAATCGTATGCAAATTTACATCAACTACAATGAAGTTAAATTTGTTTACAACATCTACAATCAAAGCTAAAAATGGATAATGCTTATCCTAAAGATGAAAAACTCAAGAACAAAAAAATCATAGATTTACTTTTTACAGAAGGCAAATCTGTGGGCCAATATCCTTTACGATTGGTTTATGTTCCATTTGATTTTGAAGAAGATGTACCGCTCAAAATGGGCGTTTCTGTTTCCAAAAAGTATTTCAAAAAAGCCGTAGATCGCAATTATTTTAAAAGAGTATTGCGCGAGTGTTACCGATTGAATAAATCGCAACTGACCAAGCATTTAACCCAAAAATATTGTTTTATGTTTTTTTACCAATCGGCGGAAAAATTATCCTATCGGGAAATTGACCTTAAGACCAAACAACTGTTTGAAAAATTTGGTAAAAGTGTGCAACAATAAAAAATTGTTAACCCTCAACTGAATCCGCTTCATTAGAAGTAATTTAGTATATTCGTTAACTTGATAAACCGTTTATGATTATGTTTTCAAAATTCAAAAAAAGATATATTATCCCTTCCCTCTTGGCTGTTTTCCTTTTTATCGGAGTCAGTTTTAAAGATGATTTTTTCGAAATTTCGAAGCAAATCGAAATCTTCACCACTTTATTCAAAACGGTCAACCAAAATTATGTAGACGAAACCAATCCGTCGGAATTGATGGACAAAGCCATCAAAAGCATGTTGGCCGATTTGGATCCGTACACAAACTATTTCAACGAACAAGACGTCATCAAGTTTAAAATCAACAACACCGGAGAATACACCGGCATTGGCGCCATGATTACTCGTAAAGAAGACAAACTCATCATCAAAGAGCCTTATAAAGGATTTCCGGCCGACAAAGCGGGTTTAAAAGCAGGAGACGAAATTATTCAAATCGGTGATGTGCTTTTGTCTGATTTTAAAGACGATGCTTCCCAACTTTTAAAAGGTGCCAAAAATACCAAAATTGAAATCAAATATTTACGCCAAGGAAAACCGCAAATCACACAATTGGTCCTGGACGAAGTGGAAGTAAAAGCCGTTCCTTTCTATGGTAAAATTGACGACAAAACCGGCTATATTGTTTTGTCACAATTCAACAAAAAAGCCTCTTCCGAAACCCGTGATGCTTTGGAAAAACTCAAAGCCGATGGTGCCAAACAAATCATCTTAGACTTAAGAGGCAATCCGGGTGGATTATTAAACGAAGCCGTAAACATTTGTAACCTATTTGTACCCAAAGGCGAAATCATTGTAACCACTAAATCCAAAAACGAAAAATACAATAACACTTATAAAACCACTCGCGAACCGGTAGATACCGAAATTCCGATTGTGGTTATTGTAGATGGAAAAAGTGCTTCGGCTTCGGAAATTGTTTCCGGAGCTTTACAAGATTTAGACCGCGCAGTGATAGTAGGCAGCCGCAGTTTTGGAAAAGGATTAGTGCAACGTCCGATTGACATGACTTACGGCACACAGGTAAAAGTGACTATATCTCGTTATTACACGCCTTCAGGCAGATGCATTCAGGCGCTGAACTACAATAAAAAAGACAAAGACGGTAAGGCCACACGCACTGACGAAAAGAATTATAATGCTTTCAAAACCCGAAAAGGCAGACCGGTTTATGATGGTGGTGGTGTTTTGCCGGATGTGGAAATTGAAGAAACCAAAACCAGCAGCATAGCCGAAGCCTTGCAAAAAAACGACGGTATCTTTAACTATGCCACTTACTACTACTACAAAAATCCAAATTTAGGTGAAAAAATTCCAACCTTAACCGATGCTGATTTTGCCGATTTCAAAGCTTTTTTGAAACGTGAAAAAATCGAGTTCAACACCGAATCGGAGGTAGCTTTGAAAGCCCTTTTGGAAAAAGCAAAAAAAGAGAATATTGATTCGGCTATTGCCACAGAATACCAACAATTATTGACCGCTTTGCAAAAAAGCGAACAAGTGATGATTGATAAAAATCAGAAGGAAATCAAAAATTTGATTTTGGATGAAATCATCAAACGCTACCAATACAAAGAAGGATTGTACCAATATTACGCCAAAAACAATCTGGAAATTAAAAGAGCCGTAGCCTTATTGAATAATATTGCCGAATACCATAAAATTTTAAAAATCTAAAATGAAGAAGCTGTTACAATATTTGCCTTTACTATTTATTGGCTTTTTAAACGCTCAGGAAGAAGTAGTGCATTCGGTGTATTTTGAATTTGACAAATTTGCTTTGAATGACGCTCAAGCAAAAGACGTGGTTGAGTTTATAAAAAAAACCGATTCCACGCGAATTGAATCCATTCAAATTTTCGGCTATACTGATGACATTGGTAAAGAAGCATACAACTTTAAATTATCGACTAAGCGCGCGGCAGCCATTCAGAATAAATTTATCGAAAGCGGCATTAAAAGCAAAATTATAGTAACCATTGAAGGCAAAGGCCGTATTTTGATAGACGACGACATTGTAGAAAATTTACCCGAAAAGCGTTCTAAAAATCGTCGGGTTGATGTGGTGTTAAATTTGAAGCCCCTTCCCAAAATTGACATTCCGGGTTTTTACAATACCATTCAGAAAAACCATATTGTTGGCGACCACGTTTATCTCGACAATGTATTGTTTGAGCGCGGTAGCAGCAAACTGACTTTCAAATCGAAAACCGAATTAGATAAAATTGCCAAGCTATTGCACAAGTACAAAAACCTACAGTTTGAAATTCAGGGACATGTTTGTTGTACGCCTCCGTATCAAAAAGAAGCCATAGACAAAGACACTAAAAAAAGACAATTGTCTACCAACAGAGCCCAAAGCGTTTATAAGTATCTTATTTTTAAAAAAATACCAAAAAACCGAATGACTTTTAAAGGTTACGGCAATACCGTTCCGTTGGGTAAAGGTGCCGAATACGACCGAAGAGTTGAAATTGTAATCACTAAAGTATAGTTAGGATTTCTTCATTCGAATGTGCGGAATATCGTCTTCCAAATAAGTTTCACTAATGGGAACAAATCCGTGACTTTCATAAAAATGCTTAAGGTACAATTGAGCCGAGATGGTAATTTCGGTTGTTTGAAAATGTTTCTCAACAAGCTGAATGGCTTCACGCATTAAAATATGCCCCAATTTTTTGCTCCGGGATATTTCTTTAACCACTACTCTCCCAATGGAAGCCTCTTCAAAATAATCTTTCGGTTTGAACAAGCGAGCATAAGCCACAATTTCGCCGTTGTCTTCGCCAATCAAATGCAATGCTTTCTCGTCTTTGCCATCAATGTCTTGATAAACGCAATTTTGCTCCACCACAAACACTTCTGAGCGCAACTGAAGTAATTTGTATAGCTCGGCCACAGAAAGCGCCTCAAATCGCTTTATTTTCCACTGTAGGTTCATATCGGTTATTTTTGGAATTGAATCGACTTGATGATGGATTCCAATTCAAACATCAAATCTCTTTTTTCTTTTGACGGTGCGTAGCAAAAACCCTCCAGCACTAAAATGCGTTTGTTGGGTTTGTCGAAAATGGTGTAATTGATAAACGGCCCCGACATAAAGTCGTTTTTCATTTGCCAAGTGCCTTTGGTTTCATACGTTTTTCGGTTGGCCAAAGCAATCTTGGAAAAATAAGGCGAATACGCTTCTTCGGTTAGCATTCGGGTTCTGGGAGCCGAGCCGTGAATGTACTTTCTCCCTATGGAATCTCGGGTTCTAACAATATCGTTAACAGCACTGCCGCTGTGAATGCTTTGCCATGGCAATTGGTAAATAATGATACTGGTGTTGCCGCTGGTAATTTCGCTTTTGAGCCAAATGAAATTCTTGCGTCGCATGACATATTCGTATTTTGAAGGAATTAGCAAATCGATGTTGAATTTCTTTTGGATTTTTTTGGTATCCAACAAGGAGTCTTTGAAGATTTTTTGGTTTTGGGCGATTTCGATATTTCTCATTTTTTGAATGATATCGGGCGCTTTCTCTTCCAATAATGCAATGATTTCGTTGGTAGACTTTCCGGTGATGTGAACGGCATTTTGTGGTGCAGAAAACTCATTCTGTTTGATTTCAAACTTGGTTTCGTTGCCTTTTTTAACCACTAAAATATTTCGGGAATCGGTTGAAAATCCTTCAAAGAGTTTTACCGGATATTGATTGATGGTGAATAAAGGTTCTTCTTGTGGTAAGCCTAAAACCGGTGACGCAAATTTGTTTCGAATGCTGTCGCCTACTTCTCCGTTCCAAAGTTGATCGTCAATAATAACCGCTATGGTATTGATGGCTGCTGAAGATTCTTCGGAAAACTTGTCCTTTTTAAAAGAGCAAGAACTCGCGACAACCGCAACCAAAAGCCATAAAAAAAGGGTTTTATTCATAATTGAAGTAAAACCCAAATTTAGTTAAGATTTTCGGATTAACCGTTGTTAATTTTCAACTTCATCCCCGGCTTTAAACTTTCGTTTTTAATGCCGTTCCATTTTTTAATGTCGGATATGGTTACACCCGGATATTTTTTGGCTATGCTGAAAAGTGAGTCGCCTTTTTTTACGTAGTACAATTTGACTTCGCTTCTTTCGTTGGCGGCTATGTCCTCTTTTTTAGAAGCTTTGGTTTCGTTAACCGCTACTTCTTTTTTAGACACGATTAAAGTTTCGCCCAATTTTACATTGTTGTCCTCTAAACCATTCCATTCTTTAATTTCGGCCACAGTTACATTGTATTTTTTAGCAATAGTGCCTAAATATTCGCCTTTTTTAACTTTGTGTTCTACGATTTTTGTTTCTGTTTTCGGAGCTTCGGCTACAACTGCTTCATCTTTGTTGGCCAAGGCCAATTTCGAACCTAATTGCACATTTAAATCTTCCAGGTTGTTCCATTTTTTCAAATCTTCAATGCTGACATTGAATTTTTTGGCAATGCTGAACAAATTATCTCCTTTTTGTACTTCGTAAAAATCAGAGGCTTGAGTATTGTCTTCGGTAGTATTGTCGTTAGCGGCAACAGCTGTTTCGATTTTGTCTGCTTTTACTTCTTTTCTGACAGTGGTTACTACACGTTCGTTTTTGATAATTTTCAAACTGGCTCCAAGAGCGATATTATTGCTTTTTAACTTGTTCCATTTTTTAATTTCAGATACTGAAACACCGTACTTATTCGAAATCTCGCCTAAGTTATCACCACTTTTCACTCTATAATACTTGACTACATCTTTATAGCTAACCACTTTTTCTTCCTTGTAAATTTTATTAGAAGCAGAGGCGATGGCAGTAGAATCGTTATCTTTAGGCGAGGTTTTGTTGGTTGACGCTACGGCAGTATTATCGTTCACATAAATTTTCAAACTTCTGCCCAACGGTGCTTTATTACTTCTTAGGCGATTCCATTTTTTCAAATCCGACATAGAAATACCGTACTTGTCTGAAATCTCACTTAGGCTGTCACCACGACGAACCTTGTGGTATTTAATTTTAGATGAAGTACCAATAGAATCTCTGGAAGCCAACATCGATTGGAAAGGCTTTTCTCTTCTGCTGGATTCGTAATCCGCATAAGCGTAAATCTTATCTTCATTAGAGGTAAACATCGCGATTTTGTCAACCGGTAATCTCAAGAAATGTTTTTCTCCGGTGATAAAAGGAATCTCATCTCTTTTGTAAGTCGGATTCAAAAACTGAAGCTCGGCCACAGAAACATCTAACAATTCTGAAAGTTGTTTGAAAGTTAACGGTTTTTTAATCATCACCGTATCAGTGGCAAAATGATTGGCAATAGATCTGTCCGGTTTGATGCCGTGCTCTTTGTGGTATTCGAAAATGTACATGGTGGCTAAAAAAGCCGGTACATAGCCTTGTGTTTCTTTGTGCAAATACGGTCTGATGTTCCAGTAATTTTGTTTACCGCCCGAACGACGAATCGCTTTGGCTACATTCCCCGGTCCGGTATTGTAAGAAGCCAATACCAAATCCCAATCGCCAAAAATGGCATACATATTTTTCATGTATTGTGCGGCGGCGGCACTGGCTTTCAAAGGATCTCTTCGGTCATCGGCATAAGTATCTACTTTTAAGCCGTATTGTTTTCCGGTTTGGTACATGAACTGCCATAAACCGGTAGCGCCCACACGTGAAACCGCTCTTGGGTTAAGTGCCGATTCTACAACAGACAAATATTTGATTTCTAATGGAATATTCTGAGCCGCTAAAGCTTCTTCAAACAAAGGAAAATAGAATTGAGAAATACCCATTAGTCTTTCGAAAGAGCGCTTTCTGTTTTTCAAAAACGATTTGATTACGTTTTCTAAACCAACATTATACTCGATGTTGAACGGCGATTTTTCATCTAATTTTCTGAGGCGTTCTTTTAAAAGTTCAGTAGGTAATTCGTAGTCCACCTTTTCATCAACATTGATATTTTTGATGTCTAAAGTCAATTCCTCATACAAGTCCAAACTGGCCAATTCCTTCATCCACATGCTGTCTATACATTGGGCAATGTTATCGTGCACAAAAGTAGCTTTGATGGAATCAAGATATTGTCGTTGGGTAAGCGGCGTCTTTTTGATAGGTGCTTTGATAATAGAATCTTGGGCAAAAACTGCCGAGGAAAGTAAAATTAAAGCCAAAGACGTTATTTTTTTTACAGTCATAAGTCTTGTTTGTTTTGTGGTATTTGTGTTGTTATTAATTCACCAATTAATAACGCAATTAATTGTCTTTTATTGTGTTACCGAACATTTAATCCAAAATAGCTGCAATTCCGGGTAAAACTCTTCCTTCTAACATCTCCAGCATAGCGCCTCCTCCGGTAGAAACATAACTCATTTTGTCTTCTAATCCGAATTGTTTCACCGCCGCAACCGAATCGCCTCCGCCCACTAATGAGAAAGCGCCGTTGGCTGTTGACTCGGCTATAAAATTACCTAATGTAATCGTTCCTTTGGCAAAGGTTTCCATTTCAAAAACGCCTAATGGTCCGTTCCAAAGAATGGTTTTAGAATCCATGATGACTTTTTTGAAATTCTCCAACGATTTTGGTCCGGCATCCAAACCTTGCCAACCGTCGGGAATTTCGCGAACATCAACAATTTGTGTGTTGGCATCGTTGGCAAAAGCATCGGCAGCCACCACATCAACCGGAATATGGATTTGTACATTTTTTTCTTTGGCCAAACGCAAAATTTCCAAGGCTAATTCTTGCTTGTCATCTTCACAAATAGAATCACCTATCTTTCCACCTAAGGCTTTCACGAAGGTAAACGTCATTCCACCGCCAATAATCATGTGGTCTACTTTGTCTAAAATATTTTCGATAACGGTAATTTTCGAAGAAACTTTTGACCCTCCTAAAACAGCGGTTACGGGTTTTACGGAGTTGTTCAATACTCTGTTCAAGCTGTCAATTTCTTTGGCTAAAAGGAATCCGAAACACTTATCGGTTGGGAAAAATTGAGCGATGATAGTTGTTGAAGCATGCGCTCTGTGTGCTGTCCCGAAAGCATCATTCACATAAATATCACCAAGCGAAGCTAATTCTTTAGCGAAATTGACATCGCCGGCTTCTTCTTCTGCATAAAATCGGAGGTTTTCCAACAATAATACTTGTCCGGGTTTCAAATTTTGAGCAGCATTTTGTGCTACAGCTCCACGACAATCTTCAGCAAAAAGAACAGGAAAGCCTAAAACTTCTGAAGTCTTAGCTACGATATGTCTGAGTGAAAATTGGTCTTGTTTCCCTTTTGGTCTTCCTAAATGCGACATCAAGATAACACTTCCGCCGTCGGCTAAAATTTTATCGATAGTTGGTTTTGCGGCTTCAATACGATTGGCATCAGTTACATTAAAATGCTCATCTAAAGGCACGTTAAAATCAACTCGAATAATGGCTTTTTTGGCGTTAAAATTGAAATCTTGTAATGTTTTCATTTGAAAATGTAAAGGTTTTGAATCCGTGCAAATATAGTAAATTTTAATTTTATCGTTCTTTTTGTAGCTTTTATCGATGTTTTTTAAGGTTTTTTTAAGACTTAAGCGATTTATTTTCAAGGATATACTTAAGCCCTTACCGGCTCATTGGTTTCGAGCTGGTTTAAGCCAACTGTTGCCTAATCGTTGAAATTTGATTTTCTATTAGGAAAAAAATTGCGCTATATTTGCTCTATGCAGTTTTCAGAAATATTAGGTCAGGAATACCTCAAAAGTCACTTGATAAAAAGCGCTTCTTCGGGAAGAATTCCGCACGCCCAATTGTTTGTTGGTCCGGAAGGTTGCGGAACCTTACCTATGGCAATTGCTTATGCGCAATATGTTTTGTGTTTGAATTCGGGTATGGAAAATTCCGGTGGTCATGAAAGCTGTAACCTGAAATTTCAAACCTTATCGCATCCCGATTTGCATTTTATTTATCCGAATGTCACCAACGACGAGGTTAAATCGAAGCCCAGAAGTGCTGATTTTATAGCTGATTGGAGGGCTTTTGTTTTGAAAAATCCATATGGAAGTTTGTTCGATTGGTACAAACATTTGGGCGTGGAAAAAAAACAAGGCATGATTCGCGTAGAAGATGCGCAAGACATTTTAAAATCCTTAGCCTTAAAATCGTACGAAGGCGGTTATAAAGTAATGATTGTTTGGATGGTGGAAAAAATGAACATTGAAGCGTCGAATAAATTGCTTAAACTTTTAGAAGAACCGCCGGATAAAACGCTTTTCATTTTAATTTCTGAAAACGAAGAAGACATCATTCAAACCATACGTTCCCGTTGCCAAGTATTGCATTTTGGGGCTTTACCGGAAGCTGTGATTGCCAAAGCCATGCGAGAGAAGTATTTTTTGGACGAACCTTCGGCCTTGAAAGTGGCGCATTTATCGCAAGGCAATTATAACAAAGCCATTCACATTTTAAACAATGACAACAACGATTTTCCGTTTGAGAAATGGTTTGTAGATTGGGTTCGAGCGGCGTTCAGAGCCAAAGGTAATGCTTCGGCTATTCAGGACTTGATTTCCTGGAGCGAAGAATTGGCAGGTATTGGTCGCGAAGGTCAAAAGCAATTTTTATCCTATTGTATTGATCTGTTTCGTCAAGCACTGTTGCTGAATTATCAGGCTGAAAAATTGGTGTATTTGGAGCCGGAAGTAGAAGGCTTTAAGTTGGAAAAATTCGCGCCCTTTGTGACAGGAAATAATATCACTGAAATATTCAAAGAGCTATCCGATGCTTCGTATCACATTGAGCGCAACGGAAATGCAAAAATTATTTTAACCGATTTATCTATAAAACTAACACGATTAATCCATAAAAATTAAACCTATGAACAATACAGCCTCTATTTTAGTCTTGCTTTTTTTGGCGGTTACCTTTGTGCAATCGGCTTACGATAAAGTGTTTGCTTGGAAAGGCAACGTAGAATGGTTGAAAGGTCATTTTGCCCAAACCATTTTGAAAAACAATGTGCCTTTGGCCTTGTTTATCATTCTTGTTTTAGAGTTGATTACCGGTGTTTTAACCCTTGTAGGTTGCGTTGAATTATGGGTTAACGGTGGCAAAACCTGGGGATTGTATGGCGCTATTTTTTCGTCGGTGACATTAATCTTTTTGCTTTTAGGACAACGTTTGGCCAAAGATTATGACGGTGCGCGCACCATTGCCATTTATTTTGTGCCTTCGGTATTGGCTGTTTGGTGGTTAAGTTAAGCCGCTTTTTCGGGCCGCTTGGTACATTTTCAATTCGTCCCAAGTAAATTCGTCTCCGTATTTTTCTTTTAAACTGCCCAGCGATTCTTCTTTATGATTTTTGAAAGCTTTGGCTAAGGCTGCTATCTTATCTTCCGGCAAAATGGCGGAAATGGATATGGTTTCTGTTTCTATTAATTTAGCCAAATGCGAGCTGATGGTTTGCACAGTTAACTTTCTGACCGCTGCAATTTCTTTGATGGTATACTGTTGCAGCCATAGTTCGTAGGTTTCCTGAACCGTAGATTTTTTGGGTGTTTTTTCCTTTTTGTTTTTGGTATAACGCAACGGTTCTTCATCGTTTATTAATGAAACATGGCTGTTTTTGTAGGCTTGGCGAACAGCTTCTGCTTTGGTAAATCGGTAAGTTTTAATAGCTTCCGAAGTTAATTTTTCTTTGGAGATGGTTTCGCCATTGGCTACTGTTTCTATTAAAAGTTTGGCTTTCATCAATCGGATTACTGTTTTGGTTTGCTGTTCTTCCAAGACAAGTAATTCTTCAAAATACGCTTTCGCTTTTTTCATTCGCATCACTTCTTCGAGTTGCCAAAGGAGGTCGTACGTTAATTGATCGAGTATAGGAAAAAAATAATCGTAAGCCGAAAAGATTCTGTTTTTAACAAAATGAAAATCAACTTCTTCCGTAAACAATTTGTTCAGTTGTGCGATAAATTTATGCGACGGATCAGTTAGTTGTTGCAAGGTTTCCCATTGCTTATTCGCCCAATCTTTGTGCTGTGTTTTGAGGGCCAAAGCTGTTTTTTCGTTGTAGCTGTACCAATGATTTCGCCATTCTTGTACTAAAACCGACCAATCGAAAGCTGCAATCAAATATTGACGGATGAAATTTTTGGTTTCTTTGTGCAGTGTGTTTTCTAAAGTTTGGCTTTCCGCTTTGTTAAGGGCATAATTCATCACCTCCTGATCGTTTGAAATCCCATTCATTTGCAACGGAGAAAGCAATACAAGGCCATTTAACGAACGCAAACGCGATAATGCCACATAGGCTTGTCCGGGCAAAAAAACATCAGCTACATCGAGCGCAGCTTTGTCGAAGGTTAATCCTTGACTTTTGTGTACCGTAATCGCCCAAGCCAATTTGATGGGATAATGGGTAAATGTCCCTAAAACTTCCTCTTCTATCTCTTTGGTGTTTTCGTTTACAGTGTATCGGATGTTTTCCCAAACATATTTTTCGACTTCAATTGTAGTGTTTTCTTCCGGAAAATGCACCCAAATTTCTCGCTCTGACAAGGTTTGAATAATCCCCATTTTTCCGTTGAAAAATTTCTTTTCCGGAGTACTGTCGTTTTTAATGAACATAATCTGAGCGCCCACTTTCAATTCGAGTTTCTCTTCCAACGGGAAAATTTTATCCGGAAAATCACCAATTACATCTGCTCTGAAGAAAAAAGTTTCCCCTTGTAAATCATGTAAAGACTGAGCGTTAATAGTATCGGCTTTGTGGTTGTGTGTAGTTAAAGTGATGTAACCTTTATTAGCTTTTAAATCGAATTTAGGCTGGACAAATTGGTTTAAAACTTGAATGTCATTAGCAGTAATCTTGTTGATTCTAAGGTTGTTCAAGACCGAAATAAAAGCATCATCCGTTTGGCGAAAAATCTTTGATAGTTCAATATAAATGGGTGGATTTTTTTCAATCACATGGGCGTGAAAAAAGAATTTTCCTTTGTAATAGCGACTTAATGTTCGCCATTCATCTTCCCGAATCACAGGCGGAAGCTGGAGCAAATCGCCAATAAATAACACTTGTACACCGCCGAAAACTTGGTTGTTTTTACGAACGGTTTGCATCATAAAATCCATGGCGTCTAATAAATCGACGCGAAGCATACTGACTTCGTCGATGATTAGCAATTCCATGTTGCGAATTACGGCCTTTTTTAAGCCGCTCATTTTGAAGTGTCTTCGAAGCGTTAATCGGCTTTCAAACTTAGAAGAATCCGTGAATTGAGGCGAAGAATTATCGGGCAAAAAACCCCCGAACGGCAACTGGAACATCGAATGAATCGTTACACCTCCCGCATTCAAAGCGGCTATACCGGTTGGTGCTACAACGACGGTATTTTTGTGTGTTGTTTGGATGATTTCTTTGAGTAAGGTAGTTTTACCTGTACCGGCTTTTCCGGTTAGAAAAACAGAGCAATTGGTTTGGTTGATGAATTGCAATACATATTGGGCTTCGGCAGTTACAGATTTCATGGCTTATAAGTTTTATCTTATACAAATGTAAAGCATTGTCTTTCAATACACAACAAAAAAGCGCCTTAAAAAAGACGCTTTAAAGATTGGTTAGGATAGTAATTTATTTCTTTTCCTCTTTTTTAGCTGCCGGTTTTTCTTCTTTTTTATCGGTTGACTTGTATTTGTCGTTGACTAATTTGATGATTTCTTTAGTAATGTCGTAACTGTCTTTAGCATATAAAACTGAAGCAATGTCACCAGTACCGTAGATGTAATCATAGCCTTTGTCTTTGCCGTATTCTTTGATTACTTTTCTGTAACTGCTTACTAAGGAATCCATTTCTACACCGCTTTCGCTTTGTAACTGTTGTAACATCGCTTGTTGTGCGTAGCTTAATTCTTGCTCTCTTCTTTGCAATTCAGCACCTTTTTGCTGAGCCCAAACTTGACCATTCGCTTGTGCATTTTTTTGGAAATTGGCAGCTTCCGACTTGAAACGGTTCACTTCTACTTCCAATTGGCTGCCCATGACTTTGGATTTGTCTTTGTATTTTTCGGCTATGTCTTTGGCTTCTGTTGATTCTTCCATCAATTTAGAAGTGTCGATGTAAGCGGTTTTAAATTCTTTTACTTCGGTCGTTTTATTGCATGAAAAGAATGAAATAGCCAATGCAAAAAGGATAACTGTTTTTTTACTCATGATATATAATTGATTTTTGGTACAAGTGAATTTTTAACTTCACTATTATTTAGATAAATTAATTTTTCGTTTCAAAAATATAAAAATAAAGACAATAATAAGGCTGAAAACAGCATAGACAACACTATAGTTTTTGATTATTGTTTTTAAAAGTCATATAATCTTGTATTATTAAATTCGGCTTCAAATAAAGCGTTTTAAACAAACATCTTGTTTTAGGCAACCCAACACACATTTGTGATGTATTGCGTTAAAACTCGTTGATTTATTTGGTTTTTATTGATTTTTCAGGATGTAAATGTGCGAAGAATACTCGTTTGTTTTCTTTCCGTTAAGATTTGACTTTAAACCGACAAAAAAAGCTCTGATGAAATTCATACGCCCGGTTTTGTATTTTTCAGACAGCAAGCTCACGTAAAAACTATCAAACTTCATTGGTAAAACAGCTGTTAATTGAATTCCTTTTTCTGCAAATAATTTTTCAATAGCCGTTTTGGAGAAATGCCAAATATGTCTCGGCACATCATAAGCCGCCCAATGTCTTCCATAAAAATTAGCGTCAAACGATTTAAAATTTGGTACGGCAATAATTATGGTGCCGGTTGGCTTAATTAACCTTTTCAATTCGGATAAATAGTCTTCTAAATTAGGAACATGCTCTAATACGTGCCACATGGTAATAATGTCGAAAGAGTGGCTTTCCAAATCAGATAAACTATCGGCAAAATTCACACCTTTGTTGATGGCTATTCCTTTGGCTTTTGGGCTTGGTTCAATTCCGGTAATATTCCAACCATCATTTTTGGCCACAACTAAAAAGTCACCCGTTCCCGCACCAATGTCTAATAATTTTCCTTTAGCCGATTGTGCGTTGATTAATTTCAATTTGTTCTTAAGAGCAATGCCTTTAATGAAATGATACACTCTTTCAAACAAAGAACGCTTTCCGTCGGTGTGCGAAATATAGTCCTCGCTTTCATAATAGGACGGTAATTTTTCCAAACTCGGTTTTGGAAAGGTCATTAAAAGATCATACTCAGGATTATGATGCAGTTCAAAAATTTCTTTTGAAACCGAATAATCTTTAACTTTTTGAAAAAAAATATTGTTTTGAAAACTCATAGAACTCTTTATTGGTAAGGGTTGGCAAGCTTAGTTTCACGTGGAACGCAAAAACGATTTGATTTTGTATTTTTATATTATCGTCCCATGTAAATCAACAATACCGAAATATCAGCAGGAGAAACACCGCTGATTCTTGAGGCTTGTGAAATAGTAATAGGACGAATAGCCGTTAATTTTTGCTTGGCTTCAATCGACATGGATTTGATTTTATAATAATCGAAATTTTCCGGGATTTTAATATCTTCTAAACGCGTTAGCTTTTCGGCATTGTTTCTCTCTTTTTCGATGTATCCGGAATACTTCACTTGTATTTCGGCTTGTTCGATGATTTCTTTATCCAAATCGTTATCTTGAATGTATTGCTGTACTTTTTCAAACTTGAGTATATCTTCTAAGTCAATTTGAGGACGAGAAAAAACTTTAAACATCTTATCCGATTGTGTCATGGGAGAACTTTCCTTTTCGACTAAAATCGGATTGGCTTCTTCGAGAGTCAAACTGGTTTCTTTAAAGAAATTCACCATCTTTTCACTTTCATTGAATTTGTGTTCCATACGACGCATTCGCTTTTCAGAAGCTAATCCAATTTCATAAGATTTAGGCGTTAATCTGAAATCGGCATTATCCTGACGCAAAAGCGTTCGGTATTCAGCACGTGAAGTAAACATACGATAGGGTTCTTCAGTTCCTTTGGTAATTAAGTCGTCGATTAAAACTCCGATGTAAGCTTCATCTCTGCGAAGAATCATCGGTTCCATTTCTTTGACTTTCAAAGCAGCATTGATTCCGGCCATTAAACCTTGCGAGGCAGCTTCTTCATAACCGGTTGTACCATTAATTTGTCCGGCAAAATATAAGCCTTCAACCAACTTGGTTTCTAAAGTATGTTTTAATTGCGTAGGCGGAAAATAATCATACTCAATCGCATAACCCGGACGGAAAAACTTCACTTTTTCAAAACCTTCCACAGAACGCAAGGCTTTAAACTGAATGTCTTCCGGTAAAGAAGTTGAGAAACCGTTCACATAAACTTCAACAGTATTCCAACCTTCCGGTTCTACGAAAAGCTGGTGTCTTTCTTTATCGGCAAAGCGATTAATCTTGTCTTCTATAGATGGACAATATCTTGGCCCGATACTTTTGATTCTACCATTAAACATTGGGGAACGATCGAAGCCTTCACGTAAAATATTATGCACTTCATTAGAAGTGTAAGTCATATGACAAAGCAATTGGTGCGTCAAAGGTTTGGTTTCATCTGAATAAGAAAACTTGTCCGGCACCAAATCCCCCGGTTCTTCTCTCATTTTAGAATAATCCAAAGAACGGCCATCTACTCTTGGCGGCGTTCCGGTTTTCATTCTACCGGCTTGGAAACCTACATTAATCAAATCTTCCGTAATCCCGAAAGCGGCACTTTCTCCTGCTCTACCGCCTCCAAATTGTTTATCGCCAATATGAATTAATCCATTCAAAAAAGTACCGTTTGTTAGCACAACGGTTTTGGCTTTAATCTCAATTCCGAGAGAAGTTACAATTCCTTCAACCTTGTTGTTTTTTATCAAAAGCCCTTTAACCATCTCTTGATAAAAATCGAGATTGGGCGTTCTCTCCAACATCAAACGCCATTCTTCAGAAAAACGCATACGATCACTTTGAACACGCGGCGACCACATGGCAGGACCTTTAGATTTGTTCAACATCTTGAACTGAACGGCTGTTTTGTCTGAGACAATTCCGGAGTAACCGCCTAAGGCATCAATTTCACGAACAATTTGACCTTTGGCAATTCCACCCATAGCAGGATTACAAGACATTTGAGCAATGTTTTGCAAACTCATAGTGACCAATAAAGTTTTACAACCTAAATTGGCCGCTGACGCGGCAGCTTCACAACCGGCATGGCCGGCACCCACAACAATAGTATCGTATTCTTCTAAAAACATTTTCTAATTGTGTTTCACGTGGAACATCTTCATTTTTTCTTCTTCTTTCTCACGCATTAGTTGTTCATCTGCAACGGATTTGTCTTTATAACCACAGTAATGTAAAACACCGTGAACCATGACGCGCTTTAATTCATCTTCAAAAGTGACATTAAAATCCGCGGCATTATCTTTAACCCGTTCAATAGAAATAAAAATATCTCCGTGTAGTTCATTTCCCACAGAATAATCAAAGCTGATGATGTCTGTAAGCGTGTCATGATCTAAATACTGCTGGTTAATTTCAAGTAAATAATCGTCGTCGCAGAATATATAATTAATCTCTCCTTCGTTCTTTATTTCAGATTTAATGACTTCGGCTAACCAAGCCGCAAAAGCAGATTCATTATCTAAAGCAAAATCGCATTCGTAATTAAAACTAATCATTATTGATAAAGTATTCTTGAACCTTTTGGTTAAAATTGGAGCGCAAAGGTAAGCTTTGTCTATTTAAAATTTCAATGCTGTTTAAATATTCTTGTAACCTTGTTGGGAGGGCATTGGCTTGATTGTTAAATTCTTTCTTATTGGTTTCAGATTGGCGCTTCTTATCCTGACCTTGTTGCTGGACTGCTTTTTCGAGTTTTAAAAGTTCATATTTAAGATTTAAAACTTTCTGTAGCGTTTCATTATTAAAGCCTTTATTCAATAATTGCTTCTCAATTTGCTTCATTTGATCTAAAGCATTTTGACCATTTCCTCCAACGCCCTGTTTCTTTAATTCCTTTTCTAAAGCCTCACGCAATTGTTGCTGCTCTTTGTAAATTTCCATAATAGCTTTTGCATCGCCTTCGCCATCTTGTCCTTGCTCACCTCCTTTTTCGCTCCCCTCGCTTTGGCCTGATTTTCCTCCTTTTTGGCCTTTACCGTCTTTGCTACCTTGTTGTCCTTGACCAGGTTTTTCTCCTTCCTTGCCTTCTTGTCCTTCACCAGGTTTTTCACCCTTTTTCATACCTTTCTTCATTTTCTCGGCAAGACTCTCCTGCTTTTTGATAATATCCGGCAATTGCATGCCGCTACCTTGACCTTGACCGGGTTTAGGTTTGCCTTGGCCTTGCCCTTCCATTTGTAAGGACATTTGCATACTGTTAAGAATATCACTTAACATATCAGCTAATCTGTTAGCAGAAGATACAGCATACTGTTGATGTGAATTCCCCTTAGCCACATTTGCTTCCGCTAAATTTTCGAGAGCTTTATCAACGTTGTATTGAACATTACCAATCTCCTTAGTAACATCTTCTGCAATCTTTGGATTACGCAATGACATAGCAAATAAGCTATCATCAACATGTTTGAATTGTTGTTTTAAATCTTGTTGGATTTTCAAATTCTTATTGAAAGACGGAGCACCGCGTTTCAAATTTTTAAATTGCTTCATTACATCTTCTTGTGAAAATGAATAAGCCAAAAGATTGTCTAAAATCTGACGTAACATAGCCACATCTTCTTCCATTTGCTCCATGTCGCCGGATTGCATTTGCTCAGACATTTTTTGACTCATTTGCTTCATTTTCTTGGCGGCACTTTTTTGCTTAGGCTTGGCTTTTTCCTTTTGCTGCTTTTGCAATTGTTCTTTAGCATTCTTCATGTCTTCATCAATACTCTTCTCTTGCTCATCGGAATTGGGAATATCCATAGGTGATTTCAACTCTTTGTTTTCCTGCTCTAAATCGTTCAGTTCTTCCTGTATCTTATCAAACTCTTTATTGATGTCGTCTTGCTTCTCTACAGAATTCTCTTCAGATTTATCCGCTAACTTGTCTTGCTTTTCAGCCAACTTATCTAACTTATTGGCAATTTGTTCCGCTTTCTTCTCAACATAATAACGCTTCGTAAGCTCAACCAACTGCTCTAAACTCTTGGTTTGATTTTTACTGGCTTGTTGGAATTTTTGCATTTTTTCGAACAACTCTTCTTTGCTGATTTTATCATTCAGCTTTTGCAATTCGTCCAACAACTTTTTGTTCTTCTCCAATTCTTCTTTGGTTTTCTCTAAACGGTCTTGCAATAATTCTTTCTTCTCGTCTTTTTTCTCCGATTTAAATTGCTCCAAATTCTCCTTCATCTTCTCTGAAAACTCTTTCATCATTTCGTCTTGTTGTTTTTGACGTTGGATAAAATCGTTTACTTTTTGTTGCTCTTTGTAGTCTAAATTATCCTTCTCTTTGCCCATTTTTTGCAACTTCTCCATTTCGGACAATTGTTTGTCTTGCGCTTTTAAAGATTTGGCTAACGAATTGATGTTGTCATTTTGCTGTTGCAACATTTCATCTTGTTTCTCGGTTTCAGTAGCGATACGATTGCTGAATACAGAAGACTTGGTACTTTTGAAATGGTGAATAGCATCGTTATCAAAAATCTCAAAATAATATTCATAAGAAACACCTTCTTCTACCGGAAGATTACTTGGGAAAGCAAACACAAACTGATCGTAAACGTCTTTCTTAACGTTGATAAGCGCTTTTTTAGCAGCGTTCGGCTTGTCTTTAGGATAATAAACAATTTGCAGTTTAGAAAGTCCGTAATCATCCGAAACTTGTCCGAGAACATAATTCTTATTGACTTTTAAACTATCCGGCGCATTGTTAACCGTGATTGTTGGAAATTGATCTTTGATAACAGAAATCTGATAATTCAATTTTTCGTAGTGCTGCACTTTATTGTTGGACGTCAAGATTTGATACTCTACATTTTGTAGAATGCTTTTCGAAAGTGTAAACACATTGTCCTGTTTGGCGAAAGTAAATCGATTAGCGCTATTCACCCAATCCACTTTTTGAGTGGCCAAAGTGTTCATTCGCCAAGTAACTTTGGTTCCTTCGGGAATAACAGCATTTCCGGTGCCTTTGATTACTTCCGGTTTTTTATTCAAATAAGCCGGGAAATTTAGGGTCATTTCAAAATTGGCTATGGATGGAACCGTAACTACTTTTAACTCGTAATCGTGAGAACTGACATCGTTGGCTTCAATATGGAATTCTGTGTCCTCAACCGGTTTCGGAATGACAAATTCAAATTCTCCTGCTTTGGTAGTTTCCATAAAGTAACTTTCATCGCCTATATAAATCATAGCGTTTTCCGGAACAACTTTACCAACCGTTTTAACTTTAACCAAGAAATCTTTGTTCTGTTCGGTTTGCAAATTATTGTTCACCAACACAATTTCAAAAGGTGCCGGCGGTGTAAATTGTTGTTTGAAGTTTACCACACGATTAAAACTTTGTGATAAAATTTCGCCTTTACCCGAAATCAGGAAAAACAAAAAGAACAAAATCGGAATCACGGCCAGTGGTAAATACTTCTTATTCTTCCCTAAGTTGATGGCGTTGCCAAAAGGAATAGGTTGCAATGTGGCGGCTTTCTGTTCAATCGAAGCCAACAATAATTCCGATTGGTTTCGGTCTTGTGACAATTGTAAAAAGTTGGTCAGCTTGTCGCCTACTTCGTTAAAATGGTTTCCGATAATGTTGGACGCTTGGTTGTAATCAATTCCTTTTTGCAATTTGAATAGCTTAAACAATGGGAAAAGAATAAATCGCAATAACAGAAACAATTCTACCGCTACAAAAAGCACAAACAAAACCGTTCGCGCTGCAGGTTTAAGCCATAAGAAATACTCAACAAACAGCGTGAAGATAAAATAAAGCAAACCAATGCCGACGAAAAAAATAGTACCGCGCAGCAATTCATTGGTATAAAACTTTCGAATAAAGTCTTCTAACTTCAGATAAATAAGGGTTGATTTTTCCAATTTTAAGCCAATCTTTTTTATAACCGATAAATGTACAATTTTTGGCGAATAACTAACGTTAAAAATTTGTCAATGAAAATGTCTTGAAAATGAAGCGGTAACACGAGTCAAAAACTTCCAACTTCTAACTTCCAACTTCCAACTTCTGTTTATCTTTGTACACACTTCGACAAACTCAGTGTTAATATGAATAACCCTAAATTATAAAAATGTCAAGACCAGTTAGAGTTCGTTTTGCTCCCAGTCCAACCGGACCATTGCACATTGGCGGCGTGAGAACTGCCTTATTTAATTATTTATTTGCCAAAAAACACAACGGTGTATTCTATTTGCGAATTGAAGATACCGACCAAAACCGTTTTGTTCCCGGAGCGGAGCAATACATTTTTGAAGCCTTGGATTGGTTGGGTATTGCGCCTAGTGAAACCGTTGGAAAGAATGAAAAATTTGGTCCGTACCGTCAAAGTGAAAGAAAACATTTGTACCAACAATATGCGGATCAGTTGGTACATTCGGGCTGGGCTTACTATGCTTTTGACACAGCCGAAGCCTTAGACAATCATAGAAAGCAACACGAAGCCGAAGGGAAAACCTTTATTTACAATTGGCACAACCGTGAAAAATTAGACACCTCATTGGTTATTTCGGCAACAGAAACCGAAAAGAGAATTGCTAATGGCGAAGCGTATGTGATTCGTTTTAAAACGCCGGTAAATGAAACTTTGCATTTACACGATATCATTCGCGGTGACTTGAAGTTTGAAACCAATTTATTAGACGATAAAGTACTGTTTAAGTCGGATGGTATGCCAACGTACCATTTAGCCAATATTGTAGACGACCATTTAATGGAAACTTCACACGTAATTCGCGGAGAAGAATGGTTGCCGAGTTTGCCTTTACACAGCTTATTGTATAAAGCATTTGGTTGGGAAGCGCCAGAATTTGCACATTTACCGCTGATATTAAAACCAATCGGAAACGGAAAATTATCCAAACGCGATGGGGATAAAATGGGCTTTCCTGTATTTCCGTTAGAGTGGAAAAGCGAAGAAGGTGTTTCATCGGGTTACCGAGAAAAAGGATTTTTCCCGGAAGCAGTAGTGAACTTTTTGGCCTTATTAGGTTGGAACGACGGCACCGAACAAGAAATCTTTTCTTTGGAAGAATTGGCTGAAAAATTCGATTTGAATCGCGTACACAAAGCCGGAGCCAAATTTGATCCGGAGAAAAACAAATGGTTTAACCACCACTATTTACAACAACAAAGTGATGCAAGTTTAGCAGAAGCTTTTGCACCAACTTTAAATGAAAAAGGCATCTCGACTGCGCTCGATGTGACAAAAGTAGTATCGTTAATTAAAGAACGTGCAAACTTTGTTTCAGAATTTTGGGATTTGGCCGATTATTTCTTTGTAGCACCTACAGCTTATGATGAAAAAGCAGCTAAGAACTGGAAAGAAGATACGCCGAATTTGATGCAACAATTGATTTCGGTATTGGAAAATATAGGCGATTTTACCTCTGTCAACATCGAAACCATTGTAAAAGATTGGATGACTAAAAACGAAATCGGTATGGGAAAAGTGATGCAACCGTTTCGTTTGAGTTTGGTTGGTGCTTTAAAAGGTCCACATCTTTTTGACATCGTGGAATTGATTGGTAAAGAAGAAACTGTTAAGCGACTGGAAAAAGCGATAGCTACATTATAAAAAAAGCCCCTATTTTAGGGGCTTTTTTTATTTAGTTTTTAACACACCAATAATCAGAAGTGGCACCGCCCATTTTCTTGTCGAAAGTAACAGTTATTTTAGTAGTGTAACTAAATCCTTTCTTTTTACCTGATTCTGATACAATAGCCATAGTGTGGACCATATCTCTGTCAGCGCAATAGATTACACCCTCATTGTAGCTGGTAATTGGATATTTAACTTTATTATCTTTTGTCTCAATAAATAAAAATCCGTCACTTATAGAAAAAACACCTGTCAATGCTAAATCCTTTTTACTAGGACCAAGTTGGGCTGTTACAGCTCCTATTTGGTAAGTTCCACTAACTGGCTTTAACAATTCTACTAAATTTTCTGTGTTTTCTTTAACAGGTTTAATTACAGTTGTAGCTTGAACTTCATCGCAGTTTGTATATTTAGGATAATCAAAAAGTCTGAAAACCTTAGCGTTAGCATTATCTATTCTTTCCGCTGCCTTCTTAGCCATTTTTGAGGCATTATCCATATTCATCATTTTAACATCATTCTCATTTAATCTACCTATTAAATCAGGACAATCCTGAAAATGCTTTCTTAAAATTGCTTCTGCATTATTTCTATCTTCTGTGGAATTTTTATAAAATTGATCATCAAATTTCATTTCATCAATAACGTTATTTTCGTTGTCCAAAACATAAAAATAATACGTTGTGATGACTTTTAAATTTCTTCCTCTGTTGGTGGCATTTTTGTCAAAGTAGTTGCCATCAACCAAATTATTAGGGTTAATTGTTGTAGTTTTTTTATTTAAATCTGTTTGACCAAACATTGGATTAGCTTCTCCTTTTTGGATAGCAACAACTTTATAATTCCCAACCAACTTCTTTGATTTTGATTCGGCTATAACAAAACAGGTTACTCTTTTTTTACCGATAGCAAAAGTGTTTAAAACAAACTCATCAACAAACGCTGTCTTAATATTCTTAATAGCCATCTCTTGATTCTTTGTCATTCCTTTTTCTCTGTAAAGAAAATGATCGTAATCGATTCCTAATTTGACAGAAGTTGGTTCAACATTTATCTTTTTACCTTCAGTAGTTTCAAAATAAAAACTCTGACCAAAAGAGCAATTTAATATACTGATAAATACAAAAAATAAAATTTTAAAATTTTTCCAGTTTAATTTCATACTATTTATTTTATAAGTTAATAATCACTTGTCCGTTAATACTACCTAAATTTCCCTTAAAGGTATCTCCGTTATTCAACACTTTTAAAGCATCGTCTTTGTTGAGTTTGTTTAAGATGTTGGTAAAACCATATTCATAAAAAAGCACTGCTCTGATGGTTTTGCTTCCTGCGGAACAACCTAAATAGAAATTACCGCTAACCGGCGAAATATCTACAATTTGATTGGCGGCTAATAAGGTTCCTTTTAAGATTCGGTTTTCATCGGTTGGATCTACTTTGAGCTTGCCGTTGACTTGCAACACCGGACCAAAATCTAAAGACACATGGTCTTCCACTACATTGTAACTGAATAATATTCTAACCTGAACGCCTTGTATATTGTATTTAATGTCTTGGTTAAAAGTAGATTGTAACGAAAAGTTATTGCTGAAAAACTGCATTCCGTAAATCATACTCCAATTGTTGTAATAGTTACCACGGACCGAAAGACCTCCGGCAAAACCCATTTCTGGTGAAGCTTTAAAATTATTGGTGAATAAAGTAGTTTGAGAAATGCCGGCTGAAATGCCGATACGATTTCCATCTCGGTTACCGTATTGAGCGAAACCTAAAGTTGTAAAAAACAACAATAGTAAAGTAAGTTTTTTGTTCATGTAATGTTGACAGTTAATTTGTAACAAACATACATATATTTTCGTACAACCTATTTTAATCACTAAAATTTAAAATAGTATGGAATTTATTATCATCCCAATTGTATTTGGTGTTCTTTTTCTGTTCGCTTGCTTTTTTACCGTAAAGCAACAAACGGCGGTAGTCGTAGAACGATTCGGTAAGTTTTTGAGCATCCGAAACTCGGGTTTACAGCTTAAAATTCCGGTAATCGACCGAATTGCAGGTCGTGTTAATTTGAGGATTCAACAATTGGATGTCATCATCGAAACCAAAACCAAAGACAACGTATTCGTAAAAATGAAAGTGTCGGTTCAGTTTAAAGTCATCCAAGAAAAAGTGTATGAAGCTTTTTATAAGTTAGAATATCCTCACGATCAAATTACTGCTTATGTATTTGATGTGGTTCGAGCCGAAGTGCCTAAATTGAAATTAGACGATGTTTTTGAAAGAAAAGACGATATCGCGATAGCCGTGAAACGCGAATTAAACGAAGCGATGATGACTTACGGATACGATATAATCAACACCTTGGTAACTGATATTGATCCGGATATGCAAGTAAAAAATGCGATGAACCGAATCAACGCGGCTGATAGAGAAAAAACTGCAGCCGAATTCGAATCGGAAGCCCAAAGAATTCGCATTGTAGCCAAAGCCAAAGCAGAAGCCGAAAGCAAACGCTTGCAAGGTCAAGGTATAGCCGATCAAAGAAGAGAAATTGCACGCGGTTTGGTAGAAAGTGTGGAAGTATTAAACAATGTAGGCATCAATTCGCAAGAAGCTTCAGCTTTGATTGTGGTAACGCAACATTACGATACTTTACAAGCCATTGGTGCCGATACCAACTCGAACTTAATCTTGTTACCTAATTCACCTCAAGCCGGAAGTGATATGTTGAACAATATGGTGGCCAGTTTTACAGCGAGTAACCAAGTTGGTGAAGTGATGAAAAACGCCCCTAAACGCATTAAAAAGAAAGAAGATCACACTTCTACCGATTACAATCCGTCGGATACTTCCAATCCGGTAGAACCGAAAAAGTAACAACAATTGAATACAAAAAAAGAGGCTTAATCGCCTCTTTTTCTATTCATAAACCAACTGATTACATAAGGTAATGCAATCTTTAAAATACTCCCTAAAGTTCCGGAAAATACCTTTTTATAAACGGCATAAAATCCTTGAACCGGTTCCGAAGGGAAAACGCTTTCCTTGGTTTTCTCATAGCTGAGCTTCATTTTCTGGAAATAGATTTCTTTTTCCAATTTCAGAATTTCTAAATCGTGCTCAATCTCGGCGTAAGATGAATATTTTTTAGGCTGCATAATCAATCGTTAAAAAATATTTCTGAAAACTTCTCCAAAATTGGTCCTTCTACAATTTTATCTTTTACCAAAAATAAGAGCATCGCTAATACCAAATAAACACCGGCAACTGCTAAAAATCCTAATGGATAACTGTTAAACCACTGTCCTAAAGCCAAAGCACCGGCTATGGAAACAAACAATAAAACAATGGTCAAACAAAGTGCAATTAGTAAAAACTTGACCATCAAAGTAGTCGACTTCATGGCTACTTTAAAACCCCAAAGTTTATAATAGGCCAAACTGGTTTCTACATAAGCTTTGGCATTCTCTTGAATGTCTTCTACATTTTCTTTAAGTTCTTCAAATGGCATTACTTCTGTAATTTGGCATTTTGCTTTTTGAGCTCGGCTAATTTTTCTTCCAAAAAGGTAATGGCTTCCTCAGCTTTATAACTCGATTTGGATAATAAATTTTCAACGGTTTCTTTTAACTCATCTTTGGTTTGAGAAAATTTTTCTTTGGCTTCTTCTTCGGCGGAGTTGAATTTGGATTTTACTTCATCTTTCAAATCATCAAAACCGTTTTTAATTTTTTCTCTTGTTTTTGAACCTTTATCGGGTGCAAACAAAATTCCTATACCAACTCCAATGGCAGCTCCGGCTAAAAGTGCCAAAATACTGTCGCTACTTCTTCCTGACATAATTTTGAAATTTTTAATTGACTTAAAGTTACGAAAATTTTGTCTAAATGCCGTTAAGATGTCGTTAAATGACAAAAAATGATTTTAAAGCGATATAAAAGAATTTTACGGCTAACACTATAAAATCACCTTAAGGATTTTTAAAGATTAAATAAAACCAATGTATGAAAGTCAATTTTAATCAGATGAAATTATAAATATTAAAAAAATTATAGATTTTATTAATAATAGAAAAAGCCCGCATAATTGCGGGCTTTTTATTAGAATCTTCTATACTGAATTTATTCTTTGCTTTCCACTTTGGCCCAAGTATCTCTTAAACCAACCGTTTTGTTGAAAACTAATTTTTCGGTCGTTGAATCTTTATCAACGCAGAAATATCCCAAACGTTGGAATTGGAACTGGTCTAAATTTTTAGCCGATTGCAAACTTGGTTCCACAAAACCGGTAATCACTTCTAAAGAATTCGGATTGATAAATTCTTTAAAATCGATTTCTTTGTTACCATCCGGACTTTCATGAGTGAATAATCTATCGTACACACGAACTTCCGCCGGAATAGCGTGATTGACAGCAACCCAGTGAATGGTGCCTTTTACTTTTCGTTGTGAGGCTTCTGTACCACTTCCGCTTTTTGAATCAGTATCATAAGTGCAATGAATTTCGGTGATATTCCCGTTTTCGTCTTTGATAACACTTTCTCCTTTAATGATATACGCATTTTTTAAACGCACCTCAGTACCTAAAGTCAAGCGGAAAAATTTCTTATTGGCTTCTTCTTGAAAATCTTCTCTTTCGATGTACAACTCTTTAGAAAACGGCACTTTTCTATAGGTCATAACTTCTTCTTCCGGATTATTCTCGGCTTCTAACCATTCTTCCTGACCTTCAGGATAATTCGTAATTACCAATTTTACCGGATTCAAAACCGCCATCACACGAGGTGCTGTTTTGTTCAATTCTTCGCGAACACAGAATTCCAATAAGGAAACATCAATCAAGTTAGTACGTTTAGCAATTCCGATGGTTTTAGCAAAGTTTCGGATAGCCATAGGCGGATAACCTCTGCGACGCATACCTGAAATGGTGCTCATTCGCGGATCATCCCAACCGCTAACATGCTTTTCTTCAACCAGTTGTAATAGTTTTCTTTTAGAAACTACGGTGTGTGATAAATTTCTTCGAGCAAATTCTCTTTGTTTCGGACGTACTTTAGTCTCATCGTACACTTGGTCTAAAAACCAGTCATACAACTCGCGATGTGGTAAAAATTCCAGTGTACAAAAAGAATGTGAAATTTGCTCTAAATAATCACTTTCGCCATGAGCCCAATCATACATTGGATAAATACACCAATCATTTCCGGTTCGGTGGTGGTGTTTTTTAAGAATGCGGTACATAATAGGATCACGCATCAACATATTGGGTGAAGCCATGTCGATTTTAGCGCGTAAAATATGCGTTCCTTCATCAAATTCGCCGTTTTTCATGCGCTCAAAAAGGTCTAAATTCTCTTCCACCGAACGATTACGAAAAGGAGAATTAGTCCCAACTTGTGTTGGTGTTCCTTTTTGCTTAGCCATTTCTTCAGAAGTTTGGCTATCTACATAAGCCTTTCCCTTTTTTATAAACTCTACAGCCCAATCGTATAATTGTTGGAAATAATCAGAAGCATAACATTCGTTAGCCCATTCAAAACCCAACCATTCAATGTCTTTTTTAATAGCATCCACATATTCCTGCTCTTCTTTAGCCGGATTGGTATCATCAAAACGCAAATTCACTGGCGCCTGATAATCAATTCCTAAACCAAAGTTTAAACAAATAGCACTGGCGTGACCTACGTGTAAATACCCGTTGGGCTCCGGTGGAAATCGAAAACGCAATTTATCCTTAGACAAACCGTTTTTCAAATCTTCTTCGATAATTTGTTCGAGGAAATTAAGTGACTTCTCTTCTGTTGACATTATTTTTGTAATTTTAGCAAAGATATTAAAAACGTTACGAGTTACAAGTTGCGGGTTGTAAGTTTGTTCAAATACTAACAACTCGAAACTAACAACCCGAAACCCGAAACTAAACCAATGGGAACGATTAAATTACAAAATATCAGAACCTTTTCCTTTCATGGTTGTTTGGAAGAAGAAGCTCGAATCGGTTCTGATTACAGAGTGGATTTGGAAATTAAAACCGATTTACGAAAATCATCTGTTAGTGATGACTTAAAAGACACGGTAGATTATGTGCTTTTAAACAAAATTGTAGTAGAGGAAATGGCTATTCGTTCTAAATTATTGGAACATGTTGCCCGACGAATTGTGTCCAGAATCTTCAAAGAAATCCCTTCAGTATCCAGAATAGTATTAGCCGTTTCTAAACTCAATCCACCTATCGGTGGTGATGTTGAAGCAGTTACCATTGAATTGGAAGAATACAGAAGTTAGATTTAAAATTGCCGATTTAAGATTGTAGAATGTAGAATGAAATCAAAAATCAAAAATCGTTAATCAACAATCTAAAATTAAAACTTTTTAGTATATTTGCCGTCCAACTGGCATCGTGGCCGAGTGGCTAGGCACCGGTCTGCAAAACCGTATACTCCGGTTCGAATCCGGACGATGCCTCTTAATTAAGCTCTCTTTTTGAGAGCTTTTTTTATAGTTAATTTTTAGAAAAAATTAATTAAAGAAAGGGTTCGAATCCGAACGTTAGCTCTTAACCTTCAAGGACACGAGCATAGCGACTGGCGAAGCAAACTTGGAGCTTTTTTTTATGGTTAATTTTTAGAAAAAATTAATTAAAGAAAAGGTTCGAATACGAACGATGACAATTAAAAAAGTACTGTTTGAAAATTGATTGAAAGTAAAAAAAACACTGATTTTATGCTGGTTTTTTCATAAGTATTTATTCTTGTCCTTCTAACTTTTCAATGGCAGAATTTACTATTTTTTGCTCTTTTGGAAACCAAGCTTGAGACAATAAAACTACACCGCAAATGATTAAGGCTATACTAATCACTTTTTTAATCAAAAGGATGTTTTTAGGGTTAAGTTGGCTTCGCAACTGTTTGGCTAATATAATTTTAAATAAATCGGTGATAAAATACACAATGATTAACGTCGCAAAAAAAGTAATCATCCGAGACGCTTTTAATTCCAATTGCGGACCGATGGTAATTAAGATAGCCAACCAAAATCCAAGTACACCGATATTGATAAAATTGAGGAAAAACCCTTTGATAAAAAGAGAAAAATAATTGGTTTTAGCTAATTCTTTGGGGTCAATTTCATCTATACTTTTCTTGGCCTCTTTCTTGTTTTTGATAAAAGAAATGATACCGTAAGTTAGCATAACCAATCCACCGAAAATAAATAAAGCCGGATCATCTTTAATACTTTGAATCAAACGATAACTACTGAAAAAAGCAATGAGGATAAATATAACATCCGCTAAAACCACACCTAAGTCAAACATGACTGCTGCTCTGAATCCTTTGACTACACTGGTTTCCAGAAGTACAAAAAATACCGGACCAATCATAAAACTCAAGAAAAAACCAAGCGGAATGGCGGATAAAATATCGTTAAGGAATATCATTGTTACAATTTTGACACTGCAAGTTAGAATTAAATTTTAAGAAATTGAAATAAATTCTACTTCGCTTCTCGAACTGTTCCGCCGGCTATTACTTTTTGATTGATTTGTTTCGGTTTACCATAAATCGTAATATCGCCACCGGCTCTGACTTTAGCTTCTACTATATCTGTAGCAAAAATATCCGCTTCGCCACCGGCATTGGCAGTAATAGTAGTTTGCTTTGTTATGAATTGTTGTGCTTCGTAAATACCTCCGGAATTCACTAAAATATCTTGATTATCAGCATTTCCTTCAATCATAACTTTAGAACCGTTGGCTATTCTGGCTGATAATTTTTGAGTTTCAAGCTTCATTTTAACTTCAGAGCCTTCTTTAGCATTAACGTCAAAACTCATCGTTTTTATAACATCAGCACAAGCTATTCTTGAACCTTCATTAGCTTCAACTGCTGAAATATCTTTAAAGAAAACGGTAACTGAAATATGATCACCACCCAATAATTTAGTCAACGGCATTCTGATTTTTAACTCACCATTTTTATTCACCAATTCAACTTCATTGGCTTCTTTTCCGTCTAAAATCACTTTGTTTTCGTTGCTTTTAACCAACAAAACATCAATCTGATCGAAAGCGGTAACTTTATCAAAATCACCCACATTTTTTTCAACTTGTCCGAAAGATAAGGCACTGAAAAACAATGCACTGTACACTACATTTTTCATACTATTCGTTTCTTCTTATAAAATGAAAATCCAATTGTTTTTTAACTAAATCTGCGTTTTTTACTTTTACATATACTTCATCGCCTAACTGGAGCAAGGCTTTAGAAACCTGACCTACCAAAGCATATTGCTTTTCATCGAATACATAATAATCTTCCTTGATTTCTCGGATGCGAACCATACCTTCACATTTGTTTTCGATAATTTCGACATAAATTCCCCATTCGGTTACCCCTGAAATTACACCTAAAAACTCCTGGTCTTTATGGTCTTGCATGTATTTCACCTGCATGTATTTCACCGAATCTCTTTCGGCTTGTGCAGCCAAAGCTTCCATATCACTGGAATGCGCACATTTAGCTTCATAATCTTCTTGATTGACGCTTTTGCCGCCATCTAAATAATATTGCAACAATCGGTGTGCCATTACATCTGGATAACGGCGAATGGGCGAGGTAAAATGACTATAGAAATCGAATGCCAATCCGTAATGACCAATATTTTCAGTAGAATAAACGGCTTTACTCATACTGCGAATAGTAAGTGTATCAACTAAGTTTTGCTCTTTTTTACCGTTAACTTCATTCAATAAATTATTCAATGATTTCGAAATATCTTGCTTCGATTTCATGTTGATGGTATAACCGAATTTAGAAATTACGGTTTGTAAATTCATCAATTTATCTTCATTAGGTTCATCGTGAATTCGGTACACAAAGGTTTTCTTTTGTTTGCCTATAAATTCGGCTACTTTTCTGTTAGCCAATAACATAAATTCTTCAATCAAATGATTGGCATCTTTCGACACTTTGAAGAATACACCAACGGGTTCAGCAGCTTCATTTAGGTTGAATTTTACTTCCACTTTATCAAACGAAATTGCTCCGGCAGCCATTCGTTTTCTACGAAGAATTTTAGCCAATTCATCTAACTTCAAGGTGGCTTCTACTATTGGTTTCGGAGCTTTATAAGCTTTTCCGGTTAAGGAAACTTCGGCCGGAATTAAATCAGATTGGGTTTCAATAATACTTTGTGCTTCTTCATAAGCAAATCGCTGATCAGAATAAATCACCGTTCGACCAAACCATTGGTTAACTACCTCTGCTTTCGGTGTTAATTCAAATACAGCTGAAAAAGTGTATTTCTCTTCATTTGGTCGCAACGAACAAGCAAAATTCGACAATACTTCGGGTAACATCGGAACCACACGGTCAACTAAATACACAGATGTCGCTCGATTATAAGCTTCATCATCTAAAATAGTACCTTCTTTTACGTAATGCGATACATCGGCTATGTGTACACCAATTTCGTAATTGCCGTTTTCTAAAACTTGAAACGATAAGGCATCATCAAAATCTTTCGCATCTTTAGGATCGATGGTAAAGGTTAAAACTTTACGCATGTCTCTTCGTTTAGCAATTTCTTCTGGCGTGATTGAAGTATCTATTTTATTAGCAAAAGCTTCTACTTCTATCGGAAAATCATACGGTAAACCATATTCCGCTAAAATTGCGTGAATTTCGGTATTGTGTTCGCCTGGTTTTCCCAATACTTTGATTACAGAACCAAAAGGCGAATCGGCTTTAGCAGGCCAATCTTCAAGTTTTACCAATACAACATCGCCGTGTTGTGCTTCACCTAATTTGTTTTTAGGTACAAAAATATCGGTGTACATTTTGGCATTGGCCGTAGTAACAAAACCAAAATTCTTCTGAATATCAATTACGCCAACGAACTCTTCTTTATGTCTTTCTAAAATTTCTAAAACTTCTGCTTCTGGCTTTCTCGAACTTCTTCTGTCGTAAACATAGGCTTTAACGGTATCACCATCTAAAGCGTGATTGAGGTTTACAAAAGGAACAAAAACGTCGTGCTCTAATTCATCACAAACAAAATAGGCTGTTTTGCGCGAAGTCATATCGATTGTTCCTTCGTAGTATTTTTGACTGCTGGCTTTGACTAAATACTTTCCGGGTTCTGATTCTATAATCAGTTTTTGAGCGGCTAAAACTTTTAAATCTTTGATAATTTCATTTCGACTTTTAGTATCGTCGAGTTCGAGTATCGCTGCTATTTGTTTGTAGTTGAACGGCTTATTAGGATTTTTAGACAGTATTTTAAAAATCTTTTCGGAAAAGGTTTTAGTGTTTTTTCCGAACTTTTTGGGTTTCTTACTCATTGCATCTTTTCTATTATTGCTGAAAATTACAAAATAAGTAACAAGATTGAAGTATTAGGTATTAAGATTTATAGAAAAAATAACTTTTGTATTTTTATAAAAATTCAAGCCAATGACCGAATTTGTAATCATAGCAACTTTTAACTTTGCTCATGAAATAACCGTATTAAAATCTGTTTTAGATAACGAAGGTATTCCGTACTTATTTCAAAACGAAAATTTAATTGCTATTGATCCTTTTGCCAGTTTAGCATATGGAAGCATTCAGTTGAAAGTACATCCCAGCGATTTCGAAAAAGTACAACGTATATTAAACGACTTAAACAATCATTTAAAAATTGTTTGAAAAGTGAAAGTTTTCAACACTTACTAAAAACAAAAGAAAATATTTTTTAAAAATTTAAATTTAATGATGGTTATTATAGTGTGTTAATTGTGCCAATAACTTTTCTTCTTTTTATTTTTTTTAAAAGTTATACCAATTTATAAACAGAAATTAACAATGAATTAGAAAGGTAAAGTTCTTTAAATGAGTAAAAATTTACTTTTTATTAACAGTTGTTAACAGTTAAAAAGCACTATAAAATATTAATAAGTTTTAGAGTTGATTATTGTTGAAAACCTACTTTTTTATACTCATAATTTTTCCAAAAAAAGACAAAACTAAATTTGATTTTTTCATTTCAATTTTTGATTAGAAAAAAAAGAAATACAAGCTCAAAAAACTTCTAAATTTCTATCCAAAGTTGTTAACAATTGATGTTAATTTAAAGTTAACTGATTATCAAGGATTTGCAAAACACTATTAACATCTTATAATTTTAACATTTATCTTTAAATTTATCTAATGATTTTTAGTTAGTTATACAATTATCTCAAAATCTAATTTTGCTTAATTTTTAATAATCAAGTAGTTACACTTAAGTAAGTTTTCAATCAATAGTTTCCGTAAATTTGTGCAACCAATAACACAACATACCTCATGAAAATCTCTATCGGAAACGATCACGCCGGACCTGATTATAAAAAAGCTATAGTTGCTTATTTAGCGCAAAAAGGATATCAAATAATAAACCACGGAACCGACACTTTTGACAGTGTTGATTATCCCGATTTTGGTCATCCTGTGGCGGAAGATGTTGAAACAAGGAAAGCTGATTTCGGCATTGTAATTTGCGGTTCCGGAAACGGAATTAACATGACAGTAAACAAACACCAGGGCATCCGATCAGCTTTGTGTTGGACTAAAGAAATCGCCGCTTTAGCGCGTCAGCATAATGATGCTAACATCATCAGTATTCCTGCACGATTTACATCTATCCAACAAGCTGTTGAAATGGTAGATACTTTTTTGCAAACTGATTTTGAAGGCGGAAGACACGCTAACAGAGTCAACAAAATAGCTTGTAGTTAATCCATGTATCCGAAAACGGTAATTGAGTATAATAATTTTGGCCGAAAAACGGCTTTAGCTACTTTTTTGACTGGTGGTTTTATTGTTGCACTGTATTACTACACGGCATTCAGCGGTATGATTTTCATAAGCTTGTTTTTTATCATTTCGTTTTTCCTTTTAAATACCGTGGTTTCGGTTTCCTTAATCAAGCTTTTACTAAAAAATAAAAAAGACCAAAAATCGATACTGATTACTCTTTTTTTAATGTCACTAAATTTGCCGGTAGGCTATGCTTATTTGCAGTTAGGATTCAAAATTTACGCCCACACCAATATTTAAAATGAGCGAAATACACATTCATAAACACGAAGTAAAGGGTAAAAATTTAGTGATTTCCATCCTTTTAAACTTACTGATTACCATTGCGCAAATTGTGGGCGGAATTATCTCGGGAAGTTTGGCACTAATCTCTGATGCCTTACACAATTTTTCCGATGTACTTTCGTTGGTTTTCAGTTATGTAGCACATAAATTATCACGAAGAAAAGCGTCCATCAACAATACCTTTGGCTTTAAAAGAGCTGAATTAATTGCGGCTTTTGTCAACGCTTCAACCTTGGTTATTGTTGCCTTTATCTTGATTTACGGTGCAGTGGAAAGATTTTTCAATCCACATCCGATAGCTTCAGCTTTAGTTATTTGGTTGGCTTTGCTGGGTATAGTAGTCAATGGTCTTTCAGTGATTTTTCTCAGAAAAGATGCCGAACACAATCTCAATATGAAATCGGCTTATTTACATTTGTTAACCGATATGATGGCTTCTGTGGCGGTTTTGGTTGGCGGATTATTGATGAAATTTTACGGATGGTTTTGGGTAGATAGTGTAATGACTATTGTTATAGCCATTTATTTAATCGTAGTGGGTTTAAAATTATTGGTAACCTCTACCAAAATGTTGATGCTGTTTACGCCCGATTTTATTGATATTAAAGAATTGGTACGCGAAGTACATAAAATACCCGGGGTTAAAAAATTACACCACATACACGTTTGGCATTTAAACGATGAAGAATTGCATTTGGAAGCGCATCTGGATTGTTCCGATGATATCCGGATGAGCGAATTTAATGAGCTTTTACACGAAATAGAGTTGGTCTTATTCCGTCAATTCAACATCAACCACATCAACATTCAGCCCGAATTTAAAAAAGAAGATCCCAAAGACTTTATTGTTCAGGATTAATGTATACACTTGATTTACATACCATAAAAACCATTTTTAAAAAGAGAAATCCTGATTCCAACAAAGGACATCATGGTCATGCCTTACTCATAGCGGGTAGTAATTCAAAAATGGGCGCAGCCATAATTACAGCCAAAGCTTGTCTGAGAAGCGGTGCAGGCTTGGTTACGCTCAACATCCCAAAAAAAGAGCGACAAGCTGTTTTTGCCGCTCTTCCTGAAGCTATGGTAACCTTCAGAGAAGAACAAAATCCTATGTATAAATACACTGCTTTTGGCATCGGTCCCGGTTTAGGAACCGATAAACCCGCAATAGGAAAAGTGGCGTCACTTCTTGAAAATACTAATTTACCGGTAGTTTTAGATGCTGACGCATTGACTATTTTAGCTAACAATCCGCAGTTGTTTTCTAAAATCCCATCCAAAAGTATCTTAACACCTCACGAGAAAGAATTTGACCGCTTGTTTGGCCAACACAACCATAATTCCGAAAGACAACAAACCGCGATTCAAAAAGCAATCGAATTCAATTTAATTATCGTTTTAAAAAGCAGTCAAACAAGTATCACCAACGGACAACAACATTTTCAAAGCACTACCGGAAATTCAGGATTAGCCAAAGGAGGTTCCGGTGATGCGCTGACCGGTATGATAACCGCTTTTCTGGCCCAAGGCTATGACTCTTTACATGCCGCTTGCTTAGGTGTTTTTCTTCACGGATTAGCCGCCGATATTACCCTTGAAACCCAAAGCGAAGAAAGCATGATGATTTCGGATGTAGTTGAAAATATCGGGAAAGCTTTTCGAAAAATTTAAGCCCCAATTTATCCCGATTTTAAGTAACACTTTTGCATCTTTGCGCTTACAAGAAATGTGACACATGACCAACATACAATTTATCCAAAACCATATCACAGCTTCGGCTAAAAGCATCGAAGCCACTATACAACTGCTATCCGAAGACTGCACGATTCCTTTTATTTCGCGTTACCGAAAAGACCAAACCGGGAATTTAGACGAAACAGTTATTGAACAAATTGCCAAATTGTCCAAGCAGTTCGACGACATCAATAAGCGCAAAGAAAGTGTCTTAAAAACAATAGAAGAGCAAGGTCAACTTACCCCAGATTTGAAAACGAGGATTGAAAACAGCTACGACTTGCAAGAAATTGAAGACTTGTATTTACCTTTTAAAAAGAAGAAAAAAACCCGCGCCGATGTAGCGCGTGAAAACGGCTTAGAACCATTGGCTAAAATCATTATGGCGCAAAATTCTGATGATATTGAGTTTATAGCTTCTAAATATTTAAATGCTAAAGTGTCTAACGAAGACGAAGCCTTACAAGGTGCACGCGATATCATAGCCGAGTGGATTAACGAAAACATTTACATCCGCAAAAACTTGCGTCGCATGTTCCAAAGAAAAGCCGTGGTGGAAACTAAAGTGGTTAAAACCAAAAAAGACGAGGAAGCCGCTCAAAAATTTGCCCAGTATTTTGATTGGGCTGAACCGATAGCCAAAGCGCCTTCACATCGATTATTAGCCATGTTGCGAGCCGAAGCAGAAGGGTTTGTTAAACTCAACGTAGGTTTAGAAGCTAATGAAGAAGCCATAGAATTTATTGAAAACAACACCATAAAAAACAACAGAGAAACCGCCGATCAACTTCGTTTAGCCATTAAAGACAGTTTCAAACGCTTGCTCGAACCGGCCATTTCCAATGAAACTTTACAAGAAGCCAAAGCCAAAGCCGACAGCAAAGCCATTGAAGTTTTTGCCGGCAATTTGAGTCAACTATTACTTGCTCCGCCACTGGGAGAAAAGAGAATCTTAGCCATTGATCCGGGTTACCGCAGTGGTTGTAAAGTGGTTTGCTTGGATGAAAAAGGCGACTTGCTCTACAACGAAACTATCTATCCGCATCAGCCGCAAAATGAAACGGCTATGGCGATGAAAAAAATCAAATCGATGGTTAACGCTTACAACATAGAAGCCATTTCCATCGGTAACGGAACCGCCAGTCGCGAAACCGAATTCTTCATCAAAAAAATTGCTTTTGACAAACCGGTCCAGGTTTTTGTGGTTTCCGAAGCCGGTGCTTCAGTATATTCCGCCAGTAAAATCGCCCGAGACGAATTTCCGAATTTCGACGTAACGGTTCGCGGTTCGGTATCTATTGGAAGACGTTTATCCGATCCTTTGGCAGAGTTGGTTAAAATAGACCCGAAATCGATAGGGGTAGGCCAATACCAACACGATGTAGACCAAACCAAACTCAAAGAAGAACTCGACACCGTAGTAGTGCGTTGCGTGAATTCGGTAGGGATTAACATCAATACTGCCAGCAAATCGTTGTTAAGTTATGTTTCGGGTATAGGGGAAAAAATGGCGGAAAATATAGTGGCGTTTCGTTCGGAAAATGGTCCGTTTGAAGACCGAAAACAACTTAAAAAAGTACCGCGCTTAGGCGATAAAGCGTTCCAACAAGCCGCGGCTTTTATCCGAATTAAAGACGGAAAAAATCCTTTAGACAACTCTGCCGTACATCCCGAAGCATATCCGATAGTTGAAAAAATGGCAAAGGATTTGGGCTTAAAAACGGCCGAGTTAATTGGCAAAAAAGAGAAAATCACTTTAATCAAGCCCGAGAATTATATCACCAATGACATCGGAATTTTAGCCATCAACGACATTTTAAAAGAGTTGGAAAAACCCGGACTCGACCCAAGAAAAGCCGCCAAAATTTTCGAGTTCGATCCCAATGTAAAAACCATCAAAGATTTGCGTTCCGGTATGATTTTACCCGGAATTGTGAACAACATTACCGCCTTCGGATGTTTTGTCGACATCGGAATCAAAGAAAGCGGTTTGGTACACATTTCCCAACTAAAAGAAGGTTATGTGTCTGATGTAAACGAAGTAGTCAAATTACACCAGCACGTGCAAGTAAAAGTGGTTGAGGTAGACGAAGACCGAAAGCGCATTCAACTCACGATGATTTTTTAAAAAACAAAAAAAATCCCAAATTCAATGTTAATGAATTTGGGATTTTTAATTGTATCGGTTGAGGTTTTGAATTTATTACTTAGCTTCCTCCTCTTTAGCAGGCGTTGTTGGTGCCACAGTATCGTCTTTGGCTGCTTTTTTAAATTCTTTCACTCCACTTCCTAATCCTTTCATCAATTCCGGGATTTTTTTACCGCCGAAAAGCAATAAAACAACCGCCAAAATCAACATCATTTGTGGGAATTCGATAGTGCCTAAAAATATGGTTAAAAAGTTCATATGGTTGAAATTAAATTATTCTTTGTTTTCTTCTTCTTTTTTAGTTTCATGAGTATCGTCTTTGGCAGCTTTCTTAAATTCTTTCACTCCGCTTCCTAAACCTTTCATTAATTCAGGGATTTTTTTGCCTCCAAAAAGCAATAAAACAATCGCAAGAATCAACAAGATTTGAGGCATTCCGATTTCGCCTAAAAATATCATTAAAAAGTTCATGATTTCTCTGATTAGATTATAATAATAGGCAAAGGTAGAAAATAAATCAATAGCTGCGTTTATTTGTGACGAAAGAACACTAAAGTTTATGAAATCGTTAGCAGATATAATTTCTATATTTGTGGTATAATCATTTACCATGTCTGAGAAAAGACTCAAACGCAAAATCATCAAGAAAAAACTGTTCACGAAAAACCGTTTGGTTATTCTGAACGAAGATACTTTTGAAGAAGTGTTTTCCTTACGATTAACCTTAATGAACGTGTTTGTGGTAGCTACGATTGGAGCGCTTTTGATTATTTTTATCACAACCTATATCATCGCTTTTACGCCTTTGCGCGAGTACATTCCGGGTTATGCGTCAACCAAACTCAAAAAAGACGCTACCGAACTCGCCCTAAAATCCGACTCTTTATCCCAAGCCCTAAAAAAGAACGAAGCTTACATTGCCTCCATCAGAAAGATTTTAACCGGCGATTTGGATTATGCCAAATTCAGTAAGGATTCTATTACTGCTACCAATATCGAAGCCATATCCGAAGAAGATTTGCAACCTACCAAAGCCGATTTGTTACTGCGTGAACAAGTGGCCAGAGAGGACAAGTACAACCTTTTTGAAAAGGCCAAACCTAAAGTAGGTGTGGTTTTGTTTCCTCCGGCCAAAGGTATGATTACCGAAAAGTTCAATCCTAAAGAAAAGCATTATGCCATAGATGTGGCTTTGGCTAAAAACACACCCATAAAATCGGTTTTAAGTGGGACGGTTATTTTTGCTGATTGGACACCAACAAACGGTAATGTTATCATCATTCGCCACAATAACGGATTTATCTCGGCTTACAAACACGCTGCATCGCTTACCAAAGACCAAGGCGAAACCGTAAAGTCGGGTGAAGTAGTTGCTTTAGCCGGTTCAACCGGACAAGAATCTACCGGCGTTCACTTGCATTTTGAATTGTGGAAAGACGGTTACCCAATTGATCCAACCATTTTTATAGCCTTCGAATAAGATGTCCATCAAATCCTTTGCCGCCAAAATATTTGCCAAAAGTATCCATAAAAAAGTCCAAGCTTGGGCGTCTAAACCTGTGGAAACTCAAGAAAAAGTCTTTCGGGATTTAATTGCACAAGCCCAAAACACACAGTTCGGAAAAGACCACGATTTTGCCAACATCAAAACCCATCAAGACTTTGCCGCCAAAGTCCCGATTCGGGATTATGAGCAACTTCGCCCTTATATAGACCGCGTTGTCAAAGGCGAAGAAGATATTCTCTGGAAAGGCAAACCCATTTATTTTGCCAAAACTTCGGGAACAACCTCGGGTGCGAAATATATTCCGCTCACCAAAGAGTCAATGCCATATCATATACAAGCCGCTCGAAATGCCATTTTGAGTTATATCCACGAAACCGGTAAGGCTCATTTTGTGAACGGCAAAATGATTTTTCTCCAAGGCAGCCCGATTTTAGAAGAAAAAAACGGGATTAAACTCGGCCGACTTTCCGGAATTGTAGCGCATTTTGTTCCGAAATACCTCCAAAAAAACCGCATGCCAAGCTGGGAAACCAATTGCATTGAAGATTGGGAAACTAAGGTCGAAGCCATAGTAGAAGAAACCTTTCACGAAAACATGACCGTAATTTCAGGGATTCCGTCTTGGGTGCAAATGTATTTCGAAAAGTTACAGCAAAAGGGCAACAAGCCGGTTGGCGAGATTTTTAAAAATTTCAATTTGTTCATTTACGGCGGGGTAAATTACGAACCTTATCGTGCCAAATTCGAGAATTTAATCGGTCGGAAAGTCGATTCTATTGAACTTTTTCCGGCTTCGGAAGGCTTCTTTGCTTATCAAGATTCCCAAAAAGAAAAAGGGATGCTCCTGTTGCTCAACTCGGGTATCTTTTACGAATTTGTCAAAGCCGAAGAATTTTTCACCGAAAACCCGCGACGCTACACCATAGGCGAAGTCGAGCTTGACGTGAACTACGTTTTACTGCTTTCTACCAATGCCGGACTTTGGGCCTACAACATTGGCGATACCGTGCAGTTTACCAATTTAAACCCCTATCGTGTCATCGTTTCCGGAAGAATCAAACATTATATTTCGGCCTTTGGCGAACACGTGATTGGTAAAGAAGTTGAAAGCGCACTACAAGAAGCCATGGAAGGCACCAAGGTTCGTGTGAATGAATTTACCGTCGCACCGCAAATCACGCCAAATGAAGGATTGCCTTATCACGAATGGTTCATCGAATTTGAAAACGAGCCGGAGAATCTGGAAGATTTTGCACTTAAAATCGACCAAGCCATGCGAAAACAAAACACCTATTACGACGACTTAATTGTGGGCAACGTGCTGCGAACCGTGGTGATTACCAAAGTCGCCAAAAACGGTTTCCAAGAGTACATGAAATCCATAGGCAAACTCGGCGGCCAAAACAAACTGCCGCGCTTGGCCAACGACCGCAAGATAGCTGACTTTTTTTCCGAGTAGGAGCGAACCGTTTGGGCTATTGCTAAACCCTATTCCTGCTGCCAAAACTCGCTGTAACTGCGTTACGAGCTCAAACAATTTTGGCATCAGGGCTAAAAAACAAACCAAAGGCATGAAAATTAAAATTGTAATAATCTTCTTTTTTTGTAATCTCGCGCCCCTTTTTTCACAAGTCAAAGGCGTGGTCAAAGACAGCCTTACCGGCCAACCCATTCCATATGCAAATATTTGGGTAGAGAACGAAAATGTGGCTACTACTTCGGAGGAAGACGGGACTTTTTCGATAGCCGTAGCCAATACTAAAAACTTAATTTTTTCGGCTTTAGGTTACGAAACAAAAACACTAAAAGCTGCTCAAGTCACGCAAGTATTCCTGAATCCGAAAGCCTTTGATTTGGATGAGGTAGTCATTTCCAATAGCATCGGAACCAAACAAAACGTAATCGGTTTAACCGAAAATACCGTGGCCCAAGCTTTTGACAACGGTCCGAGAATCGATGTGAAATTTTTTCCTTATTCATCGGAATACAAAAAAACACCTTACCTCAAAAGAGTTACCGTTTATACCGATAGCCGAATAGAGGACGCTACAGTTAAAATCCGCCTTTACAAAGTCGATACCAACGGCTATCCCGGTGACGAGTTATTGCAAAAACCTTTAATTGTTACAGTAAAAAACGGGACCAAAATCAACAAAATAGACTTGAGTGATTTTGGATTGGTAATGCCTAAAAACGGACTTTTTGTTGGTTTTGAAAAGCTCATGATTGAAAAAAACAGAAAGGAAAAAACCGTGATTAATCCTGTGACTAAGGTAGCCCAAACACAAAGAACTTATTATCCGTTAATGCTCTACAATTATGTAGAAAGAGATTTCTTATTCACGTTTTCGGGTGGTAAATGGAGTAAACAAACTGAGGCATCTTCGGGAAAAATTAAGGTTTACGAACCGGCAATTCATCTAACGCTGACCAATTAAAGACAAAAACCCTATCTTTGCGGGTTAGAAAAGATAAATTAATGAAAGAAATTAAGAACATTTCGCGCTCCAGAGCGCAAGAGTCCTCGGCAGCTATCGAGCGACTGTACATTACCATGAGACATTTATTTAACAGAGGTTTTTACAAACCGATGGGTGTTTCAGGAGACACTTTAAGAGAAGCTTTATTAGCGCTTCGCCCCGAAATTTACGGTAGTATAGCCGAAGAAAAAGTAGAATTGAACGGTCTGCTTTATGTTATTGAGAGACTTCCGATAGGCATTGAAGAATGTCGTTACATCAACTTGACTTCAGATGAAGGCTATTCTAAATCGCACTTCAAACCGATTATTCCGCCTAAGAGAAGAAGAAATTGCTATCGCATCGACGACGAGCAAATGAATGTGGAAATCACCCGCGGACGCTCTGACATTTATGATATTTTGACGCATTTGACTTTCATTTTCATCGAATCTCACAAGATCAAAGACCGAGTGTTGATTGATGATGAAGGCAGAATTTCACGCGATTGGCAAAAATTGGAACAAGCGGCTCTGCAAACCAAAAAGCTCAACCAAGTCGACAAAGAAAAGGCGATATCTCATGCAGCCAATGTCTTGGGAAGAACCTTTGCTGAAGTTTTAGATATTTATGATGCCTTTGGTAATGCCGAAAAACCCGACCGCTTTTTACACGTAATCTACTGGTTAGGAAAATTAGCCATAGAAGAAGTGTTGGATAACAACAAAAGAACCATTACGTTCAGTCCGATTTTGAGAGAGCGTTTAGGCCACCACATTCACGGCGAAATTTGGGCCAACAACATCAAAGAGGTTTTAAATCAGCATAATTTACTCGACAGACCCATTCATGTGATCAGTGCCAATATGCACTCGGTAATGAACTCTATTTTTGCTCAAGGGGTTTTGGGTTCAAAATACAAAGGCAAATCGGAATACCAGATTTATGAAGACCTGAGTGCTTCGGGCAACAAAGACTTGAGAAGTAAAGTAGAAGAGTTTGCCTTAAAACAAGGGATGATTTCTTTACCGGATACTTCGGGAACCAATATTGATGTACAAATTTTTGATACAGACAAAATAGATTGGTCCAAATCGGGCTTTCCGAAAGCTAAAATCAGCAAAGAAAAACCGGTTATTATTGTAATGGACTATGCTTTTGGAGAACAAGCTTATGAAACCATAGATGAGTTGTTGAAACCTTTTAAAAAAGGGAAAAACCATATTTTCTTAAATGTAGAATCGGTTTCTATTATGGGTAAAGCCGGTATTTTGCAAGGCGGAAAAGGCGACATCATGATTCCGAATGCGCACATCAACGAAGGAACAGCCGATAATTATCCATTTGAAAACGAATTGACCGCTAAGATGTTTGAAGGCAACGATATTCCTGTTTTTGCAGGTCCTATGGTTACGGTGTTAGGAACTTCATTGCAAAATAAAGACTTATTGAAGTTTTTCCACGAGTCTACTTGGGGCGCCATTGGTTTAGAAATGGAAGGCGCTTATTATCAAAAAGCGATTCAATCGGCGTCAAGAATACGTAAAAGCATTAATCCTAATGTTAAGGTTCGTTACGCTTACTACGCTTCGGATAACCCTTTGGAAACCGGAAGCACCTTAGCTTCGGGCGGATTGGGAACAACGGGAGTCAAACCGACTTACCTTATTACCATTAAAATATTGGAACAAATTTTTAACGTTAAATAAATTTTTATGAGTGCAACACCTCAAAACACCGACAATCAAGAACTTGACTTATCTCAAATATCCAGAAAGATTGGTGCCTTTTTCGAAGGCATTTCCAACAAAATTTTCAAAGGAATTTTATTTCTGAAAAGAAATATTGTTTGGGTAGGGATGCTTTTTATTGCCGGAGCCGGATTAGGGTTTTACTTAGACAAAACCTCAAAAGTTTATGACCATCAAATTATTGTTATGCCCAATTTCGGTTCGGTTGATTATTTGTATGCTAAAGTAGATTTAATTAACTCTAAAGTAAGCGAAAGCGACACCATATTTTTGAAGGAAGTTGTCGGGATTAAAGAACCGAAAAAATTTAAGGGCATTGAGGTGGCGCCAATTACAGATGTTTACAAGTTTATTGAGAATAAAACCCAGAATTTCGATTTGATCAAATTGATGGCTGAAGACGGAGATATCAAAAAAATTGTCAACGAAAATCTAACGAGTAAAAATTACCCGTATCACTTGATTTCTTTCTCAACCCAAGGATTGACTTCAGCCGAAAACACAATCAATCCTATTTTGAATTTTTTGAATGATTCCGATTATTATAAAAAAGTTCAAGCGGAGTTTAGTAATAACATCAAAACGAAGATGGCTGAAAATGATACCATTATTGCCCAAATAGATGCCTTTTTAAATTCATTCAACAATACGGTTAACAGTTCTCAAAAAAGCGATAAGTTGATTTATTACAATGAAAACTCGCAAATGGGAGATATCATTAAAACCAAAGATGCTTTACTGAATGAACAAGGAATTCATCGTATAGAGTTGGTTAATTTAGATAAAGTAATCAAAGATAGTAGTGTGACTTTAAACATCAAGAACAACAAAAAAGTTAACGGAAAAATGAAATTGGTTTTACCTATGCTTTTAGTTGGTTTATTTATTTTCTTTAGCCTTTTGAGAAACTATTACAAGAGTCAAATGGCCAAACTCAAAGCATAATTTATGAAAGGAATTATTTTAGCCGGTGGTTCCGGAACGCGTTTGCATCCTTTAACGTTGGCGGTCAGTAAACAATTGATGCCGATATACGACAAGCCAATGATTTATTATCCGTTATCTACTTTAATGTGGTCGGGCATCAGAGAGATTCTAATTATATCAACACCTCACGATTTGCCGTTGTTCCAACAGTTGTTAGGAGACGGAAGTAGTTTAGGTTGTCGATTTGAATATGCTGTTCAAGAAAATCCGAACGGATTAGCCGAAGCGTTTATCATTGGAAAAGATTTTATAGGAAACGATAAAGTAGCCTTAATATTAGGGGATAACATTTTCTACGGAACCGGATTGTCTGACTTGCTTTTGGCCAATAACAATCCGGACGGCGGTGTTATTTATGCCTATCATGTTCACGACCCTGAGCGCTATGGAGTGGTTGATTTTGATGAAAACGGCAAGGTGCTTTCTATAGAGGAAAAGCCGGAAAAGCCTAAATCTAATTACGCTGTTCCCGGCATTTATTTTTATGATAATGAGGTTGTAGAAATTGCTGCCAACATCAAACCAAGTCACCGAGGAGAATTAGAAATCACCGATGTTAATAAAGAATATCTCAATAGAGGAAAACTAAAAGTCAGCATTCTTGACAGAGGTACTGCATGGTTGGATACCGGAACTTTTAATTCTTTGATGCAAGCCGGTCAGTTTGTTCAGGTAATTGAAGAGCGACAAGGACTAAAAATCGGGGCTATTGAAGAAGCCGCTTACAAAATGGGCTTTATCGATGCTGAACAATTGAAAAAATTAGCGCAACCGTTGTTAAAAAGTGGTTACGGTACTCATTTACTAAGTTTGATTTAATGCATTTCATACCTACAAAGCTGGAAGGTTGTTTTATACTCGAGCCTAAAGTTATTTTAGACGAGCGAGGCTATTTCATGGAAAGTTTTAACGAACAAACGTTTCAAAAGGGCATTGGTCAACACGTTCATTTTGTACAAGACAACCAATCGTATTCTTCCAAAGGTGTTTTACGAGGACTACATTACCAAAGTGGTGAACACGCTCAAGCCAAATTGGTTAGGGTTTTACAAGGAGAAGTATTGGATGTAGCGGTGGACATCAGACCTGATTCGCCCACTTACGGGCAGTATGAAGCGGTCATTTTATCGGGAGAAAACCAACGTCAGTTTTTTGTGCCTCGTGGTTTTGCTCACGGGTTTTTGGTGTTGAGTGATACGGCCACCTTTTTTTACAAATGTGATAACTTTTACAACAAAGAAAGCGAGGGCGGAGTGCTTTTTAATGACCCGACAATTGGTATCGATTGGGGTTTTCCCTCACGAGAAATGATTATTTCCGAAAAAGATAGAATCCAGCCTTTGCTGCAAAATGCCAAAAAAGTATGGTAGTATTGGTTACAGGAAGTTCGGGACAACTAGGGCAAAGTTTGCAGCACATCGCTCCGAATTACCCTGGTATTCAATTTATTTTCTGTAGTTCATCCGACTTAGACATCACGAATTCATCCCAATGCCAAACGGTTTTTAAAAAACACCAACCTCAGTATTGTATCAATGCTGCAGCTTATACTGCGGTTGATAAAGCTGAAACAGAGCCGGATAAAGCCCATGCGATTAATGTAACAGGCGTAAAAAATATAGCCGAGGGTTGTAAAATATACAATACGGTTTTACTCCACATTTCAACCGATTTTGTTTTTGACGGCACAAAAAGCACACCTTATAATGAATCAGACCTTCCCAATCCAACCGGAGTGTATGGTAAAACTAAACTTGAAGGAGAATTGGCGGTGAAGCAAACTTGGGATAAATATTATATAGTGAGAACCTCCTGGGTGTATTCGCCATTCGGGCATAACTTTATGAAAACCATGTTGCGTTTGGCTTCGGAAAGAGACAGCATATCGGTAGTAAATGACCAAATTGGCACACCAACCCATGCAGTTGATTTGGCGAATGCTTTAGTTCAAATTATTTTAACCGACAACCGACAACCGACAACCAACAACTTTGGTATTTACCACTTCAGCAACGAAGGACAATGTTCCTGGTATGATTTTGCCAAAAAGATATTTGAAATCAACAAGATAAACATAAATTTACAATCCATTCCCACTTCAAGTTTTCCCACGCCTGCCAAGAGACCAAGCTATAGTGTTTTGGAGAAGTCAAAAATAAAAGCTTTTTTAGAATTGGAGATTAAAGATTGGGAAGAAAGTTTAAAAACAGTCACATTATGAAAATAGTAGTTACCGGTGGCGCCGGCTTTGTAGGATCAACCCTTTGTTTGCAGTTAAAGGCTAAGTATCCTTCTTATGAAGTGGTAGCTTTTGATAATCTAAAAAGAAGAGGTTCTGAGTTGAATTTGAGCGATTTTCAAAAAGCCGGCATACCTTTTTTTCACGGTGATATCAGAAACAATGAAGATTTACAGGCCATAGGAAGTTTTGATGTTTTGGTTGAAGCTTCTGCTGAGCCATCGGTAACAGCCGGATTGGATTCGGATCCGACCTATGTAATCAATAACAATTTATACGGCTCTATCAACTGTTTTAATACCTGTTTGAAGCACAAAGCCAAGTTGATTTTTCTATCCACCAGCCGGGTTTATCCGATTGATTGGATTGAAAATGCCCATTTTAAAGAGGAAGCTACCCGATTTGTTTTTGAGGAAAAGCAATCTACAGCGGGTATTTCCCAAAAAGGCATTTCAGAAGCCCTGTCGTTGGAAGGCGCTCGTTCTTTTTACGGTACCACTAAATTAGCTTCGGAATTGTTCATTCAGGAATATGCCGCATTCTATGGCTTGCAAGCTGCCATCACAAGGTTTGGCGTAATTGCCGGACCGAGACAAATGGGTAAAACGGATCAAGGAGTAGTGACCTTGTGGATGGCCAAACATTATTGGAACCAATCATTAAAATACATTGGTTACGGCGGTACCGGAAAACAAGTGCGTGATATTCTTCATGTAGATGATTTAGTGGAACTGATAGATTTACAAATCCACCAAATTCAAAAGTTTACCGGCAAAATTTACAATGCCGGCGGCGGGTTGGATAACAGCACGTCTCTGTTAGAAATGACCAATATTTGTCAAAAGATAACAGGAAACACAATAAAAATTGATGAGGTAGCCGAAACCAGAACGGCCGATTTAAGAATTTTTGTTACGGATAATTCAAGTATTGAATCGGCAACAGGATGGAAGCCAAAGAAATCGGTAGAAACGGTTTTCCAAGATATTTATGATTGGATTAAAGCTAACGAAAGTCAATTAGAATTAATATTAAAGTAAAATGAAATCAGCTTTAAAACAAGTATTCGGGAATAGAATTAATCTACTCGGGATTTTGATAGCATTGTTATGTACATTCATTCACATTCCAAGGTATTTTGAAGTTTATTTTCCACCATTAACACCTTCACCTGATGTTTGGTGGGGATTGGATTTGTCTTGGATATTAACGTTGAATTATGTCAATATCAAACAAATGGCTTGGGGCACAGATTTTGCCTTTACCTACGGACCATTATCCTATTTATCCACCCGTTTGGGTTGGGGAACATCCGGGAATGTTCTGATTCTTTTTGACATTTTCTTTTTTATAAACCTCTTTTTGATTTATGTCATTTCTTTCATCAAAAGCAATAATAAATTAATAACCTCTTTACTCATAATTGGATATACTTTACTGATTCCTGTACACATAGGTTCTTCTACTGCTTTAATCTTGTTGGCTTTTTTAGTGTTTTGGATCAGACAAAGTATAGAAAAACCCAAGACTATTTATTACAGCTTTCAAATCATACTTTTATTGATTTTGTTTTTTATAAAGTTCAACACAGGATTAATAGCTTTTCCATTATTTTTACTGGGTTTAGGGTATAATTTGATTTGTAAAAAAGAAAAGTTTTATTGGCTATTATTGTATGCAATTTTACCAATCATTTTGATTTTTACGGTCGCTAGGTTATTGAATGTTGATTTAATCAATTACATAAAAACCGCTTTAGAAATCATAGTCGGATACAACGATATTATGTATTTGGAACACAAATGGAGCAGAAGACTTTTGGCTTTGTTTGTCTTTTTCTCTTGCTTATTTGTTTTTGGGCATAAATTTATTGATCAAGGCAAAGAAAATTACGTTAAAAACGCTACACTATCTATTTTATTCGGCATTCCTATGTTTGTGTTGTACAAATCAGGCTTTGTACGCGGGTTAGAAACCGAGTTTTTTATTTTCTCTGTTTTATTGTTATTGGTTGTTCAAGATTTGCATTTTCAAAATTTTAAAAAATATTCCAATTTTATAATTATAGCTTGTGTATTAAGTTCTTTTGGGATAGTATATTGGGATAAAGGGACACGAATGCCCTTTGAAACTAACAATAAAATAGACAAATATTATCTTCAGGGAATAAAAGATTTTTCTCCAACATCAGGCTTGCATATCATTCCGAGTCCCAATGCATTCCCTACTCAGATTGTTCAAAAAATAGGGGTAAGTACTGTTGACATTTATCCGTGGAATGCCCAATTGTTGTTTGAAAATAAACTCAATTTTTCGCCAAGACCGGTTTTTCAATCATATACTGCCTATACCAGGGATTTGGAAACCATGAATTTTAATCACTACAACAATAGGCAAACAGCTCCCGACTTTGTGATATACGAGTTTTTAGCCATTGATCAACGCTATCCTTTGTTTGATGAGCCTAAAGTGAACTTGTGTTTGCTCAAAAACTACCAAGTAGTTGAGACATTTGATTTTCAGGAAAGAAAATTTATTCTATTACAGAAAAAGGCAGATTTTAAACCCATCAAACTGGAAAAGATAAACGAGTATGCCATGATGTTAGAATCGCCTCTGGTTCCGAAAAAAGATATTTTTTATGAAGTTGGTCTTTACAATTCACTCACCGGGAGGATGGTTAGTGTTTTAGATCACTCACCGGAGTTGTCTCTTGAAATCAACACGGCAACGCCTAGTTTTTACAGAACAGGAAAAAAACTATTGGAATCAGGCGTGTTTTTGGAATACAAAGTTAATACAACAGTCGATTTTTGTAGTTTGTATTCCAGGGATAGTTTATATAAATTAGAAAAAATTAAATACTATAATTTTAAACCAAAATCACCATCTTTGTTTAAAGATAAAATCAGAATCACAGAATATAAAATAACACAATAATGAATATATGCATCATCACCGGTTCGTCGGGTCTAATTGGCAGTGAATCCGTAGCTTTTTTTGCTGATAGATTCGACAAGATTATCGGGATCGATAATAATATGCGACAAGTATTTTTTGGCGCTAATGCTTCGACGGAATGGAATACCCAAAAATTAGTCAAAGAAGTTTCCAATTTTGAACATCACGCTATCGACATTAGAAATGTAACCGAATTGGAAAAGCTCTTTTCAAAATACAATACCGATATCAAATTAATTGTGCATACAGCTGCGCAACCCAGTCATGATTGGGCAGCACGCGAGCCACTAACCGATTTTACAGTGAATGCGAACGGGACATTGAATCTTTTGGAAATGACAAGGCTAAACTGTCCTAATGCTACATTTATATTCACTTCTACCAACAAAGTATATGGAGATACACCCAATTATTTGCCTTTGGTTGAATTAGACAAACGTTGGGAAATCGACGAATCGCATCCGTATTTTAAAGAAGGCATTGATGAGCACATGAGTATTGATCAAACCAAACATTCTTTATTTGGAGCATCTAAAGTTGCCGCTGATGTTTTAGTCCAAGAATATGGCAAGTATTTCGGTATGAATACCGGAGTATTTCGCGGAGGTTGTTTGACTGGACCAAATCATTCCGGAACTCAATTGCACGGATTTCTTTCTTATTTGATGAAATGCGCCATTACAGGAGACAAGTATACCGTTTTTGGCTACCAAGGAAAACAAGTTCGCGATAATATTCACAGTTGGGATTTGGTCAATATGTTTTGGCATTTTTATCAAAATCCGAGACAAGGAGAAGTGTATAATGCTGGTGGCGGAAGACACTCCAACTGCTCTATGGCAGAAGCTATTGAAATGTGTGAAGCCATTACCGGTAAGCCTATGAATTATGTGTATTCAGAAACCAACCGTATTGGTGATCATATTTGGTGGATTAGTGATGTATCTAAATTCAAATCACACTATCCTAACTGGCATTGGAAATATGATATCAATGATATTTTGACGCAAATTTACCAAGCTACCATACAAAAAAGCTAATCCTAATGAATATCAGAACCAAGATCATTCAAAAACTTGTTCATATTAATGAGGGTATTTTCTTTTATCCTAAACTTAGACGTTTCTACATTAAAAATCTTCAAAAAGGAAATGTGAACATATTGGATGTTGGGGCTAATAAAGGACAATCCATAGATTTTTTTCGAAAAATTTATCCGAATGCATCCATAGATTCGTTTGAGCCAAACAAAAAATTATTTGCTTTTCTACTGAACAAATACAAAACAAATTCGGAGCAAATAAGAATATTCAATTTAGGAGTTAGTAATACAATTGATGAATTAGTTTTTATGAGAATCTTTTAGATGAAACTTCAACTTTTGAAACATTAAATATGGATTCTAAATACTTGGAAAAGAAAGCCAAAGTTTTAGGGGTTGATAAAGAGCGGATTATTGTTGACCAATATAAAGTTAAAGTAATCAGGTTATCTGATTTTTTAAAACAAGACCCTGAAAGAAAATATGATGTTTTAAAAATTGATGTTGAAGGTCATGAATTACAATGTTTGCAGGGATTATTTGAAGAGGAAAAACGCGTTTTAACCATTCGATTTATTCAATTGGAAAGCCAAAACGACGATATGTATTTGTCCAATAATCATCATAAGAAGATAGCATTGATTTTGAAGAGAAATGGTTTTGAAAAGGTAGCCGAAATTAAACATGGATTTGGCGATTTCGCTGAGATAATATTTGAGAATAGAAGGTAAATGAAACTAAGTATTGTAATTCCAGCATATAACGAAGAAGAATCAATTGCGGAAACGATTGACCAAATAGAGGAAGCGTTTTCCAAGGTTACTATCGAACACGAAATTTACGTGGTTAACGATAACTCTAAGGACAATACATTACAAGTATTAGAGCAATTGGCTCAAAAATATCCTTCATTAACCTATGGCACTAATTTGGGTCCGAATGGTTTTGGGTATGCGGTTCGTTATGGTCTAGAGCGTTACTCAGGAGATTGTGTAGCGGTCATGATGGCCGATTTATCTGATTCTCCCTATGATTTGATTCGCTATTACACTACTATGGTAGAAGGAAATTATGATTGCGTATTTGGAAGTCGTTTTATCAAAGGTGGTAAAGTCATTGATTATCCTTGGGTAAAAAAAATCATCAATCGTATTGCTAATTTTATCATTAGAATGGTTATGCGAATCAAATACAATGATACCACCAACGCTTTTAAATTGTATAAAAGAGAAGTTATTGATGGTGTCAAACCTATTTTATCACCACACTTTAATTTGACCATCGAGTTACCACTAAAAGCCATTATCAGAGGCTATACTTATACTGTTGTGCCTAATTCTTGGACCAATAGAAAATACGGCGTTTCTAAGTTAAAAATCAAGGAAATGGGAAGCCGCTATTTTTTTATTTTAGTCTATTGTTTTGTGGAAAAATATTTTTCAAGAGGAGATTTCAGAAGAAAAGACCAATAGTTTTAAAAAAAAAGTAATTTTGTTAAAAATTTAAAAAAGATGAAAACCAGAATTATTGCATCCCTTTTATTAGTTACCTTATTTTTTATCGGTTGTAAAGACGATAAGTCAGTAGACAGTTTAGAAGTTGTAAAGCCCGAAGTTGTAGACAATAGCTTTAAAGTGACTTTGAAAGTCATTGTAAAAAAAGATGATGATTTCGCTTTGTATTTTACTGAAGACGGCTCAACAAATTTCTTTGATGTAAAGCCTATTTGGCAAGGAGTAAAAGGAAGTGAAAACGAGCAAGATATAACGTATACGCTTCCGGAAGATGTTTATCCGACTCAATTCAGATTTGACTTAGGTATGAAACAAGATCAAGAAGATATTGTGATTAAAGGCGTAAAAATGACTTATAAAGGGAAAACATTTGAAGCTTATGGGACTAAGTTTTTCCAATTTTTCAGAGCTGATGAAAACCAATGCACAGCAGATGTCAATACCGGTGTGGTGAAAGCAGTGGTGAAAGACGGTCAAAGAAAAATGCCTTCTATATATCCTCATCAAGATATCTTAGGACCCGAATTGGTAAAATTAGGTAAGCAATAAAATAGCCTAACCTTTTTAGAGCTACAAACAGAGTAAATTGCTTTGTTTGTAGCTTTTTAATTTTTAAAAAATATGCTGAAAAAAGGTATAGCCATCTTCAAAAAACAGAAACAACTCCAAAATTTTACGATTTATGGAATAGGTCAGTTTTTTAATTTGGTTACACCCTTACTAGCGGTTCCTTATTTGGTTGCCGTTTGTAACGAAGAAGGGTATGGTAAAATAGGTGTAGGATTAGCAGTAAGCTTCTTTTTGATGGTCTTTATAGATTACGGATCTGATATTTTAGGCGTTAAAGAAGTTTCTATAAACAGAAACAATAAAGAGACTTTAAATAAAATTTTCAGTACTATATATTTGGCCAAACTCATTTTGCTTGCAGTAGTTTTAGCTGTTTTCAGTTTGATTATTTTAACGGTTCCTTTTTTTGCTCGTGAAAAAAGTCTTTTCTTTTTGAGTTTTCCCATACTTGTGGGTCAGTTAATTAATCCTACTTGGTTTTTACAAGGTGTAGAAAATTTTAAGTGGATTACGGTATTGAACATTACGTCTAAAATAATATACGTTACAGGCATATTTTTGTTTATTCAACGGCCTGAAAATTATATTTTAAACAATCTTTTCTGGGGTTTGGGAATGATTATTGCCAATAGCATTGTATTTTTCTACCTTTTCAAAAAACACCATTTTTCTTTTAATGCTACTAATTGGCAGGAAGTAAAAAAATACTTGAGGGATAATTTTTCTATCTTCTTTTCACAAATTTTTAATGCTCTGCAGATGTATTTTCCAATTGTTTTAGTTAGTTATTTCGGAAATAATACTATGGCAGGACAGTACAAGATAATAGACCAGATTATAGTAATATTCAGAACTTACATTATATTATTTTTCAACTTTATTTTCCCACGCGTTTGTTATGCTTTAAACGAAAGCAAAGAGGAAGGGTTAAAAATTTGGAAAGAGGCTAACGGTTTGAATTTTGGATTTACAACAATCTTATTGATTATTATCGGAGTTCTATCAACAATAATTGTCGGTTATTTTAATGCTAAAGATGTTGATTTGGTGAGCAATCTATTAAAGCTAGCTTTGATAATTCCTTTATTACAAAGTGTTTCACAACCGTTAAAGCAATTGATGTTTAGTTGGGAGAAACAAAAACAATATGTAAAAACTGTAACCATAGTAACAATTTTAGCAATGGCAGGTATTGTTTTTATGGTGCCTGATTTAGGTGTTTCAGGGGTTTTATATGCTTTGATTTTTTCGGAATTATTGGTTGTTTTTCTTTTTTTTGCCACTATTAAAAATAAATTATTTCATACTTCAAGTTAAAAAACAATCGTATTTTTGGCAATTGTAGTGTAAAATAATATCCAATGATAAAAGGACTATTTCAAAAACTCCTGATCAAATCGGGGAAGAATTATAAAATAGATTCCAGAATACCTAATTCCCTGTTTGTCTATACATTAAACAAAAGAGCTTTCATGCTTTTAAGAGGGTTCTTTAAAACAGGAAGAAAAGTGTTTATTGGTCAAAACACGAAAATATTGAATCCTAAAAATATAGTTTTTGGTAAAAGCGTTACGATAGACAAGTACACCATAATTGATGGCTATGCTTCAGAAAAAATAATCTTAGGCGATTGTGTTAAAATTGGCGCCTTTTCTAATCTTAATGCCACCAGTCATTTTTCAAAATACGGGAAAGGTCTGAGAATGGGTAATAATTCGGCCATAGGCGATTATACTCATTTTGGAGCGGCCGGAGGGATAGAAATTGGTAACGATGTAATAATGGGCTCATACATTTCTTTCCATTCAGAAAACCATAATTACGACGACACCACTCAATTAATAAGAAACCAAGGGGTAACTTCAAAAGGAATAAAATTAGGGAATAATATTTGGGTAGGTGCCAAAGTTACTTTTTTGGATGGATGTGAGGTAGGCGATAATTCTGTGGTGGCTGCAGGGGCTGTTGTAAATGGTATTTTTCCAAACAATGTGGTTATAGGAGGAGTACCGGCTAAGGTTTTAAAAAAAATAGAATAAATGGCTTTAGTGATTAAAAAAGCAACGCTATATCAATTACTTTTCGGACTTTGTGTCTATGTTCCTTATTTCGATAATTATGAGTTGACCTTTGCGGTTTGGATTTTTGCGACCATACTCACGTTGTCTAATACCTACTCGTTAGGTATATTGAAACAAGTTTTTTCTTTTGCTCTCATTTTAACGATTGCGACTATCGTTTTCTTTTTTAAAGATTATCAGTTATATTTTATTATCAGAGACATTACCTATCTCTGTAAGCCTATTTTAGGCCTGTTGATTGGTTATCAACTATGTAAAAAATTTCCACATAAAGTTTTTCAAACACTTGTTCATACCGCTTTTTTTATAGCTGTTATGCACTTGTTATTTCTTTTAAGAGCCTTTGTGTTTTTTAAAGTCGGCACAATAAACGATATTAGATTTTTCGGAGGCTATTTTAGTGATTTTGAAGTATATGGTTTGATTACTATCGTTTTTCACCAAAAATTTGAGTTGAATTTTCCCAAAAAGAAAACTATAATTTATACCAGTGTCATAGCTTTATCAGCCTTTTTGTATTTGGCCAGAACTAACTTCATCCAATTTGTTATCTTGTTCTTGGCCTTGAAAGGCTATTTTGAAATCAATAAAAAATCAGTTACTGTTGTTTTGTCATTTCTCATAATTGGCGGGATAAGTTACGCAGGTATATGGTACCTAAACCCTAAACGAAACGGAGATGGCTTAGAAGCGCTTTTATATAAGATTAAAATAGCGCCAATAGAACCTTTCAAAACCAAAATCAATCGCGATGATTGGAAAGACTTTAACGACAATTATCGCTCTTATGAAAACATAATGACTGTAAGACAGGTTTCAAGGGAAGGATGGTCTTCGGTTATTTTTGGACAAGGAATAGGGTCCAAAGTCGACTTGAAACAGGAAGTTTGGTTAGGTGATATGAATTTGCGTTTTATCTCTATATTGCACAACGGCTTTATGACTATTTTCCTCAAGGCAGGATTACTGGGCTTGTTTATTTACTTGATTACAATTTACCTATTGTTTCAAAAAACAAAAACAATCGATCCTTTGGTAAGCAATATTAACTTACTGTTCTTGGGAACAGGAGTGTTCCTGATTTTTTCAAATTGGGTATTCATGGGCGTTTACAATTTGTCCGACAATAAATCCATTTTAATTGGATTGATTATTTGTTTTCGAGAGATTTACATTAAGCAAAATGTTAAAAATCAGCATTTAACAACAAGTTGAGAATGAAAAACATTAAGATTTTTGTTGACTGTCATGTCTTTGATGGTAATTTTCAAGGAACCACAACATACTTAAAAGGGCTGTATTCAGAATTAATTAAACAAAAAAACATTCTTTTTTTCTTTGCCTGTTATGATATTGAAGCCTTAAAAAAAGTCTTTGGAGAACAGCAAAACATAACATACGTAGCCTACCAATCTAAGAATAAATTTTATAGATTACTTTTTGATATTCCGCGAATCATCAGTAAAAATAAAATTGATTTTGCACATTTTCAGTATGTAGTGCCACCAATCAAAAAGTGCAACTATATTGTTACGATACATGATGTCTTATTCCTTGACTTTCCGGAGTACTTTCCCCTGGTCTATCGTTTCAAGAACAAGTTTCTTTTCAAAAGAAGCGCTAAATTTTCCGAAATAATATTTAGCGTTTCTCAATATTCCAAAAACCAAGTTCAAAAGCACTTCCAGCTGAAAAATGTGACTGTGACGCCTAATGCAGTTGACCCAGTTTTTTATGAATCATACAATAAAAATCAAATTCAAAAACATGTTTATAAGAAGTTTGGTGCAACGAACTATTTTCTATTTGTAAGCCGCTGGGAACCGAGAAAAAACCATCATAATTTACTTAAGGTTTTTGTTGAAAAAGAGTACTATAAAGATTATGCTTTGGTATTTATTGGAGACAAGGCAATTCAAAATAAAGCCTATGAAGAGTACTATCAATTATTACCAATTGCTGTAAAAGAGAAAATTTTTACCTTTAACAAAGTCACATTTGACGATTTGTTGTTATTTGTTCGCGGGGCTACCTTAGCTGTTTATCCTTCTATAGCTGAAGGTTTCGGAATACCTCCTTTAGAATCTTTAGCGGCTGGCACACCAACAGTTTGTTCCAATACTACAGCCATGAGCGACTTCCACTTTTTCAACACTTTACATTTCGATCCTTTAAGCATAGAAGACATTAACAACAAGATTATACTTGGTTTAAATGACAATTCCTTACCGGAAAGGCGTGAAGAGTTGAAGTCAAAATACAACTGGGAAAATTCGGCAAAGGAGTTTTTGAAAGCGGTTTTGCAGTCTGATTATAAATAGAGTTTTGTTTTACAGCTTCGTTATTTAATCAATTTTACTATGTTTGCAGTAAAATAGCAAAACCCATATACCACAATATAAGGATTATGAAAATAGCCATACTAGGAACCCGTGGTGTGCCGAATTATTACGGAGGTTTTGAACAATTTGCTGAATTCTTCTCAGTGTATTTGGTACAAAAAGGACATGAGGTTTATTGCTATAATTCCCATGACCATCCTTTTCAGGAAAAATCTTTTCACGGTGTTAACATCATACACCAATATGATCCGGAATACAAATTAGGTACTTTTGGTCAGTTCATATACGATTACAATTGTATTATGGACTCCCGTAAAAGAAATTTTGATATTATTCTTCAGTTGGGTTACACCAGTAATTCTATTTGGTATTTTCTGCTACCCAAAAAATCAATCATCATTACTAACATGGATGGTTTGGAATGGAAGCGAACCAAATATTCCAAACCGGTACAGCAGTTTCTGAAGTTTGCCGAAAGATTGGCCGCAATCAGCAGTGATTTTTTGGTTTCAGATTCTATAGGAATTCAAAAGTTTCTCGACACCAAATACAAAAAAGAGTCTACTTATATCGCTTATGGCGCCTATCCTTTTGACAGTCCCAACGCATCTATTTTAAATGAATATGGCTTAGAGAAAGAGCAATACAACATGATAATGGCTCGTTTTGAACCCGAAAATAATTTAGATATGGTATTGGAGGGTGTAGCCATGAACGAAGATAAAACGCCTATTTTGGTAATAGGAAAGCACGAAACCAAATACGGGGAATACCTTAAAAATAAATTCAAAGCTCATGAAAACATTAGGTTTTTAGGCGGTATTTACAACCTTGAACACCTCAATAATTTACGCTATTTTTCGAATCTGTATTTTCATGGGCATTCGGTTGGCGGAACCAATCCGTCGCTTTTGGAAGCTATGGCTTCAAAAGCATTGGTTATTGCTCATAACAACGATTTTAATAAAGGCATCTTAAAAAACAACAGCTACTATTTTTCTAACGCTCAGGAGGTCAAAAATATTCTCAATGCTATCAAAAAAAATGATAACTTGCAATTAGTTCAAAACAACTACGACGCTATCGTCAACGAATTTAATTGGGACAAAATAAATGGGGAATATTTACAACTCTTTGAAGACTGTTTTGCAAAGTCTCAGAAAAGAAAATCAGAACAATAGTTCTTTCCTTCCAACCCTTCTATTACTGTTAACAGTTCCCTTAGTTTATGCTGCAAATAATGTGGCGATGGGTGTTTTTCTAATTTTTACGTTGGTAGGATTTCGCAAAACGCATTTCAAAATCCAATTTTCATTACTGCTTCCGGTTGTATTATTCTTCCTAATGGCTGTTTCTTGCTTGTGGTCAATAGATCAAAAAAGCTCTGTTGCCGCTTTGTCTAAAGAAATTCCGTTATTAATTATTCCTTTGGGCTTTCTGTTAGGGAAAGATTTTACTAAAGAACAAAAACAGAAGATTATTGCAACGTACAGCTATGCAATGCTGATTTTGGCTGCATTTTTTATAATCAGAGCCGTCATACGTTTCACTTTAAACCATGATACAAGAGCGTTTTTTTACCACGGTGGTAATGATGACGATTTCGGATTGGTACCCAAGTTGCTCAACGCCATTCACGTTTCGGTTTTTGCAGCCGTAGCCTTTTTTTATTTTTTTACCAAGACTCTCAGAACCCAATGGGACGCTCTATTTGCTGTTTTTCTTTTGGGATTCATCCTATTACTTTCGTCTAAAAACATAGTGTTAATGGTGTTGTTGTTGAGTCTGATATATCTTTTCTTTTTCTCCAAGTCAGCCCATCGATTGCGTTTGCGAAATTTGATAGTTTTTGTATTGTTGATAGGACTTGTTTTTTCCATAGGAAGAATTAAACACCGTTTTCAGGTAGAGTTTCAAACCAATACCGATAAAAGTTTAAGTGCCAATGTTATCGAGGGTGTTCCGCAAGGCGTACATTATGTCAGTATAAAAGAGGCCTGGACCAATCCGACATTTACACCAAACGATTATTTTCCGGGTACCGCTTTCCGGGTTTACCAGTTCAGAATTTTTACCGAACTGATTCAAGAAGACGCTGTTTTCTTAACCGGTTTCGGCCTCAATGCTTCTTACCCTAAAATTCAAGAAAAAGCCCAACAATACAATTTATTCATGGGTTATGATGGCACAGATGGTTATCAAACTAAAAACTTCCACAACCAATATGTTCAAAATTTTGCAGAGTTAGGTCTTTTTGGTTTTATACTATTGTTAATAATGTTGATTATTAACGTTAAAAACGCATATAACACAAAAGATTTTGTGCATTTTGCTTTCGCAATTCTAATGATAAGTTTATTTTTGACCGAATCATTTTTATGGAGACAAAGAGGGGTGGTTTTTTTCACAACACTTTATTGTCTTTTTAATTCCGGAATTTCTCTCGAGAAATCCAAACCCGACCAAGTTATATGAAAAGAATATTAATTACCGGAGCCGCAGGTTTTTTAGGTTCTCATTTGTGTGACCGATTTATTGCCGAAGGATATTATGTGATTGGAATGGATAATTTAATCACAGGAGATTTAAAAAATATCGAACACTTATTTAAAGATAAAAACTTTGAGTTCTACCACCACGATGTAACCAAGTTTGTTCATGTCCCCGGAAAATTAGACTATATTTTACATTTCGCTTCACCGGCCAGCCCAATAGATTACTTAAAAATCCCCATTCAAACCCTAAAAGTCGGGTCATTGGGAACCCACAATTTGTTAGGACTAGCCAGGGTAAAAAAAGCCAGAATTTTAATTGCGTCAACCTCTGAAGTCTATGGTGATCCGTTAGTGCATCCGCAAACAGAAGACTACTACGGCAATGTAAACACCATTGGTCCGAGAGGCGTTTACGATGAAGCCAAACGCTTTCAGGAATCTATTACAATGGCTTACCATACTTTCCACGGATTGGAAACCCGTATAGTGAGAATATTCAATACTTACGGCCCAAGAATGCGACTTAACGATGGACGTGTGATTCCTGCCTTCATAGGGCAAGCCCTTCGAGGAGAAGATTTAACTATTTTTGGTGATGGTAGTCAAACCCGATCATTTTGTTATGTAACCGATCAGGTGGAAGGTATTTTCCGCTTGTTGCATTCGGATTATCCTTATCCCGTAAACATTGGTAATCCGGATGAAATTAGCATTAAAGATTTTGCCGATGAGATTATCAAATTAACCGGGACAAATCAAAAAGTGGTTTACCATCCACTACCAATAAATGATCCTTTACAACGCCAACCCGATACGACTAAAGCCAAAGAGATTTTAGGTTGGGAAGCCAAAGTAAAGCGTGAAGAAGGAATGAAACTTACTTACGAATATTTTAAATCTCTTACTTCTGAAGAACTTTTGAAAGAAGAGCACAAAGATTTCAAGGGATATATCCACTAGTATCGTATGACGGCACACCAAACAGGAAGATATTCAAAGTATATCAGACCAATCAGTGTATTGTTTGATTTGATCGTAATTACCACTCTGAGTTTGTATTTTTTCAGAGAGTTAAACCTTAATTATTGGTATTACTTGACCTATCAAACGGTAACTTGGTTATTCATTGCCTTGATTGTTAAGTACTATGAAGTGTTCCGATTTACTACACCTGTAGAAATTATCACAAAGCTCGTCAAACAGTTCAGTATTTTTTTACTGGTAGTCATCGCTTTTTTCCCTTTTGCTAAAACAGCGATTTTCAGCGGAAAAGCTATAGCCGTTTTAATGACTTTTAGCTTCGTAATGATTGTGGCTTTCAAGTATTTTTTGTTCTTCTATTTAAAGAAATACCGTTTAGTAACCGGTAGCAACTTCAGAAATGCCGTGATTATCGGATACACACCGGAAGCCATAAGATTGAAAGAAGTTTTTGAAAATAGGAGAGATTATGGATACAGATTCTTCGGGTATTTTTCAGATAAGAAACAAAACCCGGAAGTTTTAGGAAAAGTAGATGATATAAAACATTATGTAATCGAAAATAAAATCGATGAAATTTATTGCTCCTTAAATGAAATTTCGAACGAAAAACTAAAAGACTTGGTAGAATTTGCCGATGATAATAAAAAGGCAATCAAGTTCATTCCAGATACCAAAGAAATTTTTTCCAAAAACCTGAAGATCGATTATTACGAACTATTTCCGGTTTTATCACTCCAAAAAACCCAATTGCACAACCCTTATATCAAAGGGATCAAACGTGCCTTTGACATTGCATTTTCTTTAATTGTAATTGTATTTTTGTTGTCATGGCTTATTCCTATTCTGGCCATTTTAATCAAGTTGGAATCCAAAGGACCGGTGTTTTTTAAACAAGGAAGGCCTGGCTTAGACGAACAAGAGTTTTTTTGCTATAAGTTTCGCTCAATGCAGGTGAACCGCCACACGGAAAAAGAAGCTTCAAAAAACGATCCCAGAGTTACAAAAATCGGAAAGTTTATGCGCAAAACCAGCGTTGACGAACTCCCGCAATTTTTCAATGTACTTATTGGTGATATGTCGGTAGTTGGGCCAAGACCGCATTTATGGTCGCAAAACAAGGCCTATGCCAGTCGTATAAAAAAGTACATGGTACGTCATTATGTAAAACCGGGTATTACCGGCTTAGCGCAGGTAAAAGGATTCCGTGGTGAAATTGAAACCGAAGAAGACATGGTAAACCGTATCAAGTTAGATGTTTTTTACATCGAAAATTGGTCGATGATTATGGACTTAAAAATTATCCTTCAAACGGTAATCAATATCTTTAAAGGGGAAGATAAAGCCTATTAAAACACTTCTTTTTCAATCAAATTCTTCAGCTGATTGTTTAAGTCGAAAGCAATGTTGGCTTTATTGAAAACACTTTGTTTCATCGTTGCCAAATCGGCTTTGTTAAGTTTGGAAATTTCGACTAATTTTTGATTCAATTCTTCAAAATTCCCCACCGAAGCGACCCAACCCAATTGGTTTTCCGCTACAATAGTTTCGCCTTCTCCGCCACCAAAATACAACACCGGAAAACCCAAAGCAGTATATTCAAAAATTTTGGAAGGAACCGAGCCGTAAATTCTTGTTTTTAAAGGTACCAGAGCAATATCGAAGGTTTTCAGCGTTTCGTGTAAGGACTTTCTATCCAGCATGCCATGATAAAAAACTTTAGGGTTTCGGCCATTGGCTATATGCGATTCAATAGCGGCTTTTTCGGCACCATCACCAAACAAATGCAATTCGATATTCAAGTCTTTTAAATCAATTTGCTGACACAATTCGGATACGCCTTGGGCAATTCCTAAAAGTCCGGCAAAAAATAACTTCACCGGTTCATCTTCCGTTGTTTTTAACTCGAAAGCACTGGTTTTATGATCTGGAAAGTTTCGGTAAAGCAAAGCCTTCTTCTCAGGAAAAAGCGTCTTTACATGAGTGAGAATCTCTTCAGATTGTCCAATGATAACCGTTGCTTTCTTGTATAGGAAACGCTCCATGAACAAAGAGATTTTATGCGAAAAAGAGCCTTCTTTTATTGCCTTTAATTCCAACGCAGCCAAGGGCCACAAATCGGAAATGTTGAGAATGATTTTTTTCTTTTTAAGCGATAAAACCATGACCGACAGAAACGACAACAACAATGGAGGCGATTGTACAACAATCTTTTTGGGCGTCTTGCGAAACAATAAATAGCAAAACAAACTCAACGAAAATGACAAAACCGAAAGGATGCGAATCAAGAGATTTTTACTCACACTCGGATAAATCCAAAGTCTTTTTACAGTGATATTATCTCGATTTTCAGTTACCGAGAATTTACCTTTATATTCAGGAAAGAGTTCTCCTTTAGGATAATTTCCCAGCGGACAAACCACAGCAACCTTGTAATTATTCTCCTGTAATTTGAGCGCCAATTGTTCAATTCTATTGGCAGCAGCGCCTTTTTCGGGCGGATAGTAATTGGATATAATGAGAATTTCTTCCATTACTTTTTCAACAGAATTTCGACGATGCGTTCGGAAGCTTTTCCATCCCAAAGTTCCGGGATACCTGCAGGTTTCGGACCGTTTTTCAAAAAGGCACTGAATATTTTTTTCAGATTTTCTATAGACGTTCCTACCAAAGTATTGGTTCCGATGGTTTGAGTTTCGGGTCTTTCGGTATTGTTGCGCATGGTAAAACACGGAACGCCCAAAACCGTAGTTTCCTCCGAGATTCCTCCTGAGTCGGTAATTACTGCAAAGCTGTTTTTAACCAAATACATAAAATTCAAATAGCCTTGCGGTTCCACCATAAGGGTGTTTTTCAGTTCGAATGACTTATCACCTAAAATGGCTTTAGTACGTGGATGTACCGGAAAAATTATTTTCTTCTCACCAGCCAAAGCATCTATCCCTTCCAACAAGGTTAGTAACGATTGCGCTTCATCTACATTAGCCGGGCGATGTAACGTTAAAACGATGTAATTTCCGGGGCTTAGTCCGAATTCATCCCAAAAAAACGGCGCTGAGATTCGGTTTAAATTTTGGTGTAAAGTGTCGATCATCACGTTGCCCACAAAGTGAATATCGTTGGGATTTGCACCATATTTCAGTAAGTTTTCCGAAGCCGTGGTTGAGGTTGTGAAAAAATAGTCGGTGATACTGTCTGTTACAATTCGGTTAATTTCCTCCGGCATGCTCATGTCTCCGGAACGAATTCCGGCTTCAACGTGGGTAACCTTGATGTGACTTTTTTTGGCTACAATAGCACAGGCCATAGTCGAATTGACATCGCCAACAACCAAAACCAAATCACAAGGATGTTGTTGTAACTCCTTTTCAAAAGCCACCATAATGGCTCCGGTTTGTTCGGCTTGCGTTCCGCTTTTTACTTCCAAGTTTGCATTAGGATGCGGGATGTTCAATTCTTCAAAAAAGGTATCGCTGAGGTTTTTATCATAATGTTGGCCGGTATGTACTAATCGGTAAGTAATGTCAACGCCTTCGTTTTGTTTTCTTTCAATGGCTTTAATAATGGGCGCAATTTTGATAAAATTAGGTCGGGCACCGGCTACAATAGTAATTTTCATAAGGCTAATTTAGTAACGAAACAAACTGTTTCAGTTTTCCGCTTTTACTGCGTTCTAAGGTTTCTTTTCGAAGGAAGTTAAAGGTCAATCCATTTTCCAAATAAGTTGTAATGGCTTTTTCAATGTCTTTAATTTGATCCAAAGTCAACGCTTTTTCGCTCACATATTCAATGTCAAAAGTATCAATTTTGGTTTGTTTAATCACAAATTCTTTCACATTTCCATCGTCTTCAATAATGCTTTTGGTGACATAGTAGAAAGTCAATCCGGGCGATTTTTTTCCGCTGGGCAACAGTGCAATATCATTGGTTCTCCCGATGAGTTTTTTCAGTATGGGTTTTTTTGGCGTACTTTTCTCATCCAAAATTCCAATATCGCCTATGTCATAGCGAATAAACGGATGCGCTTTGTTGTACAGCGAGGTAATGACTACTCGGCCTTCTTCTCCATTGGGCAATACATTGTTGTCCTCATCTAAAATTTCAACATACAAAGTTTCACTGTTTACCTGCCATTCACCCTGCGGATTCTGAAAAGCAATCAAATCCAATTCAGAAGCGCCGTATTCGTTAACCACAGGAACACCAAATTGGGTTTCCAATAAAATTTTATCGCTTTCAAAAAGCATTTCCGAGGTCACCACACAACATTTTAAGGTAGGACAAATGGTAGTTAAAACGATGTTTCTTTGTTGTAAAAATTTGGCAAATAAAACGATAGAACTCGTATAGCCGTTGATATAATCGAATGGCTTTTCTTCGAACTTCACCAAGACGCTCTCCAACACTTTGTCCGATAAATCGAAGATAGAAAATCGGTAGCGATGGCTCAAAAAATCTTTGATTCGCTCTTTGGTGTTTCCGATAAAATCCAACGGAATACCATAAAATCGAGCTTGTAAGGATTGGTTAAAATCAAGACCAAACCAACCAAAACGGTTGATAATATTGACCCAAGTTAACGCATGGGAAAATCTATCTTTGGCAAAAATAAACGGGTCGCCACTTGAACCGGAGGTTTTGTTTACATAGACGTTTTTAGTTGTAAATCCTGTGGAAAGCCTTTCTTGTAAAGGTTTTTGAAAATCCTTCTTGGTCATAACCGGTAGAGATTCCCAAGCTTCCGGATTAGTATTTCCGACTAATGCCTTATACAAAGGGTTATGATTCAGGTGAAACGCAACAATTTCATTTCTTTTTTGAGCGATGTACTGAGGATATTCTTCTTCAGCAATACTTTGGATATGGTCAAATGCTACCCGAGCTTTCTTTATCGGAAAGCTTTTCAACCAAAGCGAGAAATGAAATAGTGGAAACACCGCTGTCAATTTTCACCAAAAATAAGAAAAGCAAAGCGTTGCGACGACAAATTTTTAAAAGAATGACTTTAAAATCCATCAAAAACAAACTACTTTTGTGCCACAACTACAAACAACACACAACATGACCATTTTACTATTGGGTTCCGGAGGAAGGGAACATGCTTTAGCCTATAAATTATTACAAAGTCCGACATGCAAAAATCTTTTGGTAGCACCGGGAAATGCCGGAACTGCTAATATAGCTACTAATGTAGCCATTAATCCTACAGACTTTGAAGCCATCAAATCTTTAGTAATTAAAGAAAGCATTGAGATGGTAGTGGTTGGTCCCGAAAATCCTTTGGTGCATGGGATTTATGACTTCTTTAAAAGCGATACTCAAATCAGCCACGTTCCGGTAATTGGTCCTTCCAAATTAGGCGCTCAACTCGAAGGCAGTAAAGAATTTGCCAAAGAATTTTTAGTCAAACACCAAATTCCCACAGCGGCTTACGCCAGTTTTACTGCCGAAACCGTGGAGCAAGGGTGTCAATTTTTAACTACTTTACAACCGCCCTTTGTGTTAAAAGCCGACGGATTAGCAGCCGGTAAAGGCGTATTAATTTTACAAGATTTACAAGAAGCCCAAACAGAATTGCGCAATATGTTGGTAAACGCCAAGTTTGGCGTCGCCAGTTCTAAAGTGGTAATCGAAGAATTTTTAGATGGTATTGAGTTGAGTTGTTTCGTATTAACCGACGGTAAAAATTACAAATTACTTCCCACAGCCAAAGATTACAAACGAATAGGAGAAGGTGACACCGGATTGAATACCGGAGGAATGGGCGCTGTATCGCCGGTACCGTTTGCGGATGCCGTTTTAATGGAGAAAATAGAAACCCGAATCGTAAAACCTACAGTAGCCGGATTGCAAAAAGATGGTATCGAATACAAAGGATTTGTGTTTATCGGATTGATTATTGTGAAAGGAGAACCGATGGTAATTGAATATAATGTGAGAATGGGCGATCCAGAGACCGAAGTGGTAATGCCGAGAATCCAATCCGATTTAGTGGCCTTGTTTCAAGCGGTAGCCGCTCAAAAGCTAGATGAAGTAACTTTAACTATTGATCCTCGTAGCGCTACGACCATTATGGTAGTTTCAGGAGGATATCCGGAGGATTATGATAAAGGATTTGCCATTTCAGGCATTGAAAACATTACAGATTCTTTAGTGTTTCATGCCGGAACCAAACTGGAAAACGGTCAAGTGGTAACCAATGGAGGTAGGGTTTTAGCTGTTACTTCATTTGGCGACAGCTTCCAAGAAGCCATAAAAAAATCTTACCAAAATATAGACAAGCTACATTTTGATAAGATGTATTTCAGGAAAGATATCGGCTTTGACTTAGCTTAAGAAAGAGTGAGCCGTAGTATCTTGGTTTTCTTCGTTATTGTCTTGGTGCTTTTTCAATTCTTTACACCAGTACACAATGTATTTACAACAAACAATGATTAAGGTCCAGCTTACGATGTTGGCTAACCACCAGTTGCTCAATTCTAACTCTCGTAACCAATCTAAAGGTTTGAATAAAAAGTCTACAAATAAAGTTTGAATAGCTTCGAAAAATGCTTTCATTTTATAAAATGTTATATTTACACCACAAATGTATAAAATATCCTCATGATTACAAGCATTTTTAAAAAATCAAGTATAGTTAATTATACCTTGGTGTTTCTTTTGCTTTTAGCTGCTTTTTTTGTGTACCAAAACAGTTTGTTGAGTCAGTCAAATCCCGTGATTGGCAGTTCAGCTAATGCTTTGTTAATCATACTTTTATTGGTTTGTTTCTTCTTGGTGAATTTTATAGTGAAGAAAAACGGACTAACCAAAAACAGCAGCTATGCTATTTTGTTTTTCTTATTGTACCTGATGCTTTTCCCTTCGGTTTTTAGCCATTCAAATCTGTTATTTGCCAATTTCTTTTTGCTTTTGGCAATGCGAAGACTAATTTCTTTGCAAACTTTAAAAGCGCCGAAAGAGAAAATTTTCGATGCTTCCATGTGGATTTTTATTGCCTCATTGTTCCATTTTTGGTGTATACTTTTCGTACTGCTGGTATACATTTCAATCATTTTCCACGTATCAAGAGATTACAGAAATTGGTTGCTTCCGTTTGTGGCTTTTGTGGCTACAGCAGTGGTCTTTCTTTTAGCGGCTCTATTGATTGATGTTTCTTGGATTAGCCATATTATAAAGCAGACCCGAATGAATTTTGAGTTGGACTATTTCACGAATAACTTTCAAAATGCGGCCCTTTCCTTTTATGTGGTGGCGGCACTTTATTTTTGGCTTTCTATGGTTTTCACTCTAACGAACAGACCCCTAATTTTGCAAGCCTCATACAAAAAAATGGTCTTGGGATTTGTGATAGGTAGTGTGGTTTTTTTACTATCACCGGAAAAAAACAACGCCATGTTGTTGTTTACTTTTTTCCCATTAGCCGTAATGACTACCAATAATATAGAATATTCACAAAACAAAATGTATCAGGAAATAGTGTTGTTGCTATTGACAACCGGGAGTTTTATTGCCTTTTTTGCGCAATTATAGTTTACTGCCGTATGCCAAATCTCCCGCGTCACCAAGTCCAGGAATGATGTAGTTTTTCTCGTTTAAGCGGTCATCCAAAGCCGCAACCCAAAGATGACAATTATCCGGCAGGTTTTGTTCTAAATAAGCGATGCCCTCAGGCGCAGCAATTACTACGGCTATATGAATCTCTTTCGGCTTTTGCTCTAAATGCAATTTATGCAATACGGCTACTATCGATTGTCCTGTCGCCAACATCGGATCAATTAAAATGAGGTTTTTATTTTCAAAAGAAGGTGCCGCTTGGTATTCTACTAAAATTTCAAATCGATCATCGTTATTGTAATGATGGCGATAAGCCGATACGAATCCGTTTTCCGCATTGTCAAAGATGTTCATAAAACCGGTATGCAAAGCCAATCCGGCGCGAAGAATAGAACATAAAACCACATGGTCAGCAATAGTAGTTGTGTGTTTGATGCCTAGCGGTGTTTGAACATCAATGTCTTTATATTCAAGTGTTTTACTCAACTCATACGCCATAATTTCACCGATGCGCTCAATATTTTTTCGAAAACGCATGCTGTCTTTTTGGATGGTAACATCACGGATTTGGGCCAAAAAATGGTTGAGAATACTGTTTTGCTCAGAAATGTAATGAATGTGCATGGACGACTTAAATTTTGTTGAGGTAAAAGTATAAAAAACTATCTTTGCACCCGAGACCTTTTGGTTGATTACTAAGAAATAAAATAAAAACTGCGTTATGTTTTCACAATTTGCCTTCCCGATTTTTGAACAATGTATCAAAGATTATCACATCATAGACGATGTTTACCAACCTACTTTAAACCCATACGCCAAAGGAACCATCGAGTATTTGTTGTATGCAAAAAATTGGGTTGACACCGTACAATGGCATTACGAAGACATCATCCGTGACCCGAATATCGATCCGGTAGCCGCCTTGGATTTGAAGCGAAAAATCGACGCCTCTAACCAAGTGCGTACGGATATGGTGGAATATATCGACAGCTATTTTTTACAAAAATACAAGGAAGTTCAAGTTAAACCTGAGGCCAAAATCAATACCGAAAGTCCGGCCTGGGCCATCGATCGTTTGTCGATTTTAGCGTTGAAAATTTACCACATGAGCGAAGAAGCCAATCGTGCAGAAGCTACTGACGAGCACAGAGCCAAATGTCAGGAAAAACTAAACGTATTGTTGGATCAAAAAAGCGATATGTTTGTATCTATCAACGATTTGTTGACCGATATTGAAAACGGCGACAAATACATGAAAGTGTACAAACAAATGAAAATGTACAACGACGAAGAATTAAATCCGGTATTGTACCAAAACAAAAAATAACCGACAAACTTTTGTCAACACCAATTACACATATAGCCGTCATCCGATTATCTGCCATGGGCGATGTTGCGATGACGGTTCCTGTTATACGCGCATTGGTTCAGCAAAATCAGCACGTTAAAGTCACCGTGGTTTCCCGACCGTTTTTCCAACCTTTTTTTGACGAAATTCCCAATGTCGATTTCTTCGCCGTTGACCTTAACGGCCGACACAAAGGCACTATGGGTTTGTTCAAACTGTACGCCGATTTAAAAAAACTTAACATCAATGCTGTAGCCGATTTGCATAATGTTTTACGCTCCATTGTTATTCGGAATCTTTTCGCTTTAAGTGGCAAAAAAGTGGCTTACTCCGATAAAGGCCGTGCGGAAAAAAAAGCCTTGACTCGAGCGCAAAATAAAATCTTCCAACCGGTAAAACCGATGGTGGAACGCCATGTGGAAACCTTTCAAAACCTCGGATTTGAAGTCGATTTAACACTGCCGAATTTCCCCGAGAAAGCGCAATTTACGGAAGTAGTTTTAAAAGTTTGCGGAGAAAAAGGGAATGCGAATTGGATTGGTATCGCACCTTTTGCCCAATATGAAAGCAAAGTTTATCCGCTCGATTTGATGCAGAAAGTCATTACTAAATTGGCCGAAAACAGCAGCAACAAAATTTTTCTCTTTGGCGGCGGTTCTAAAGAAACAGCACAATTGCAAACCTTAGCGGCTAACAAAAACAATGTAGTAGTAGTAGCCGGAAAGCTCAAATTACAACAAGAACTACAGTTGATTTCTCATTTGGATGTCATGTTGTCTATGGATTCCGGGAATTCGCATATTGCCGCCATGTTAGGGGTTAAAGTAGTAACGCTTTGGGGCGCGACACATCCGTATGCCGGATTCAAACCTTTCAACCAACCTTTAGATAATTGCTTGACTGCCGATCGAGAAAAATACCCGCTTTTGCCTACTTCTGTTTACGGAAACAAAATAATTCAGGGCTACGAAGACGCCATGAGAACCATACCGGTTGATGCTGTGGTGGCAAAAATAAATTCCAATCTTGCCTAAACAAAATTGGAATTTAAAGCTATTGTGGTTT